>Ga0134125_10004855_pt1 | contig 15341 bp, 11 predicted proteins | sample KB31751_FD_96464 | JGI IMG/M metagenome (GOLD analysis project Ga0134125, IMG submission 96464) | Terrestrial soil microbial communities with excess Nitrogen fertilizer from Kellogg Biological Station, Michigan, USA - KB3-175-1 | ecosystem: Environmental > Terrestrial > Soil > Unclassified ... | reverse complement strand
GGCCGGCGCTTCCCACCAGGGACCAATGCCCTTGTTGGTGTTCCAGTAGAGCGAGCGCCCACCGGGATCGCCGCCGCCAGCGCCACCGCGCGCGCTCACGATCAAGACACCGTCCGGTCCGCCCACGGGATACCAGCCGATCACCGGGCAGTTGATGGGATATGCGCCGCCCAAAGTCTGGACCGGGGTGCCGCGCTCGGCTGGCGGTCCCCAATGAATGCCGTCCTTGCTGAACTTGACATGGACCTGGCCGTTGTTGGGCCCTTGCACATCCTCATAGCTGTAGACATAGGAGCCGTCCGCCAGGCGCGCCACGATCACCATGCCCGGTCGCTCCACGCCGCCCGGCATCGCGGTGTCATAGACCTCAGGCCCCCAGCTTTTGCCGCCATCGGTGGAAAGCTTGTGGCTGAGAAGCTGGTTGTAGCCGTCCTTCTTGTGCGTTTCGCTGGAATAATAGGTGACCAGCTTGCCGTCATCCAGGATGAGCAGATGGGGCTCCCACACGGGCAGCTCTGCGGTCCCGTCGGCGACCGCCCCGATATAATTCCAGCCGCGGCCCTGATCGGTCGAACCATAGAGCTGAAGCTGCATGGAGGCCATTCGGCCATTGTCGCCGTTGCAGACCGCGCTGGCGGAGAGCAGCACCGTGCCGGCCTTGAGGGCGCCGACGGTGCGGGGCATTTCGGTCAGATGCGGCTGCCAGTGCAGATTGCATTTGGCATGATCGCTGTGCTGCGCGTCCGTCGCGTGCGTCACAAGCTGCCAGCTGGCGCCTTCATCGCGGCTTTCATAGATGGGAATGCCTTCCATCCCGTTCTCCTCAAGGGCGATCAGGATGCGCCCATTGTCGGCCGGATTGGGCTGGTGCGAGAGGCGCACCAGGGTGACATAGGCCTGGCCATCGGCAAGCTTGGTGCCCACCGCGCGCTCTGCCGGCTGTGCAAGAACTGGGGGAGCCAGGAGGGCCAGCATGAGAGGCGCGAGCCTGGCCAACCGCATCGTTCCAGTTCTCACGGAGGTCCCCTTGAAGAATATGCGGGACCTCTCTAGCAGAGTTATAATGTCTGAGAAATGAGGCCCGCGCTTTGGCGGAGATGGGTATGGATTTCGATCAGGTCATCGCGCCGCTGGGACGGGACGGCTTTCTGACCGGCCATTGGGAAAAATCCTGGTTGCATCTGCCGGGGCCGCCGGACCGTTTTTCCGATCTGCTGAGCTGGGATGAACTCGGCGCGATCCTGGAAAATACGCGCATGGCGCCGCCGCATATCCGGCTGTCCAAAGATGGCCACCTCATCGAGCCGGAGCGCTATATGCACACCCCGCCCGGTCCGGGGCATCTGCCGCATATCGATTCCGGCCGTCTAACCGCGCTGTTGGCCGACGGCGCGACCCTGGTGCTGCAAGGGGTGGAAGATCTGGCCCCCAAGGTGCGGACGCTGTCGGAGTCCTTCCGGGACGCGCTCAAGGCCCGCAATCACGTCAATCTCTACGCCGGCTGGCACAGCCAGAATGGCTTTGACCTGCACTGGGACACCCACGAAGTGATGGTGCTGCAGCTGCACGGCCGAAAACGCTGGCAGATATTCGCCCCTACCCAGGACTATCCTTTGGATACCGGGACGCCCCCGAAGCCGGAAGGCGCACCGCTGTGGGACGGCATATTGAATACAGGTGAGGTTCTTTATCTGCCGCGCGGCTGGTGGCATGTGGCTCATCCCCTCAACGAACCCAGCATGCATCTGACGTTCGGCATTGCCCCGATGCACGGTGTGAACCTGTTGAATTGGATGGTGAAGCGGCTGCGAAGCCATGCGCATCTGCGTCGCAACCTGCCGGTCCTGCGGGAGTCCGCGGCCCGGCAGGCCCACATGGTGGAGCTGCGCGCCCTCGTTGCCGAAGCGCTGGATGACAAGGCGATCGACGATTTCCTCCGTGAAGCGGACGGGTTTGTTCATGGCCACCCGCCCATCCGGTTGCCGCAAGCCCCTTACGACCAAGCCGCGCCATTGCGGGACAAAAGCCTGATCCGCCTGGCATCTTCGCCCCGTCTGGCATTGACGGTCCAGGACGGCAAGGCGGTGTTCAACGCCTATGACAAGACCTACCACGTGCCCGTCCAGGTGAAGCCGGCCCTGGAAATGCTCAACGATAGGCAAGCGGTGTCGCTTGCCGAACTGTATACGGCGCTTGACGGGGAAGCTGCGGTCGCCAGCTTGAGAAAGGGTTTGGCCATGCTGGCGCGTGCCGGTGTGGTGGTGGTCGAACAGAGTGACGCAGAACCCGGCCCTTAGCCGATCATCCAACAGCGCGAAGGCCAAAGGAAAAGCCATGTCGCGCCGCAACAATTTCCTCCGACATATTTTTATTTGTCTGAGTAAGCGTCATTTGTCTGACGAAAGCGCTTGCGCAACGGCAAAATCCCCGATTATTGTCTGAGTTATATAAAACGCGGGCGGAGCTACCGCCGCGCCAAGGGGAGTTCGTGATGTCCAGAAATCTGCTGCGCGGGACTGCATCCGCATTCGCCATCGCCTTGGCCACCGCGGGGGCGGCCCAGGCCCAGGAGCCGTCGACGGAAACAGTCACGGTCACCGGCGTGCGAGCGTCCGTGAACAACGCGCTCGAAATCAAGCAGAATGCCAGCCAGATCATCGACTCGATCGTCGCCGAAGACATCGGCAAGCTGCCGGACAACACCCTTGTGGAATCGCTGCAGCATGTCACCGGCATCGCGATTGTTCGCAACAATGTCGAGCCGACCGTCGTCCTTATTCGCGGCCTGCCGGACATCGAGACGTTGCTGAATGGCCGGGCGATCTTCTCGTCTGCTCCGACCGGGGGAACGACGGGGCGCGCCGTCACCCTGGCTGACTTTCCATCCGAATTGCTGGCCCGTGTCGATGTGCACAAGGCCTCTTCCGCCACCGATATAGAGGGCGGTATTGCGGGCCTGATCGATATTCGCCTGCATCGGCCTTTCGACTTTGACGGCTACAAATTCGCCTTCAGCGGCCAGGCCGTGAATGAATCTCTGGCCGACCATATTGATCCGCAGATGAGTTTCCTGATCTCCGATCGCTGGAATACCGACATCGGCGAGGTCGGCCTGCTGGTGGACGTATCCTACAAGGACATCCACACCCGCCAGGATCAGATCCTGGGCGGACAGCGCACCACGATCATCGGCCCGGTTCCCGGCGCCGGCTCGTTCGGCGGCTCGGTCTGCACCATGAACCCGATAACAAACTGTCCGGTTCGCAGCGTAACCACCGCTGCGGGCCCAATAGGTTCGGGCGGCCTCAACGTGCCTTTCGCGCAGGGTGTAAGACCTGGTTATGCGGCCGAAAGCTCCAACATCAGCCTGTTTCAGCGCGACGGCTCCATCGAACGCGGGTCTCTGGACGTGTCGGGGCAGTGGAAGCCCAACGCCAACCTCGAAATGTTCGCGGAAGCTTTTTACACCCGCTTGCGCCAGAAGGCGCCGTCGTTCGTGGACGTCAAGCTGCGCAGCAATTGTCCCGACGCGGCTGCCAGCACGGTCTTCCAAGGCACCAATATCGTCGCCAGCGGCAAGTCCGGCTGTTATTCGCTGACCTCAGAGCAGGACCGCCGCAACAAGGAAGACACCTTGCAGATGGCGGCGGGCGCCGACTGGCAGGTGACGGACAATTTCAGCTTGAAAGCCGAAGTTGACGCCACGACCAGCAAGGTCATGACCATCAACATCATCCCGGATACCGCCTACAACTACCCGGCGGACGGCTTCAGTTTTGAAAACAACTATCAGGATACCGGCGGCTCCTTTGTCAGCACGGTCGGCAACCCGCAGGATGACCCCAACAATCTCATCCTCGACCAGTTGTTTGACCAGCGGAACAAGGCGGTGGGCGCCGACTATGTCTTCCGGGTGGATGGCGAATATGATTTCTCGCCCTCGAGCTATATCCGGTCCATCGAGGTCGGTTATCGGGGCGGTGCGCGCAGTTCGCACAACACCGCAGCCGCCAATGCCGCGCTGAACTGTACCCAGTCGCCCAACCCGACCCTGGCCTATAACGCCGATATTGTCGCCACCCTCAACAGCCCCGTCTGCAAGGCCTATCTGGCGCAGGGCTCGGGCGGCAACAGTCCTGCCAACTTCACCACTTTGGGGGGGATCACGGTCGGCTCCCTCGGCGCCGGCGCGCCGCACCGTACATTGGGCAGCTTCTTCGGCGGCAAGTATGGTGAAACCGGCTGGGTAAGCTTCGATCCCGACTGGCTGTGGGACAATGTGGAAAAAATCCGCAACCTTTATGGCCTGACTGGCGAGCGCGCCGATGTTCCCAGTTCGACTTTCATCGTGAACGAGGTCACCCAGTCCGGTTACGCCAAAGCCAATTACGGCTTCGATGTCTGGGGCTATCCCATCGACGGAAATTTCGGCGTGCGCTTCGTCGACACCAATCTGACCGAGCAGGCGTTCATAACCAACCAGAACGCCGGCCAGATTTCCTTCACGCCGACCACGGCGCGCAAGGAAACCACCGACCTGATGCCCAGCTTCAACCTGCGCGCGACACTTGCCGACGGTCTGCTGTTCCGCTTTGCCGCCAGCAAGACGGTGACGCGTCCAAGCTTTTCCCAGCTCAATCCGGCCCAGTCCTTCAGTGGCGCCGGTCAGACCCTGCTGGGCACCTCCAGCAGCGGCAATCCCAATTTGAACGCGGAAAAATCCGTCAATCTGGACATCGGCGGCGAATATTACTGGGGCCAGGGCAATCATTTCAGTGTCGCCCTGTTCCATCGTGACGTGAAGGGGTACATCCAGACAGCGGCCTGTACCTCGGCCATTGCGGGCTGCGTCAACGGCCAGGTCACCGTCAACGGACTGGTCTACAATTACAGTCTGCCGCAGAACTTCCAGGATGCGACCTTGGAGGGCGGCGAGGTCGGTTATTCCCAGTTCCTGGATTTCCTGCCCGGCTTCCTGAGCGGCTTCGGCTGGGATACCAACGCCACCTATATTTCCGGCCCCTTCAACAATATCAGCAAGTGGAGCTACAACGCGGCAGGGATCTATGAATACGGGCCGGTCTCGGCGCGCCTTTCCTATACGTGGAGAAGCACTTCTCTGATCAATCCTGCTTATACGCCCGGTGTGCAGCCGCAAATGCAATATGCGCGACCGCGCGAGAATCTGGACTTCTCGTTCAACTATACCTGGAACGACAATCTGATCCTGACCTTCGATGCCACCAACATCATCAACAGCATGTACAAGACCTATGCAGGCAAGCAGAGCGCGCAGGATTTTCTGCTCTACAATACGGAAATCTCGCAGTTCGATAAGACCTACGCGATCGGCATACGTTATCGCATGTAAGGAGGCACGCTTCGTCCCGGCACCTCCAGACAAGATGCATGTGACTTTAAAGGCTTGCATTACGAGATGTGATGCGAGGAGCGTTGTCGGCAGGACGGGCTGACCAACGTCGAGCGGCGGCTGACGGTCCCCTAGCCGTCAGCCGCACGCCTCCCTGGGGAGGGTTTTGCGATGACATCCCAGCTCAAGGCCTCGATCGGCCGCCGGCGCGCCTTGAGTCTCACCGGCGCTTTTGCGGCGGGTCTTGGCATTCCCTTGGTGCGGGCGGAGCCGGCCCCTACGCCGCTCAATGCGCGCCTGGGCGGCGACATCGCGCCGGTTCACGATCCCTGCATTATCCGGCAGGGTGATACCTATTATGTCTTCTGTACCACCCAGAGGCAGGATGCGCCCGGGCAGATATCCTGTCACATCTCCCGCGACCTGGTGAGTTGGAAGCGCATTGGCACGGTGTTCGACAAGCTTCCGGGATGGATCGGCGCCGTTATTCCGGACGCCCGCGGCCTGTGGGCGCCCGACATCAGCTTTTACGGTGGGCGCTACTGGCTTTATTACGCCGCTTCCAGCTTCGGCAGCAATCAGTCCGCGATCGGGCTTGCCACGAATCCAAGCCTGGACCCTTCCGCATCCGCCTTCCACTGGAAGGACGAAGGCCTGGTGTTTCAGTCGGGCAAGGCGGACGACTATAATTGCATTGATCCCGCGCATTTCGTGGACTGCGGCGGCCAGAGATGGCTTGCCTTTGGCAGTTTCTGGGGCGGCATCAAACTCATGAAACTTGATCATGAAACGGGAAGGCCGTCCGCGTCGCCGGAATTGATCACCCTGGCAGCAAGGCCGGAGCCGGAAGGCGGACCCGATCCGATTGAAGGTGCGTTCCTGATCGAGCGGGATGGCTGGTACTATCTGTTCGCGTCCTATGATTTCTGCTGCAAGGGCGCGCAGAGCAATTACTACACCGCCTGCGGCCGCTCGCGGCAGATAACCGGGCCCTTTGTCGGCAAGGATGGCCGGCGCATGACCGACGGCGCCGGGGTTGTGATCCTGAAGGCCAACAATCAGGAAGAGGGCGGCCGCTGGCGTGGCCCTGGCCATTGCGCGATCCTGCGCGACAAGGACCGCGATTATATCGTGTACCACGCTTATGACCGGCAGCATGATGGGATCGCCACCTTGCGGATCGCGCCGATCGTCTGGTCTGCCGACGGATGGCCAACCGCAATCGTCTAGCGCGCTTCGAGGGCAACATGCAGTTTCGGACTTTCACGCACATCATCCTGGCCTTTGCCGCGCTGGAATTCTGCGCGGGCGCTGCCTCCGCAGCCGAACCGCGTTACGCCAAGGACTATTCCAATGTGCGCGGCTTCAACTACACCCCGGCCAGCGCGCGGGGCTATACGGCGGAATGGCAGGACTACAAGCATGCCGAGGCGGACCGCGACATGGGCTATGCGCAGAAGCTTGGCATGAACATGGCGCGCGTATTCCTGTCCTACAATGCGTGGCTTGCGGACAAGGCCGCCTTCAAGGCGCATCTGAAGCATTTCGTACGCACCGCCAATGCCCATGGCATCGGCACCATGTTCGTGCTGGTCGATCTGCCCCAGGGCATGATGAGCGACTTGTTCGAAGAAACCGCCAAGCCGCAATTGCGCGCCTGGGCCAAGGATGCGGTGGACGCGGTGGACCGGGAGCCTGGCCTGGCGATGTGGGACGTGGCCAACGAGCCCGACCTGGTGCGGATTCCGAGCTTCATGCCCAACACCAACCAGCCTCAGCGCATCGCCGTGGCGCGCTACATGGCGGGCGTGCTGCATGAACTGGATCATCGCACGCCTGTCACCATCGGATGCCTGTATCTGGCGTGCACCAGGCAGACGGCCGATGTGGTGGATGTGCTGTCCTATCATGACTATTCCATGACGCGGGCGCAGATGGCGGCGGATATCGGCCGGGCGAAAGAGCTGGCTGCTTCGGTGAAGAAGCCGATCATGACCACCGAAATGGGATGCACCGGAAGGGCCAATCCCTATGATGTCGAGATCGAGGAGCATGATAAGGCCCATATGGGCTGGATCATCTGGGAATTGATGATCGCCCATAATTGGGGGCCCATTCACGGCGTCTTCTATCCCGACGGCACGGTGCGCGATCCAGCCATCGCGGCGGCCATTGTCGGCGTCTTCCGCAATCGCGGCGGCGATGTCGTGCTCGAGGAGCCCGATCGGGAGGGGCTGTTGTCGGGCGCACTGCAGGATGCAGACAAATGGTTGCACAATCCGTCGCCGGACTGGTTTGATGGTCTTGTGGTCGCTGAGACAGAAGCCAATTTTCTGGAGGCCAATCAGCTGGTGGGCTTGCGCGATCTGCCGACGCGAAGGCTGGAGCTGCTGCGCGCCGGCCATGACATGGATGCCCTGCGCAAGCTGATCCAGGAATTCACCGGCGAGCTGATCGCCTTTATCACACCAGGCAAGACGGCAGCCCACCGCTATTACACCCCCAACGTGCCCCATTGAGCCACGCCGCCGCCCATGCTCTATTGTCCGAGTTAATTCAAAGGGTAAGCACGCGGCCGCCAGAGTCGCGGCGATCGAGGGTGGACATTGCATGGCACATCAGGCGCTTAAGCGGGCCTTTGCGTCCTTGCTGGATGTTGGGGCGCCGTGCCGCCAGCTCGGCTCGGGCTTTGAGTTCACCGAAGGGCCGATCTGGCATCCCCGGGATCAATATCTGCTGTTTTCCGACATCCCCCCGTCCATCCGCCGCCGCTGGGATGCCAAAGGCTGTTCGGAATTCCTGAAGCCCTCGAACAAGGGCAACGGCATGACCTATGACCGGGACCTGAATCTCCTGGTCTGCGAGCATGCCACCTCCAGTGTCGCCCGCTTTTCGGAAGGACGGCGCGAGGTGCTCGCCCGTCATTTCGAGGGCAAGGAGCTCAACTCCCCCAATGACATCATTGCGACATCGGATGGCGCGGTCTGGTTCTCGGATCCGACTTATGGACGCATGCCGGTCTATGGCATCGAGCGTCCCTGCGAACTGGACTTTCGTGGCGTCTATCGCATTGCGGCCGGTGGCGGACCGCTGCAGCTGGTGGTCGAAAAAGGAATGTTTACGCAACCCAATGGCCTGTGCTTCTCGCCGGATGAGAAGCGGCTCTACATTAATGATACCGACCAGGCGAACATCCGGGTCTTCGATGTGGACGGCGGCAAGCTCACGAATATGCGCGTCTTCGCCTCCGGCATCAGCGATCCCGCCGTGCCCGGCGCTCCCGATGGCATGAAATGCGATGCCCAAGGCAATATCTGGTGCACGGGACCGGGCGGCCTGTGGGTCTTCGCGTCCGATGGCGAACTGATCGGCAAGGTTGCCGTGCCGGAATTCGTCGCCAATCATCATTGGGGCGGGCCCGGCTGGCGGACCCTGTTTATTACGGCCTCGACTTCACTCTATGCTTTGGATGTGAAGATCGGGCCGCACCCTGAAAGCTTCATGCGGGGCTATATCTGATAGTCGGCAAAAAATAAGGAGGGCGAGGGATGTTGAAAACGATCCTGTTGGCGGGCGTGGTGGCACTGGTGCCCATCTGTGCGGCAGCCCAGGTGCCGGGCATGACCTTTCCGGCCGATCCCTACACGGCCTCCAGCCCCCTGTCGCGGACCCATGTGCCGTTGGCCGAGCGCATCGCCCATGGCGCGGGACCGAATTATCCGCATCATCCTTCGGTCCATAATGGCTCTGGCCCGATGGACTATATGGCGCTGTTCGACGGTCGCGCCAGCACCGCCAAATTCAACCTGGGCGTCAATCTGTTCTTCCTGCATCGGGGCGTGCTGCCGCCGGGCGGCGGGATTGGCGAGCATTTCCACAATTACTGCGAAGAGATGTTCGTTATCCTGGATGGCGAGGCGGAATATACCATCGACAGCCGCACCTCTGTCCTGAAAGGCCCGGCCGGCGCGGTGGCGCGGCTGGGGCACAGCCATGCCATCAGCAACCAGTCCGGCAAGCCCGTGCAATGGATGAACATCAATGTCGGGCTCCTGCCGCACTTCTATGATGCTTGGAATCTGGATGATGGCCGGGTCGGTGCGCCGAAAGACGCCATTCCGCAGTTCATTCACATGAATCTGGACAAGTCGCTCGACAAGCCGATGCCGAATTTCGAGGGCGGCAAGGGCACCGCCATGTATCATCGCGGCCTGGATCCCAGCACTTTTTACAGCACCTGGTCCTATGTCGATCACCTGCTGCTGCCGCCGGGCGTGACGGCCGGGCCCAACACCAAGAAGGACATGGCGGAAGTTTATTATGTGATGAGCGGCGACGGCACCGCCACGATTGACGGGGAAACAGCGGAAATCCATGCCGGAGACGCGGTTCCCGCCGCGCTGGGGGAGAGCCGGGCCTTCGCCGCAACCGGCAAGACCGCCCTGGAATTCATGGTCATCGGTATTGCGCGGGATTTCGAAAGCAAGAAAGCGTATATGCTTACCGAGGAAAGCCGGACGCGTACGGGCCCGCGCTGACGGCCTATAACAATAAAACAGGTGAGGTGGACGTGTTTGTTCTGATTGTCGACATCAAGGTGAAATCCGGCCGGGACCAGCAGGCGGAAAAGACTTACCGGGAGCCGTTTCGCCCCGCCATTTCGGCCCAGCCGGGATTTGTCAGCGTGGAATTCCTGCGCCCGCAGGGCGGCGGCGATTATGCGCTGATCATCGCGTTCGAAAGCCAATCGACGCAGCAGGCCTGGGTGGCCACCGACTTGCACACCAATGTCTGGGCACAGATGCAGGCCAATTTCGACAGCTTCAGCGTACGCAATTTCACCGCGATCTAACGGACCGGTCTGCCGATCATGAAAACCAATAGAACTATCGCCTTTGCGCTTTGCCTCCTGGCCGGCGTCATGCCCGCCACCGCCAGCACGTCGGGCAAGAAAATCGCTTTTTCGAACAATTATGCCGGCAACAGCTGGCGCCAGGCGATGCTGAAAAGCTTTGGCCTGGTTGCCAAAAAGGCGGTAGCGGACAAGGTCGTCGCCGCGGCGGATGTTTTCACCACGCCCGACCGTGCCGTCCCCACGCAGGCGGCCCAGGTCCAGAACCTGATCCTTCAAGGCTATGACGCGATCGTCATCAATGCGGCATCGCCGACGGCTCTCAATGGCGCGATCAAGCAGGCCTGTGACGCGGGCATTGTCGTGGTGTCCTTCGACGGCATTGTCACCGCGCCCTGCGCCTATCGCGTGGTGGTGGACTATAAGGCGATGGGTGCCCAGGAGGTCGAGCAGCTCGCCAAGCTCCATCCCAATGGCGGCAATCTGCTGGAGATTCGCGGCCTGGCCGGCACTTCCATCGACGAAACCATCCATGCCGGCATTCTCGCGGGTCTGAAGGCCCATCCCAATTTCAAGATCGTCAGGTCGGTGGAGGGGGACTGGGACCAGACCACCGCCCAAAAGGCCGTGACGACCGTGCTGCCCTCCATGCCGGCGATCGTCGGCGTGGTGGACCAGGGCGGCGACGGGTATGGCGCGGCACAGGCCTTCCTTGCCGCCCACCGACCGCTGCCGACGATCATCATGGGCAATCGCCAGGACGAACTGGCCTTCTGGAAGGAACAGAAGGACAAGAGCGGCTATCGCACCTGGTCCGCGTCCATCGCCCCGGGCATTTCCAGTCTGGCTTTCTGGGTCGCACAACAGGTTCTGGACGGCAACAAGAAGATACCGCACGACTTGGTCGTGCCCTATCTTGCGTTCACGCAGGACAATTTCGAGGCTGCCCTCAAGAATATTCCCAAGGGCGGGGTGGCCAGCCGTGAATACAGCCAGGCCGACGCACAAGCGGCGATCAAAGCCAACATGAAATGACGGCGGCTGGCAGCGACAGTGTCAGCCTTTCGGGGATCGAAAAGCGGTATGGCGCTGCCCGTGCCCTTGACGGCGTCGATTTTGCCATCGGCCGTGGGGAGCGTGTCGGGCTGATCGGCCATAATGGCGCGGGAAAATCCACCCTGATGCAGATTCTGGCGGGGGCCGTGACAGCCGACGCCGGGCGCATCAGCGTGGCGGACGAAGCGCTGGACGACTATTCATCGCGGCGCGCCCGCCAGCACGGCATTCGCTGCGTCTTCCAGGAATTGTCGCTCTGTCCCAATCTGACGGTGGCGGAGAATGTGCGCATCTTCCATCCCGCGCTGCGTGGATTTGGCGGACAGAAGAAAGCCGCGCGGCTGATCGGGGAGATGCTGGACGGGATATTTCCGGGACACGGCATTTCCCCCGGCGATCTGGTGCGCGACCTTGCCATCGGCAAACGCCAGATGGTCGAAGTGGCACGCGCCTTCACGGTGGTGGCCGAGCCTCTGCGCCTGGTCATCCTGGATGAGCCCACATCGTCCCTGGATGCACAGGCATCGGCCCAGCTGCTGACCCATATGCGCCGTGCGGCGGATGCGGGGCTGGGGCTTATTCTGATTTCCCATGTCCTGGCGGAGGTTCTGGGGCATGTGGACCGCATCGTGGTGATGCGGGATGGCAAGGTCGCTGCCGCCGGCCCGGTGCAGGATTTCGATCGGCGCAAACTGGTTCGGGCCATGGGCGGAGAGGAAATGCCGCCGGGCCAGCGGTCATCGGGCCAGCGTCTGCGCGAGGGCGCGGTGTGCGTGAAAGCCCGGCCCGGCAGGCGGGGCGGCGCAAAGGAACTCGTGGCGCATCAGGGCGAGATCGTCGGCCTTGCAGGACTCGCAGGTCATGGCCAGACCGCGCTTCTGCGGCAGGTGTTCGAGGCGTCTTCGCACGGCACGACCTTCCGCTCCCGGCCCGCGGCTTTCGTGGCGGGCGACCGGCAGACCGACGGCGTGTTTCCGCGCTGGTCCATCGCGGAAAACATCACCATCCGCTCGCTGAAAAATCTCAGGCGCGGCGGGCTCGTTTCACCGGGGCGGGAAAAGGCTCTGGCCGCTTCCTGGAAAGACAGGATGCGCATCCGCACGCCCGAGATGAAGAACAGCATCCTATCCCTGTCGGGCGGCAATCAGCAAAAGGCTCTGTTCGCGCGTGCCCTGGCGTCGGAGGCGCCGATCATCCTGATGGATGATCCGATGCGCGGCGTCGATATCGCCACCCGGCAGGACGTCTATGCGCTCATCCGTTCGGAAGCCGCCGCCGGCCGCTGCTTTCTCTGGTACACGACCGAGACCGACGAACTGCTGCACTGCGACCATGTCTATGTCTTCCATGCCGGCGCGATTGTTGCCGATCTGGCGGGCGCGGATGTCAGCGAGGAGAAGATCATTCATCTCTCATTCCAGGAGCCTGCCTGATGACTGCTCGCGCTCCGGTTCGTCTCCTGCGCAGCCTGTTGCCGGCCTTCTCCCTGGCCCTGGTGGTCGCGGCGATCGCCTGGCTCAATCCGCGCGCCATGAGCTATTTCGGCTTCAACCTGATGCTCAGCCTGGCGCTGCCGATCGCGCTGGCCACCGTGGCGCAGATGTTCGTCATCGCCGGCAGCGAGCTTGATCTGTCGATCGGATCCTTCATCAGTTTTTGCGGTTGCGTGGTCGCGACCTGGCTGGACCAATCGCCTCTGCTGGGCGCGGCCATATTGCTGGGCGGCGTGCTTGTCTATGCCGGGGTAGGCGCCCTGATCCACCTGCGCAATCTGCCGTCGATTGTCGTCACCTTGGGCATGAGCTTTGTCTGGCAGGGCCTCGCCATTCTCGTGTTGCCCCGGCCGGGCGGCGCCGCGCCGGATTGGCTTCAGACATTGATGAGTTCGAAACCGCCCTTCTTGCCGCTGCCGGTCATAGGCTCGCTCCTTCTCGCGCTGGTGTGTCATCTGCTCTTGATGCGCACCGGCTATGGCGCGGTCCTGCGCGGCGCCGGCGGCAATGCCACCGCGATCGGGCGCACCGGCTGGTCGCTGCTGAAGGTCAAGATGGCTCTGTTCGCGCTGGCTGGCCTGTTCGGTGTGCTCTCAAGCCTGGCGCTGATCGGCATTTCGACCTCCGCCGATCCCAATATCGGCAGCAATTACAGCCTGCTTTCCATCGCCGGCGTCATTCTGGGCGGCGGTGAATTCGTCGGCGGCGTCGTCTCGCCGGTGGGCGCGGTGATCGGCGGATTGACCCTTACGCTTGCCGCTTCACCATTGCTGACGTTTCTCCATATCCCGCCGGATTGGCAGATTGGCGCGAACGGGGCGCTTCTTATTCTGGTGCTGGCGGCGCGGGCCCGCTTCAGCCGGCCGGAGGCCGCGTGATGCTGGAGGCCCTTCGCGCCCGTCCCTGGACCTGGTCTTTTGTCGGCGCGCTTGGCGCCTTTGTCGCCACCATCGCCACCCTCCATGGTCAGGGCGCCGCCGGCGTCGCCACGGCAGCCCTGGCGCTCGCCGTGTTCATGGTTCTGGCCGGCATAGGCCAGATGTTCGTGATCACGCTCGGTCCGGGCAACATTGATCTGTCGCTGGCCGCCAATATCGGGCTTGCCAGCGCGGTTTCCATGACGGTGATGAACGGCAGTGACGCCGGGATCGGCCTGGGCCTGGCCGCGGCGGCGGGTTGTGGCCTGGCCATCGGCGCCGCAAATTATCTCCTGATCTGGCTGCTGCGCATTCCTCCCATCATCGCCACGCTTTCCTCCAGTTTCATCATCCAGTCCATCGATATCGCCTATGGGCGCGGGCTGCAGATCAAGCCGCCGCCTGGCTTTGCCGATTTCACCAGCCTGCAGATCGCAGGATTGCCGCTTCTGGCTCTTCTCACCATGCTGTTCACCGTGGCTGCGGCCGTGCTGCTCAGGCGCACCATCTATGGCCGCTGGGTGCTGGCGACCGGCCAGAATGCCCACGCCGCCAGGCTTGCCGGTGTCGCCGTCGGGCGGGTTCGCGCCATCACCTATATGGTGTGCGGCGTGCTGGGCGGACTGGATGGGGCTTTGCTGGCTGGCTATTTCCGGGGCGCCAATGTCGATATCGGCAATGAATATCTGCTGGCGTCCATTGCCGTGGTCGTGGTTGGCGGCACCTCCGTGGCGGGCGGCGAAGCCAATCTGCCCGGCATCTGGGGCGCATCCCTCTTCATGGTCCTGCTGCTGACCATGCTGAATACATTCGGCGCCGGCGCCGGCGCACGCCTGCTGTTCACAGGCCTCATCATTGTCGCGGTAATCGCCTTCGGCGGCGGTCGGAAAACAGCCTGATCGCAGGCGGCTTTTCCTGCCGGAATCGCTTGCCCGGCGGCCATTTATATGTCTGAGTATATCCAGAAGCCGCCCCGAAGCGGCCGAATCGGGAGGTGGGAAATGAAACCGATGCCATGGTTTGCGGCCTGTGCCCTGTTTTTGTCGCTTGGCGGCAGCGCGGTGGGCCAAGGCTCGGCGGTGCAGGTCACGCTGAATGTGGACCTGGCCAAGCCGGGGGCGCAGATTGACCGGCATATTTATGGCCAGTTCGCGGAACATCTCGGCCACGGCATCTATGGCGGCATCTGGGTCGGGGAGGGCAGCAAGATCCCCAACATTCATGGCTACCGGACGGATGTGTTAAACGCGCTGAAAGCGATCCATGTGCCGGTGATCCGCTGGCCGGGCGGATGTTTTGGCGACTTGTATGACTGGCGCGACGGCATCGGCCCGCGCGCCAAGCGGCCGGTGCGGATCAACGTCCACTGGGGCGGCGTTACCGAAGACAACAGCTTCGGCACCAACGAATTCATGAATTTCTCGGAACTGGTCGGCGCCGACGCCTATGTCTCGCTGAATGTGGGCTCCAAGACGCCCTACGACAATGCCCAGTGGCTGGAGTACATGACCTCCAAGGAGAACGCCACGCTCCCCAACGAACGGCGCAAGAACGGCCGGGCCAAGCCCTGGCGCGTCGCCTTTGTCGGCATCGGCAATGAGACCTGGGGCTGCGGTGGCAATATGCGGCCCGAATATGCCGCCGATATCAAT
>Ga0134125_10004854_pt1 | contig 15342 bp, 13 predicted proteins | sample KB31751_FD_96464 | JGI IMG/M metagenome (GOLD analysis project Ga0134125, IMG submission 96464) | Terrestrial soil microbial communities with excess Nitrogen fertilizer from Kellogg Biological Station, Michigan, USA - KB3-175-1 | ecosystem: Environmental > Terrestrial > Soil > Unclassified ... | reverse complement strand
CAGGTGTTTTAGTATAAGCACCTGTATAAGCAGGAAGACAAAGAAGCGTCCCGTATTTCTGGTAAGCTCGTTAATCATTTCCCGTCGTTGTTTGCTTTTATGGTGCTTTCCTCAAGGTCAGTTTTTTCTTTCTTGGTCAAATCAGTAACTACATAAACAAAGCGCAATTTTTTGAAATTGGCAGTAAGCTGAATTTTTAGTTTGTAGAAATACTCTGTTGGTAATGGAGTAACCTGCTCTACAACGCCGACAACAATTCCTTTCGGAAATATGGTTGAGTAACCTGATGAGATAATGGTGTCGCCAACGGTGACCTTTTCACTCATCGGTATCTGGTTCAGCCAGGCATATCGGTAATCTTCTCCCTTCCAAATCATGGTGCCAAATGCGCCACCCTTTTTCAGCATAGCGCTAAGCTGGAAGTTTTTGTGCAACATCGACATTACAACCGAATACTTATCAGAGACACTCAAAACTATACCCACAACCCCTGATGATGAAACAACGCCAAGCCCTTCGGTAATGCCATCTTTGCGGCCTACGTTCAGCGTTATGTAGTTGCTCAACATGTTGGTGGAGTTATCTATTATTTCTGCAGAAACGAAACTATATTGATCGCCGTACGGATTTGTCTGAGGCATTTTTACATGCTTGGTTGTATCGGGCGACGCCGAAAGCATGTTTTGTAAACGGGTGTTTTCCTGCGCCAATCGCTCGTTTTCACTTTTCAGGTTAAAGTAACCCGTAATGCCCGACCAAGTTTTGTAAACCGAACCCGCCACCGCGTTTGAAGAATTGAAGAAACCCGCCTGGTGGTAATAGTTATTCCTGAATACAAAAAAGAGAGCAAGGAATTCGAAAGCCACAAAAAGGACCGCGAAATAATTTCTCCTGAAGAAAGCAATTATACCATACATACGCAGCCCGGGGGTTTATATGTTCTTTCTCTTTGCTTTACGATTTCAGCAGGAAGGGGAATCGATGAATGTTTTTTAACGCAATACCGGCGCCACGTGCCACAGCCCTGAGCGGGTCTTCTGCAATATGCACAGGCAGTTTGGTTCGCATTGAAATACGTTTATCTAACCCGCGAAGCATAGAACCTCCACCTGCTAAGTAAATACCTGTGCGGTAAATATCAGCTGAAAGTTCGGGTGGTGTTTTTTCAAGCGCTTGCAAAATAGCTTCTTCAATTTTTGAAATTGATTTATCTACTGCATGCGCTATTTCAGAATATGAAACCTGTATCTCTTTCGGAATACCTGTCATTAAGTCGCGGCCATGCACAGGATAATCCGGTGGAGGGTTTTCTATTTCGGTCATAGCAGCACCAACTTCAATTTTTACACGCTCTGCTGTGCGCTCACCAATAAGCATATTGTGCTGGCGGCGCATGTATTCTTCAATGTCGCTGGTAAACTCATCACCTGCCACACGTATAGAATTGTCGCATACAATACCGCCTAATGCTATAACAGCAATATCGGTTGTACCACCGCCAATGTCAACAATAAGGTTACCCATAGGTTCTTCCACGTCTATACCAATACCAATTGCGGCGGCCATAGGCTCATGCAACAAGTAAACTTCTTTTCCGCCTGCATGTTCGGCGGAATCGCGCACGGCACGTTGCTCAACCGGGGTAATTCCCGAAGGAATACAAATAACCATTCGCAATGCCGGGGTAAACCATTTTTTACCTGAGTATAGCATGCGCACCATTTCGCGTATCATGCTTTCCGCAGCGTTGAAGTCAGCTATCACACCATCTTTCAGCGGGCGAATGGTTTTAATGTTCTCGTGTGTTTTACCATGCATTTGCTGGGCTATCCTTCCCACAGCAATTACTTTGCCGGTCATGCGGTCCATAGCCACAATCGAGGGCTCGTCAACCACCACCTTATCGTTGTGTATGATAATGGTGTTGGCAGTCCCAAGGTCAATCGCTATGTCTTGCTGAAGGAAACTGAATAATGATGCCATACGTTAGTTAAAAGTTTATAAAGTTGAAAGTTCTTAAAGTTGAACTGTACAATGAAATTGCATTCTTACGGGGTTGTGTTGTCATGCTGCTCTTTATACTTTACAAACTTTATGAACTTTATAACTGATTAGTGTTTGAAATGTCTTGTGCCTGTTGTTACCATTGGCATATTGTTGTTGTCGCAATATTCTATCGACTTTGAATCGTTTATTGAGCCACCCGGTTGAATAACTGCATGTATGCCTGCTTTGTGCGCTATTTCAACACAATCGGGGAATGGGAAAAAAGCATCAGATGCCATTACTGCGCCTTTCAAATCAAACCCGAAACTGGTTGCTTTTTCAATGGACTGTTTCAGTGCATCAACCCTCGATGTTTGTCCTGTGCCGGCTGCAAGTAACTGTTTGTTTTTAGCCAGCACAATGGTATTTGATTTTATATGCTTTACAATCTTGTTGGCGAACTCTAAATCTGTCTTCTCCTCCTCGGTTGGGGCTGCTTTTGTTACCTGTTTCATATCCGCTATTGTATCCGTTTTCCAATCCCTGTCTTGTTCAACCACACCATTCAGCAATGAACGGAAATTCTGGGCCGGGAAAGTGAACGGATGCAACTTAAGCAATATACGATTTTTTTTCGTCTTTAGTATCTCCAAAACCCCATTTTCGAAGCCCGGAGCCAATAAAACTTCAAAGAAAAGCTTGTCTATCTCCTTGGCTGTTTCCAGGTCTACAGGCTTATTGGTAATTATTATGCCTCCGAAGGCCGAAACAGGGTCACCGGCAAGGGCATCTTTCCATGCTTGGAGGCCGGTAGAGCGTGATGCCAAACCACAGGCATTGTTGTGCTTTATAACGGCATAGGTGGTATCGGTAAACTCACTTATCAGGTTAATGGCTGCATCAATATCGAGCAGGTTATTGTATGAAAGTTCTTTGCCATGCAACTGTGTAAATGCTTTATCAAGATCGCCATAGAAGCTGGCTTTCTGGTGAGGATTTTCACCATAACGCAATTGTTTCGCGCCAAAGATTCTTTTTTCGAAACTTGCGCCATTGCCCGAAAAATAGCCATGTATCTGGGTGTCGTAATGCGAGCTTACACCAAAGGCACGCATAGCCAGATCTTTGCGTTGCTGCAAAGTTGTTTTGCCTTTTTGTGCGGTAAGAATATTTAATAAAGTTCCGTATTCTTCTTTCGATGGTACAACCGTTACATAGCTGAAATTCTTAGCAGCTGCGCGGATGAGTGAGATACCCCCAATGTCTATTTTTTCAATAATATCTTCTTCCGAAGCTCCCGATGCAACTGTTTTTTCAAATGGATACAAATCAACAATTACTAAATCAATTGGAGGGATTTCATGCTTTTCAAATTCAGCAACATCGGTTGCTAAATCGCGCCTGCCCAGTATGCCACCAAACACCCGCGGGTGAAGGGTTTTAACCCTGCCACCAAGTATGGAAGGATATGATGTAAGGTCTTCAACGGGTATAACTTTCACGCCCAGCGATTCAATGAATTTCTGTGTTCCGCCTGTGCTGTAAAGGGTTACGCCAAGTTTACCTAACTGATGAATTATGGGTTCAAGGCCATCTTTATCGAATACCGATACCAGTGCGCTTTTTATTGTTTTTTCCTGTTCCATGACTATTTTTTCAAGTCATGCAAAAGTATCTGCTTTTTCATTCAAACATGGGTTGGTTCATACTTATTTATTTACATTTGACTAACAATTTAGCGGCCTGAATTTTTGAGCTAAAAAACGGCAATTTTCTAGGTTTATGAAAGTTACATTTCTCGGTACAGGTACATCGCAGGGAGTGCCCATAATAGGGTGCCAGTGCGAGGTTTGTCAATCTGCCGACCAGAAAGATAAAAGGCTGCGATCTTCAATAATGATACAGGATTCGGGGCATACCTTTGTTGTAGATACCGGCCCCGATTTCCGTGAGCAGATGCTCAGGGAAAATGTACTGAGGCTTGATGCTGTAATTTATACCCACGAACACCGCGACCATATTGGCGGGCTTGATGATATACGGGGCTTTAACTTTGTAATGGGCAAACATATTGACGTGTATGCCGATGAAAATGTAGAGAATGCTATTCGCCGAATGTACCCCTATATTTTTTACGAAGAAAAATATCCCGGCATACCTGAAATAAAATTGCACCGTATTACCGGCAAGCCCTTTACAATCAGGGGTACTAAGTTCATCCCGGTAAAAATTATGCATTATAAATTGCCCATTTGGGGTTACAGAATAGGTGGCTTTACTTACATAACCGATGCCAACTTTATACCTGCTGAAGAAAGGGAAAAAATAATGGGTTCAGATGTGCTTGTGCTGAATGCCCTGAGGCGTGAAAAGCATATATCGCACTTTACATTGGATGAAGCCATTGAAACCGCTAAGCAACTGGAAGCAAAAGAAGTTTATTTCACCCATATAAGCCACCAGCTTGGTAAGCACGAAGAGGTAGAGAAGGAATTACCGCCCAATATGCACCTGGCCTATGACAGGCTGGTACTGGAAATCTAGAGGACTTTACCTGATAATTTGAACGAACCCTTTCAGAGTAATTTGCTGAATACCGGTAACACGTATTTCGTTCACGGTGCATATATAGTAATAAACCCCATCAGGACAAGGCTTGCCACTGCTCTGGTCATTACCATTCCAATTAATCATTGGGTTAATAGTATGGAACATAATTTGCCCCCAGCGGTTATAAATATTTATATCAATGCTTTTAATGTAACGGTAAGGCAGAATTGGGGTGAAGAAGTCATTTTTACCATCGCCATTGGGGGTAAATACGTTAGGTAGTGTATACTGCGGGCAGTTGTCGACGCAGATTAAATTCATCGGGCTTTCGTTCTTTGCCGAATCTACCGCGGTAACCGCATAACAACCCGCAACAGAGTTTAAGCTGTCGTGTACAAAAACAGTATCGTTCAGGTTAGTAATGGTAGCAATTAGCTGCGGGTCTTGTCCTTCCACAGGTGTATAATATATGTTGTAATACATAACATCGTGCGTGTTCTTACAGAAGTGGTCAGGGTTGTTCCAGACCAGTGAATCGGTGAAGGTATTACACTGAGCCGTTAACGTAAGCTGGGGTGCACAGGGTGGAATAGTATCTTTTGGTGCAGAGCACACAACTTCCGATGAGTCGTATAGTGGATGCAAGATGGTAGTATCGGCATAAGAACTAACAGACTTCACGTAATAACAGAAGGTAGAATCGTTATCAAGATTTGTATCTACATAACTATGTACTGAACCGGTGACGGTTTTAAGGAAAGTAAAGGCCGGGGCCGATCCGTGTTTTCGGTATATCATATAAGCCGAATCTGTCCATGGCACAACAGAAGCCCAGTTAAGGTATATGCAGTTAACACTTGGATGCAGGTTAAGATATATGGAAGAAGCAGAAGGTGAAGTGCCAAGTAAATGTGTAGTATCTACCCTGAAGAATTTAAGCCTGTAATTATAACTATATGCAATGGTGTTAACGCCATTATCCATGTAAGTGGTATCGTTAGCCGTTTTAAAGTAAGTGGCAAGCTTCGAAGTATAAACAGTTGAGAATGCTTTATTCTTCATGCCTGTAGCACGTTGCAATACATAAAAATATGGGCCGGGATTGGCGTTTGTGTCAAAGCCTAAACCATTAGTTAATGGTTTGATCCAACGTACAAACATTTTACCCGGATTGTTAGTGGCTGTTACACTAACATTGGTCAGTATTGGTGCGTCGCGGTGTATTAGTACACATGTATCGTTTGATGGTAAACTTACCGACAGATCGGGTGGAGGATAGTTAGCAACCACAATATACGTATAATATAAGCCGGGCACTACAGAACAATCAGTATAGGTAGTACAGGTATCGCCTTTAACAGTACCAACAAGGTTAAAGCCCGGAGGGGGGCCAGGGTTGCAGGTATCTGGTGTTACGGGAATGCAGCCTACGTGGCTGTATATGCTAAACCCACTGGCATTACTGCAAGGGTACTTATCCCATTTAAGTACAACACAGTTACCTGCTAAGGTTGCAGTAAGGTTTGTAGGCGGCGGTGGAACAACATAAATAAGTGTTGAAGCATAAGCTGATGCAAGGCTTACTACGTCGGTACCGGTTACCAATACCTGGTAAGGGGTCTTCTGTATATCACTACAGTTGGTCGACCATTTGAAATAGCCTGTATCTATCTTGCCAGTACTTAACGGGTTGGTGAAAGTTGCTGGTGGTGAAGCTGAGAATGGTTGGCCTGAAGCCGAAAGTGATATTCCATCAGGTGTTTTACCAACATATTTTAAGGAAACGTTTTGCCCTGCCACAACACATAACTTTGAGGGCCCGGTAACTTTAGGGGCAGTAGTAGTGCACTTACCAAGCACGTTTATTTCCAGTTCCACCTCCATAGTATCGGCAACTATTTTCCTCAACCTGCCAAGCTCATATATCTTTTTGTAGTCAACAATCTTAATGGCAAAATTATATATGCAATCAGTTGTAGGGCTGCACCAGGTAAGCGTACCGCTAATGGGGTCAATAGTAACGCCGGGTGGAATATAATAGCCTGTACAGGTAATCAGGTTATTAGGGCCGGGGTCTATACAAAGGCAGTTACCAAGTGAATAAGAAAGACTATCGCCCTGCCTTGAATAAGCGCCAAGATTAAAATAATAACATTGGCCTGCACATGCATCCTGGCATACGGGTATATTGGTAATAGAAGGAGTAGTCAGGGTATCGCTACCAAAATCGAATATCGGGACATTTATAGTAGTATATAAGTAGAAGCTGGTATTTACCGAATTCTGCATGTTGCAAATATTTGCCATGCGGTTCTGGTCATTCATCCATAGGCGATAAGTACCCGGACCAGGGTAGGTATGGCCACCCGTACCGGCGTTAGTATATATGCAAAGTTTTCTGCATTCGCATACCGTTTCTCCCCCGGGAAAACCATCGGGATTTATTGGGCCGTTGGAACGGGTAAGCACTTCTGAAGTACCGTCGCCGTAATATATGCGCATGGTATCCCTATCGGCCGGGTCGCCACAGCCGCTATTTAAAGGGGTGCCGTTTGTATAATCAACAATGGTAACAACATAGGTGTACCCGCCTATGCATTTAGCTGAAATATAGCCTGAAACCTGGTGAGTAGCACTCGCCAGCAGAGGTAAGAGGAATAGTGGTAATATGCGAAGTATCTTTCTCACAGCCGTACCAAGGTACCGATTTTGATGTTAGACTATGCCAACGGGAAAAGGTTAAAAAAATTGCGTTCTTCAATTCCCGGTGTAAGGCAGTGTAGCCGGGAAGGAGTTACTTAATTTGCCCTTGCGTATTGTCGGTAGTGTTCTTTGAGGCTTCTTCCTTGTTATTTCCGTCTTTCGCGTCTTTAAATTCTTTTATTCCTTGTCCTAATCCACGCATTAATTCAGGAATCTTTCTGCCACCAAAAAGTAACAATACTATAGCAAGTATAAGTATAATCTCTCCGGGTTTTACTGCATCTAAAAAGAGTAACATAGTTTCTGTTATTTAAATTTACTTCAAAGATAATACTTTTTTCGCCATTGGGGGCTATAAATCATACTATTTAGAGTGTAAGGAATATCATTACTTTTACAAGCCATTTTACAGTACAGTTGGAACAGGTAAAGAACAAACATCTTGCATATTTTGAGGAACAGGCCCAAAAAAGGGTCAAGATCCGTAAAAGGCATTCCTATTATTGGAACGACATTACCCGTTTCTGCGACTACTTTGCGCATGAAGAGCAATCGGTACTTGAAATAGGTTGTGGTACCGGCGAGCTGATAGGTGAGATTAATGGCAAACGTAAAGTTGGAATAGACTTTAGCCAGGCTATGATTGAAATAGCTAAGAATCAGTTCGCTGACGTAGAATTTCACTGCATGGCCGCTGAGAATATTATGCTTGAAGAGAAATTTGACCTTATTGTAATATCAAACCTTGTAGGGTACCTCGACGACGTGGAAAAAGTATTGGAATCGCTGCAAAAACTATGCCACCCACGTACCAAGATCATAGTAACCTACTATAATATTTTGTGGGAGCCTTTTCTTAAAATGGCGGAAGGCCTGGGTTTAAAAACCAAAACACATAACCTGAACTGGCTGGGGCTTAACGATACCAATAACCTGATGTATATATCGGGGTTTGATGTGTACCGCAGTACCCGCCGTATGTTACTGCCTTTTAATATTCCGCTTATAGCGCCCCTGTTCAACAGGTATATTGCTAAGTTGCCCATATTCAAGCACCTCTGTTTGAACCAGTATACTTTTGCCAAACCTTTACCTTCTTTGGCACAATCAGACTACAAGGAAAAATATTCGGTTTCTGTGGTTATTCCGGCACGTAACGAGAGCGGCAACATTGAGAATGCTATTAAGCGTTTGCCTAAACTGGGAAAACATACCGAGATAATTTTCATAGAGGGCAACTCGACAGATGACACCTGGGATGCAATACAAAAGATACAACAGAAATATGCATCTACCCACGATATTAAAATAGGCCAGCAAAAGGGCAAGGGCAAAGGCGATGCTGTTAGACTAGGCTTTGAAATGGCTACCTGCGATATATTAATGATATTGGATGCTGATCTGACTGTACCACCCGAAGACCTGACAAAATTTTATGATGCAATAGCTTCGGGCAAGGGCGATTTTATAAATGGCTCGCGCCTTGTTTACCCAATGGATAAACAAGCCATGCGATTCCTGAACCTGCTTGGCAATAAGTTTTTCAGTATGGCCTTTACATGGCTTTTAGACAGGCCATTTAAAGATACCTTGTGCGGAACGAAAGTTATATTTAAAGATGACTATGAAAGGCTTATAAAAAACCGTAAGTTCTTTGGCGACTTTGACCCATTTGGTGATTTCGATCTGCTTTTCGGTGCCCATAAACTTAACTTGAAGATTGTGGAAGTCCCGATTCGTTATAAAGAAAGAACCTATGGCGAAACCAATATTTCCCGCTTTAAGCATGGTTTCCTATTGTTGCGTATGTGTGCTTTTGCTGCCCGCAAAATAAAGTTCATTTAGTAAAATGGCTAAAGCAAAAACATCGTTCTTTTGCCAGAACTGCGGTTCCCAATCGGCTAAATGGATTGGCAAGTGCCCCAATTGCGGCGAGTGGAACACCTACGTTGAAGAGATAATACAGAAGGAAACCGGCCACAGTAAACAGGCTTTTACTCCCGCGTCAGATAAACCGCACCTTATTACTGAAATTATACCCGGTAACACGATGCGTTTTGCCTTACCCGATAAAGAACTGAACCGAGTATTGGGGGGAGGACTAGTGCAGGGCTCATTGGTTTTATTTGGTGGTGAGCCGGGCATTGGTAAATCTACTTTGCTGTTACAGGTTGCGCTTACGTTAGGTAAAATGAAAGTTCTGTATGTGTCAGGTGAAGAAAGCCAGGATCAGCTTCGCTTGCGTGCAGAACGTATTGGTATAAAAAACCAGAATTGTTATATACTAACCGAAACCAATATTCAGAATATATTTCAGCAGGCTGAAGCATTAAAACCGGAACTTGTGGTTGTAGATTCTATACAAACTTTGTTTAACGGACTTATAGATTCTGCACCGGGCAGCATATCGCAAATACGCCAATGCACGGCCGATCTGATGCGTTACTCTAAAACAACAGGTGTACCTGTTTTCATAATAGGCCACATAACCAAAGATGGCTCTATTGCGGGCCCCAAGGTATTAGAGCACATGGTTGATACCGTGCTTCAATTTGAAGGCGACACACATCACATATACCGTTTATTGCGCACTACCAAAAATCGCTTTGGTTCTACCAGCGAACTGGGCATATATGAAATGACCGGTACAGGATTGCGCGAAGTAAGCAACCCATCGGAGGTACTTATTACAGCCCGTGAAGAGCCTGTAAGTGGCGTGGCTATTGCTGCAGTTATGGAAGGCATAAGGCCACTTATGATAGAGACACAGGCATTGGTCAGTACAGCAGCGTATGGCACCCCGCAGCGTTCAGCAACGGGTTACGATCTGCGTCGCCTATCAATGCTTTTGGCTGTGCTTGAAAAGCGCTGTGGCTTTAGGCTGGCGGCTAAGGATGTATTTTTAAATATTGCAGGTGGTATAAAAGTAGAAGACCCTGCAGCCGACCTGGCTATAGTTACAGCCATTCTTTCTTCGGGTGAAGAAGTGCCCATATCGCCACGTTACTGTTTTGCAGGTGAAATAGGGCTATCAGGTGAAATACGGCCTGTAAACAGGGTTGAGCAACGCATAGCCGAAGCCGAAAAAATGGGCTTCGAACAGATCTTTATTTCCCGTTACAATAAGAAGGAAATACCCAAGAACAACCATATAAAGGTGCAAACGGTGGGTAAAATGGAAGAGTTCTTTACCAAATTGTTTGGCTAAAGCGTAACTTTGTGAGCTTTTTCAAGCGGCTTATATGAAAATAAACCCTTTGTTCCGCTTCCCATCAACCGAGCACTGGATAACAGCGGTACTTTTTTTATGCTTGCTGTTGCTGGCTTGGGTAAAAACAGCATACCCCAAGAAAATAGCATTTGTGGTTCGCGATACATTTACTACCGACCTTGCGGAAGAAGATAGTGGTATTAATCCGTCATCAATTGCGCTATTCTTCATATTTATATGTTCGGCTGCATTGCTTATTATACAACTTGGCCACAACTTTGGCATTAAGCTTGGCCCTACTTTGTTGAAAGAATTTTTGTCTGTATCGCTGGCTATGTTCATTTATTACCTGGCTAAAACATTGGTGGTTATTATTTCCGGTTTTGTATTCGAACAACAGGCTCCGGCATGGGAATATGTGTCGGAAATATATGTTTACGCCCATTTTCTCGCCGTGGTGTTACTGCCTGCTGCTCTTATAGTTACATACGCTTCTATTGAACAGGAGAGGATTATTTTAGAAGTTATTTTTGCGGCAATCGCCCTGTTGTTTGTTTACCGCACGATAAAGATGTTTATCCTTATGACAAACAAAGGCTTAAGTATGATGTATTTATTTTTGTATATTTGCGCGCTTGAAATTTTGCCTGCTGCCTTATTGTTCAAGTACGCGAAAATGAGTTTGAATATATAAGAAGGTAAAGTCAACATCCCACAGAATGAAAATAAAGAAGATTCTCATATCGCAACCCCGCCCCGAACTTGAACGCTCACCCTATTTCGATATAGCGAGGAATTTTGATATTGAAGTTGATTTCCGCCCCTTTATACAGGTTGAAGGCATACCTTCTAAAGAGTTCCGCAAAAATCGTATTGATGTACTTTCATATAATGCTGTTATAATGACAAGCAAAAATGCTGTGGACCATTATTTCAGGATATGTAATGAGATGCGCGTTATTGTGCCCGAAACCATGAAGTACTTCTGTATTTCTGAGGCTACAGCATACTATTTACAGAAGTATATACAGTTCAGGAAAAGGAAGATATTTTTCAGCAACTATTCTTTTGCCGACCTGGTAGAGATAATAAAGAAGAAGCATAAGGAAGAAAAATTCCTGTTGCCCTGTACCGACGCGCCTAACGATGAATACACCGATTTGCTCGATCGTGAAGGGATACGTTATGTAAAGGCTCCGTTATACAAAGCTGTATATTCAAACCTTACTGATATTAAGATATCGGAATATGATATGCTGGTGCTTTTCAGCTCAGCCGGTATTACATCGTTATTTACGAGTTTCCCTAATTTTAAGCAAGACCAGACTCTTATAGCCGCCTTTGGCGAACAAACAGCCAAAGCTGTTATACAGGCTGGCCTTAAGTTGCATGTTCATGCTCCGCAGCCGCAAGCCCCTTCAATGGCTATGGCACTTGAGCAATTTTTGAAAGGAGAACAAAAAGGTGGGCCTTTAAAGCCAATGACCATGTCATTCAGCACACCTGAGTTTATGCCTAAGCCCAGGCCAACACCTAAAGCTAAGGCAGTACCAAAAATAGTTGCGCCCAAAGCTGAGATTAAAATTGAAGTGAAGAAGGAAGCTATTAAGGTAAAGCCAGAGCCTAAGAAAGAAGTAAAGCCAAAGGTTGAAGCTAAGAAGGCTGTTGCTAAGAAAGAGATAAAGAAGGCAAAACCGGCACCAAAAAAAGTAGTTAAGGCAAAAGCAAAGCCTGTTGCTAAAAAGAAAGTGGTGAAGGCAAAGGCAAAAGTTCAGCCTAAGAAAAAGCCTGCTTCTAAGAAGCCGGTAGCTAAAAAGAAGCCTGCAGCTAAGAAAAAACCTGCCAAACGTAAAAGGTAGGTAATCCAATTAAATTTTTGGGCTATGCCGATTAATTCAAACAGGCAAACCCTGCGCAAAACCGAACGGCTTTATGAAAAGAAAGCCATTGACGCAATTTTTGCGGAAGGTGAAGCCATTACCCAATCGCCCATAAGGTTACTGTGGAAACGTAATGAAGGTAAAGCCAGCCCTGCTGTGAAAGCGGCATTCACCGCTCCCCGCAAGAATTTTAAAAAGGCCGTTGACCGTAACCTGTTGAAACGCAGGATGAGAGAAGCGTACCGTAAGAATAAGTATACACTAATTGGTGCCATAGATGCCAATTTGCAACATTATCATTTGATGTTCGTTTATATAGGTAAGGAAAAGGTTTCGTACGCGGAAATAGAAAATAAAATAGTGCTAACTTTACAACGATTAGTAAGCAAAAGCAGTGGCAAGTAAGTTCGTTATACTTCTTATTCGTTTTTACCAATCCGCTATTTCTCCCTGGCTTATGCCATCGTGCCGTTTTTCGCCAACCTGTTCGCAGTATAGCATAGAAGCACTGAAAAAACATGGATTCTTTAAGGGAAGCTATCTTTCGGCCAAACGTATTCTTTCCTGTAACCCCTTTAATCATAAACACGGATACGACCCTGTTCCGTAATACTTAATATGTATGATTGCACAATTTTTTAAGAAAGCACGCAAGTTTCGCGTTGTATTGATTTTAGCGGGCATTGCTACCTATGCAATACTGTCGTTCAGTTTTACCGATAACTATTTCGAGATTTCAAAAAACCTCGATATATATACTACCACGCTAAAGGAGTTGGATATGTACTATGTAGATAGCGTAAACCCGGGCGACTTGGTAAAGACAAGTATTGATGCCATGCTGAATTCACTCGACCCTTATACTAATTACATTCCTGAGTCGCAAATTGAAGATTACCGCTTTATGACTACCGGTGAATATGGCGGCATTGGGGCGCTGGTGCAAAAGGATAGTGACTTTATTGAGATAGCTGAGCCCTACCAGGGATCACCCGCAATGAAAGCGGGCCTTATGGCTGGCGATAAGATTATAAGTGTGGATGGTATTTCAACAAAAGGAAAGAATACCGACGATGTAGGCAAGCTGCTGAAAGGTGAGCCTCATACAATGGTAAAACTTATGATACTGCAACCTAACGCTACTACGCCGGTAGAGAAGATAATTACGCGCGAGGCAATACACGTTGATAATGTGCCTTATTACGGAATGGTATCGGATGATATTGGATATATCAAGCTTAATGAGTTTACCGAAAATGCCGCGGCTAATGTTAAGAATGCATTTATAGAACTGAAAAAGAACAATAAACTGAAAGGCATTATTCTTGATTTGAGGGGTAACCCCGGAGGACTGTTGGTTGAGGCTGTGAAAATGGTAAACATATTTGAGCCTAAAGGGCAGCTGGTAGTGAATACCAAGGGGCGCAGTAAAGAATGGAACCACCCTGATTTGACACCCGGAGAGCCTGCTGATACCAATATACATATTGCTGTTTTGGTAAATGGCGGTTCAGCATCAGCCTCTGAGATTGTTACAGGCACCATGCAGGACCTTGATAGGGGAGTGGTGATAGGTAGCCTCACATATGGTAAAGGATTAGTACAGCAAACCCACATGCTTAGCTATAACTCGCAACTGAAATTTACCATCGCGAAATACTACACCCCAAGCGGCAGGTGCATACAAGCGCTCGATTATAGCCACCGCAACCCCGATGGCTCGGTGAATAAGGTGCCTGATTCATTGAAATCGGCTTTCAGAACCAGGCATGGCAGGGTGGTATATGATGGAGGCGGAATAACCCCTGATTTTGCAATGACCATGCCTAAGGCCACGCCTGTAATGATAAACCTGCAAACACAGTTTATTATTTTCGATTATGCCACTATTTACAGGATGAACCACCCAACTATTGCATCGCCCGATAGTTTTACGCTTAGCGATGAAGAGTATGATAAGTTTATGGATTATGTAAAAACGCGCAACTTTACCTATACAACCAAAAGCGACCTGCTACTGAAACAACTTAAGGAGACGACAAAGGATGAGAATTATGATAGTGACCTTAAGAATTCGTATGAGAAAATTCAAAAAGATATTGATGAGGCGAAGAAGAAAGACCTTGTAAAAAATAAGGCAGAAATAAAGAAAATGCTTGAGGAAGAAATAGCCTCGCGCTACTATTACCAGAAAGGCCGTATCCAAATAAACCTGAAATACGACGATGAGATTAAGAAGGGAATAACGGTGCTTAATAACAGTGCTGTATATGATTCTGTACTGACAACAATTGTCCAATCAAAACACCCGTTTGCCAACCCGGCCATGAAAACCTGGCCGCCTGTCCAATCGCCTAAATAGATTTAGATTTTTGCTACGGATTTTAGCATTTTTTGTTACGAATATTAAGTTATTAAGAATATGACAAAAAACATGCTAAAATATTTTGAAAAGGGACAAGGACTACTTATATTAGTTTTTCAAAATTGAGAGTGCATGTTCGAAATGAGTAAAAAAATACTTGAGAGGGTTAGTTTTGATAAGGCGCTGTTCCGCAAGGAGCTTGCGAAAGCAGCTAGCTGGCTTAAATCTGATGAGAAATTATTGTTGCAGGTTTGGGCTTTGTCTACCTTCGGCCATATGTATAAGGATGTAATTGTAGATGTATTTCGTGGTATAGCGAAAGTGTAGATGGCGTTAGTGCTTAATAAAGGCCAGGTTTCTTTTTATCCCCACAAACCCCGCCCGCTTCAATGGCGAGCCTGATAGCTTTTTATCGAAAACCTCTTCGGTAATTTCTTCCCAATCTTTATTATCCATTTCCAGTAGTTCTTTATTGGGCGTGAACTTTTCATCTTGCGTTGGTTTTGAAAACCTGTTCCACGGGCAAACATCCTGGCACACATCACAGCCAAACATCCAGCCATCAAGCTTGCCTTTCATCTCAGTGGGAATAGCCTCTTCAAGTTCAATGGTAAAATAGGAAATGCATTTGCTTCCGTCTACAACCT
>Ga0134125_10004851_pt1 | contig 15348 bp, 16 predicted proteins | sample KB31751_FD_96464 | JGI IMG/M metagenome (GOLD analysis project Ga0134125, IMG submission 96464) | Terrestrial soil microbial communities with excess Nitrogen fertilizer from Kellogg Biological Station, Michigan, USA - KB3-175-1 | ecosystem: Environmental > Terrestrial > Soil > Unclassified ... | reverse complement strand
GCACGCGCGGGCGACGTCGACGTGGTGTCGGCCTATACCAGCGACGGCCGCATCGCGCAGTTCGATCTCGCCGTGCTCGGCGACCCCAAGCAGGCCATCCCGCCTTATGACGCCATCCTGCTGGTCGCGCCCAAGCGCGCGCAGGACGCGGCCTTGATCGCCGCGCTCACGCCGCTGGTCGATGCCATCCCGGTCGACCTGATGCGGGAGGCCAACCGGCGCGCGGCCGAAAACGCCTCGGCCGAACAAGTGGCGCGCTGGCTCGGGCAACGGATCGCCAAGCCGCGCTAGTTGCGGTCTTCCTTCTCGAGCTCGAGCGCGCGCGCCTTGGTCATCTCCAGCAGGCAACCGCCGGCGTCGATGCGCGCGATGGTGCCCTCGCCCAGCGCGTAAAACAGGCAATTGGCGTCGCGGTACTGGATCCACAGCCGTTGCGCGACGCGCAACTGCTCGCGCTGCTTTATCTCGCCGGCCTTCAGCCGCAGCTGGTAGGCAATGGTCATGCGCTTGTCCCACTGTGCCGTCTGCACCTTGAGGCAATCGACGATCTCGGGCGTACTCTTGCCGTCGCAGGCCTGGTCGGGCTCGCCCTGGTCGCCGGCGAAAGCAAACGCGGCCGCCCCGATGAGGGCAGCCGCGCTGATGACGGCGATGCGCAGCATCCGCGTCAGTTCTTGCTGCGGTCGACCAGCGCGCGCTGCTTGATCCAGGGCATCATCTCGCGCAGCTTGGCGCCGACCTGCTCGATCGGGTGCTCGGCGAGCTTGGCGCGCGTCGCCTTGAACGAGGTCTGGTTGACCTTGTTCTCCAGCATCCAATCCTTGGTGAAGCGGCCGGACTGGATGTCGTTCAGGACCTTCTTCATCTCGGCCTTCACCTCCGGCGTGATCACGCGCGGGCCGGAAACGTATTCGCCGTATTCGGCGGTGTTCGACACCGAATAGTTCATGTTGGCGATGCCGCCTTCGTAGATCAGGTCGACGATCAGCTTCACCTCGTGCACGCACTCGAAATAGGCCATCTCCGGCGCGTAGCCGGCTTCCACCAGCGTCTCGTAGCCGGCCTTCATCAGTTCGACGAGACCGCCGCAGAGCACGGTCTGCTCGCCGAAGAGATCCGTTTCGCATTCTTCCTTGAACGTCGTCTCGATGATGCCGGCGCGGCCGCCGCCGATCGCCGAGGCGTATGACAGGCCGAGATCGTGCGCGTTGCCGGAGGCATCCTGGTGGATGGCGATGAGGCACGGCACGCCGGCGCCGCGCTGGTATTCCGAGCGCACGGTGTGGCCGGGGCCTTTCGGCGCCACCATCAGCACGTCGATGCCTTTCGGCGACTCGATGAGGTTGAAATGCACGTTGAGGCCGTGCGCGAACATGATCGCGGCGCCGTCCTTGATGTTTTTCGCGATGTGATCGCGCCAGATGTCGCCCTGCAATTCGTCGGGGGTGAGCATCATCATCACGTCGGCCCATTTGGCGGCCTCGGCCACCTCCATGACCTTGAATTTTTCCGCTTCCGCCTTCTTCACGCCGGCCGACGACTTGCGCAGCGCCACGACGACGTCCTTGACGCCGCTGTCGCGCAGATTGAGCGCGTGCGCGTGGCCCTGGCTGCCGTAGCCGATGACGGCGACCTTCTTGCCCTTGATGAGATTAAGGTCGGCGTCGCGATCGTAATAAACACGCATGATGACTTACCCCTTTGTCGGCCCTAGCCCGGCCCGCTTTCTGTCGAGTGTCGATAGCAAGGCGTGGATGCCCGGCACAAGACCGGGCATGACATATTTTGCCGCCTTGCCTTCATTCATTCGGTGACAATCGGATAGATGCTGGCGACGAGCAGCAGGCCCATCGCGATGTTGAAAACGCGCGCATGCACGGGATCGCGCAGGAAGCGCCGCAAAGCCACCCCGAAGCCCGCCCAGGTGGCGGTCGACAGCGTGGTGGAGACGGCGAACACGACCAGCACGACGGCGAAATCTTCGCGCTCGTGGCCGGGCCGCATATAGACCGCGACGCCCGAAAGTGCCGCCACGAACGCCTTCGGGTTGACCCACTGGAACGCGGCCGCCTGCAGGAACGTCATCGGCTTGCCCGGCGCGCTGCCCTCGTTTTCGACCGGCCGCGCGCTGGCGACCTTCCAGGCGAGCCACAGCATATAGCCCGCACCCGCGATCTTGAGCGCGATCTGCAAGGCCGGCACCGAGGCAAATACCAGGCCGAGGCCGGCGGCAAAGACCGCGAGCAGGAAGACGAAGCCGATGTCGACGCCGAGCAGATGCGGGATCGTGCGCGCAAAGCCGAAGTTCACGCCCGAGGCGGTCAGCAAGATGTTGTTCGGCCCTGGCGTGAACGCCATGACGAAGGCGAACACGGTGAGCGCCAGCAAGACGTCGGACGGCATGATGCGAGTGCCTTACATCCCCTCCGGCCCGCGCGCGATGGCCGCAATGCCGGTGCGCGACACTTCGACCAGGCCGAGCGGCAGCATCAGCGCGACGAACTGCTCGATCTTGCTCGAAGCGCCGGTCAGCTCGAACACGAAACTCTCGGTGGTGGCGTCGATGACGTGGGCGCGGAACGCATCGGCCAGGCGCAGCGCCTCGACGCGGTGCTCGCCCTTGCCGCGCACCTTGACCATCGCGAGCTCGCGCTCGATCGAGTTGCCGGCAAGCGTCATGTCGGTGACGCGGTGCACCGGGACGAGGCGGTCGAGCTGGTTCTTGATCTGCTCGATCACCATCGGCGTGCCGGTCGTCACCACCGTGATCAGCGAGAGGTGCTTGGCGTGCTCGGTCTCAGACACGGTGAGCGACTCGATATTGTAGCCGCGGCCGGAGAACAGGCCGATGACGCGCGCCAAGACGCCGGGCTCGTTGTCGACCAGCACCGACAGCGTGTGCGATTCCTGCTTTTCGACCTTCGGCGCCGTCGGATAATGCGACGTGCTCGGCGGCAGATTGGGATTTGCGTTCATCAGACCATCACCTTGCCTTCCTCGGTGACCGCGTCATCGAGCTTTTCCGCCGCGTCGCCGAGGATCATTTCGTTGTGCGCGCGTCCCGACGGGATCATCGGGAAGCAGTTTTCCATCGGATCGACGACGCAATCGAACAGTACCGGCTTGTCGACGTCGATCATCTCGCGGATGGCGTGGTCGAGATCGCCCGGCTTTTCGCAGCGGATGCCGTGCGCGTGCATGGCCTCGGCGAGCTTGACGAAATCGGGCAGCGCCTCGGAATAGCTCTCCGAATAGCGCCCGCCGTGCAGCAATTCCTGCCACTGGCGCACCATGCCCATGTATTTGTTGTTGAGGATGAAGATCTTGATCGGCAGGCGGTACTGCACCGCCGTCGAGATTTCCTGCATGGTCATCTGCACCGAAGCCTCGCCGGCAATGTCGATGACCAGCGATTTCGGATGCGCGAGCTGCACGCCGACCGAAGCCGGCAGGCCGTAGCCCATCGTGCCGAGGCCGCCGGAGGTCATCCAGCGGTTCGGCTCCTGAAAGCGATAGAACTGCGCCGCCCACATCTGGTGCTGGCCGACCTCGGTGGTGATGTAGACGTCCTTGTCCTTGGTCAGCTCGTAGAGCCGCTGGATAGCGTATTGCGGCTTGATGACCTCGTTCGAGTTGCGATAGGCGAGCGAGCGGCGGCCGCGCCATTTGTCGATCTGCCGCCACCAGCCATCGAGCGCCTTTTTGTCGGCCTGTTTAGCGGACGTGCGCCACAGCCGCACCATGTCTTCCAGCACATGCGCGCAGTCGCCGACGATCGGGATATCGACGTGCACGTTCTTGTTGATCGAAGACGGGTCGATGTCGATGTGGATCTTCTTCGAGCCGGGCGAGAAGGCGTCGACCCGGCCGGTGATGCGGTCGTCGAAGCGCGCGCCGACGCAGATCATCACGTCGCAATCGTGCATCGCCATGTTGGCTTCCAGCGTGCCGTGCATGCCGAGCATGCCCATCCATTGCGGATCGGCCGCCGGAAAGGCGCCGAGGCCCATCAATGTCGACGTGATGGGAAAGCCGGTGAGCTTGACCAGCTCGCGCAGCAATTCGCTCGCGTGCGGACCGGAGTTGACGACGCCGCCGCCGGTGTAGAACAGCGGACGCCTGGCGCGCGCCATCAGCTCGATCGCGGCCTTGATCCTGTCGAGGTCGCCCTTGATCTTCGGCCGATAGCCGGTGTGCGGGAAATCCTTGGGCTTGGCGTAGGCGCCCTTGGCGAACTGGATATCCTTCGGGATATCGACGACCACCGGCCCCGGACGGCCGCTGGCGGCGATGTGGAAGGCCTCGTGCAGTACGCGCGGCAAATCCTCGATGCGCTTGACCAGATAATTGTGCTTGGTGCACGGCCGCGTGATGCCGACGGTATCGCATTCCTGGAAAGCGTCGTTGCCGATCAGGTGCGTCGGCACCTGCCCAGTGATGCAGACCACGGGGATCGAATCCATCAGCGCGTCGGTCAGCCCAGTGACCGCGTTGGTGGCGCCGGGACCGGAGGTGACCAGCACGCAGCCGACCTTGCCGGTCGAACGCGCATAACCTTCCGCCGCGTGCACCGCGCCCTGCTCGTGGCGCACCAGGATGTGCTGCACCTTCTTCTGCGCGAAGAGCGCGTCGTAGATCGGCAGCACCGCGCCGCCGGGATAGCCGAAGATGTGCTTCACGCCCTGGTCGGCGAGCGCCTCGATCACCATTTCGGCGCCGGTCATTTCGCGTGTCATGGTCGTCGTCCTTTTCGTCTCACGTCGTCCCGCACTTTTTCCGGCGCAGCGTCCCGAAAACCGGTCCTCGTTTCCGGGATCGTGCGCCGGCAATAAAAAAGGCCCTCGAGGGGGCCATGTCCGGACGCTTCCTTTGCATGCCCCATCAGGGCCGCAGGGACTGCGTCCAGACCTTTACTACGAGAGTAATAATATTGCGCGGCATTGGTTCTACCCGTACTTTCGTTGCGCGACTTATAGGGGGGCTGCACGGCCCGGTCAAGCGCATTTTTCGCATATTTACCGCGCCGAGCGCTGACGTTCCAGCGCTTTCAGAGCGTCGGCGGGGCTCGCCCACGGCCAATCCTTCATCTGGTTCCTGAACCAGGTGTTCTGCCGCTTGGCATAGCGTCGGGTGTCCATGATCGCGCCCGCCGCCGCCTCGTCCAACGATATCTCGCCACGCAGATGCCGGATGAGCCACGGCACGCCGTGCGCCTTCATCGCCGGGAGCAGCGGGTCGAGATTGCGCTGGCCGAGCGCCCTCACCTCGTCCATCGCGCCGGCCTCGAGCATCGCCGCAAAGCGGCCCTCGATGCGCGCGACCAGTTCCTTGCGCTCACAGGTGAGAAACACGCGCGCCGTTTGCGCCGGGTCGATCAGCGGCGGCAGACCCTCGCGATGCCAGTCGGTCAACGAGCGCCCGGTCGCGTCAAGAACCTCCAGCGCGCGGCCGATGCGCGAGCGGTCGTTGGGCATGAGGCGATGCGCGGTCACGGTGTCGCGCGCCAGCAGCTCGGCATAGAGCGCGGCGACGCCTTCCGCCTGCATGCGCGCGCGCACGCGCTGGCGGATATCGGCGGCGACCTGCGGCACCGCCGCCAAGCCAACCGTCAGCGCCTTGAAATAAAGCCCGGTACCGCCGACCAGAATAGGCACACGGTCCTGGCGCTTCGCCTCCTCAAGCACGGCCGCGAGATCGCGCAGCCATTGGCCGGTGGAATAGTTCACGCCGGCATCGACATGGCCGTAAAGCCGGTGCGGAACGCGCGCCTCGTCCCCCGCCGAAGGCCGCGCGGTAATGACGCGCAGATCGCGATAGACCTGCATCGAGTCGGCATTGACGACGATGCCGCCGGTTCGCTCGGCAAGCTCGAGCGCCAGCGCCGACTTGCCGCTCGCGGTCGGCCCTGCAATAAGCACCGCCTTGTGACCAGCATGACTCATGTCGCAACCCTGATCGCTCCGGCCGGCGCGCTCGACAAAAACGCGCTGAAAGGCGTGCTTGCGGCAATGCCCCACGCCGACGCGCCGGTTTGGCTCGCCGAGGCGACCGCCGCCGACATCCCCTTTAGCGCGCAAGGCGGTCTGGACCAACAAGGCCTCGCCGGCCGGCTGCGGCAAGCGGCCGGCGAGCCTGTCGACGTCGTCGTTCAACCACTGATGCATCGGCGCAAGAAGCTTTTCCTTGCCGACATGGATTCGACCATGATCGGCCAGGAATGCATCGACGAACTGGCCGATTTTGTGGGCCTGAAGGCGCATGTCGCGGCCATCACCGAGCGCGCGATGCGCGGCGAGATCGCCTTCGAGCCGGCGCTGCGCGAACGCGTGGCGTTGCTCAAGGGCCTGCCGGCCAAAACCGTCGAGGACGTGATCGCCCGGCGCATCCATCTGACGCCGGGGGCGCGCACGCTCGTCGCCACCATGCGCGCAAACGGCGCGCACACCGCGATGGTGTCCGGCGGCTTCACGCTGTTTACCGACCGCATCGGCGCAATGATCGGCTTCAACGAGAACCGCGCCAATGTCCTGCTGCTCGATGGCGAAACGCTTGCCGGCGGCGTGGCGGAGCCGATCTTCGGACGCGATGCAAAACGCGCCGCGCTCGTCGAGCTGCGCAACCGGCTTGGCCTTGCGAAATCCGAAACGATGGCGACGGGCGACGGCGCAAACGACATGGACATGATCGCGGAAGCAGGCCTTGGCGTCGCCTTCCACGCCAAGCCGAAAGTCGCCGCGGCGGCGCCGGCGCGCATCGATCACGCGGACCTCAGCGCGTTGCTTTACGCGCAGGGGTATCGGCGGGAGGAGTTTGTGGAAGCGTCGGCCTAGTTACGTTTCCCGGGCGCAGCGCAGCACGCAGTGATGCGCTGCAGACCCGGGATCGTCGCAAATTCCGAAGCCGAAACGGTCCCGGATCAGCGGCGCAGCGTTTCACGCTGCACCGCGTCCGGGACAAGAAAGGCTACTGCAAGCTCAGCGCCACGAAGCTCGGATCGCCGTCGGGGCTCACCACCAGCAGCACGACCGCCTTCTTGCCGTCCTTGCGCAGCTTGTCGAGACGCGATTGCAGATCGGCGGCCGTCGTCACCGGCTGTTGCTGCACTTCGGCGATCACCATGCCCGGCATCAGGTGCTTGTCGGCGGCGGGGGAGTCCGCGTCGACGCCGGTAATCAGCACGCCCTTCACCTTGTCCTTGATCTTGTGCTTCTTGCGCAGCTCGTCGGTGAGATTGGCGAGATCGAGGCCGAGCGCCTTCTTCACCACCGGCTTGTCGGCGGGCGGCTGATCCTTCTTCGGCGTCAGCGAGGCCTGCTTCTCGCCGTCCTCGAGACGGCCGAGCTTGACCGTCTTGGTGACCTCCTGGCCCTTGCGGATCACCACCACTTCGACGTCCTTGCCGACCGGCGTGTCGGCGACGATGCGCGGCAGATCGCGCATTTCCTTGACGTCCTTGCCGTCGAACTTGACGACGACATCGCCGGGTTCGATTCCCGCGGGCTTTGCCGGCCCCTTCTCGTCGACGCCGGCGATCAGCGCGCCGCGCGGCGGCGATATGCTCAGGGATTCGGCGATCTCGTCGCTCACCTGCTGGATGCGCACGCCGAGCCAGCCGCGGCGGGTTTCGCCGAACTGGCGCAACTGGTCGATCACCGCGACGACGGTCTTGGACGGAATGGAGAAGCCGATGCCGATCGAGCCGCCGGAGGGCGAGATGATCGCCGTGTTGACGCCGACGACCTCGCCGTTGAGGTTGAACAGCGGGCCGCCGGAATTGCCGCGGTTGATGGAGGCGTCGGTCTGGATGTAGTTGTCGTAAGGCCCGGACTGGATGTCGCGGTTGCGCGCCGAGACGATGCCGGCGGTCACCGTGCCGCCGAGGCTGAACGGGTTGCCGATGGCGATGACCCATTCGCCCAGCCGCAACTTGTCGCTGTCGCCGAATTTCACCGCCTTGACCGGGTGCGGCGGCTTGAACTTGAGCAGCGCAAGGTCCGTTTTCGTGTCCTTGCCGATGATCTCGGCCTTGATGTTGGTGCCGTCGTTGAGGATGACGTCGACTTCGTCGGCGTCGGCGATGACGTGATTGTTGGTGACGACGATGCCCGACGAATCGATGATGAAGCCGGAGCCGAGCGAATTAACCCGCCTTGGGTGCGGTGTATCTCCGCCCGGTGCGCCCGGCTTGCCCGGGCCGCGCCGGTTCTTGAAGAAATCCTCGAAAAATTCCTCGAACGGCGACCCCGGTGGTAATTGCGGCATGGCCCCGCCGCTCATGTCCACCGTCTGCTTGGTCGAGATGTTGACGACGGAATCGATGACGGCTTCCGCCACGTCGGAGATGCCGTCCGGCCCGCGCGCGGCGGCCGGTTGCGCAAACAGCGGCCATGCGATTGCCGCGGCGGCGAAAACAGCCAAAGCCGCGCGGCCACGTTGCGTCACCTGACTGAAATTCGCGCCCATGGGCGTCATTTCTCCTGGAATGGGTTCGGCCGGACACTGCCCTCGTCCCCGGGGGGATTCAAGGGTATCGCGATCAACAGCATGAGAGGCCAATTCTGGCGCAAATAGGATCGGCTAATGCCGCACCAGCCAGACGAGAAAAACACCGACCACCGCCGATCCGATGCCGATGGCCCGCAATGTGGCGTCCGGGGTTTTCAGGACGGCGGCCATTGACTGCTTGGCCTGGCCGGGAAAGGCGGCAAACACCAGGCCCTCGATAACGAATACCAATCCGACCGCGGCGAGAAAGTCGGTCATGCCGCGGCCGCCTCTTACTTAGCCGGGGTTGCAGGCGCGGGCGCCATGTTCCCTTCCGGCAGCTTGCCGGACGGGTTGGAGAAATAGCGGAAGAAGTTGCTGTCCGGCTTAAGCAACAGCCGCGTGTCGTTCGGCTTGAGGCCGGCTTCGTAGGCCTGCATGGACCGGTAGAAGGCGAAGAAGTCCGGGTCCTTGTTGAAGGCATCGGCGAAGATCTGGTTGCGGGTGGCGTCGCCCTCGCCGCGGATCTGCTCCGATTTCGATGTCGCTTCCGCAACCAGCACCGTCACCTCGCGGTCGGCCTTCGAGCGGATTTCCTGCGCGCGCTGGAGGCCCTGCGCGCGATATTCCGCCGCTTCGCGCTGCCGTTCGGTCTGCATGCGCTGATAGACCGCCTGGCTGTTCTGCTCGGGCAGGTCGGCGCGGCGAATGCGGGCGTCGACGACCTCGATGCCGTAATTCGCTGCCTCGTGATTGATCAGGTCGCGGATGCGCGCCATCAGGTCGGCGCGCTGGTCGCGCACCACCTGGATGAAGGTCGCCTCACCGAGCACCCGCCGCAGCGCCGAATTGAGCAGGATGGCGAGCTGGCTGTCGGCCGCCGTCTTCGAGCCCAGCGACTGATAAAAGCGCAACGGATCGTGAATGCGATAGCGGGCGAAGGCGTCCACAACCAGCCGCTTCTGGTCCGATGCGATGACCTCCTGCGCCGGCGCTTCCAGATCGAGGATGCGCTTGTCGATGGCGATGACGTTGTCGATGAACGGCGCCTTGACGTTGAGGCCCGGTTCGCTGACCACGCGCACCACCTGCCCGAGACGCACAACCAGCGCCTGCTGCGTCTGGTAAACCGTAAAGAGCGAGCTGTAGGCGACGATGAGGGCCGCCACCACGATGACGAGAACCATGCCGCCGATAAATCCGAGCTTCATCGCTGGCCTCCCGTCGGGGCCGGGCCGCGCGTCTGCGGCGGCCGCGTCAATTCGTTGAGCGGCAGATACGGCACCACGCCGGCGCCGTCCTTGCCGGAATCGACGATGATCTTGTCGGCGCCGCCGAGCACGCGCTCCATCGTTTCCAGATACATGCGCTCACGCGTGACGTCGGGCGCTTTTTTGTACTGGTCGTAAATTTGCAGGAAGCGCGAGGTCTGGCCGGTCGCTTCCGCAACCGTCTGCGATTTATAGGCTTCGGCGGCCTGCGTGATCTTGGCGACGTTGCCGCGCGCTTCCGGCACAACGCGGTTGGCGTAAGTCTGCGCTTCGTTGACGGAGCGGTCCTGGTCGATGCGGGCGGCCTGCACGTCGCGGAAGGCGTCGATCACTTGCGTCGGCGGATCGACCTTCTGCAACTGCACCTGCTGGATGACGATGCCGGCGTTATAGTGGTCAAGCGTCTTCTGCATCAGGTCCTGCACCGCGGCCTCGATGGTCTGCCGCGCGCCAGTCAGGATCGGCTGGATGTCCGAGCGGCCGATCAATTCGCGCATGGCGCTCTCCGCCACCGCCTTCACGGTGCCTTCCGGATTCTGGATGTTGAACAGATATTCGCCGACGCCGGTCGGCTTCACTTTCCAGAACACGGAGAAATCGACGTCGACGATATTTTCGTCGCCGGTGAGCATCAGGCTCTCCTCCGGCACGTCGCGGGTCGAGGTGCGGCCGCTGATATCGCTCAGCGTACGCATGCCGATATCGATCTTGTTGACGCGCAGCGCCTTCGGCGTGAGCACGGTCTCGATCGGGTACGGCAGATGATAGTTCAGGCCGGGCTGGACCTCGCGCACGTCCTTGCCGAAGCGCAGCACCACGCCGAGCTCATCCGGCTCGACGCGGAAGAAACCGGAAAATCCCCACAGTGCAATCGCGGCGAGCGCGAGCAAAGCAAAACCCCGGCCGCCGAGGCTGCCGCCCGGCAGGAAGCGGCGCAATTTATCCTGGCCGCGGCGAAGAATTTCTTCGAGATCCGGCGGCGTCGGTCCCGACGATTGCGGACCGGAGCCCCACGGCCCCTTGCCGCCGCCGCCCCACGGGCCACCGCCCCCGCCGCCCTGATTGCTCCATGGCATTCAATCGATCTCCCGCCGGCGTTTTAGCCGCCCTTTGTTGTGTGGGTTATAGGGGTAGCGGGCCGCGGTTACAACGCGCAAGAAACGCTCGTTATCGGCCGGTCAGAACGTTCGGCAGCCATAATGTCAGCGGCGGCCAAAGCGTGATGGCCAGAAGGACGGCGAGAAGCGGAACCAGCCACGGCAATATCGCGCGCGACATTTTTTCAAAGCTGATGTCGGCGATGCGCGCGGTGACAAACAGAACGACCCCGATCGGCGGGTGGATCGTGCCGAGAATGAGATTGAGGATCATGATGACGCCGAACTGAACCGGGTCGATGCCGAACTTGAGCGCCGCCGGCACCATGATCGGAATGAGAATGAGCAAAGCGGCGAGCGCCTCCATGAAACAGCCGACCACCAGCAGCACGAGATTACAGGCGAGCAGAAACACCACCGGATGCCGGATGGTCTCGACAACCATCGGCGTGAGCGTCTGCGGGATGCGCGAGATCGACATGCACCAGCCAAGCGCCGCCGCCGCCATCACCAGCACCATGACGATGCCCGTCGTCTCGGCCGACTCGATGAGGATCTCCGGAAGCATTTTCAATTCCAGCGTCCGGTAAACGAAAAATCCGAGAATGAGCGCGTAACAGGTGGCGACCGCAGCCGCTTCCGTCGGCGTAAAGAGACCGCTGAACATGCCGCCGAGCAAAATCACCGGCGCGAGCAAGGCCCAGAAGCCGTCGATGAACGTCTTCAGAATGAGGCCGAAGCCGCCGAAGGGATGCGCGGGCAGGTTTTGCCGCTTGGCGATGAACCCCACCATCACCATCAGCGAGACCGCCATCAGCAGCCCGGGGATGAAGCCGGCCATGAACAGCCGGCCGATGGAGGCATCGGCGGTGACGCCGTAGATCACCATCGGCAGGCTGGGCGGGATGATCGGACCGATCGTCGCCGCCGCAGCCGTGATCGCCGCCGCCGTTTCCGGACGATAGCCGACGCGGCGCATCGACTTGATCTCGATGGCGCCGACGCCGGCTGCGTCGGCAACGGCCGAGCCGACCATGCCGGCAAAGATCGTCGACGCGACAATGCTTGCATGCGCGTAGCCGCCGCGCAGCCAGCCGACGATGGAGGTGGCAAAGCCGATGATCTTTTCGTTGATGCGGGCGGCGGCGAGGATGTTGCCCATCAGCACGAAAAGCGGCGCGGCGACGATGGGGAAGGAATTCATCGCCTGCGTCATCTTTTGCGGGACGATCGACAGCGACAGGCCGCCGAAGCCGACGAAGGCGAAGGCCGCAAGCCCCATCGCCGCAAACAGCGGCACCCCGGCAAGGATGGCGAACAGCCAGACGACGACGATTTCCGTCATCAGCGTCGTCATTCGACCAGCCCCGCATCCGGTGTGGACAGAGGCCGCGAGCGCCGCGCGGTCTCGATGAATTCGCCGGCGGCCTGCACGGCCGTCACAAATCCCGCCAGCACGACCGGCACGTAAAGCCACGCCATCGAGATCGGCACGGTCAACGCGGCAAGGTCGAGGTTGCGCGAGATCAGCTCGGCGCCAAAAACGAACAGCAGAACGCCAAGGACGAACAGCGAAAGCTGGATGACAAGCTCGGCCAGACGATCCGGCGCCTTCGGCAGAAGCTCGCGGAAGAAGCGGATGCGGATATGCGCGCGGCGCCGGGACGCCAGCATCCAGCCGAACGCGGCGAGCCAGACCATGATGAAGCGCGACACCTCATCGGTCCAGATCAACGGCTCGCCAAACGTGCGCGTCACCGCGCCGAGCATGACGCAGACAAGAAGCGCGCCGGTCAGGGCAAAGGTGAGCCATCTCAAGGCCAGGTCGAATCTGGCGCGAAAGACGAACAGCATGACGATCCTTTCAACGCGGCGTCACGCGCTCACATCGCCTGGATGCGGTCCCAGAGCCCCTTGCCCCACCGGCTCTCGAATTTTGCCGGCACCGAGGCCAGCACGGGTTTGCGGAAGCTTTCGATGTCGGGCTCGATCACCGTCATGCCGCCTTTCTTGAACGTGTCGGCAAGGCTTGCTTCCTGCGACAGGATTTCGTTGTCCTGCCACACCGAGTGCGTGTCGATCGCCGTCTTGATGATGGAGCGCGCCTTGTCGCTGAGGCTTCCCCAGGTCTTCTCGTTCATCGCAATCGGCCGCGGCGTGAGGATGTGCCCGGTGAGGATGAGATATTTCTGCACCTCGTTGAATTTGGCGCTCTGGATGGTCGGCAGCGGATTTTCCTCGCCGTCGACTGCGTGCTGACTGAGCGCCAGATATAGCTCGCCGAAGTTCAGCGGCGTCGGGCGCGCGCCCCACGCCTCCGCCATCGCCCGATAGGTGTCGACCTCGGGGATGCGCAGCTTGAAGCCCTGCATGTCGCTGACGGTTTTGATCGCCTTTTCGCCCGAGGTGACATGGCGCTTGCCGTAATAGGTGGCGCCAAGCAGCCGCATGCCGCGCTTCTGGACGAGAAGCAGGCTGAGCTCGTCCATGATCGGCGAATTGACGACCTTGCGCATGTGCTGCGCGTCGCGCCAGATGTACGGCGCTTCGATGATCGAGATCGGCGCGACGAACTGGCCGAAGATCGCGGCGCCTTCGTCGACCATCTGGATGGCGCCGCTCGAGGTGGACTCCACGACGTCGCGGGAGCCGCCGAGCTGGCCGCCGGGGAAAAGCTGGATTTCCACCGCGCCCGCGGTTTCATCCTTCACCTGCTTGGCGATGCGCTCCATCATGATCGCCTGCGGGTGGTTCGGCGCAAGCACCGTCGCCCAGCGCAACACGACCGTCTGCGCGCGCGCAAGACGCGGCGCGAAGATTCCCGCCGCCGCAGCGCCGGCGATAAAGTGCCGCTTGGTGATCTTCACATTCGGCATGACATTCCCTCCCCGGTGTTTTCTGCCCCGTTTTTTCCCACTTCCGAAAAATTCAGTAGGTCGCGCGGCCGCCCGAGATGTCGAAGACGAAACCGGTGGTAAACGAACATTCCGGAGACGCCACCCAGCAGACCAGCGCCGCAATCTCCTCCACCTCGACGGTTCGTCCGCGCGGTATCCGCGCAACCATATAGTCGACGTGTTCCTTTGTCGTCTGCGCAAGCATCGGCGTGCGCGCCACCGCCGGCGCGATCGCGTTGACCGCGATGTTGTAGGTGGCGAGCTCCTTGCCCAGCGATTTGGTGAGGCCGATCAGCGCCGCTTTCGAGGCGGAATAGGCCGAGGCGTTGGGGTTGCCTTCCTTGCCGGCGATGGAGGCGATGTTGACGATGCGCCCGTAGTTCTGCGCGATCATCGCGGGGACGACGGCGTGGCAGCAGTTGAACGGCCCCTCGAAATTGACCTGCATGGTCTGCTGCAGCTCGGCGAGCGGATATTCCCAAAGTTTGGCGGTGGGGCCGGATATGCCGGCGTTGTTGACCAGAATGTCGACACGGCCGAAGTCCTTCAGTGTGAGCGCGAAGGCGCGGTCGACGCTCCCCGGATCGGCGACATCGACCTGATAGGGCCGCACGCTGCCGCCGATTTCACCGGCGGCTTTTTTGGCGAGATCAACATTGCGATCCCAGATCGCCACCTTCGCGCCCGAGCCTGCCAGGCGCTCGACGATGGCGCGGCCAATTCCCTGCGCGCCGCCCGTGACAATCGCCCCCTGTCCGTTGACGGCGGCGTCGGCGGTCGCCTTGCGTTCCGGCATTTCCGGTCGTCCTCGATTGACCGACCAAGACTAGAAGCATTGGATTGATCGAGGCAAGCGCAGGCAAGAAAAAACCGCGTCAATTCGCCGCCCGGGGCAAGTCCCGGACGCGGGCTTGACGGGACGCGAGGGCAGCCGCCTCAACGGCGGACGTAAGTCGCCAGGGCGAAATCCACGTCGTCTTCCGGTCCGGCGTGGCGCGCTTCACGCTTTTCTTCCCGCCAGTGCGTGAGATCGATGTCCGGCAAAAAGGCGTCGCCCTCGGGCGAGGCGTGCACGTGGGTGATCTCCAGCCGGTCGGCGAGCGGCATGGCTTCGGCAAAGACCGCGCCGCCGCCGGCGACGATGATTTCGTCGGCGCCGCGGCGCTGCGCGTCCTTGCGCGCGATCTCGAGCGCGGCTTTCAGGTCCGGCGCGGTTTCCACGCCCTTGGCGGCGAATTTCTTGTCGCGGGTGATGACGATATTGCTGCGCCGGTCGAGCGCCTTGCCGATCGACTGGAAGGTCTTGCGGCCCATGATCACCGGCTTGTCGAGGGTCAACGCGCGGAAATGCCGCAGGTCGGACTTGAGCCGCCACGGCAGCTTGCCCTTGCTGCCGATCACATTGTTCTCGCCGATGGCGGCGACGACGACGATCTTCATCGCGGCGCCTCGCGCGCGAACGCGGTGAGCGATGTTCCGCTCAGGCGGCAGATTTTCCACTCGTCCATGACCTGCGCTCCGATCGATTTATAGAACGCAATCGAAGGCGCGTTCCAGTCAAGCACCGTCCACTCCATCCGCGCCCATCCGTTCTCGACG
>Ga0134125_10004850_pt1 | contig 15348 bp, 14 predicted proteins | sample KB31751_FD_96464 | JGI IMG/M metagenome (GOLD analysis project Ga0134125, IMG submission 96464) | Terrestrial soil microbial communities with excess Nitrogen fertilizer from Kellogg Biological Station, Michigan, USA - KB3-175-1 | ecosystem: Environmental > Terrestrial > Soil > Unclassified ... | reverse complement strand
GCCATGGCCAGCGGTGTGGTGGTGGTCGCCGCGACCGTCGTTGCCCTGGCCGACGTCGTGCTCGACGACATCACCGGTGTCGTGCTGCCGCCGGAGAACCCCGTCGGTCTGGCGGCCGCTTTGAGAAGGCTTCTCGCCCAGAGTTTTCAGTGCGAAAGCATGGGCGCGGCCGGTCGCAGCCGCGCGCAGTCACGCTTCGCATGGCAGCGGATTGCGCTCGACGCGCTGAATGTTTACCAAAGCCTGGGGGCACAAGAGCGGGCATCGACGGCTCTGGTATCGACGGCGGCACGGTGATGCAATGACGAGTGGGCCCACGGTCTTTCCGCTGAGCCGGCCATGACTACCGCGACGAGCGGGACCGACAGAAAGCCCCCCGGGGTGGTCGTCGCCTCCGCCCGCGAACCGGCCGTGGCGACGTGGACCGAATGCCGTCCCGCCCGTCCAGTGCCCCAACCTGAGCCCGAGCAGGAGCTCCACCCGGTCGCGGTGGAATGCAAGCGGTTTCGTGGCACCGACGCGCAAGCGGCGCGCCGACTTTTCGCCGGCGCTTATCGGCCGGGCTGGCGAATCTCTGAGCTCACCGGCCACTGTGCGGTGTCACATCGGCGCAGGAGCACCGGATCGATGACGGTGGACGAGGTGGCGATCCAGGGGCGATTGACGCTCGAGATTCCGGCGGCCGACGCCATCGTCGTGATACAGCCGCGCGCGGGATCGTTGAGCGTCGCCGGCGGGCCGCCGGCGACCGCGGACTTCCCGATTCTCGTCGCGCACGGCATGTCCTGTGTACTGCACTGCAACGGCGCACGTTTCGACGTGGTTGTCCTCGCGGCGGATGTGCTGCACACGGTCGCCGCCGAATGGCACACGGCGTTGTCGCAACGGACCCAGTTCCTGAAGCGGCGCCCACGTTCGCGTGCCGCCGTGCGGGCCTGGCATCGAGCGCTCGATTATGTGCTGACGACGTTGGCCTCTGCGGACACCGCCCGGCAACCGATGATCGCCGCGGGCATGGCCAGCCTGCTGGCCGGCGCATTGCTCGAATGCTACCCGTCCAACCTGACCGAACAGGATCCGGCCAGCGACCTCGCGCTGCCCGAAACGCTCAAGGAGGCAGTGTCTTTCATTCACCGCCACACCACGGACGACATCGGCATCAACGATGTCGCAGCCGCGGTGCATCTGACGCCCCGGGCGGTCCAGTACCTGTTCCGCCGCCAGCTCGACACCACACCGACCGAGTACATGCGCCGTGTCCGGCTCCGCCGCGCTCATCAAGAGCTGATCGCGGCGACAACAGGCACCTCGACCGTCACCGAAATCGCCCAGCGGTGGGGATTCGCGCACACCGGGCGGTTCGCCGTGCTGTACCGGCAGACCTACGGCCAAAGCCCCCACAACACGCTGCGGCAACAGACCCCGGCGTGACAGCGGCGTGACGGCCGCGGGGTCAACCGCTCGAGCGGTGCAACAGGTGGTTTGCGGCATAGCGGCCACTGAGGACCGCGCCGGTGGCCGTGGCCGGATTGTCCACGCCGACAGCCTCGCCCGCCAGGTAGAGCCGGTCGCTGATCGGCTGCTGTAGCCGGCGCCGGTCGTCGGGCCCCGAGGCGGGCGGGTGAAACGAATAGGCGCCGAGTGCATACGGATCGACGCTCCAGCTCGATGTCCGGACGTCGGTCAGCGAGATGGCGTTACCGAAGAGCCGGCGGGTGATCGGCAGCGCGCCGGCCAACAGATCCTCGCGCCGGCGCGACTCCACGAATCGGCCGCGGGTGCCGCCGTTGAGCGCGACCGCGATCGGGCCCGCGTCGCTTCCCAGGGTGAACCATTGTGACCACAGCCCGTTGTCGGCGCCGAGGTATTGGTAGAAGGCGTTGTCCGCCTTCCAGTTTCGTTGATCGAAACGGAAGAAGCTCTTGGACAGGACGCCGAAACCCAGCGCGTTGATTGCCCGCGCATGCCCGTCGGGCAGCGGTGGATCAAACGTGATCGCCCCGGATTTCAGCACGCCGAGGGGAACCGTGACGATCGCGGCCGGTCCCTGGAACGACCTGTCCCTGGTCCGCACGATGACAGCGTCGTCGCGTTGCACGATGGCGGTGATCGGTGTATTGAGCTCGATCGCAAGCCCGTCGGCGAGTAGCTTCGGCAGGGCGTCATAGCCGTTGGTGATCACGTCCTGGTCCCCGCCTGCGTAGTCGCCCGTGTCAAAGGTGCCGGCCGACAGCTGATCCGCGTCGGCGGCGTACTCGTCCTCGACCTCGGTGGTGAGGTAGAAAGCCAGTTGGGCTCGATCGGATGCGGAAAGCTTCGCGGCGGTGGCGGCGGCCTCGACCGCGGCGCCCAGACTGCCTGCGTCGCCCTGGCCGCGAGCCTGTTGCACAAACGTGCGCCAGGCGGCGCTGCTGTAATCCGCCGGGCGCAGTGCGGGATCGGCCACGAGCTCGGCCCACCCGGAATAGTCGGTGGCGACCAGCCGGGCCCCCGCCCGTCGCGCCAGTTCGGTCAGCGGATTGTCCGTCGCGCCGTGGATCCACGACGCGCCCAGCTCCAGCGGCGCGCCCCAGCCGCGGTCGGTCCACACCCTGCCGCCGATGCGGTCGCGGGCTTCGATGACGCGCACCGGCCGGCCCGCGTCGGCAAGGCTGCGCGCGGCGGACAATCCCGCCAGCCCGGCGCCAACGACGAGGACCGACGTGGTGTCCGCGGGCGGCGGTTCGTCCGGCGTGCGGCCGGTGGCGGCCGGCGGGTGCTCCGGCGCGCACGCGGCCGTCAGCCCGGCGCCGACCACGCCCGTCGTGGCCGCGAGGAACGCCCGGCGCGTCAACCAAGACACGGGTCTAAGCCTCTCATAAGAATCGTTTGCCGGATTTCCCAAAACCCAACCCAATGTCGGGATAAGATCCTCTCATCCTTAGCTGCGGCGACGGGGCCGCGTTCGAGGGGGGAGCGGTCGATGAGTGCTCGACGAGCGGTACGCGCAATTGACCCGTTCCCCGCACAGCTGCCGCCGAGCAAGACCGTGGCGGTACGCGCGGCCGACGGCACCCGGCTGCACGCGGAGGTGTTCGGGCCGCCCGACGGTTATCCGATCGTCTTGACGCACGGCATCACCTGCGCGATCCGCGCTTGGGCACACCAGATCGCCGACCTGGCCGGCGACTATCGGGTGATCGCGTTCGATCATCGCGGGCACGGCCAAAGTAGCGTGCCGCGGGCCAAGGATTACAGCCTCAAACACCTTGCGTCCGACCTGGATTCGGTGCTGGATGCGACGCTGGCGCCGCATGAGCGGGCGGTGGTGGCCGGCCACTCGATGGGCGGCATCACCATTGCCGCATGGTCGCAGCGCTACCGCCACAAGGTTGCTCGGCGCGCCGACGCCGTCGCGCTGATTAACACCACGACCGGTGACCTGATCCGCAACGTGCAACTGCTCGCGCTGCCGCGCGGGTTGGGGCCGGCTCGAGTTCTCGCCGGGCGGGCCTTGATCGGTGCGTTCGCTGGGTTCGGAGTCCCGGGTGCGGCCCGCATCCCGAGCCGCCACGTGGTCGCGATGCTGGCGACCGGACGCGACGCCGACCCGAGCATCTCCCGGCTCGTCTACGAGCTCTTCGAGAAGACGTCGCCGCTGGGACGGGCCGGATGTGCCAGGGCGCTGGTCGCGGCGGTGGGGTCTCGGTATCTCGACCTGGGCGGGTTGACGGTGCCGACGCTGGTCATCGGCAGCGAACGCGACCGGCTGACCCCGATCAGCCAGTCCCGCCGGATCGCCCGTGACGCGCCCAATCTGATCGGGCTTGTGGAGCTGCCCGGGGGGCACTGCTCGATGCTGGAACACCCCCGCGAGGTGAACCGCCAACTGCGCGCGCTGGCCGAAGCGGCGACCCACAACATGGCGGCCGCCCGGATCAGCTCATAGCAGCGCGGTGATCTCGGCGGCCGCGCGCTGGCCGGACCTGATCGCCCCGTCGAGGAACCCGGTCCACTCGTCAGCGGTTTCGGTGCCGGCCCAGTGAATCGGCCCGACCGGCTCGCGCAACCACCGGCCGAACCGAGTCCACGACCCCGGCGGCACCGCTGCGGTCGGGCCGCCGGGCGCGAATTCCTCCGCGCCCCAACGATGGTCGACATAGTCGAGGGGCTTGAGCGCGTCGTCGCCGAAAAGCGTTGCAAAACAACGTAAGGCGTCGCGGCGGCGCTGATCGCCGGGCAGCGAGTCGAACGCGCGGGCATCGACGAAACCCATCAGGATGCCCGGACCGTCCGGGTGCGGGCTGACGTCGAACGTGATGAAAACGGGCCCCTCGTCGGACAGCGCCTGCCCGGAGAATCCGTTGGCCCGCCAGAACGGCGTGGCATAGGCCGCATACGCCTTACTGAGCCGGCCCTGCGGCCAATGCCGGGCGAGTTGCTCGTACTCGGCGGGCAGCGGGGGAGTGAACTCGATCGAGGCGCGATGGGCCGGCGGGATCGCGACGATGACGAATCCGGCCTCGGTTTCGCCGATATCGGTCGTGACGGTGACGCCCGCCCCGTGGCGCTCGATGCGCCGCACCGGCGCGCCCAGCACCACCCGCGTGTCCAGTTCGGCGGCCGCCGCCTCGGCGATCTGTTGCGTGCCGCCGGGAAAGCGGTCCTGTTGGGCACCGTCCTCGACGTCGAGCAGCCGGTCCAGGCCGCCGGCCGCGTGCGCGTAGCGCGCGGCGTGCAGCATCGACACGTCGTCGGGTTCACACCCCCAGGTCACCCGTGCCACGATCGCCAGCAGGTCATGCGACGAGGCGGTCGCACGCACCGAGCGCAGCCAGTCGCCGAGCGACAGGCTGTCGAGTTCGCGCGCCCGGCGGGCATCCCACGGGGCCGCCAGCGGGACGCCGCGGGCGATCCTGTCGAATTGCCAGCGCAGCCGGCCGATGTCCAGCAGGCCGGTCAGGGAAAGCTTGGGAATGGTGCCGCGATACGCGTGCGTCCAGCCACGCCAGTGGATCAGGTTTTTGCCGTCGTGGTGCGTCGGAGTGGTTCCGACGTTCAGTTCGGCCGCCATCGCCAACACGGCGTCCTGGGTCGGCCCGACGAAAGTGCCGCCCAGATCGGCCGGCAATCCGGCGACGCTGCCGGTCAGGGACCGCCCGCCCACCCGGTCGCGGCCCTCGAAGACCACCACGTCATGGCCCTGTTGGGTCAGCTCGCGCGCCGCGGCAAGCCCGGCGAAGCCCGCTCCGACCACGACGACGTCGACGATCCGCGGCGGCTTTGACACGCGCTCTAGTGAACCGCATTTCTGCGGTTTGCAGGGCAAAACTGTGAAGCCCGCGAACATCGATTTGTTGCGCGAATGGCCCGAAAATCGCCGAATAAGTCGACGTTCGCGGTCTGGTTACGGCGCGACCGTCAACCAGTCTTTGAATCCCGACGGGTCATGCCGGCCGAGCGCGCCGTGCTCGTAGAGGCCCCAGCCCTCCACCGGCGGCTTGTTGCCGTCGCGGCACACCGCCCGGCCCACATGGTCGATCACGCCGAAGCCGGCGCGCGCGATGATCGCCGGGTCGGTCATGTCGTAGGTCCGCCGTTCGACGAATTTCTCGCCCTTCCACATGCCGTGTATCCAGTCGGAGTCGCCGCCGTAGCCACCGCCGACGTGGATGGGGACCGGCAGCTTGGACTCGACATCGAAGTGGACAGCGGTGCCGTCGGGGGCGGCGGCCTCGATCGTCGCGCCGGTCGGGATGCGGGTGCCGGAGCGGTAGTGGATTTTCACCCGCGGCCAGCCCAGCTGCTCGACGCGGCCGTCGCGCCAGATCCGGGTGCAGTCGTTGAGCGAGCGGAACCCGGTGGGCTCCTCCTGGATGATCAGCACGATCGCGAACTCGTCGAACGCCATCGGCACGTAGAGCCACCACATGCCCTCGAACGGCGGGTCGGCGGGCCGGCCCGCGGGCTCGGCCTCGCCGATCGGACGGATGCCCCAGGACCGGTCGCGGCTGCCCAGCCAGGTGTTGGGGTCGACCGTGATTTCCTCGCCGTCGATGACGATGTGCCCGCTCCAGCTGCCGAGTTGCGCGAAACGCTGCGCGTCCAGCGTGACCCGGTTGCCGGAGCGCAGGATGTGTGGCTGCTCCTGGACGACGTCGAACAGACCCTTCCAGGTGAGATCGGCTGCGATGCCTTCGGTTTCGTCGAGGATCAACCGCAGCTTGTGCAACGGCTCGACGACCTCGATCCGGTAACCGTTGACGTGCTGGTTGAGCCGGTCCTGATCGATCGCGTCCGAAACATGTACGGCGGTCTGCGTATCCCCGCGCCGTACCAGCAGGAACGCGTCCTTGACCCCGAGGTTGGGGTAGTAGCCGATGCCGCTGATCACGAAGATGTTCCCGGTGCGGTCGTGGGCGTTGAAGTAGGAGCGGTCGTAGAAGTTGCGGTCCGAGGAGCCCGGCCACGCGATCGGCTGGGGGATCTGATGTAGCGGGAACTCGTCGAGCGGTCCGAGCATTATTGGTCCTCTCCGATAAGACGTTTCATCAATCCGGCGTGGTAGAACAGCGATTCGACGTCGTCGGGTTTTTCGGTTTCGCCGAAGTGCACCCGTCGCGCGCCGGTGCGCATGAACACGCACGCCCACATCACACCCGAATACACGTAAAACCAGTGCAGGTCGCCGATTTCGACGCCGGTCAGGCGCGCATAGGTGGCGCGCACGTCGTCCTCGCGCATCACCTCCGGCAACCCTGGCAGGGTCGCCAGACCGGCGAGTTCTTGAAAGACCATGTGCGCGAAGATCATCCACGCCACATCGAGCTCACGCGGCCCCAGCGTCACCATCTCCCAGTCCAGCACAGCCACCGGCTGGAAGTCGTCGTACAACACGTTGCCGACCCGCGCGTCGCCCCACAGCAGCACCGGTTCGGCGGCGGCCGCTTCGGCCGGCCAGTTGGCGTCCAGCCAGTCGAAGGTGCGCTCGAGCAGCGGTGATCGCCCGATGTCGGGCACCGCGAAGTCATACCAGGACCGCACCCAGTTGAAGTGCTTGCGCAGCGCGGTATCCCCGGTTTGTCCCTCGGCGAGGAAGCCAAATGTGCTCTGTGCGTCCGGAATCGAATGCAACCGCGCCAGTACGCCGACGGTGGCGTCTTGGAGTTCGCGTTGCCGCTCGGTGGGCGCGTCGGCGAACCAGTTGCCGCCGAACGTGTAGGGCATGACGTCGGGCGGCACCTCACCGTCGACGTAGTCCATCACGAAGAACGGTGTGCCGAGGACGTCGCCGGTGTTTTCCAGCCAGCGCACCCGGGGGACCGGCACGTCGGTCAGTTCGCCGACCTTGCGGATGACGTCGAATTGGTGATCGAGCCGGTAGGTCGGGAAGACCTGCACGTCCTCGGCGGTGGGCGCCACCCGCGCCACCAGCTTCTGCTCCGTCGGCTGTCCGTCCTGCTGCCAGCGGGTGGTCAAGATGATGGTCTCCGACGACATGCCCGTCGAATCCACGCCGCTTTCCACGGTCACCTCGGGTTTGGCGTCCTCCGGCAGTACGGTGGAAAGCCAGCGGGACATCACCGTCGGCACGGTGGTGACGTCGCGGCTGGAGCGCTGCAGCCGGTCGACGTTGTCGACTGCGGGTTCAGTGGCCACGGGTGGTGCCTCCATCTCTTCGAGACTTTTTCGCGGCAATTACGATACGGTAGGTAGCGTTATGAAAGCAGACCTGTCCGGCCTTGACAAGGCCCCCGGCGCCGGCCGCCCGCGCGATCCGCGTATCGACTCGGCCATCCTATCGGCGACCGCGGAACTGCTTGTCCAAACGGGCTATTCAAACATCAGCCTGGCCGCGGTAGCCGAGCGTGCCGGCACCACGAAATCGGCGCTGTACCGGCGGTGGTCGAGCAAGGCCGAACTGGTGCACGAGGCGGCCTTCCCGGTGGCCCCGACCGCGCTCGAGGCGCCCGCCGGCGACATCGCCGCCGACATGCGGATGATGATCGAGGCCACCCGCGATGTGTTCACCACCCCCGTGGTGCGCGCCGCGCTGCCCGGCCTGGTGGCCGACATGACGGCCGATCCCGCGCTCAACGCTCGGGTGATGTCGCGATTCGCGGACCTGTTCACCGCGGTGCGGGTGCGGCTGCGCGAGGCGGTTGACCGCGGTGAGGCCCACCCCGATGTGGATCCGGACCGCTTGATCGAGTTGATCGGGGGAGCGACGATGCTGCGGATGTTGCTGCGTCCGGAAGAAGAACTCGACGATGCGTGGGTGGCACAGACCACGGCCATCGTCGTGCACGGGGTGCGGCGATGACGGGCCGGCTTGCCGGGCGCACCGCGATCGTCACCGGCGCCAGCCGCGGCCTGGGCCGAGCGATCGCGCTGGCGCTGGCGGCCGAGGGGGCCGCGGTGGCGGTCGGCGGGCGAACCGAGGAGGTCTGGGATGACCGGTTGCCGGGAACCATCGGTGAGACGGTCGCTGACATCGAGGCGGCGGGCGGGCGTGCGGTTGCGGTCCGGGGCGACCTCACCGACCGCGACGAGATCGCCCGGCTGGTGGAGTCTGCGCGAGCTGCGTTGGGCCCCATAGCGATCCTGGTCAACAATGCGGCCTTCACCGCGCCCGGCCGACCACCGGTGCCCGGCGCCGAACCGCGCACCAAGTCTGCCAAACCACCGAGTGGCGCCGCCAAGCCCGGCTGGCCGGGGTTCGTCAGTACGCCCTTGCACGCGTATCGCCGGCATTTCGACATCGCGGTCTTTGCGGCCTACGAGCTGATGCAGATGGTGTGCCCCGACATGATCGAGGCGGGTGGTGGCTCGATCATCAACATCACCTCGGTCGCGTCGCGGATGCCCGGCGACGGCCCGTACGCGGACCGCAGCGGCGGGGTGCTGCCCGGCTACGGGGGGTCTAAGGCCGCGCTCGAGCATCTGACCCAATGCGTGGCCTACGATCTCACCGACCACAACATCGCGGTCAACGCGCTCTCGCCGTCCAAGCCGATCCTCACACCCGGGCTCTCCTACTATGCCCGCAACTTCGACGACACCGCCTCGGCGGACGAATTCGCGCGGGCCGCAGTGGAATTGGCTCTCGTCGATCCCGCCAAGGTCACTGGCCGCACCATCGGCCACCTGCAGGTCCTCGACGGCACTTTCCGGCCGTTCGCCCCGGACTAGACGGGTGAGGCCGCCGCCACCGCGTTGATGATGACGGCATGTAGCGTGTGCCATTGCAAGGACTGGAATCCCGCGTGTAGCAGCAGGCGATCGACGCGGCGCCGGGTGCGCGCCTTGCCCCGGCGGCTGGTCGCCAGGGTTGGCGCCAGCCATAACGAGAACTGGTCGACGAGCACGATGTGGCCGCCGGGCCGCAGCACCCGAGCGCATTCGATGAGGCCGGCTCGCTGATCGGACCAGTGATCGAATGATGTTGTGCTGACGATCAAGTCGAAGGCGTGGTCGGGGTAGCCGAGCTGTTCGGCCACACCGTGGGTGAAACTCAACCGAGGGTCACGAGCGAGCGATCGCGCCACCTCGACCATCTGGGGGGCGGCGTCGACACCGGCGAGTTGTTGGGCGGCCGGGTAGCGCTCGGCGAGTAGATGGAGCAGATAGCCGGTCCCGCAGCCGACATCGAGCACACTATCCGGGGACGGGACCGTCCGCACGGCCAAGTTGGCGGTGCGATCGGAGATCGTGTGATGCAGCCGGCCACGCCAGCCGCGGTCGTAACCAGTCGCGCGGTCGTCAAACGCGCCGACATCACGATAGGGCGGCACCCGCTGAGTGTGCCACCGTTGCCGCGATGGGGGAAGCGTTCGGGCAGTGCAACAGTCTTGAGACGACTGATTTCGTCGTCCGCACTGTTTTCTCCCAATGTCGATGGGATGGGCTCCCCACGGCTACCGGCGAATTGGCCCCAAAACGGTGGGCGTCCAAACTCGCGCACCATCAATGGCCATCGGGGGGATCAGGATCACCGCGGAGAAGCTCGTCGGGATGGTGTGCGTGATTGATGCCGGGCGGCCCGGTGCCGTCGGTCCAGCCGAGTCGCCCATTGTCGGCGACCACAGTTCGCCACTCGCCGCGGCTCACCGCGCGGTGGTCGGACCCGCAGGCGAAAAACAGCGTGCCCGCATCGGTCCGGCCGCCGTCTGCCCAGTCGGGCGCGTGGTGAACTTCGCAGTGATAGCCGGGTTCGAGGCAATTGGGGCGGGTGCATCCACGATCGCGCGCATAGCAGATGATCCGTTGATCCGCGGTCGCGATACGTTTCTGGCGGCCCAGATACAACGGCCGGCCGGTGTGTTCGTCGAACACGGCCAAATAGTGAATTGCCTTGGCCGCCATACGAAGCAGATCCGGCATGGGTAGCCGGGAACCGCCACCGGTCCGTGCCGGCGCGGGCATCGGAATCGACGAATCGACCGCCGCGTGTGCGGCCTGGTCGAGTTCGGCCAACGTGGTGGTGGCGATCACCGTGACGGGATGGCCGCGGTGCACGCCGAGACCGCCGGAGCCGATGGCGGATTCGAGGCCGAACTTGAGGGCGTCATGGCAGCGCTGGGCCGATGTGCGCTCATCGCGCGCGTCGGGATCGCAAGGCGAGCCATCGGGTCGATGGCGCCCGGGCCGTACCGCGGCTTCGACGGCTTCGAAGTAGGCGCGGGCCTCGGGATCCAGCAGTCCGGACAGCCGGGACATCCCGTCGGGCCCTTGTGGGCCGAGATGCAGACTGCGACGGCGGGCCCGGTCGTCGTCGCTGAAAAGGCCATCGGGATTGAGATAGTCGGCAATCCGCCGGCCCAGTTTGGTGACGACATCGGCGTCCAGCCTGGCCGCATGCTGCACCAGCTTGCGCTCGGCCTCTGCCGCATCGCCCGGGGAGACGCGCGAGGGCAACGTATCCACCGCCGCACACACGGCGCGGATGTGATCCTCGCCGACCGTGTCGGCCGACACCGCCGCCGCCAACGCCGGAAGCTCGGCCTCGAGCGGGGGGCCGGTCAGGGAGCGTCGCGGCCGGATACGGGCCGCGAGTTTGAAGCGGCGCGTGATTTCTTTGGGCGTGATGCGAAGCCGCGCCCACAGCATGCCGCGCACCAACGGCACCGACCCGGGGCCGTCCGGCGGGTCGGCGATTTCGCCGAAGGCTCGGTACATCAGCCCCCGGTTGGTGCGGTGCTGGGTCTCGAGGCGTTCGGCGACCTCCACCCGGAAGGCGTTGCCGACCACATCCGACGAGGTCTGACGCAGCACGTCGTGTGCCGAGTCGATCGCGTCGAGCGCGGCGCCGATTTGCTCCTGCGCCTGCGCCGCGTTCATCAAGGGACCCACGCCGTCCACGGTATCGAATATGTGTTCGACAAACGTCGCCGTAAGGCCGCTATGTGGATGAACTGCCGACTGTGGATAAGCCCGGCGCAGGTCCTGGCCCTAGGGCCGCCTGACGTGCAAGTATGAGCAAAGCCAGTGCCGCAACGGCGGCAGGCAACCGGTTGAGTGGTGTGCCAATGCCTGGTATGGACAAGCCGACAGGGCGAGTCGTTGCCCTGATCGTTCTCCTACTCGTGGTCGCGGCCGCCCTGCGCGGGTATCTCCCTGCTCCGCACCATGCGGTGCGCAGCGAGTCGGGCGGCCGGGCGGCGCTGGTGTTCGTGGTCGCGATTCTGGCCGCGACGCTCGCGTTGGTCGCGATCGCGGTCGTCGCGCGGTTGCGGGACCCACGTGCGCCCGCGCCATCTGCCGGCGCACTGTCCGACATGCTGGGCACCGGTAGGGGCCGACCGAGTTGGCGCGTGTTGTTGATCGGGCTGGCGGTGATCGTGGCCTGGCTGCTGATCGTGACGCTGATGGCCCGGCTCCTGATGCCCCACGGCCTGGCGCCCGCTCCGTCACCATCCGAGACGGGCGGCCCTCCGACGTCGCACGGGGCCACGCCGCCGCAGCAGCATCAGCACCGTCCGCGCGGCGGCTCGCAGAATATGCTGGGGGTCTTGCTCGCCGGCACGGTCGCGATGTTGTTGATAACCGTCGCCGGAACGGTCGCCACGGCGAGGCGGCGGTGGCGCCCGGTGGCGCCCGGCATCGCCGACGAGCCGGTCGGATCCCCGGCGCCGGGGGCGCCTTCGCGGTCATTGGTCCGGGCGGCCGAACGCGGACTGGCCGAGATGACCGACCCGCGCCATGAACCGCGCGAGGCGATCATCGCCTGCTACGCCGCGATGGAACGCGAACTCGCACACGTTCCCGGCGCCGTCCCCCAGGACTTCGACACCCCGTCCGAGGTGTTGGCGCGTGCGGTCGAACACCATGCCCTGCAGGCCGATAACGCCGTCCACTTGGTGAACCTGTTCACCGAGGCGCGGTTCAGCCCCCACGTGATGAACGAGGATCACCGCGACGTGGCGGTGCGCGTGCTTAGGCTGGTCCTCGACGAGCTGGGATCGCGGAGCGTCGCATGAAAAAGACCACGGCCCTGGGTGTTTGCCTCATCGTCGGCATAGAACTGCTGGCGCTGGCGCAGCATGACCGGCGACTGGTGTTGGCGGCCTCCGGTATTGGGCTGGCCCTGGTGCTGCTCGGCCTGCGACGTGCCCTGGGGCGAGGGCTGGAGCCCCACGCGGAGCCCGACCCCGACCATCTCGGTGACTCGTTGCGCCGCTGGCTTTCCACCACCGAGACGACGATCCGGTGGTCGGAGGCCACCCGCGCCGACTGGGACCGGCATCTGCGTCCGATGCTGGCCCGGCGCTACGAAATCGCCACGGGCCAAAGACAAGCCAAAGACCCCGCGGCATTCCACGCAACGGGTCGGATGCTCTTCGGTGTCGAACTGTGGGACTGGGTCAATCCCAACAACGTCGTCCGGAGCGATGACCGCCAACCGGGGCCGGGCCGAGCGGCGCTGGAAGAGATTCTGCGAAAGTTGGAGCAGGTATGACAGGGGGCGCGATCCACACATGACGCTGCCGACGGCAACCACGACCGCACACTGCGAGGCGATTCTCGACGAAATAGAACGCGCGGTGGTGGGAAAACGCTCCGCGCTCAGACTGATCCTCACCGCGGTGCTCGCGCGCGGCCACATCCTCATCGAAGATCTGCCGGGTCTCGGCAAGACGCTGATCGCCAGATCCTTTGCGGCCGCTCTGGGGCTGAAATTCACCAGGGTGCAGTTCACGCCCGATCTGCTGCCGGCGGACCTGCTCGGGTCGACGATCTACGACATGCAATCGGGCCGCTTCGCATTCCGGCCCGGGCCCATCTTCACCAACCTGTTGCTTGCCGACGAGATCAATCGCACGCCACCGAAAACCCAGGTGGCGCTGTTGGAGGCGATGGCCGAACGCCAGGTCAGCATCGATGGCGAAACACACCAACTGGCAAGGCCTTTCATCGTGCTGGCCACCGACAACCCGATCGAGTACGAGGGCACGTACCCGCTGCCCGAGGCGCAGCTCGATCGGTTCGCGATCCGGCTGGAACTGCGGTATCTCACCGAACGGGACGAGACCTTGATGCTGCGCCGCCGCCTCGAGCGCGGTTCGGCCGAGCCGACGGTCAATCAGGTCGTGGACGCGCACGACCTGCTGGCGATGCGGGAATCGGTCGAGCAGGTGACCGTGCACGAAGACGTCCTGCATTACGTGGTGTCGCTGGCCAATGCGACGCGGCACCATCCGCAGGTCGCGGTTGGCGCCAGCCCGCGCGCCGAACTCGATCTGGTGCAGCTCGCCCGCGCGCGGGCGCTGCTGCTCGGCCGCGATTACGTGATCCCCGAGGACGTCAAGGCGCTCGCCACCGCGGCGGTCGCGCACCGCATCACCCTGCGCCCGGAGATGTGGGTACGAAAGATTCAGGGCGCCGATGTCATCGGAGAGCTGTTGCACCGGCTGCCGGTACCGCGAACCGGCGCGGGCCCCGCAGAGACCGGATGAGGCCGGCGTGACGCAAAGCCGTGAGGTCGAGTTCCGCTGGCGTGCGTCGGGATTGACGCGGGCTGTCGCCACCTGCGCGGGGTTTGCGATTGCCGCTGCCGTGGTCGGCGCCCGGTGGCAGCTGATCGCGTTCGCGGCGCCCCTGCTCGGCGTGCTGTGCTCGATCAGCTGGCAGCGACCGGTGCCGACGATTCGCGTGCACGGTGAGCCCGGCGCGCAGCGATGCTTCGAAAACGAACAGGCGCACCTGCGCGTGTGGATTACCGGGGAAGGAGAAGGATTGCCGGCCGTGCAGGTCACGGTCCCCGACGTCGAAGGGATGGATCTCGTGGTTCCCGATTCTGGTGCGGGCCAAGAGAAAACGGTGACCGCGACCGCGCAACGCTGGGGCCGGTACTGGATCGCGGCCCGCGTCGACGTGATCGCGCGCGGCGGGCTGCTCACGGGCACGGCTCTCGTCGACGCCGCCGAGGTCATCGTGTTCCCGCTGACGCCGCCGCAGGTAACGCCCATCCCGCAGACTGAGTTGCTCGATCGACTGGGGTCCCATCTGACCCGGCACATCGGCCCCGGTGTGGAATACGCCGATATTCGCCCCTACGTGCCCGGAGACCAACTGCGCGCGGTGAATTGGCCTGTGAGCGCGCGTCGCGGTGAGTTACATGTCACAGAGCGGTTGACCGACCGCGCCGCCGATGTCGTCGTGCTGATCGACGGGTACCGCCAGCCGGCGGGTCCGGCGACCGCGGCCACTGAACGAGTCGTTCGGGGTGCTGCGCAAGTGGTGCAAACCGCGTTGCGGCACGGTGATCGGGCCGGAATCGTCGCTCTCGGGGGGAACCATCCGCGCTGGCTTGGCGCCGACATCGGGCAGCGCCAGTTCTATCGGGTGCTCGACACCGTGCTCGGCGCCGGCGACCGTTTCGAACGCACCACGGGCACGCTGGCACCACGCGCCGCGGTCCCGGCCGGGGCGATCGTCATCGCGTTCTCCACGTTGCTCGACACCGAATTCGCCCTCGCCCTCATCGATCTGCGAAAGCGGGGCCATGTCGTGCTGGCCATCGACATTCTCGACAGTTCGCCGTTCGAAGACGAGCAGGACCCCTTGGTCGACCGGATGTGGGCGCTGCAGCGCTCCGCGATGTATCGCGACATGGCCACGATCGGCGTTGACATCGTGTCGTGGCGAGGCGACGGCGGTCTGGAGCAGTCGATGGGCGTGCTGCCCGATCGCCGCCGCCGGGTGCGGGGGAGGCTTCGTGGATAACGGTGGCACGGGCGCGCTGGCGCGGGTGGGGGCACCCGCGTTCGCGACCGCGTTCGGTCTGCTCATGGTGGGGTCGGTCGCCAACGGCTCGCGCGGATTCGCAGTTGCGGCGTGGGTGGCGGCGCTGATCGCGGTGGGGGTCGG
>Ga0134125_10004849_pt1 | contig 15349 bp, 10 predicted proteins | sample KB31751_FD_96464 | JGI IMG/M metagenome (GOLD analysis project Ga0134125, IMG submission 96464) | Terrestrial soil microbial communities with excess Nitrogen fertilizer from Kellogg Biological Station, Michigan, USA - KB3-175-1 | ecosystem: Environmental > Terrestrial > Soil > Unclassified ... | reverse complement strand
GTCAGGCATGGCGGCGACCGCGCATTCTATTCGCCCATGGGCGACTTCATTCAAATGCCGCCTTTCGCCCAGTTCAAATCTCCCGAAGCGTACGTATCGACCAAAGCGCACGAATTTGGGCATTGGTCGGGAGCGCCGTCGAGGCTCAACCGCGATCTCTCCGGCCGCTTCGGCGATGAGCGCTACAGCATGGAAGAGCTGATCGCTGAGCTTACTTCCTGTTTCGTATGTGCCGATCTCGGAATTCAGTCTGAGCCGCGCGTCGATCACGCCCCGTATATTGCGTCCTGGCTCAGAGTGTTGAAGGGCGATAAGAAAGCCATTTTCACCGCGGCGAGTAAAGCGCAGGAAGCTGCGAGTTATCTTCAGCAGCTCGCCACACTTGCTCGAGAACGCGCCTCGTAAGAGGCGCTCTGCTTCAACAATTGATGTGGCTCAATTTGAACGGCGCAAATTGAGCCACTGCCGTCGACTCGTTCGAAACAGTATTTCCTTCGTGCTTGCTTCGAACCATTGCGCCTGAATCAAAACATCTTAGACATAGGACTGGCAAGGTAAAGCTCAACAGCACCACTCATGCAGTCTTTCAGCTTGGAAAGCAGGGCTGTCTGTCTGCTGGTCTTCCCATCCTAGCTGCGGGGTCAAGGCTGAACTGCACTCCGCTTCGCTCCGCTCCGGCCTTGACTCCCTACGCTCCCCACCTTTCGTGTCCAGCAGGATAGAAAGGATTCCCAAACATCTCATGCCGCTTCGCGCGAAAGGTACGAGTTATTCGAACGAGCAGTTGACTTTGTTCAACGCTCTGGAGGACAGCATTGCTGCTATCGTAATAGCCAGCAGCTCGATCCATGCAGCCCACACTGCCACTCACCAACCGCTTGATTCTCAAGCGCTGGAAGAACGAAGCGCCCGAAATGGTGGCGCATTTGGAAGTAGCGGGCCAATTGTTACCGGCCTTGCAACACGCGAACGAACAACTGATCGAGCTTCTGTATCAGTTGACGGTCGTTCAGAAGATGGATTATCAGGCAGCGCTCGAAATTGCGATGAACGAGTGGGGTTCGTCGCCGAGCCGGCCACCCAGCTAGCGACCTATCTCGAACGCGATTTTCGAATTTCTTCTAAATACGTCCTGGGCACTGGCAGCCTTGCTCAGAAAGCAGCCGCCAATCTCGAAGCGATCCGCCTGCTGAAAGAGATCGAAGGTGAGAGTAGGCTTGCCAACGAAGACGAGAAGGCCATCCTGGTTGGATACACCGGCTGGGGCGCGCTCCCGCAAGTGTTTCATCCTTGCGTTCCTGCGGAATGGCGTAGCGCAGCCAGCGAGCTCGAAAGCCTTCTGACCAATGCGGAATATCAGGCGGCCCGAGCATCCACGCCGAACGCCCACTACACCTCTTCCGCTGTAATCGAAGCGATCTGGAATGCGCTGCTGCACTTCGGTGTGATCGCTCCCGCCAAAGTCCTCGAACCCGCCCTCGGCATCGGCCACTTCTTCGGGTTCATGACGGAGCAGCTCGCAAGGAACACGGTGCGAGTCGGGATCGAACTTGATTCGATTTCCGCCCGCATCGCCCAGCTTCTCTACCCGGACTCCACGATCCGCGAAGCCGCTTTCGAAACAGCCTCACTTCCAAACTCTTTTTTCGATGTGGTTGTAGGCAATGTGCCATTCGGAAATTATCCGGTATCCGCTTGCGCAGTGAGATATCTGGACACTGTTCTGCCTGCACTTTGGTCATGCCGATCTCTACGCCGGCGAGTTCTGCTTCTTGGTTACAGGCCCAGACCCGTAACAACGATTCCGGGCCATCTAGAATCGCGACGGCGGAATTCCGTTGGCTCTGATCTGGTTCGCAGCGCAAGGCTGCCTGTACGGGAAAATGCGGAACAAATAGGCACGCGAACCACATGGATTACGCCCATCGTGGGTACGTGAGCAGCGTGCGCGCGGCAGACTTCACGGGCTTTTTGAACGAACGCTTGCGCGTGATCTCTGTCTCAAGATCGAATCCAGCGAATACCCGTGCGTGCGTCGGACCTTTGCCCGCTGTTTGCGATCAGTGGACATCTTTTGCCGCCAAGCGAAGCACTAGCTCTGAACACGTGGATGTGACTGCGTGTGAAGTGGAAAAAATCAGTGCAGTTTCCTGTTTCTCGATCACGCCACGAAAACGAAACCAGGTTGTCAGCGGCACCTTGCGTACAAACCGCGGTGCTATGCCGGAAAGATCTACTGCAATTACGCCGAACCCGCCGCTCGCTTGCAATACCAGGTCAGCGCATTGAAACGCCTGCTCCAGCGCCTGCATGTCCCTCCCGCTGCAACGGACCCACAGCAGACGACGTAAATTCACACCCATGGCCTGCGCGGACTTTGGATCAAAGGAATCCGTTGCGTCGATCAAAGCGCAAACGTGCTCTTGAGTTGCACAGGCCAACAATTTTGCTTGGAGCGTCTTTTGCCCGGAGGAACCAAAGCTCGCTGCCACCAACTCCGTGATGGCTCCGCATGGGTCCAACCTGGATCTCATCCCTTACCGGCCAGGCGGTTGGATAAACGAAAGGGCTGCGCAATGACAAAGCGAAGAGGAATAGCGTTCGAAATCAACTCGGCTTTGAATAAGCCAACGACCAAGTTCGGTATCGACTACCGGCTTCTTGGAATTTGTCTGTTTGGATCAATCGCGGTATTTCTCTTCGCTTCTAAGATTCTCGCCTGTTTGCTCCTTCCAATGATGATTCTTTGCGGGAATCTGCTCACGCGAAGGGAGTCACGGATGTTTCGCCTATGGCTGCTCAGTTTTCGGCAATCTTCGTTTTATGATCCCGGCAAAAGGCGCCAGCGATGAGGAATCCGAAATGGTACGAAGGGGCCAAACCCGCGTGCAGCATCGTTCCGATTCGCCGTTTTGTAACGGACCATGTTTTCGCGCTGAAAAACGGCGGCTATGGATACCGAGCAAGACCATGTTGCGTTTTGCCTCTGAACGTGTGTAGGGGCTTCGAAGCCTCCACCAGCGTAACTTCGGCTATAACCTGGTTGCGATCGACATTCGCTCTAATGCAGCCCCTTGACGTCATCCCATACTCGGCAATTATGGAACTATGGAACCAGGGTGCCGAGGCAAGGACTTCATTCAGCGAGTCCGTTCTCACGGACGCCGTTTTGGGAAGAACTCAAAAAGCAATTTGAAAACGGCTGCCTGCTTTGCTCGCTGAAGGCCTGGGACGAGGAGGAATGGGACTAGTGGCAAAAGCAAAAAATGAACCGGATGTAGGTCGGTGCGCAGATATGTTTTTCGCGATGGGAACGGAGCCCCGGCTTCGCGTCATGCGGCTTCTGCTCTCGGCTCACCCGCAAGGCATGATCGCCGGAGATGTGGGCGCGGAGCTGGACATTCCACCCTCTACGCTGTCCCATCATCTCGACAAACTCAAGAACGAAGATCTTGTGAACGTGCGCCGGGAAAGCACGTTCCTCTGGTATTCGGCCAATACAGAGACCTTGCAGGAATTCCTGGGCTTCCTTTATGCCGAATGCTGCATCCGAAATAAAGCGATTGAGCCCCAAGCCATCGTCCAGCTCTGTAAATAAGGAGAACCCAATGGAAGTAAGAGAAATCGTCAAAGAGAAATATGGAGAGGCTGCGCGCCGCGTGATCGAAGGGAAGGGGCCTGCCGGCGGATTGTTGTTCGCAAACCCCGGTGAAACCGTCCTCGATCTCGGCTCTGGCGGCGGCATTGATGTGTTGCTTTCCGCTCGTCGGGTCGGGCCGACCGGCAAAGCTTACGGTCTCGATATGACGGATGACATGCTCGCCCTGGCATGCGAGAACCAGCGCAAAGCGGGCGTGGAGAATGTCAAGTTTTTCAAAGGAGAGATAGAGCACATCCCTTTGCCCGATAACAGCGTGGACGTGATTATTTCTAACTGCGTGATTAACCTTTCAGGCGACAAGGACCAGGTGTTACACGAGGCGTTCCGCGTCCTCAAACCGGGCGGCCGCTTCGCCGTGTCCGATGTGGCGACTCGGGGCGCAGTGCCGGAAGAGGTCAGGAAAAGCATATTGCTTTGGGTCGGCTGCATCGCGGGCGCATCGCAGGAGGAAGAATACACCGCCAAGCTGTCGGCGGCAGGCTTTGCCGCGATCGAGATTGAGCCCACGCGGATCTACGACATTGAGGATGCAAGGGCTTTCCTGTCGACGGAAGGCGTCGACGTGGATGCCATTGCGCCGCAAGTCAAAAGCAAATTCATGAGCGCTTTTATCCGTGCGGCAAAGCCTGTGGATGAGTCCGCGGTTCTCAGCGAGGCGAAGACCCAAAAAACAGCCTGTTGCGCTCCGGGGTGCTGCTCTTGACCCAAGCCGTTGCACAGCCCGTTAAGGCCGGCGGCGGGCTCGGAACGTTTGAGCGCTACCTGTCGGTATGGGGGGCGCTCTGCATGTGATGGCGTCGCTTTCGGCAAGCTGATTCCGGCCGCTATCGCGGGCCTGCGTGGTATCGAGTTCGGCAAGGGGAGCCAGATTAATGCGCCGATTGCGGTGCTGATCTGGCTCATGATTACGCCCACGATGATGAAGGTTGATTTCTCATCGGTGCGGAATGTCGGCAGTCGTCCTACCGGACTGCTGGTCACGCTCTTTATCAATGGGTGGTGAAACCCTTTTCCATGGCGCTGTTTGCCTGGGCCTTCTTCCGTGTGGTGTTCGCGCACTCATCACAGCAGCCGAAGGCGGCCGATACATAGCGGGCTGCATCATCCTGGCCGCGGCGCGCTGCACGGCGATGGTCTTCGTTTGGAGCCATCTCGCGAAGGGCGATGCCGCCTATACCTCGTCCAGGTATCGGTGAATGAGCTCATAATGCTGCTGCTGTTCGTTCCCATCGTGCAGTTTCTGGTGCATGGGGCCTCGTCCCTGACAGTGGATCGGTATCAAAGAGCTTCAGCGTCACGAGCGAGAAGCTATCTGGTTGCAAACCTCGCAGGGGGATGATTGGTTTTTCGACGATGAAGAAACGCACGAGCAGTATCCAGTATGCGAGGCCGACATCGTCGAGTATCTTATGCGAGAGGACATTTACTCCAGCGCTGCGAACTGGACGAACAAACGAATAGCGAGTACTTGGACCACGATTATGAGATCGACTGACACCGCGGCCACTTATCCTTTCAAATGCGGCATTGCAACGGATTCACCGAGTGGTGCACGGCCACGATTCCGGCATGACCCGTAAGGAGCCCGACAGCTCTTCCTTCCGACAACCACATCCCGTACGGGCGAGTGAGGTTCTTGGGAAGGGCTTGAGCAAGCAATATCGTGTTAGGAAGGTCCGCAGCTCGCGCCGTGCGCTAAAGCGATAAGCCGACTGGGTGTTTGGGTGTATCCAAAGGATGTTGCAGCGCGATACTCTAACAAAACGATTGCAGTCCTTGATCTCGGCTTGGAAGGATACGGGTTCAAGTGTTCGCGATAGAACGTCATCATCCCGAGGGCATGGCTCGCGGCGATGTACCCATAGCCCATGTGCTTACGGATCACCGCTGCATCCTTCGATTTCACCAGCCCGTTATCGTTGCAGCGGTGCTGCCGCGACTTGGTCTGCTCTGCCAGCAGCTTGTTCAATAAGGCCGCGACGGTGGGATTGATGAACTCGCTCCCGTTGTCGGAGTTGCTTCCAGAAACGCCCGGATCTGTTTCAGGCTCAATTGCTCCCCACTCCTCACGCTGATGTTAAATCCTCAGGATGCCGAACCACCCTCCCTCCGTCCTTCACGCTCATCTTGCATTGGACAAGACTGCAAGAGTAGCGCTAGCGACGCAACAAAAATTACGAAGTGAACATCTGACGGTCGAGCAGGATCAAACGCCGTCCGTAAGCATCTTCTTAGGCATGAACTCTCGGTTCTCTGTCGCGGTGCGCATTCTCACACTTCTGGCCTCAAGCCCGGAAGAGAGGCTCACATCCGAGCTCATAGCCGTCAGTGTCGGAACCAATCCAGTTGTCATTCGAAGGCAACTGAGCGCACTCCGAAAAGCGGATCTGGTTGATCCGAAGGGCGCCCGAAAGGACGGCTGGGAGCTGACCCGCAAACCAACCAAGATCAGGCTGCGCGAAGTGAAATCAGCACTTGGCGAAGAGGGGTTGAGGATTTCTTGTGGGATCAATTAGAACCGCGTAAATTGAGCGACTGCCGCGTTGCTCAAAAGGGGCCGCGTTGCCGAATTAAATAGCTTGCACTTCTATCCATGGCGCTTCTACGTGGCACTTATCCGCGTGGACCCACTCTTCGACCCCGTCCGCCAAGGCTCCCGCTACGCCGCTCTTCTGGCGCGTATGCACCGATAGACCAATCGTGGCTTAGAGTTCCTGCCGAAAACGGCCTCTTAGGTTCTACCTAAAATACATAGCCCACCTTTGCCACTACCGTTCGCGGCTGCAGAAAATGCGTTCCGCTGAAGGTCGATAGGAAGTTATAAACAGCTACTTTGTTCTCAATGTTTTCTATCTGCACGGACGCGGTGATCCGGCGCGGGCCCTCGCGATGTAAAAGGTTATCGGTGCCAAAGCCGATATTGAAGACGCTGCGCGGCTTTACGCGATCCGGATTGTGATCATCGTTCTGCGTGCCGTTTTGCGGCAGAGTCAGTTGCGTCGAGCGTCCCACATTGCACGTAGAGTTCACATTGAACGGACGTTCGAATGTGGCACCAACCCCATCGCAGGACAGGCCGATATCCACCTGTTGTGCCGCTGTTAAACCCAGTGCAGCCGCGACATCGGGTACGCCGCTGACAACCAGCCCGCTATCGTAGCGCCACGTGAATTCCACATATTCGCCATTGTGTGGGCGTTGGTAGCGGGTTACAATACTCGACTGAAATTCCTGATCGTGATCGATTCTGAATACGCCGGATGGCACTGCCGATGTATTCAGCAGGCCCCCCGATTGCGGTGGAAAATATCGTGCGCGTGTGTGGCCAAATGTCCAGTAAGCGGTGAAGCCATGAATGTCGGTCGTGCTCACACGTCCTTGCGCGCCGTCCAGTTTCGATTTGGCCCACGCAATCGGAAACGTAATCGTAGTGTTTTGAAGCGCGCTGAAATCGAACGCATTGTTAGTGAACTTCCAGAAGTAGTCGGCGTCCACAAGAATATATTTGCCGATCGCTTGTTGGAATCCGGCGTTGAACTGATTGCGATGGCCCGGCGATATAGCCGCGGCCGCGCTGTCGCCCAAAATCCCTGCTGCCATGCCGTTCGTCAAATTCGAAGCGCTCGATAACAGCAGGTTTTCGTTGAAGGGCGTTTCCATGGTTCGCGAATAGGCCGCTCGAAATATCGTATTGGTCCTTTTGATGTTGTATGCCAGGCCAATCCGTGGCTGCGCCTGCCCGTCCGACGTAAGGCCATAATAAGCGTCCCCGCGCAGCCCCAGACTCAGCAGGAGATTGCCGAGAGTGATGCTGTCTTGAATGTAAACACCATACTGGTTGATGTTATGTGTCGCGCGGTATTGAAAAAGCGCGCCGCCGCGGCTCAGGTCAAAAGGAATGAGTCCGGGCTGCAGCATCGGATTCGCCACATAGCCGTGCGCCTGGCAGCTATTCGGGTTGATAACGGCCGGGTCGGTTACCGGATTTCCACCGATCGTGTTGCAGACAGCATTCAGAGTGGGATCGGTAAGACCGAAATTGAACGATTCGATCAGCCGCGTCTGCTTCAAATCGACACCAATTTTAATGTTGTGGCGGCCTTCGCTAATTGCCAGGTCTGTTCGCAGTCCGTAGTTGAACAATTGCCGGCTTTGGCTTTGTGTGGAAGGAGTATCATCAAACGGATCCGCGCTCGGATAGTAGTTGAATTGATCCTTCCGCGCATAAGGATTCACGGTCAGCAGCATATTCGAATTGAATGTGTGCTGATAACCCGGAGCTACATTCCACGTCAGCACGCGCTGCCTTTGGTCCTGCATCAGTTGATCATAGGAATTGGGAACCTGTATCCAATTACGCGCCGCGAAGAGATTCAAATGCAATACATCCTGCGGCGTCGGCTGATAATCGAGACGGTCGAAGATCGTCTGATTGTTGCCAATATCGTGAAATGGCGTAAATTCCGGCGAGTCGAGAAAACGCCCGCTTCGCGTTCCATCCAGCGCCAGAAAATTGCCTATCTTCTCGTTCCCGAACCCATATGAAACATCGCCACCTGTTGAGCCAAAGCTTCCGTAGTAGGTTTCGATACTGCCGAACTGCTTCATCGCCCCCAGCCCCGATCGCGTTGTAATCTGATCGACAAGACTGGTCTTATCGCCGAACTCCGCGCTGGGCGAACTGGTAATCAATTGCATGCTTTGAATCGCGCTTGTCGGAAGCTGCGTTGAAAACACCTTGCTTTGCTGATCGCTGATCGGCTGTCCATCCACTACAAAGCTCACCTGCGCGTGATCGCCAAGAGGATGAAAAAATCCATTCGCATCGGCAGCCACCCCGCCCGTGCTGTAAGTAATTGCCTGACTCAATCCCGAGCCGGGATCGAATACTGGAAGCTTGACCATCTGGTTACGATCCACATCCACATGCGTGGACGGGTCACTTTCGACCAGATCTGCTCCGCCGGCTTCTACATTCACGGTAGTAGCAGCCGAAGACAAATGCAGCTTTGCTGTGAGCTTCACCGGCACCGAATTGCGGATCGTCACGTCAGTCACATATTGGGCGAAGCCGGTAGCGTTGATCTCGACATGATACGGATTCGGTGGCAGATTCACTAGTCGAAACGTTCCACTGGCATCCGATGTAACTTCCTGCTTATAACCTGTCCCGAGATTATGCGCCGTAATCGCTGCATTGGGAACAGCCGCTCCTGAGGGATCGGTCACGGTTCCTTGGACCGTTCCGGCGTTGCCCAGCGATTGCGCCGCGGCGGGAATCCGCACGCAAGCGAGCAATAGAAACGCCAGCGTATAGCCGGCCACTACCTGAATAACTTTCACACACTCTCCCAACCCAAATTCCCACGTCGCGCACGCGCCCCACACACTACGCCCCATTCTTCTATGAAACTAGATGAGATAGCTCCGCCGTTAGCAGTTTCCGCTCGGCGAACTGGCTCAATCGACCAACGATCTAAAATTGGCGACGAAAGGATAAGCAAGGCGAAGTGACTACCAACTCAGTACGTCGCGGACGCTCTTTACCATCCTCTTACTCGCAACGAACTCTTGACCGTTATGGAGCGTCACCAGCCATCGCTGGCTCGTGATCATGCTCATTTTCCGGATTTGATTCACATTTACCAGCGCGTTGCGATGGATGCGTCGAAATAAGGAACCTGCCAGGCGCTCTTCAATCCCCTTTAAATTGAGTGTGGCTTGATAACGCTGTTTCATCGTGATGATCCATGTGATGTCGCCCTCGGCCTGAAACGCCAGCACCTCGTTCGGGTTTAAAAGAAAGTATTCCTCATTTAATTTCCCAACGATCTTGCGCACTCGCGCCGCTCCGGGATTGCTCGCCGGAGAAGGCGCCGCGTCCTGCAGTTGCGCCACCGACTCCACCACCTGCAAACGGCTTTGGGAAAGCCGCCTCGCACGCTCGAGCGATTGGCCTAAGCGTGCCTCGCTCACCGGTTTAAGCAGGTAATCGATTGCGCCCGCTTCAAAAGCTCTTATGGCGTGCTGGTCGTATGCCGTCACAATCACGATTACCGGCAGACGCGGCCCCTGCAATCGCGAAAGCATTTCGAACCCGCCCAATACCGGCATTTGTAGATCGAGGAACACCAGGTCCGGTTCGAGCGAATGAATCAAGGTCAGCGCCATCTGGCCGTCCGCCGCTTCGCCTATAATTTCCACTCCACCCAGCGCGTTCAGCCCCTCCCGGAGAATCTGCCGCGCCACCGGTTCATCATCGACGATCAGCGTCCGCATGTTCACCGGACCGTTCAACTCTGTTGGGCCTCGCTGATCGCGGCCGCCTCGGGGACTTCGGTGGCAAGGTTCTGTAGCGTATGCTCCACCGGCACAAAAAAGCTCACCACGCTGCCGTCTTTACTGGATTCAATTGTCAGATCGGCCATCTTTCCATAGCACAGCATCAGCCGCTGCCGGACATTGTCTAATCCCACGCCCGAGCCACGCCCGGCGCTTTCGCTCTCTCCGAATCCCTGGCCCGTATCTTCCACTCGAATCCAAAGCCGGTCGGGCAGCGACTCCACTGCCACTCTCACGATGCCCCTTTCGCGTTTGGCGGAAATCCCATGCTTCACCGCATTCTCTACAATTGGTTGAATAGAGAGCACCGGAATCGAAACCGCTTTGCTCGATTCGCTCACCGCCAACTGCACTTCGAGCCGGTCCCCGAGCCTCAGTTTTTCAATATCAAGATATGCCCGCACAATTCTTAGCTCTTCTTCGAGTTGAATAAATTGCCGGTCCGTATTTAACACATATCGGAATAACTCGGCAAGGTTCAAGACAAGCTGTCGCGCTTGCTGGGACGTTCGATCAATCGTTCCATACAGCGTATTTAGTGCATTAAACAAAAAGTGTGGGTTGATCTGCGACTGAAGCGCCCGCAGTTCTGCTTGCGTTACCAGCCGCTCTAGCGATCGGTGCCGGAAACGCTCCACCTGCTCAACGATAATGGCGGCGAATCGCTGCAAAACATCGAGGTCCTGGCTGACATAACGCCGCCCGCCTGCCCGCGAGCCGAACAACAAGAAATAACAATCGCCCTGGAAAAGGCAAACCGGCAGAGCCACCTGCGCCCAGGCCGGTGGTTCCGTAAAGTTGCCACGTGTGGAGGGTCCGGTGAGAAAAGGCTGCCGATTATGTGGTTGCAGCGCGTTCTCCACCGCCGTTTGACGCGCGCCCAAATATTTTGCCAGTTCCGCCGAGGCAAGCCGCAGCATTGCTTTTTCGTCCTGCGCGGCGTCCAGCGCCTTTGCTAAGTCGCGAGCGCATGTTTCGAAACTGGTTCTCCGGAACAGTGCGGCGCTAAGCCCCATCTGCAGCGCTCGCCGCGCATAAGCGAACACGATCAGGTATAAGCACAGCGAGACCACGCCAACGCCGCTCCAGAATTCGTTTCTTGAAAGTGCCGTCCACAGATCGAACTGGTCCATTGCGAAGAACGCCGAGGCCACAAATGCCACGGCTAGCCCGAAGTTCACAAGGAACTGCAGAAACACGTCCAGAAACAGGAAACGGTAATCTTGCAAAAGCACCACCAGCACAAGCGGAATGCTGGCTTGGTGCCATGCTATTTCGGTTGTCCACGCAGCCGCGGGATGCCCTATGCCAAAATGCAAAAAAGATAGGGAAAATAGCAGCAGGCAAACCAGCGACACCAAACGACTGCGAAACCCGGCGGTTGTTCGTTCCGACTTCACCATAAATAGGATGGCAACGCCCAGGACAGCGGCGTAACCGGCAGCGATCACAATTAAGGCCCACTGGTGAAGCCGCGGTTGTGCCAGAATCACTTCCCAAACATGCAGCAAAACGGCAACAATACCGAGCACATAGCCGCTGATGACAATAGCCCGCCTTTTGCGCTGGAACACTATGTTTAATAGAACGGCGGGAAGTACGCTCAGAACGGCAAAACTAAACGTGACTAACGCATCGAGTGTCAGACCGGGCCCTTTGAAAGAGGCCAGCACGAACAACGAGCCCAGGTTCCAGAGAAGCGCAAGACTTGCCGCAATCAGGGTTAAGCCGGTCTGTCGGATGCCGTTACGCCGCCAGTCTGCAATCAACAGCGCCACCACAACCGCAAACAGCAACAGGCCTACAGAGTGGCCCACTGTGTTGATGGTTAACGGGTCGCGAAAATTGAACGTGCTGGACATCAGGAAATTTCTTCTGTTTCAACCAGTGTAAGAGGTTATTCGGATCGCCATTTAAAATATGAAACCTGTTCCCCAAAATTGGAAGCGATTGAAAGTGTATCCGCTCGCCGAGCGGCGTAGCCTTACGCACGTGGATGACATTGTCATCTCACCCGATTCTCCCCCTCCGCCTATCGCTCCCGAACTCGCGCAAACTGTTTCCGGCTGTGCCCGGCGCATTATCTCCGCCCGGAATCGCAATGCCGGTGTCATCTTAATGTTTGGAGCTCATCTCATCCGCAATGGCGCGGGCCTCATTCTCGATCAAATGATGGCCCGCGACTGGCTCACGCATTTGGCGACCAACGGAGCCGCCACCATTCACGATTGGGAATATTCCTGGTTCGGTCGCTCCACCGAAAGCGTCAAAGCTAATGTCGCCACCGGAACCTTTGGAGCGTGGGATGAAACGAGCCGCAATATTCATCTGGCACTACTCGCCGGAGGGCTGCGCGGTGAAGGTTATGGTGCGGCATTGGGACGATTTATTGAAGAAGACGGAACGGCGCTTCCTTCCTCTGCCGATCTCGAAGCGCAAATCGCCGGCTGTCCTGCCGATCCACTTACCGCTGCCCGTGCCGACTTGTTGCAAATGATGCGCGAGCACCAATTTCCAAGCGGGCATATCCCCGTCGAACATCGCTGGAAAGCCACATCCGTCCTTGCAAACGCATTCCGGCGCAACGTGCCTCTTACGGTTCATCCCGGCATCGGCTACGACATTATTTCCAACCATCCTATATTTAATGGGGCGGTCATCGGCCGCGCCGCCGGTATCGACTTCCGCGTGTTCGGCGATTCTGTCGAAACGCTCGATGGCGGCGCCGTTGTTTCCATCGGCTCAGCAATAATGGCGCCTCAAGTATTTGAGAAAAGTCTGAGCTGCGTGAACAATCTTCGCCTCAACAATGGCCGCACCGTAGTCCACGATCACACAATTTACGTGGTCGATCTTCAAGAAGGCGGCAATTGGGACTGGACTCACGGCGAGCCACCTAAAACTAATCCCGCTTACTACCTGCGTTTCTGCAAAAGCTTCTCGCGAATGGGGGGCGCCATGCATTACGTCGAAGCCGACAACGCCGCATTTCTGCACAACCTTTATCACGAACTACTGCGGTTGTAGTGCCGGGCCTCCCCGGCCTTCAGGAGGCTATATAAAGTCAGTTTTCTCGCTATAGTACTTCTATGTGCCCAGTAGCTTTCGCTATGTGCCTGGCATGGCTACTGGCGCCCCGCGGAACAGCCGACCCCCTTTCACAGTTGAATGCCATTGCTCGTAAGTATCAGGAAATTGACAGCTACGAGTCCTCAGTCACTGCTCGAAGACCGCTGGGTGGGGGAGTCTTTGGTCAGCTTCATTTGGAGTTCGCTTGCGCCTCCGCAAGAATGACTCCCAAGAATCTCCCCATCCCATGCTTCCGCAAGTCGTTCGAATGCATTTTGGCGTTGTTGATAAAGAAGGTAAACCGGCTCAAACAAATAGCGGACTCGCCGGGCCCGGACCTGTTTTCGACTTTGCGCAAATCGCTGGGGCGTTGCCAACGCTCGCCAGATAGGAAACGAGATGGTGTATGGCCATCCCTGCGAAATCATTGAGGTTCAATAGGAAAACCGCCGCCGCAACCTGGCGTTTCAGCCTGTTAAATATTAGGTCGATCCTGTCACAAATACTATCTGGAAAATGCAATTTGATGAGCCCAGTCAACCATCAATTACTCACTGGACGGTCGTGTGGGATTCGTGGATTGAAAACCAGGCTCCACCTCAATGGCTGATAGAAGCCGATAGCAAAACGCTCGTTGGTAAAGAGAGACCTGCCTTGGTGGGACATCAAGCACCGGACGTCACCTGTTCCAGCATATTTCGCAAACCGGGCCGCTCCGATAGCCTCATGGACGGATCGATTGCCATCACGCGAAATCCTCGCACACCACATTGTCGAAGCCCTCGCACGGTGGCAGGCAAATCCGTCTGATTTTCGTCGATCACTGCAATTCCGCGGAAGCGGCCGGACGAAGCCGGGATCGCATCGAGCATCAACGAATTGTCCAAGCCGCAATAGCTCATCTGAACCAGAACCACTCGGCCCACTCCGTTGTCTAGCGCCTGCGATAGAACGCCCCCAGCCGCGAAGCGGGAAATTGCCAGATCCGCGGGGGTAAATCCCGCATCGAGCGGATAGCGACAAAAATCGTTGGTCCATATGTGTACAGCGCGGGCGCGACCTGAGACTGCTACTGTTCCAAGGTTCGAATTGCCCGTCATGCTTGTTTGCGAGATAAGTCCTCGGGAGAGAAGATGAATCTACCCTCACGCGGGTTACTGCTGCATGACTAATTCGCTGGAATCGGGCGTGGCACTGATTATTGCTGGCCGGTTTTCCCAAGGCAGCTTCATGCTGCCAACCAAGGCCCTGCGCCATTCGGCCTGGGAACATTATTGGCTGATTTTTGCGATAACGGCCTATCATCGAAGTCAGACCTTTGATTTCGGATGATAAGTTGAGGATCTAACACAATGAATGGACGATATGTTCAAGTCGAAAAAGCGGGCGCGCCGCTGAAGCAAGTTACGCGCGAAGTCCCTGAACCGAAGGCTGGCGAAGTGCGGGTGCGGGTAGAGGCATGCGGTGTCTGCCACAGCGATTCCGTCACGGTAGGTGGTCTGTTTCCGTTCATCACTTATCCCCGTGTGCCGGGGCATGAAATTGTCGGGAAGGTGGACTCGGTCGGTGCCAATGTTCCGCAGTGGACAGTGGGACAGCGTGTCGGTATTGGCTGGTACGGCGGAAACTGCGGCCGGTGCGAGCCGTGCCGCCGCGGCGATCTTGTCGCGTGCCAGAATCCGCTGATTCCCGGTGTTACTTATGATGGCGGCTATGCCGACTATGTGATTGTCCCATCGGCCGCGCTTGCGGCTGTTCCCGATTCGCTGAAAAGCGCCGACGCAGCCCCGCTGCTATGCGCAGGCATCACAACTTTCAACGCGCTGCGCAATAGCGGCGCCAGACCGCCGGATACCGTTGCGATCCTCGGAATGGGAGGCTTGGGGCATCTCGGCGTGCAGTTCGCCGCAAAGATGGGATTCAACACAGTGGCCATTGCGCGAGGAGCCGACAAAGAAAAGTTTGCGCACGAGTTAGGAGCCGCGCACTACATCGATAGCACCAATGCCGATGTTGCCGCAGCGCTTCAAAAATTGGGCGGCGCGAGAGTGATTCTTGCGACTGTTACGGATGCAGATGCGATGTCCGCCGCGTTAGGAGGACTCGGATACAAGGGAGAATTCGTAATTCTCGGCGTTCCGGGCAAACCGATTGAAGCGTCGGTGCCGGGCCTGGTGATGCAGCGGCAATCCATTCACGGATGGCCGAGCGGCACATCAATCGATTCGGAAGATACGCTTCGGTTCAGCGAAATGACTCATGTGCTGCCCATGATAG
>Ga0134125_10004846_pt1 | contig 15353 bp, 14 predicted proteins | sample KB31751_FD_96464 | JGI IMG/M metagenome (GOLD analysis project Ga0134125, IMG submission 96464) | Terrestrial soil microbial communities with excess Nitrogen fertilizer from Kellogg Biological Station, Michigan, USA - KB3-175-1 | ecosystem: Environmental > Terrestrial > Soil > Unclassified ... | reverse complement strand
CATCAACCCGGCGCCCAACATTCCGAACACACCCATCATTGCGGCGTGCCCGTGATTCGGCGTAAGCATGGTGCCAACTTCGTAATAGCTCACGATCGGCGTGTTGATCAGAAACCCGAACACCCCAGCGCCCACGAAGTTCCAGAAGCCCACCGCCATCAGGAAGTAGAACGTCCAGCGATGACGGTCCACCACGGCCTGCCTGCCGCGCGTCACTCTGACGAAGTCCCATGCGTCGAGCGTGATGAGCGTCAACGGTACGACTTCGAGGGCGGAGAACGTGGCGGAAAGTGCCATGTTGAGTTCCGTCTGCCCGGTCCAATACCAATGGTGACCCGTGCCGATGAGACCGCCGCCGAAATAGAGGATGGCATCCAGATAGATCGTGCGCAACGCCGTGAGACGTTGGACGAGACCCATCTCGTAGAAGACGACGGCCACGATCACCGTGACGAAGAATTCGAAGAAGCCCTCGACCCACAGATGGATGATCCAGAACCGCCAGGCATCGACGATGGTGTAGTTGGTCTGAGATCCGAAGAACAGCGCGGGCAGGTAGAACAGCGGGATCGCAAATGCCGCAATGAGAAAGAAGTTGGCAAAGCCCCGTCGTTGCGGATCGCGACGCGCGGGCGCCACCGCGCGCCAGATGAGAAAGAACCAGAAGAGGAGGCCGATGGCGAGCAACACCTGCCAGAACCGACCGATCTCCAAGTATTCCCAGCCTTGATCGCCGAACCAGAACCAGCTGCGCGGCAGCCATTGCAGCAGGCCGGCCCACTCTCCCAGCATGCTGCCGACAACCACGGCCGCGACGGCGCCGAAGAGCACATGGATGCCGAGCCGCTGGCCGGGCGGGCTCGTGCGGCCCAAAAGCTCCGCCACGAACAGAGCACCGGCGACAAATGAGGTTGCGATCCAGAAGATCGCCGACTGCAGGTGCCAGGTGCGCAGTAGATTGCTCGGCAGAAATTTCGACAGATCGATGCCGTAGAACGTGCCGGGATCAGCGCGATAGTGGGCGATCCCGGCGCCGAACACGGTCTGTCCGAACAGGACAATCGCGGCCACCGCCATGTACTTGAGCACTGCCTTCTGCGAGCCGCTCAAGATCCACGCTGCTTGCGTCACGGGCGTGCCGTGCCACCCCAAATAGTCGAACTTTCCGAACGCGAGTAGCACGAGCGCCGTGCCACCGAGCAGGAAGATGAAGCTGATCGCGGTCCACAGAAGCGCCGCACTCGCTGGGTAGTTTCCGGCCAGCGTGTCATAGGGGAAATTATTGGTATAGGAGTGGCCCGCTCCGGGCCGCTCGGCGACGGAGGCCCATGCGGCCCAGGTAAAGAAGGCGGTGAGATCGTGCAATTCCTGTGGGTCGGTGATTAGATTCGCCGGCAACCCGCCGTTCCCGCGCGGATCTTGCAGGTATTGCTTCCAACGGCCGATTTCTGCTTGAAACGTCTCCTTCCCTGCCGGCAGAACGGTCAGCTCTCCGGTTCGCGAATCGTAGCGGTTGGCCTTGAGTAGGTGAGCCACTTCCGCGTCGGTGACGGCGCGCTCCGTCCCGGAAAGTGCTGCGTAGTCCATTGAATAGCGAGCTCGCGCCTCCTGTTGCGCAAGAGCGAGCGCCCAATCGTGCAGCACAGCGGCACTGAAATCGGGACCGAGGTAGCCTCCGTGTCCCCAGATGGTTCCATTGTCCATCAAGCCGTACTCGAGGAACACTTCCTGCCCGCTTCGGACGTCCCTCCCGGTAAAGACGACGGCGCCGGCGGAATCCACGACGCGATCGGGAACCGGCGGAGCGTTCTGGTACGCGGTGAAAGTCAGCAGGACGAGGACGGCAAAGCCGAGAGCGAATGTAACGATGACTGCGTGTCTCCAGCGCGCAGAAAGCTGTTCGACGTCGCTCATGTTGCCTCCGAGCCTGCGAGTTGAGCTGGTGTACGGATGTCTTCCACAATGCTTCGCGCAGCGCGACTACCGGGAATGCCCTCTTCCGTGCATGCGCGCGCCGGGGCGCCTAGCCCACGATAAGCATGCGCGCCGCCGCCGGCAACACGGCCCCCGGCGGGCACCAGGTGCACGTCGCGGGCAAGGCAGGCACGTACGGCCGTCGAGCGTATGATGGTTTGACTTTGGTCGACATCATACGCCTCCCGTTCAGCTTCCGTCGGCGGTAAAACCATGCACAGCAATCCAAATCCGCTCGGCGCCGCGGCGACGCTGGCGACCGAATCAGGGCCGGTCTCCTACGTGAGCCTCACGAAGCTGGCCACGAACACCGGCGCGGACGTGGCGCGCCTTCCGTACACGGTGAAGATCCTGCTGGAGAACATAGCCCGCCGAGCCGGTGGCCGCGATGTCTCGGAGGCGGATGTCGTGTCGCTGGCCCGATGGCCGCACGGGGCCGATGCGTCCATCGCATTCACGCCGGGGCGTGTGTTGATGCAAGACTTCACGGGGGTTCCCGCTGTGGTGGACCTGGCGGCGATGAGAAGCGCCGTCGTACGCTCAGGTGCCGATCCGAAGCGCGTCAACCCCTTCATCCCGGTCGATCTAGTCATCGATCACTCTGTTCAAGTCGATCGGTTCGGCAACGCTGAGGCTTACACTGCCAATCTGGAGTGGGAATACCGCCGCAACAGCGAGCGCTACGCGCTGCTGAATTGGGCGCAGCAGGCGTTCGAGGATTTCCGTGTGGTCCCCCCCGGCATGGGAATCTGCCATCAGGTCAACCTCGAGCATCTCGGGCAAGTCGTGACCTCGCGACACGGATGGGCGTTTCCCGACACGCTGGTGGGGACCGATTCACATACACCGATGATCAATGGTCTGGGTGTGCTCGGGTGGGGAGTGGGTGGCATCGAAGCCGAAGCGGCGATGCTCGGCCAGCCGATGTTTCTGCCGAAGCCGGTCGTCCTGGGCGTGCGGACTCGAGGAGCGCTTCCGATCGGCACGACCGCCACTGACCTGGTCCTGACGCTGACGCAAATGCTCAGGGCGCACGGCGTGGTGGGTAAATTCGTCGAGTTCTTCGGACCGGGATTGAGCGCGCTCACCATCGCTGACCGGGCCACACTGTCGAATATGTCACCGGAGTTCGGTGCCACCTCAACGCTCTTCCCGGTCGATTCGAACACGTTGAGTTATCTGAAGCTGACCGGCCGGGGCGCACTGGTCGATCTGGTCGAGCGCTACACGCGCGAGCAGGGATTGTTCAGAGCCGACGCAGACCCGGAGCCGCGGTTCAACGAAGTGCTGGACTTGGATCTGAGTCAGGTCGAGCCCAGTGTCGCCGGGCCCAAGCGCCCGCAGGATCGGGTGTCCTTGCCCCGCGTCTGGCAATCCTTCAAGAGTGCATTCGACGGCGCGGAAGTTCCGGTGGAGGGCAAAGCCATCTCGCGGCTCGTGGGCGAAGGGGGCAACCCGGCGGGTGAGATTCTCGAATCGCCCGCGGAACACCTGGATGAGCCCGGCGCGGCCGCGACCGTCACTCACGGATCGGTCGTCATCGCAGCCATTACGAGTTGTACCAATACCTCAAACCCGACGGTCATGATCGCGGCCGGGCTGTTGGCTCGAAAGGCGGTGGAGGCAGGCCTACACTGCAGACCGTGGGTGAAGACCTCGCTCGCTCCGGGCTCGCGCGTCGTGACGCGATACCTCGACGAGGCCGGCCTGACGCCGTACCTGGAGAAGTTGGGTTTTAATCTGGTGGGCTATGGATGCACCACCTGCATCGGTAACTCCGGGCCGCTACCCGCCGAGATCGCGGCTGCCGTGACCGGCAAGGACCTGGCCGTCGCGGCGGTTCTGTCGGGAAATCGCAACTTCGAGGGACGCATTCACGCCCAAGTGAAGGCCAGTTACCTCGCGTCGCCCCCCTTGTGCGTCGCGTATGCGCTGACCGGAACGCTCAACTGCGACTTGACGGTCGATCCGTTGGGAAGCGACCGAGATGGCCGGCCCGTCTACCTGCGGGACATCTGGCCCACCGTCGAGGAAGTGAATTCGCTCGTCGCCGCCTGCGTATCGCCCGATCAGTTCGATCTCGAATACGGTCGCATCTTCGCAGGGGATGCGCGATGGAAGAGCATGCCGGCCCCGACCGGCACGCTATTCGACTGGGACCGCACGTCGACCTATGTTCGCGAGCCCCCCTACTTCAGTGAGCCCGCCGGTGCGCCCCCAGCATCCGCGGACATCGTAAGCGCACGAGTGCTCGCAGTGCTGGGTGACTCGATCACCACCGACCATATTTCTCCCGCGGGCAGCATCCCGGTCGACTCTCCTGCCGGGCAGTACCTCGTGGACCATTGCGTGTCGCCGGCGCAATTCAATAGTTTTGGCTCCCGGCGCGGCAATCACGAGGTTATGATGCGCGGCACGTTCGGCAATATTCGCCTGCGCAATCGGATGGTGCCCGGCCGGGAAGGCCCGTGGACTTGCCACGTTCCCAGCGGCGAGCAGATGAGCATCTACGAGGCCGCCGTGCGCTACCGACGGGAGGCAACGCCCCTGGTGGTCATCGCCGGCACAGAGTACGGATCGGGAAGCTCGCGCGATTGGGCGGCCAAGGGCTCTGCGTTGCTGGGCGTGAAAGCCATCATCGCCCGAACGTACGAGCGCATCCACCGCAGCAACCTCGTGTGCATGGGCGTACTGCCCTTGCAGTTCGCGCCCGGGGATTCGGCCGAATCGTTGGGCCTGTCTGGCTTCGAGACCCTCTGCATCGTCGGGATCGGTGACCTCACTCCCCGGCAGAACGCGCGTGTTCGCGTCACCCGGCAAGATGGCTCAATCGTGGAGTTTGACACGATAGTGAGGATCGACGCCCCGGCCGAAGTCGAATACTTTCGCAACGGCGGCATCCTCCGGATGGTTCTAAGACAGCTTCTGTCGGCGTGAGAAGGTGGGGGGCGCATGCGACCACCGCACGGCTCAGCAGTCGGATTCTGGCGGTACGCGCGGCGACGCCTTGGAACCCGCAAGCCGCACAAGCCTCCTCGCCGCGCCCGATCGGTATCTATCCGTTGATCTGTGTTTCGCGGCTCACACGGGCGAGCCGTGCATGTTGAGCAGCCAAATTGATAACCGCGGGGGACCCCGCAAACAATGGGACGCGCTCAGGCGATGCCGCTCGCTGAAGCCGATCGCACGTCAGACATTCCAACGTACCGGCAACCCGCTCTGGCGTGCCCAGATCATGCCAACCGCACGCGGGCACAGTGAGGACACGCAATTTGGATTCTGCGCCGCGCACGACCGCATGGGAGAAGTCAATGCATGGCAGGCGCTCATAGAGCTCCTGCAACGCTGCGGCTCGCGCGCCAAGTCGAGCGTCGTACGCCATCACGGCTTGCATCTGCGCGACGGCATCCGGGATGCGCGCGCGAAGCATCTCGAGCAACGCAACCCCCTGCGTGGTGAATATGAATGTATTCCAGAGTGCACCGTTTGCGACGAGCTGCCGTGCGAGCGTGGCTTCCGGCTTCTCGATGAAGCTATCGACGTGGCGCGCGCCGCCCGCCAGCTTCTCCTTCGGCAGAATGTAGCCGAAACCGGGATCCGCGTTTTCGGGCTCGATGCCGAGGAACGTCAGCGCATCCGGATCGTGCATCGCAAGTGCGGCGGCCTCGCGCAAACTGCCCGCGAACGCCCTCTCCTCGCGCACATAGTGGTCGGCCGGCAGGAACACGATTCGCGCGAACGGATCGCGTTCGAGAATCGTAAGCAGGCTCAGGAGAATACCGTTCGCCGTGCCGCAGTTGCGCGGCTGCACGATAACGCTAACCGACGGAAGTGCCCAAATCGCGCCGTACCAGTAGCATCGGTGTTGATCGGCGACAATCACGCAGATGCGCTCGCGCGGCACAATGCGGCGTGCACGCTGTATCGCCCCCTGCAGCAGCGATCCACCGCCGTTCAGGGAACAGAATTGCTTGGGTACCAACCGACCGTTCGTATCGGTGGTGAGCGCCGCAAGACGCGTACCGTCGCCTGCGGCGAGCACCACTGCCCAGGTCCGTTGCCCGGTTTTCATCGCCTGGTCTCCTTGCTATTCATTCGTTGTTCGGTGGGCGCCGCGGCGGGCAACGAGGCCAGAGGAAACCAAAAAGACCCCTCCTCTGCGAGGTCGAGCTTGGGGGGAGTCACGCAGACCGCGCGCATTTGAGGAGGGGTGCCTAAACGCGTCCTCACGATCGGCATCACTCTACGGGTCAACCCTGGCTCGCTGACCTCACTCTGCGGCGCGTAAATCACCGCCATTGTGCCTCTGCCCGATCGTCCATGTGCCATGCGAAGCCGGAGTGAAATGCGGCTGAGCCTGAGGAGAGTCCGGCGCACGAAACTGTGATCACAACGTAACCCCCCGGCAGCCGCCCACTCGCGAGCTTCTGAGCGTAGTCCTGATGTCGCAGTTCACAAGCGAAAAAATCGCCGATTCGGATCGACCGCATCGATGGATAGCGAATCGCTCGAACCTCTTTCATCGTGATCGTCCGGCAGCACACGGCGTACCTCGAACTCGACGCAGCGCCGCAAAGAGAAGCTCGACCGCTGCACCGCCCGCAGACGCACCGCGCTCGCACCGATCGCATGCGCTAGCTACGCTGCCGCAGTCCTGCGATCGCATATCGAAAACTTCAATGTCAACGGTCGATATTTATCGCTTGTCTCATGTCGAGTTGCCACCTACGCTGCGCACGTGTCGAGGCCCTCACCAACACAGGCGCATCGAGATGTCTTCCATCTGACATGCGAATGAATAATGACGAACCTAGGAGTCACGATGAAAATCATCTACACAGCCTGGTTAGCAGTCCTGGCCGTTGCCGCGGCTGGTGCATGGGCCCAGAGTACCGCACCCACCGATGCGCAGATCGCGGCGATCGTGGTGACGGCCAACCAGGTGGATATTGACGCTGGCAAGCTTGCGAAGGCGAAGTCCGCCACCAAGGATGTCAAAGCGTTCGCTCAGCGGATGATCACCGACCATGGCGGCGTCAACAAATCCGCTTCCGCGCTCGTGCAGAAACTGCATGTGACGCCCGAAAGCAATGCAACGAGTGAGAGCCTGAAGCAGGGCGGGGAGCAGAACCTCGCCTCTCTGAAGAAACTCAAAGATGGCGCGTTCGATCGGGCGTATATCGATCACGAGGTCGCCTATCATCAAAGCGTGATCGACGCGCTCGACAAGACCCTAATTCCAAGTGCCCACAACGAGGAACTCAAGGCGCTGCTGGTGAAGGTCCGCCCCGCGTTCGTTGACCATCTCGAGCACGCGAAACAACTGCAGGAATCCCTCGGCAAGAGCGATGAATGAGTCTGCTCTCCCGAATCGGGCACCCACCCTTCATGGCGCGAGCGTACGGAATCGTCCTCGTCGGCGCACTGCTCGCCGGGAGTGCCGTATCGATAGGGTCGCCAGCGAGCGCCGCGCCGAAGACGCATGTCGTGACCATCGAGAACTTGCGCTTCACTCCGGATGTGCTGACGGTCCAGCGGGGGGATCGGGTCGTGTGGATCAACAAGGATCTGTTTCCACACACGGCGACGGCGGATAACAAGGCCTTCGATTCACATGGCATCGAACCGAGCGCATCGTGGACTTACGTGGCCCGCAAGCCAGGCGAGTATCCTTATGGGTGCCTGTTTCACCCGACAATGAAGGCAAGACTCACGATCCGGTGAGCGGACTCGAGACGGCTGATGGGTGACGAACCCAGGGGTCGGATCCGCCCTCGTTGGTCGCATCGATGAACCCTCGATGATTCGCGCGGCCGAAACGCTGTGCGTGATCTGAGTCATTTCGGTATTCGAGGGAACTCTCATGTCCTGGCTCGTTTGGATTTCCGTGGGGATTGCGACCGGAATCGTGGCACACAGCCCCATTCGGCGCGCCGCCTCTGCCGTTTTTATTGACGCCGCGCTCGGCCTCATCGGGGCCGCCTCAGCCGGCTGGCTCTTCAATACGGTTCATGGAATAGATCCACTGCGCCTGACGCTGAATAGTCTGTTGCTTGCGCTGCTGGGAGCCGTTGTCCTCGTGAGCCTGTACCATGCCATGACACCCGCACATCTTTAGCCCCGATAAGCGGGAACTGACTTCTGCGATAGAGCAGCACGAATCACTTCGGAATCACTCGGAGCGGGAACTCCCGCGCCTCGACAGACTTGATCGGAATCGACGCGACTCAGATTGCAGAATGCGATACCTCGCTCTAGCGACCGACTTCGACGGCACCGCAGCCAATGAGAACAGGCTTTCTGACAGCGCAGCCGCGGCCATCGAGCGACTGCGCATCTCGGGGCGCCGCACCATCCTCGTCACCGGCCGGCGTCTGGAGGATTTGCTTCGAGTGTGCCCGCGGGTCGGGCTTTTCGATCGGGTGGTGGCTGAAAACGGGGCGGTCCTCTATGACCCCGAGCGTCGCGAGGACACGGCGCTCGCTGCGCAAGTCCCCCCGCACTTTGCCGAACGGTTGCGGGAGCGCGGTGTCGCTCCAGTTGAAGTCGGGCGCGTGCTGGTTGCCACGAGCAGTGCACATCGAGCGCTGCTACTGGAGGTCATCAACGAGCTTGGCCTCGAGCTTCAGCTCATCTTCAATCGCTCCGCGGTAATGGTGCTGCCCGCGGGAGTCAACAAGGCGACGGGACTCCGGTTCGCACTTCGGCGGCTCGGGTTGTCTCGTCACGAAGTGGTCGGAATCGGCGATGGGGAGAACGACCACTCGCTGCTCCGCTACTGCGAGTGCGGCGTGGCCGTCGCCAATGCCGTCGAATCGCTGAAGGCAGCTGCCGATCTGGTAACGGTGCATGGCGAGGGGGACGGCGTCGCAGAGATCTGCGACGAGATCGTTGCGGACGACCTGAAACGCGTTGAGGGCAGGATCGAGCGCCACCTCCTGCTCGTGGGCACGAGCTCGGATGGGACTGATGTGTCCCTTCCTCCCTACGGGCGCAACGTTCTCATCGCAGGCCCGTCGGGGAGCGGCAAGTCGACGCTGACGGCCGGTCTGGTCGAACGCCTCATGGGAAAGGCCTACCAGGTGTGCATTGTCGATCCGGAGGGCGATTACGTCACGCTCGAGGGCGTGGTGTCGCTTGGAACCCAGCAACGGGCGCCGAGCGTGAACGAAGCCCTCTCGATCCTGGAGGATCCCGCCATCAATCTGAGCATCAACCTGCTCGGACTGTCGCTCGAAGACCGACCACTGTTTCTCTCGCAGCTCGTTCCAGGCCTGCACGCCATGCGCGCGCGCACCGGGCGCCCACATTGGATCGTGCTGGACGAAGCGCACCACATGCTCCCACAGGCCTGGGGTCACGCCGGCTCGACGCTCCCGCACAGACTCGGAGAGACGATTCTGGTGACCGTTCATCCCGATCACATCGCGCCAGCCGTTCTTGCGCCCATCGACGTCGCCTTCGCGGTGGGTCGCTCGCCTGAGCAGACTCTCGGCAGCTTTGCTCACGCAGCGGATCAGAATCTGAGCTGGCCTGAAGCGCTCGCACACACTCCGGGTAGCGTGGTCGCCTGGTTTGTGAGCGAGGGCCGGGCGCCCTTCTCCATGGAGCCTCAGCCGTCGCGCGCCGATCGAATCCGGCATCACCGCAAGTACGCGGAGGGGAATCTGCGCGAACACAGCTTCTATTTCCGCGGGCCCGACAGCCGGCACAACATCAAGGCGCAGAATCTGGCGGTTTTCTGCCAGATCGCCGCAGGCATCGGCGAATCAACCTGGGTTTTCCACCTGGGGCGACACGATTACTCTCGATGGTTCCGCGGAGTCATCAAGGACGACTATCTCGCCGAGCAAAGTGAGCGGATCGAACATCGGACGGACCTGTCGCCCCAGCAGTCGCGCGAGCTGATCCGAGAGCTTATCTGCGCGCGCTACACACTCCCCGAGTGAGGCCTTTCCGCTGGTGAACCCGATGCTCATCAGGAATGCTCGACAGCCCTCTTCTCCTGGGTTGCGGCGGGTCGCGCAGGTTCGAGCACGGGCGCGGGCGACAAGCCCGTGACAGCGCCAACCTCCTGCTCGTTGAGAGTCTCACGAGCCAGCAACGCTGCGACCAGAGCATCCAGTTCCCGACGATGGGCGCTGAGAAGGCGCAACGCCTGCTCATGGCTCTCGCTAATGATCGCCCGAACCTCGGCATCGATCACACGCGCGGTCGCCTCGCTGAATGGCCTCTCAGCGCCAAACCCGCCGCCGGACAGATACGGATTCTGACGAGGCGCAAACTGCACCATGCCGAGCTCATCGCTCATGCCCCATCGAGTCACCATGTTTCGCGCGAGGTTCGTGGCCTGCTCGATGTCGCTTTCAGCACCGGTGGTTTTGGTGCCGTAGACAATTTCCTCCGCCGCGCGCCCTCCCAACATCCCGATGATGCGCCCTCGCAGATAGGCCTCGGGGTAATGATAGCGATCGTTATCCGGGCGCTGATAAGTCACGCCGAGCGCCTGCCCTCGCGGCACGATAGTCACCCGGTGCACAGGATCGGCACCGGGGACGACCAAGGCAAGGATGGCGTGTCCGCTCTCGTGATAGGCGATGCGCTCCCGGTCCTGCCGGCTCATCAGGAGCGAGCGCTCCGGGCCGAGCACGATCTTCTCCAGAGCGTCCAGAAAGTCCTTTTGCCGGACGTTGTCTTGGCTGCGGCGGGCCGCCAGCAACGCGGCCTCGTTCACCAGGTTCCTCAAGTCCGCTCCTGCGAGGCCCGGCGTCGAGGCGGCCACCTCGACAAGACTTGTATCAGCGGCAAGCGGCACCTTGCGCGTATGCACTTCGAGGATCGCCTCACGACCCCGCTTGTCCGGAAGATTCACGACCACCCGGCGATCGAATCTCCCCGGCCTCAGGAGCGCGCGATCGAGCACGTCCGGCTGATTGGTTGCGGCCAGCACGATGACGCCCTCCCGGCTGGAGAAACCGTCCATTTCGGTCAGGATCTGATTCAGGGTTTGCTCCTGCTCGCTGCTGCCGCCGAATGCCATCGGGCCGCGCGCACGGCCGATGGAATCGAGCTCGTCGATGAAAATAATCGCCGGAGCATGCTCGCGCGCCTGTTTGAAGAGGTCGCGGACCCGGGCGGCTCCTACGCCGACGATCATCTCAACGAATTCCGCCGCGCTCATGGAAAAGAACGGCACCCCGGCCTCGCCCGCTACGGCTCTCGCCAAAAGGGTCTTTCCGGTCCCTGGTGCCCCTACCAGCAGCACACCCTTTGGAGCCGTTCCGCCCAGCCGGGTGTACTTCTCAGGTTCCTTGAGAAAATCCACGATCTCGACCAGCTCGTTCTCAGCCTCGTCGATACCCGCCACGTCATCGAACGTGACTCGGGTGTCCTGCGCCTGGTCGTAGCGACGCGCACGACTCTTGCCGATGCCCATGAGCCCACCGCCCAAGCCGCCGCCCTGCTTCGCGGCACGGCGGAAGATCCAGACATAGAAAGCAATGATGAGCAGCGCCGGACCGAAGCCGAAGAGCAATGTCGACCACGGGCTACCGCCCGTCTGGATGGGTTGCGCACTGATCTCGACCTTGTTATCGATCAGCAGCTTCTCGAGCCCTGGATCCACGAAGGCTGGCAGTGTCGTTTTGAAATTGATCGCTGTGCGCGGCTCAGCCTTTGACCCCACGTCATGCTTGACGCCCGGCGGCGGGTAGGTGATGGCCTTCACGAAGCGTCCCTCGATCCTCGCACCCTGGCTGAAGATCGACTCGACGTTGCCGCTCGTCACCTCTTTCTTGAAGAAGGTGTAGGGCACGGTGATCGCCGTCTCGGCGCGGGGGGCCAGGAGCTCCGTAACGAGAAAGTTCACGCCGAGGATCAACAGGAAAATCAGCCAGAGTCTGGGCGGTGGCCAGTTTGCCTTTCCAGGCACCGTGGGCTGGCGCTTACCCGCGCCCGAGGCTTCTCCTGCGCCGCGAGGTGTACTTGGGGGTCTGCCCCGAGAATCGGGTTGTCCCGGTAATTTCACGGTGATCTCCTCGAATTCCAAGCGCTGCGCTCCCCCTGGCAACGCAACCCGCCTCGTGGTTCCGATACCATCGAGGCCCACTCACGCGGACACAAGCGACATCTATAACTTCGCAGCGTGCGCGCGGTCGATGACCGGAGCCCACAGACGCCTGAAGTTTCCAACAAGCGAACACTCTCCACGATACTCTCATATTGTCGAACTGGCCTGCCTGTGGGACACGGCTGCTGCCCATGTCAACCGAGCACGATCATTCGTTTCTATCGAAGTATCATCCGCCGGTATTTCGAATTGTCCTAACGTGTGTCCCGCTGTAAAACACACTCGCGGTGCGCGATTTCAGCCATAAGTACTCGAGAGCGTCTGGGCGAATCGAGTGAGCCACCGCGGCAGTGACACACACAGGAGACTGGAACCATGCGCAAGCGAGCCATTGTCGTGACCGAAGCTGACGAGAACCGGTTGCGAGGGCTGCTGGAAGATGAGTTGGGCACCTCGCTGCGCGATCAGGCGCATCTGCAGGAATTGCAATCCGAGCTCGAGCGCGCGGTGATTCTCAGAACGAAGGATGTGCCTGCAGAAGTCATCACCATGCACAGCAGGATACGCGTCCTCGACCTGAACGACGGCACGCGCAACGATTTCATGCTCGTTTTCCCAAGCGAGGCGGACGTCGAGGCCAAGCGGATCTCCGTGCTGGCGCCTATAGGGACGGCGCTGCTGGGATTCCGGCAGGGCGACGAGGTCGAGTGGATGATGCCCGGTGGCGTGCGTCGGTTGCGCGTCGAACGCGTGCGCCAACCTTATGTGGAGAGGCCGCGTGGCACGCCGAGGTGGCCGTTGCACTCCGCCGCGGTCTCGCTGGCAAGCTCGTGACCGCCGCAATTCAGTGAGCGATTGCACATCGGTTTCGCGACGCCCAGCGGGTCTGCAAATGTACATACTGTGCGCAACTGACCTCTTGGCCAAGAGCGAGTCCGCGATCGACCGGGCAGAAACACTCGCTGATCACCTCGATGCCGATCTGTCCCTGCTACACGTGGTCACGCCGCCTGAATCGCCTCGCATGCTCGCGGAGGACCTGCAGCGCGCCAGCCTCGGCATGGAGTGGCGATCACGACCGCCCCCTGGCGCTCCCAGACGCGGCCGAACGTTCATGTGCGCGCCGGCCGACCCGCGCGAATTCTAATCGACGTCCTGCGGGAGTTGGAGAGATGCGGTCTAGCCCGCCCACGCGCCTCGAGCGTTGGAGCACTCAAGATGCGGTTCTTTTTCTAGCACAACAGACCCATGACGCGAGTGCGCCAAATGTGTCCTTGTTGTGCATAGCGGTGCTGAAGATGCTAAACAAGTACATTCTGTCGTAGCGAGCTTGAACAGCGGCGCGACGGCGTAAGCGAATGAGCCACGAGTTCACTTTGCGCAAGCTGTCTCGAAGCCTATCCGAGTTGGACTGTCAGCATCGAGACCGAGCCACCATCTACGCCTTGCACTGGAAACGCAATCCTTTCGCCCTCTATTGCCGCTCCGAGCACGTAAAGCAGCGGCAGATAATGCTCCGGAGTCGGAACCGAGAGCGCGGCATCCCTGCCCCACGACGCAAAGTCGACGAGCGGCGCGTGCTCGCCTCTCACGATGAGCTCGCGTGCTCTTGCTTCGAAACGCACAGCCCATTCGTACGGCTCGGTGGGGTGTCCACCCCACGCATACGTGTGGAGGTTGTGTACAATGTCGCCGCTGCCCATGACCAAAATGTCCTCATCGCGCAACGCGCGCAGCCTCCTTCCGATGTCGTAATGAAATCTGGGTGGTTGCGTTTCATCGATGCTGAGCTGTATCACCGGTATGTCCGCCGAGGGGAACGCGTGGCACAGCACGGACCACGTTCCATGATCGAGACCCCACGACTCATCCAACGCGACGTGCAACGGGGTGAGCAGTTGTCGGACTCTGTCCGCAACCTCGGGTGCCCCAGGAGCCGGATACCGCACCTCATACAGTTCGCGAGGGAAACCGCCGAAGTCATGGATCGTGCGCGGCGTACTCATCGCCGTTACCGCAGTGACAGGAACAAACCAGTGCGCGGAGATCGACAAGATCACACGCGGCCGCGGAATCCGGGCGCCAATGGAGACCCATGCCGAAGTGTATTCGTTCTTCGCCAGCGCGTTCATGGGATTCCCATGGCCAAAGAAGATAGCCGGCATGCGCATGACGAAGGCTTACTATTACTGGAGCCCCGAACTCGGCGGACGGCCCGATTCGAGTGTGTGAACATACTAGTCGATATAGGCTACCGCATGTAAACGGCCTTGGCGTCGGCGTCCCCACCAATGAGGAGAGCTCGATGAACATCGAGCGACTGCATGGACCTCGATGATTCAGCGAGCCGGGTCCATTCTCCCTGGAGTCCATTCCGACACAAGACATTCTCCGTCATCTGGACGGCGACGCTGGTCGCTAACATCGGCGGCTGGATGTACAGCTCCAGCTCCGGCTGGCTCATGACGACGCTCGATGCAGATCCGATGATGGTTTCGCTGGTGCAGGTTGCATCGAACCTGCCGCTGTTCCTGTTCGCGGTGCCTGCAGGTGCTCTAGCGGATATCGTCGATAAGCGCCGGTTTCTAATCGTTGCCGAGATCTTCATTACAATCGCATCGACCGCATTTGCGGTGCTCGTGTGGTTCGACCTGATTACTCCCGTGATGCTGCTGCTGTTTGTGTTTTTGATCGAGTCGGGCACCGCGGCCACGTCTCCGCCCTGGCAGTCCATCGTCCCGCAACTCATCCCGAGGCCGGATCTGCCGCCCGCCGTGGCGCTCAACAGTGTCAGCATCAATATCAGCCGCGCACTGGGCCCGGCGCTGGGCGGAGTCCTCACTGCGGCTTTCGGGCTCGCGGCTCCGTTCTGGGTGAACGCTGTCAGTAACCTCGGAACCATCGGTGCACTCGCGTGGTGGCGCTCGCCACAGAACCGGTCGACACTGCCGGCGGAGCGCTTCGCCAGCGGTATCAGCACGGGACTCCGTTATGCGCGACACAATTCTCATCTGCGCGCCACGCTGGTGCGCGCGGTTGCCTTTTATCTGTTCGCGAGCTGCTACTGGGCGCTCTTGCCATTGGTGGCACGCGATCAGATTGGCGGCGGCGCGAAGATGTATGGCGCGTTGCTCGGCGCAATCGGGGTCAGCGCAATCGCGGGCTCATTTGCGCTGCCCTGGATGAAGGCGAAGCTGGGGCCGAATCGGCTCGTGGCTGCAGGCTCCATCGGCACGGCGGGCACGCTGATCCTCCTTGGTTCCTCACACGCGCCGCTGAGCGCCATCGCGGGCTGTTGCATCGCGGGCAT
>Ga0134125_10004845_pt1 | contig 15353 bp, 11 predicted proteins | sample KB31751_FD_96464 | JGI IMG/M metagenome (GOLD analysis project Ga0134125, IMG submission 96464) | Terrestrial soil microbial communities with excess Nitrogen fertilizer from Kellogg Biological Station, Michigan, USA - KB3-175-1 | ecosystem: Environmental > Terrestrial > Soil > Unclassified ... | reverse complement strand
GAAGTGATCGGTGCTTTTACGACGATCCCGTTCTATCCGGGGCTCGATTTGGCCGGTATCACCGCCGAACATCACGCACCTGACGAGCGGTGGATGCTTGCCCGCAAAGCCGAGACGCAGGATCTCGTGACAAGCCATTTCACGGTGCAGAGCCTGGATCCACAGACGCTCGCCTATGCCCTGGTCGATTCCCCGGTGGGAACCGCCGCTTGGCTTTGGGAGCGCCGCCGGTCGTGGAGCGACTGCGACGGTGACCTGCTTTCCGTGCACGACCGTGACTTTCTGTGTACCCTCGCGTCGATCTACTGGCTGACGGGCACAATTGGGACATCGCTGCGAATCTATTGGGAGAGTTACCATTCCGACCCGTTCCGACGGGTGCACGATCGGATTCCGGCGGTTGAGGTTCCGGCAGGCTTCGCCATTCACCCGAAGGAAGTCATGCTCGTGCCTCGGTCGCTCGCGGCCGTCGGCACGAACCTGCAGCGCTGGAGCGAAATGCCCCGGGGCGGTCATTTCGGCTTCGCGGAGCAACCCGACGCGCTCGTCGAGGAGTTTCGGACCTTTTTCCGGCCGCTGCGGCGATCCGACGCATAAGTGTTCACGACCAAAAGCTGTCAATGCACCGCCACGTCTAAACCCAGACCGAGAACGGAGCACCAATCCAGTGACCGGGATTGACAGACGCGGCGGAGCATCTGTCGTCCCTGTCGAGCCTGCTGAAGCGCCGTGGAAACCTGTCTTCCGCGGACACTGTCCGAGCAAGATTTGCCACGCCGGGCTAAATTTGCCACGGTGTTGCAAAAATTGGTGTTCTGTGGTTAGCATCACAAGGTCCACACCGCTAGATCTCACATCGGGGTCTCGATTCGGCACGCGTTTCGAGACGCTCACTTCTGAAGCCCAGCGAAGAAATTCGACGGAGAGGTTGCCATGCTCGACGAACGCCTGACGTTTGAAAACCCGCTTACCGCGGATGCCGGCATGATCGTTGACCGCAACAGCCAGTCGCGCGAGACGGCGAAGTTGCCGACTGACCTCGTCCTCGTCTCGGCCGACAACCATGTCGAGCTGACCGAAGACATCTTCTACGAGCGGTTCCCCGCGGAACTTCGCGAGGCCGCGCCGCGCGTCTGGTTCGACCGCTACTGGCGTGTCGGCTTCAAGGACGCGATGCAGGCCTACCCCGACAACGCCGATGTCGACACCGCACTTGCCCGTTCGGTCCTCAACGACGGGTTCGAGTTCGGCGTCCGCAACCAGCATCTCGACGCCGAAGGGATCGACAAGGAAATCGTCTATCCGCAAAGCCTGATGGCGTTCATCCGGTACCCGGACCAGCAGATGCAGGAACTCATGTACCGCACCTACAACGAACACATGGCCGAACTCGACAAGAGGAATCCGGGTCGCTTCTACGGCGTAGGCATCTGCAGCAACTGGTGGAACCCGGATCGCGCCGAAGCAGCGGTTCAGCAGATCGTCGATCTTGGTCTCAAGAGCTTCATGCTTCCCTTCAACCCCGGCAAGAACGCCGCAGGCGAAGTGATCGACTACGACAGCCCAGAGATGGACCGCTTCTGGGCGTGCGTCGCCGAGGCGAACCTGCCGGTGAACTTCCACATCGGCGAGGTGCCCGCATCAGGGGGTCGGGGCGGCTTCGGAACCTTCTTCCTCATGCAAGCGGCGCCGTTCCGTCGGGCCTTCGGCAGCCTGATATTCGGCGGCATCTTTGACCGCCATCCACACCTCCAGGTCGTATTCGCCGAGGGCGGCATCAACTGGATCGCCGGGGCGCTGCAGGATGCCGAGCTCACCTACGGCGCGCATCGTGAGCTGTTCGCTTGGCAAATGAAACACCGGCCGAGCCATTACTGGCACAACAACATGTTTGCGACCTTCCAGACGGACACGATCGGCCTGAAGTTGCTCGACCATCTCGGCGCTGACCGCGTGATGTGGGGGCAGGATTACCCGCACAGCGAAGGCACTTTCGGCTATACGGCCAACGCCATCAACGAGATCGTTGATCTCACCTCCGAGGCGGACGCCCGCAAGATCCTCAGCGAAAACGCAATCAACCTGTACAAGCTCAACGACTGAAGCGGCGGAGACGATGGCGACGCACTCGATAACCAAGAATCAAGCGCCGACCGCCGGGCCGGACGGGGTGGCGCCGGCCTCACGGCTGCGTCCGATCCATTATTGGTCGGCCCTCGGGGCGGGCTTTGTGCTGGTGCAGATCTACGTGTACGGATCGTGGATCTTTTCCGGTGATGTCTATCGCCAGCCGACGGGCGCCGATCCGGTGCCGACCCCAATCAAGGCCGCAGCCTGGATCGTGCAGGCGACTTGTGTCCTTGGAGGTGTCGCCCTGATCATCTACCTCTGGCGGCGCTCGAGGCGCGAGGGGAAACTCGCCTGGGATGCACTGGTTGCGATCGCATTTGCAAGTGTGTACTGGCAGGACCCGATTATCGACTTTGCCAGGCCAGTGTTCTTCTACAACTCGTACCTGATCAACGTTGGGGCGTGGACTTCGCATATCCCCGGCTGGCTCAGTCCCTACGCCGGCAACCTCCCCGAACCGTTCTTGATGATCTTGCCGATGTTTGCGTTCCTGTTCGTCATATTCGGAGCCCTCTTCTGCGCCATGGCCCGTTGGCTGCGGCGCGTCAGGCCCACTATCAGCAACGTGGGAATATTCCTTAGCGGCGTCCTCGCCTTCGGAATCTTCAATATCGCCATGGAGGCAGTCTTCTTGCAGACCCGCCTCTTCGCTTACTCCGGCGTGGTCAACTCGGTGTCTCTATTCCCCGGCCACATCTACCAATTCCCACTCTACGAAGCACTCATCGCCGGCGTGAATGCCTCGGTGGTGGGGATGATCCGGCTCAACCGAGACGACCGAGGGCACTCGGCGGTGGAGCGGGGCGTCGACGAGGTCAACGTAGCAGCGAAAGCCAAAACGTTCCTGCGCATATTGGCGGTCGTGGGATTGGCCAACGTGATGTTCGTGGTGATGAACATCGTGTATATCGCGTTCACCTTCTACGTTGACCGGATGCCGCACTACCCCAGTTATCTCAAGAATGACATGTGCGATGTTCAGGTTTCGGCGCCTTGCCCCGGCCCGGGTGTGCCGGTTTTGATCGACAGCACACCGCATCGGACGGGCTCCCGATGACGATTGACGGGGCGCGTGGCGGGCCGGTCCCCTCTTGTTTGCATTGGAATAATCATGATTCTTGTAAGGGGCGGTATCTGTGACAGTTAGTGCGACCAGCGATGTGTATTACGACCCCTACAACGTGGAGCTCAATCTCGATCCCTATCCGGTATACCGTCGGCTCCGCGAGGAAGCACCCCTGTACTACAACAGCGAGTACGACTTTTACGCGCTGAGTCGATTCGCGGATGTCCACCAGGCAGCACGTGACCATCAGAACTTGAGTTCGGCGCGGGGCGACATCCTGGAGACGGTCAAGGCCAATATTGACATCCCGTCGGGCTTCCTAATCTTCGAGGATCCGCCGATCCATGATATTCACCGCAAGCTGCTATCCCGGATGTTCACACCGCGTAAGATTGCCGAACTCGAGCCCAGGATCCGCGAGTTCTGTGCTCGCTGTTTGGATCCGTTGGTCGGCGGCGATCGATTCGACTTCGTGGCCGATCTGGGTGCGAAGATGCCAATGCGGGTGATCGGCATGTTGTTGGGTATGCCCGAAGGTGACCAAGAAGCCGTCCGGAAGCGCTGGGACGAGAACCTACGCTCCGAGGCCGGTCAACCGATAGACGTTGCCGCCGAGGCAATGGACGCTGGAGAGGCGTTTGCGCAGTATATCGACTGGCGGGCCAAACACCCGTCGGATGACATCATCACTGAGCTGTCGAACGTCGAATTCGAGGACGAGACCGGTACCACGCGCCGACTAACGCCCAATGAACTGCGCGCCTATGCCAGCCTGGTCGTTGGCGCAGGCAACGAGACAACCAACCGGCTGATCGGCTGGATGGGGAAGGTGCTGGCTGAGCATCCAGCGCAGCGTCGCCAGCTGGCCGAGGACAAGTCATTGATTCCACAGGCGATAGAGGAATTTGTGCGGTATGAGCCATCAGGTCCGAACATGGCCAGGTATGTCGCCAGCGACGTCGACTATTACGGCCAGACAGTGCCGGCGGGAAGTGTAATGCTGTTGATGCTCGCCGCGGCCAACCGTGATCATCGCGAATTCCCCAATGGTGATGTTTTCGACATCCATCGTGAGCCTCGTCAGCACCTGGGGTTCGGTACTGGCGTCCACTTTTGTCTCGGATCAGCATTGGCGCGCCTCGAGGGCCGGATCGCGCTGGAGGAGATCTTGAAGCGCTTCCCGGAGTGGGATGTCGACCTCAAGGAAGCCAAGTTGGCATTATCCCCGGTTGTGCGGGGATGGGAATCGATGCCGGCTATTCTCCGGTAAACCGTGTACCACGTACCAGCAGTGGCGAACTGCGGCTCGCAAAATGGTGGCCCACCCGATCGGTTCGGGTGTGCGTCGGCGGCTTGAACGGTGCTTGAAGCACCCGTTGACGGCTGACTGAGCCAAACGTGAGCGCTTCATCTCGCCGGGTGCTTCGTGGATTCCAAGGGCGGTATCTGATTCGGAGCGGCTCAGAGCTGTTCGCGTGGTGTGAATTCCAGGTGCAAGGCCGTGAGCCCGCGCAGCATATAACCCGGAAAGTAGTCGTAATGACGGTTGTCGGCCGGGCCGTGCTCGGCCTCGCTGATCCGGATATCGGTCATGCGGTCGAGGATGCGTTCGAGGCTGACCCGGGCCTCGATCCGGGCCAGCGGGCCGCCCGGACAGCTGTGCACGCCCCGCCCGAAGGCGAGATGTTGGCGGGCGTTGGTGCGATCAGCCCGAAACTCCGCCGGGCGTTCGAACCGGTCGGGATCTCGATTGGCGGCCCCGGGCAAAAGCATCACCGTGGTGCCCGGCGGAAGCTTGACACCGCCAATCTCGGTGGCGACGCGGGTGAGCCGGAAGTCGCTTTTGATCGGGCTCTCGATGCGTAGCATCTCTTCGACAAAGTTGGGTATGCGCTCACGGTGATCACGCAGCGTGGCTTGCAGCTGTGGCTGTTCGGCGAGGAGTTGCAACGAACTGGCGAGCAGACGCACGGTGGTCTCGTGCCCGGCGATGAACAAAAAGGTGGCCAGGTTCGCGATGTCGGTGGCGTCTGGCGTCGAGCCGTCGGGGAAAGTCGCCATGGCCAACTCGGTAAGGGCGTCGTGTCGTGGTTCTCGTCGGCGATCCTCGATATAAGCGGTGAACCGCTGATCGAGGTCGGCAGGTGGGTCGACCGCGATCACACCACCCTGTCCCTGGCGTGAGGCGTCGGCGTCGAACATCGAGTGGTCGGTTTCGGGCACGCCGAGAAGATCGGCGATTACCAGCAAGGGGAATGGGCGCCCATAGGCCTGGACGAAATCACAGCGACCGTCGGCGACGAACTCATCGAGCAGGCGGTCAGCCAACCGCCACATGAACTCCTCATTCTCCTTGAGCCGCTTTGGCGTAAACAGGCCATTGAGCAGGGTCCGATGCTTGGTGTGCTGCGGTGGGTCAAAGCAGGGAATGTACTCATGCCACAAGAACTGGTCACGATGGGCGTCAATAAGCGCCGAGATGTCATCGCCCTCTGGCGTGAACGGCAGCGCCGAGAAGGGGCCGGCCGCCGAGTTGACCGACGAGAACACCGCGGTATCCCGATACACCGCCGCCACATCGTCGTATCCGGTCACGGCCACCACACCGTGATGCGGCTCGCGAAACGCCGGGCACGTCTGCCGCAGATCTTCAAAGTACGTATACGGGTTCTCGACGACGGACGGGTCGGTGAAAAAGTCGAGCCGATCGAAATCGGTCATCGCACAGTCCTTTCCGTGTTTGGTTGGTCTGCCGCTGCGTGCGCCCTACCGCACGGTTCGGAAGAACGAGCGGACCTCGTCAACGAAGATTGCCGGTTGCTCGAGGGCGCCGAAATGGCCGCCCCGGTCGAGTTCGTTCCACCAGCGCAGGTCCGGGTAACGTTGCCGGGCCCACCGCTGGGACGCCCGGTAGATCTCCTTGGGATATTGGGAGCAGCCGACCGGCACAGGTACTGGGTCCTGGCTCAACCCACGCAAGCTCTCCCAGTACAGTCGCGCCGATGAGGCCCCGACCGCAGGCAGCCAGTAGAGCATCACGTTATCCAGCAGGTCATCTCGGCTGACGATGCTGAACAGATCTCCGTCGCAGTCGGTCCACGTCCAGAACTTTTCGGCGATCCAGGCGCATTGTGCGGCCGGTGAATCCACCAGGCCATAGCCGAGGGTTTGCGGCCTGGTGGATTGCTGCGTCGAATATCCTGTGCCCCAATGCTGATGATCTTCGATGACTCCAAGCATCGCCTGCTCGTCTTCGGTGAGATCGCTCAGCATAGATTCGTCCGGGCCGGCGATGACCAGGTTGAGATGGATGCCGACCACATGGTCGGCGTCACGCTGGCCGATGCAGTTGGTCACGGCCGCCCCCCAGTCGCCGCCCTGCGCCCCGTAGCGCTGGTAGCCCAGTCGAGCCATCAAAACCGCCCACGCATCGGCGATATGCTCGACCCCCCAGCCGGTGTGGGAAGGCTTGTCGCTGAAGCCATACCCCGGCAGCGATGGGCAAACGACATGGAATGCGTCAGCGGAGTCACCACCGTGGGTTGATGGATCGGTGAGCGGGCCGATCACCTTGAGAAACTCAATGACCGAGCCCGGCCACCCGTGGGTGAGGATCAGCGGCACCGCATCCGGGTGGGGGGAGCGGACATGCAAGAAGTGAATCCCCAATCCGTCGATCTCGGTCCGGTGTTGTCCGAGACGATTGAGCCGATCTTCGGTAGGGCGCCAATCGTATTTATCGGCCCAGTACTCGCACAGTTCCTGCACCGCTGCTAGCGGGATGCCTTGAGACCAATCGTCGACCGTCTGCCGTTCGGGCCAGCGGGTGCGCCGCAGACGTTCCCGCAGATCGGATAGGTCGGCGCCGGACACCCTGATCTCGAAAGGGTGGATCTCGTCGGCCATGAGCCAAGCTCTCCTTGAGAATGAAGAGGATCAAACGGTGGCGGCGCCGACCGCCTTGTCGAGCTCCGCTAGCTCACCGGCGAGTTGCGGCATGACTGGATTGTCGGTCTATGACGGCCCCCAGGCTTTCGGGCGTGGAGTACCGGTTTGGTCGAGCGTTCGATGCGCCCGTCGCGGGTTCGACCGCTGCCGGGGTAGGAAGGCCCGGGGTGAACATGACGCCTTGCAGATCGCTCCGTATGCCGGATGCTTCGCTGGCACCTTGTTTCCCCGACATCCGTTCTCAGCCCACGAAAATCTGTGCAACTATCGCACTGTAAAGCACATTACTGTATTCAGCATCCCTCTTGCGGCCTTCGTCTGTCAAGGATTGGGCCGGGGCCGCGGTACGGGCCGTAAACGGTGGTCCGACGGGAACCTTAACGCGTTGCAGCTGAAGGTTATTGACTGAGTTGCAGTTCCGCCGGTGCCATCCCGCGGTGGGGCCCGCCCGCGCAGTCTTGACAGACCCTCCAAGGAAAGCAATGCTCTGTACATAGTGCACATGTGTGTGCGATTTTCGCACACATCCACAACCTGGAGACGTGTCTCGCAAAGCGGTAACTCGACTTCCGCCCAGCTATCTCGTGGTGAGCGGATCTGATTGGGGTCCATGATGTCGACTGGAACAGCCAGTGTCTCGCTCTACCCGCCGGAAGGCTTTGGCGCACCGAAGAACCGATGCGGCCACGCCGAGGGCAGTGCTGTGGGCTTGCCGGAGGGCACGGTGGTTTTCTCTGCTGACAACCATGTTTCGTTGGCGGAGGATATTTTCTACGAACGCTTCCCGGACAGTCTGAAGGAAAAGGCGCCGCGGATCTGGTACGAGGATGGCGCTTACCAAATCGGCGGCAAGGGGCAGACGTTTCTGCCGCCGGATTTTAGCGCGGTGCTGATGCAGTATGACGATCTACCGGGAGCGAGAAGCACGAACATCGAAGCCCGCATCCAGGAGTTGCGCGAAGACGGCGTCGACAAGGAGCTGGCCTTTCCCAACGCCGTTTTGGCGCTTTTCGGATTCCCGGATCTGGAACTACGTGAGCTCGCGTTTCGTATCTATAACGAGTACATCGCCGATCTGCAGGAGCGCTCTGGTGGCCATTTCTATGGTGTCGGCCTGATCAACTGGTGGGATCAGCAAGGGGCTCGGCGTACGCTTACCGAGCTGAAATCGCTGGGGCTCAAGACATTTCTGTTGCCACTGAGTCCGGGCAAGGGTGCCCAGGGTGACATCATCGACTATTCGAGCGTAGCCATGAACGGCGTGTGGGATGAGATCGAAGGGGCCGGTTTGCCGGTGACGCATCACATCGGAGAAACACCGCCGAAAACGCCCTGCGAGGTCAATAGTGTCGTTATCAGCATGATGGTCAACGTCGATTCTTTTCGGGAGATGTTTGCCAAGTATGTCTTTGGCGGCATCCTGGATCGGCACCCGAGACTGCGGGTCGGCTGGTTCGAGGGTGGGATTGCCTGGGTTCCGTCGGCTTTGCAAGACGGCGAGCACCAACTCGCGTCGTATCGGCACATGCTGGATCGACCGGTCGAACATGACGTCCGGTACTACTGGGACAACCACATGAGTGCGTCGTTCATGGTCGATCCGCTGGGGCTGCAGTTGATCGACCAGATCGGCGTCGACAAAGTCATGTGGTCGAGCGACTACCCGCACAACGAAAGTACATTCGGCTATTCGGAGAAGTCGTTGGCTGCGGTCGTCGACGCGGTCGGACCTGCGGCAGCAGAACGGATTGTGAGCGGCAATGTCAACGAGTTTCTTGGTCTGACGGCGGGCCGGTGATGACCTCTATGCAAACGCGGGCCTCGACGATCGACATCCCAGATGAGCCGGACCTTGCTCGGATGCGTCGTGCGACTGGCGCGCGGCTGCGCTCAGCGATGGCAGACCGAGGTATAGACGAACTGATTCTGCTCGGTAACAATGCCGTGGTGTATGCCACCGGGACGAGTTGGCCCCTGGGTGACGCCGGCTTATCCCACGTTGAGCGGCCGGTGGCCGTGGTGTTCGCGGACGACGAGTTTCCACATCTGTTTCTGCCGTTCCGTGAGGGCGCCTCCTTTGAGGCGGAGCTGCCCGCTGACCACGTGCATGGTCCGGTCTACCTGGAATTCGACGAAGGCGTCGAGGATTTCGCGCGCCGGCTCGCGGAGCTAACTCCGACTGCGCGGCGGGCTGCGGTGGCGGTCGACGAGTGCACGGGCGCTATGTCGCGCGCTCAGAAGCGGCTTTTTGCGAGCGGACGACCCGTCGACGCGGTAGAGGTGGTTAGTGCGGCCCAGCTGATCAAGACGTCCGACGAGCTTGCGTGTATCCGAACCGCGTGCCGCATCACCGACGAGGCCATGGTCGACGTACAGGCGGCCCTGGCGCCCGGTATTCGCCAGATCGACCTGTCGGCCGTTTTCATGCGCCGGGCATTTGAGTTGGGTGCCACCGCCAGCATGCTGGAACCGATCTGGCAGGTGATGCCGCAAACCAAGGCAGACGGCGTTTGGACCACCCATGGCGATTTGGCGTTGCCGCTGTTGACCACCGAGCGTGAAGTGGTTACCGGTGATGTGCTGTGGACCGATGTCAGCATCACTTACCGCGGGTACTGCTCGGATTTCGGGCGCACCTGGGTGGTGGGTCGAGAGCCGACACCGCGCCAGCAGGCCCAGTTCATCAGGTGGCAAGAGATCATGACCGCGGTGCTCGAGGTGACGCGCCCCGGCGTCACCGCCGCCGAGTTGGGCAAAGCGGCCACCAACGCTAACGGCGGTAGCAGGCCGTGGTTGCCGCACTTCTATCTGGGCCACGGGATAGGTACCTATGCCGCCGAAACACCTTTGATCGGGACCGATCTGGGTGATGAGTTCGATGACAACTTTGTTTTCGAGCCGGGAATGGTGCTGGTTTTGGAACCGGTGGTGTGGGAGGACGGCACAGGTGGCTACCGCAGCGAAGAGATCATTGTCATCACCGAGGAGGGCTGGATGCCGTTGACCGACTACCCCTATCACCCGTATGGCCACTGAGGTCCTGTCCGACGACCGTGCGCTGCGCCTAGGGCGGCGGGAGCGGGTGCTGGCCGAGATGAATGCCCACAACCTCGACGTGCTCGTTCTTGGACGGCAGGCGAACGTGCGCTACGTGTCCGGCGCGCCCCAATTGTGGATTGCAGGCACGCGCCCGTTTGGACCAACTTGCGTAGTCGTCCGGGAGACCGGGGCGATCCACCTGATGAGTACTTGGGACGAGGGCATTCCCGACGACATCCCGCACGAAAATCTGTACGGCATCGCCTGGAATCCCATGACCACCATTTCGGTACTGCGAGACATCGCAGGTGCGGCGTCCGCGAAACGTGTTGGCACCGACGCGCTGTCGCCGCTCTTTGCCCAGCTGCTGCCGGTAGCGTTCCCCAAAGCCGAGCTAGTCGATGGTGAGTTGGCCATGCGCGCGGCGCGGCGCATCAAGACGACCGAAGAGGTGGCCGCGCTTCGCGACGCCATCCGGGTGGCCGAGGTCGGATTGGCCGCGGCGGTAGCCGAGCTGCGGCCGGGGGTGACCGAGCAGACGCTAGCCGGCGTCTTGCTGGAGGCCATGACGGCCGCCGGGGTAAGTACCCCGTCAACCCAGGACGCGGCGTGGGTGACTTGTCGGGACCATCCGTGGCGGCGTGCGAACGGTAACGGCCGAGTGCTATCGGGTGATTTGGTGGCGTTCTCTGCGGGCGTGCTCGGCGGTGGCTACATCGGCGAAGTGGGGCGGACTTGGCCGGTGGGTGAACGGGATGGTGCCGCGGATCTGTACCGCCGGTGGGATGTATTGTGGCGCGAGCTTTGCGACGCCTGTCGACCGGGAGCACCGGCCAGTGACCTGTTGGCCGCCTATCATGCGGTGGGGGAGCCGCTGCCGCCAATGCCGGTGGCGCGGGGGTTGGGTATGGGCTTTGACCCGCCGGTGGTGTCGCAGCATCTTCCCGCGACGGCCTCCGGTGAACGACTGGAGGCGGGAATGGTGCTCGCGGTCACCGGGTATGTCTGGCAGCGTGGTGTCGGCGCGGTGTTCGGCCGCGAAGCAGTCTTGATCACGAGCGACGGTCCCGAGCTTCTGACGTCTAGCCCGTTCGTGAACAGCGCGGTCGGCGCGTGAAAACCGTTGAGAACAAACGGCTCTGGCTTATCTCGAGCGTCGAGGGCATGCCCAGCGCAACCGACAACGGTTGGCGTGCCAATGACGTCACACCCCACCAAAGGAGATGGATATGCCCGCATACATTGTGCTCGACACACAGGCACCGGAGAGCCTCACGCGGTTCTACTGCGCTCTGCAGGAGGTGGAAGTTCTGCAGAGTTACGGCGAGGGTGGGCAGTACACCGCGCTCGCCCCGAATCGTGAAGGGTTGATGCTGGTCCTCCAGCGTGTTCCGGAGCCGAAGACGGGCAAGAACCGCGCCCACTTCGACCTGGTCGTCGACGAGCTGGAAGGGCCGACTGCGCGCGCCGAGGAACTCGGGGGTCGCTGGATCGAACCAGGCAAAACGCATGAGCTCGACGGCTTCTCGTGGCGCGTCATGGCCGACCCCGAGGGCAATGAGTTCTGCTTATACCTGATGTCGGAGTCCGCCGAGGTCCCCGTTTTGCCCAGCCATGGCGACGGTGCCAAATCTTGATCGTGGCATCTTCAGTGATGTCGGCGCGTAACAAAGCCAGTGTGAGGACGTCCGGAGTGATGGGGAGTGGGGTTCCTTGTGGCGGCTGCCGTTCACGCCGCGACAAGTCACGTCAACTGCTCACATCGATCGGCGGTAGCGGCTTTACCTGGGCGGCCCAGAGAAACATCGACCTTCGCACCGGTGCTCAACGCGCGGCGGTGAAGGTGATGTGCAGTTCGCTGAGCCCGCGCAACATATACGTCGGCTCATAGCTATAGCGGCGCGCCCCCGCCGGTCCGTGCCTGCTTTCGTTGACCTTGATGTCGGATATCCGGTGCAAGATGCGCTCGACCGAGACGCGGCCCTCCACCCGGGCCAGCGGTGCACCAGCACACGTATGTATGCCGCGCCCGAAGGCGATGTGTTCGCGCACGTTCGGGCGGTCGACATTGAACTCATGGGAATTGTCGAAGCGGCGCGGATCGCGGTTAACAGCACCCACTATCACCCCGACGATCGTTCCGGCTGGGATGTCGACACCACCGATCGTCGCGGGTTTGCGGGCCAGTCGGAAGTTGGTTTTGACCGAGCTTTCCATGCGCAGCGATTCCTCGATGAAGGCCGGGATCAGGCTGCGGTCCTCACGTAGCTTCTGCTGGACATCGGGCCGGTCGCCGAGCACCTGCAGCGCAGCGCCGAGCAGTTTGGCGGTGGTTTCCTGTCCGGCGGCGAAAAGGAACGTGGCCGTGTTGACCACTTCGGCGACCTCGGGGGTGGATCCGTCCGGGTACCTCGCGGTGGCCAGCGCGGTCAGCACATCGCCGCGGGGTTCGCGGCGGCGGTCCTCGATATAGGCGCTGAACTTCTCGTCGAGCCTCCCGTCCAACGGGTCACCGGTCGGCGCATCGTGGTCAAACTTCCCGATCACCGGAGTGCTCGGGAGTTCGGTGCCCAACATGATGCAGAACTCCTCATGGTCTTCTTCGGGGACGCCGAGCAAGTCGGCGACGACCAAGGTCGTGAAGGGTTTGGAATACTCAGTGACGAATTCGCAATGGCCTTTGCCGAGGAACTTTTCGAGCTGGCGGTCGGCCAGGCGCCACATGAACTGTTCGTTTTCCTTTAGCCGGCTCGGCGTCAGCAGCCGATTCAGCAGCGAACGTGCTTTCGTGTGGTCGGGTGGGTCCATGGTGGCCATGTGGTCGAACAGAGGAAACTGCTCGCGGTGTTCCTCGATCTGGGCGCCGATGTCCTCGCCCTCCGGGTCGAATGGCAACGGCGGGAACGGGCCTCCGATCGAGACGCAACTCGAGAACCTGTCGGTGTCCTTATAGATCGCGGTGGCCTCGTCGTACCCGGTGACCAACACGACGTTGTAGTTCGGTAGCCGCAGCACAGGATTCCTACTGCGCAGGCAATCAAAATACGGGTACGGATCGGAAACCAAAGATGGGTCGGTGAAGAAGTCGACCGACTCGAAGCTGCTCATGTTATGCACGCCTCCCAAAGCTGAGGTCAATTTCACGATCGGCATAACACGTGGCCCTGCACTCGGCTGAGGACTGGAGGACGACGCGCTCGTTAGGGAGAATACTGCAACATCAAATACTATCAACGTAAATACAGTCCCGTTGGCGTTGCTTCCCGTGCCCCGTGTGGCTAAACGCCGTCCCGCATTGGAATGGATCAATATTGTGTACGGTTTGACAGTAATATGAGGTGCAGTACGCTGCGAAGGTGTGCATCCACCCGAGTCTGCTTACGTGAGAGACGCGACAATGCATGATAAATCTTCCGCGCGGCGCGAAGCGACCAAAGCCGACGATTCATGAACACGGATGGCCGTTACACCGCCGATCGCAACCCTGGTGTTGCCGAGGGGTGGCGGCTGGACCGCCTTGCCCCGCCCAGCCGGCTGTTCGGGGCCAATGGATTGCGCACAGGTCCAGATGGCCGTCTTTACGTGGCCCAGGTGACCGGGAGCCAGGTTAGCGCGATGGACACCACGAGTGGGGTGGTGGAGGTCGTCAGCGCCAAGGGAAGCGACATTATCGGGCCCGACGACCTCGCCTTCGACGAGGCCGGCAACATGTTCGCCACCGAAGTGATGGATGGGCGGGTCAGTGTGCTCGACCGATGCGGACAGGCTCGTGTGCTGCGTGATGACATTCCACTGGCAAACGGCATCACGATTTTCAGCGGCCGGTTGTTCGTCGGCGAATGCCGCGAAAGCGGACGTCTTCTGGAACTCGATCGCAACGGCGGGCCGCCACGGGTGTTGCTTGAGAACGTGCCGTTGCCCAACGCGATGGAGGTCGGACCCGACGGCCTGCTCTATTTCCCGGTGATGGGAGCCAACCAGATCTGGCGCATCGGCCCAGACGGCGGCCAGCCCGAAGTTGTCGCGGCAAACCTCGGTGTGCCGGATGCGGTGAAGTTCGACGCGGAAGGCTTCATCGTCTCGACTCAACTCCAGAGTGGCCAAGTGCTACGCATCGATCCTCGCAGCGGTGAGCTCACCGTATTAGCCCAACTTGATCCGGGGCTCGACAATTTGACATTCGTAGACCAGCGGTTGTTCGTCTCCAGTCTTAGCGGACAGATTACCGAGGTCCTCGGCGGTGGTGAAACCAGTTCACTGCTGTCTGGTGGTTTGATCTGGCCCCTGGATTTGGAGGTGGCTGATGACGGCAACCTCTATGTCGCAGATGGTATCTACCTGTATCGGCTGGGGCCCGACGGCCAATTGCGCACTGTCGGAATGCTGTTCGCCCCGGGCTATCCCGGCTTCCTGCGGGGATTGGCTGCAGTCGGCGACGGCAACTTTATCGTGACGACCTCCAACGGCCAGGTGTCTCGGTACCGTCCCGCGAATAGCGAAAGCGAAGTGCTCGCCGACGGTTTCGACCAGCTTTATGGGGTGGGCATCGGCCCGGACCGGACCATCGTGGTCGCCGAACTCGGTGGCGGCCGGGTGTTGGCTGTCCGGTCCGGCAAGGTGCAGATGCTGGCCTCGGGTTTGCAGGATCCAATGGGAGTGACGTTCGCCGCGGACGGCACCTGCCTTGTCTCTGAAGCTGCGGCCGGGCGAGTAGTGAAGGTGACGAGTTCGGGCGTAGAGACCGTCGCTGAGGGATTGCAGAGTCCCCAGGGGATCTTGGTGCACGACGGGCAGCTGTTTGTCCTCGACGCCGGCGCCAAGGCGGTGGTCGCTTTCGATAGCCAAACCCAGGTCGGTCAAACGATCGCGTTCGACCTTCCCGTCGGTGCGCCTCCGGGTGTAACGGCAAAACCGCTGCGCGGTATGCCCCCCTTCTCCGGACCGCAGGGACCGTTCGCGGGCATCAGCGCCGGACGTGACGGCACGTTGTACATCTCGGCCGACGGCGACGGCAGCATCCTCGCGCTACGCCGGCAGAATGTTCATGGCCGTCATTGAGCCGAATGTTGTGGGTAGCCCATGTGGCCGATGCGCTCAGGTTGCCAGTTTCCCTGGACGACTGACACCGTCGAGTAGTTCGAGCATGGGTTTTCGATCAGGGCTAACACGT
>Ga0134125_10004843_pt1 | contig 15355 bp, 9 predicted proteins | sample KB31751_FD_96464 | JGI IMG/M metagenome (GOLD analysis project Ga0134125, IMG submission 96464) | Terrestrial soil microbial communities with excess Nitrogen fertilizer from Kellogg Biological Station, Michigan, USA - KB3-175-1 | ecosystem: Environmental > Terrestrial > Soil > Unclassified ... | reverse complement strand
GGCGACGTCGAAGCGGCGCTGACGAGCTACCGGCGTGCGCTCGAGCTGGCGCCGGCGGGTCACACCGTCTACGCGGCCGCGGGGCGCGCGTTCTATCGCGCCGAGCGCTGGGCCGATCTGCTCGCGCTGTGCGAGCGCGCGATGCTGCAGGGCGACGCGCCCGAGCGCGCGCACTACGCCTATCGCGCGGGTCTCTTGCTCGCGCGCAAGCTCGGCCGCGTCGACGACGGCATCCGTCTCCTGCACGAGACGATCGATCTCGATCCCAAGCATCGCGCGGCGCGCCACGCGCTGGCGGCGCTGTACACCGACGGGCAGCGCTGGAGCGAGCTGGCGCCGGTGCTCGCCGAGCTGCCGCCGACGCCGGCGGTGCTCGCGCGCCGCGCCGCGATCGCCGAGGCGAGCGGACGTCACGAAGAGGCGCTCGCGCTGTGGCAGGAGGCGCAGGCGGCGGGGCTCGGCACGACGTTGGCGGCGCAAGCGCGCCTGTTGGCGCGGCTCGGGCGCTGGAACGAGCTCGCCGAGCTGCACGAGAAGGTGCAGTCGAACGGCGCCGCCGGCAAGCAGGCGATGAGCGCGCGCTATCGCGCCGCCGAGCTGCGCCTCGAGCGGCTCGGCCAACCGGCGCGCGCCGCCGAGCTGCTCGCCGCCGCCGTCGCCGGCGAGCCCGACAGCCTGCCGCTCCTCCTCGCGCACGAGCGCGCGCTCGACGAGAGCGGTGGCGAGCAGGGACGGGGCAGCGCAGCGGCGGACCCTTCCGCGCGCAGCCACGCGCGGCGTGATGCCCTGAAGACCCTGGTGGCGCGCACGCGCGATCCGGCGCTGCGCGTGGCGCTCCTCTCGCAGCTCGCGGCGACGCAGTCGGAGGGCGAAGTGGTGGCCACGCGCCTGAACCAGATGGCGCTGTCGCCGCGCGATCCGGTCATCACGGTGCGCATCGAGCAAACGCTGGAAACGCGGCGCAACCGCGAGGGCCTCGCGGCGCTGCTCCGCGATCAACGGCGCGATCCGAAGAGCGACCCGCTTCTCCTCGCGTCGATGGACGTGCAGCTCGGCGGGCTCTACGAAGAGCTCGGCTCGCTGCGCGAAGCGGTCGATGCGTTCGAGTCGGCGCTCGGCTCGCCGCAGCCGTCGCTGCTCGCGCGCCTGGCCTTGCCGCGGCTCTACGGCGCGCTCGGTGACGAAGCGCGCGCCGCCGAAGCGCTGTCGCGGCTGGCCGACGCGCTGCCCGCCGGCGCCGAGCGTGCCGCGGCGCTGCGCAAGCTCGCCGGCTACCATCGCGACCGCGGCGACAGCGCCACCGCCATCGTCACCTTCGAGAGCGCGCTGCAAGCGCATCCGCGCGACTACGCTGCCCTGCGCGCGCTCGACATCCTCACCTTTGCCGGCGAGCCGGAGCGGCTCATCGATCCGCTCATGCGCGCGTTCGCCGCCGAGCCGCCGGGCGCGCAGCGCTCGGCCGTCGGCACCGCGCTCGCGGTGCGCCTGTTGCGCGCCAACCGCATGGCGCCCGCGCGCGAAGTGCTCGACCAGGTGCACGCCGAGGATGCAGCCCACTTGAACGCGCTCGTCTTGCGCGCCGAGCTCGAGCTGCGCGGCGAGGCCTGGGCCGCCGCCGCGCCGGCGCTCGAAGCGGTCGCCGCGCACCCCGACGCCGTGCAACCTCTCGCCGCCGAGACGCTGCGCCGCCTCGCCAAGGTGCAGCTCGAGCAGCTCGACGACGTCGCCGCCGCGCGCGCCACCGCGGCGCGCCTGGCCACGCTCGCCGCCAACGATCTGTCGTCGCTCGAGCTGCGCCTCGTCATCGCCGAGCGCGCCGACGATCACGGCGAAGCAGCGCAGCTCCTCGCGTCGCTGATCGCACATCCGCAGCTCGACGACGATCGCCGCGCCCAGCTGCAGCTCCAGCTCGCGTCGCTGCAGGAGGTCAAGCTCGACGACGTCGCCGCCGCCATCCAGACGCTCGGCGAGATCAAGCTGCCCTCGCGGCGCCGCGACGCCGTCGATCGCCTCTTCGATCTCGGCGGGCGCACCAACCGCTGGGACCTCGCCGCCTCGGCGCTCGAAGCCACGCTCGATCGCGCCGGCGCGCCCAACGCCATCGATCCCTCGTGGGAGCTGGCCATCCGCTCGCGCCTGGCCAACCTCCTCGAAGGCCCGCTCGAGCGGCGCGACGCCGCCGCGCGCCAGTACGAGCGCATCGTCGCCCTCGATCGCGGGCACGTCCCCGCGCTCGAGCGGCTCGCCGAGCTCTCGGCTGCGAGCGCGCCCGAGAAGGCGATCGACTATCACCGCGCGCTCCTCGCCACCGAGCCGCGCCGCCTGACCTCGTATCGCGCGCTGCGCCAGCTCTTCCTCACCGTCGGCGACGAGGACGCCGCCTTCGTCACCGAGGCGCTGCTCGAGGCCGTCGGCGTCGCCGACGAGGAAGAGGCCTACTTCTATCGCCAGCGCCGCGCCCGCCTCGGCGGCGCCATCGACGGCGTGCTCACCGAAGACGAGCGCGCGCTGCTCGCGCCCGAGGCCGTCGCGCCGGCGTTCGCGCTCGTGCACGCGCTCGCGCCCGCGCTCGCCACCGTCTTCCCCATCGACATGGCCGGCTACGGCGTCGCCGCGGGCGACGACGGCGCCGTCGACGCCGGCCTGCAAGCGAGCGCGCGCGCGGTGGCGCGCCTCTTCGGCGTCGACGGCTACAAGCTCTACGCCGTGCCCAACCGCATCGGCCCCTGCGTCGAGCCGGGCGCGCCGCCGTCGCTGTTCGTGCCGCGCAACCTCGCCGACGCCATCCCGCGCGAGCAGCAGGGCGTGCTCGGCGAGCTGATGGCGCGCGTCGGCTTCGACGCCTTCCTCGCCGATCCACGCCGCCTCAGCCCCACGACCGCGGCGCTCCTCGAGCAGCTCCTGTGGGCCGCCTGCGAGCTGTCGGTCCCCGGCTGCGAGTCGCCGCTGCGCGGCCGCGCCGTCTACGAGGACATCAAGCGCCGGCTCGATAAGGCCGCACCCGCGCGCTCGGAGATGGGCATCGCCGCATCGCGCCTGCTCGCCGACGGCGACAGCATCGGCGGCGAGCAGATCCTCGGGGCCATGAGCCGCGTCGCCGTGCGCGCCGCGATGCTGACGTCGCAAGATCCCGCCGCCGCCATCGCCTATCAGCTCGCGCATCGCGGCGCGGGTGGCGGCAAGGGCCTCGACGCGCTGCCCGCCGAGATCCTCGCCGTGCTGCCCTTCGTCGTCTCGCGCGGCCACCTCGCGATTCGCAAACGCCTCGGCATCGGAGTCCACGCATGAGCAGCGCCGACGTCACCATCTCGTGTCCGCACTGCCGGCGGCAGTACGCCATGAAGATCGATCCCGAGCGGCTGCAGCGCCTCAAGACGCGCGCCACCTGCGGCCGTTGCGGCAAGACCTTCGACGCCGCGTCGCGCATCATGGCGGCGCAGCAGCCCGCGATCGCGACGACGCCTGCGCCGACGGCGACACCAGCGCCGGACAAGGCGCCGGTGAGCGAGACCAGGCGCACCGACCCGCGCCTGCCGCGCGTCGAGACGCTGCGCGCGAGCATCAACACGCCGCCCGACGTGCGCGACGAGATGGAAGAGCTGGCGCGCGAGTTCGCCGAAGCGGCCGCGCGCTTCACGCCTGTAGGCATCAAGCGCTCCCCGGTCGCCACCACGGCCGCGGCCGACGCTGCGCCCACGCCGCGTCAGGCCACCGTCGAGGAGCCGACCAACCCCGGGCTCATTCGCGCCGGCGTCGCCACCGCTGCGACCAACGCCCCCACCGCTGCGACCAACGCCGCCACCGACGCAACCAACGCCGCGACCGCCGGCGCGACCGCTGCGACCGCTGCGACCGCCGATGCGACCACCGCTGCGACCGTCGACGCGGCCACCACCACCGACGCCGCGCCGATCGCCAAAAATGGCAGCTCCGCGCCGCCTGCCGGCGAACCGCGCGCCGCCGCCGATCAGCTCTCGCTCGACGCCGAGCCCGCCGGCGACGAAGAGTTCACCGCCGCCGTCCCCACGCTCTCGCGCATCTCCGCCGCCCCCAAGAGCTGGCTCGAGGTCGCCGACCCGGGCCTCGCCGCGCTGCAATCACCGCCGTCGCCCGGCGCCGTCGCCCTCGAGTCGCTCCTCAACGAAGGCGAATCGATCGCGCTCCCGCCGCCGCCGACCGCCTCCTAGCTACAGCTCCGCCGCGCTGATGCCGACGACGTCCTTGTCGTAGTCCGCGTCCTTCTCCGACCACTCGCCGCTCTTCTTCGGCACGTCGAAATCGAAGAACACCTCGGCGTCCGCCCCGCGCGCCTCGAAGAACAGCTTCGCCGCCGTCGCCGTTCCGCCGTCGCCGTAGCTGCCGCCCGCCATGCGCTGCTGATTGCGCCCGAGCACCACGATGCGCATGCGCAGCGGCTTGCCCTTGCGCGCCGACATCGCCGCCTCCGGCACGCTCTGCCCGAACGCCTTCGCCAGCGATGCCACGAAGCGCGCGCGATCCGCCGTCGCCAGCACGCACTCGCCAAAGCTCATCGGCAGCTCGCCCTTGGGCGGCGGCGCGAAATATCCGAACGTGAACGGCGCGCCGTCACTCGTCCTGGCGTCGAAGAACTCCCACGTCCCGCCGTCGGCGTGCCCGAGCCCCGTCGCCGTCGGCCGCTGCTTGTCGTAGACCTTGTCGATGCGAAACGCCAGGTGCAGCGGCTCCGGCGTCGGCGCCGCGTTCGCCGGCTGATTGCCGTGCAGCGTCCGCGGATGTCCCGCGTACGGCTGCGCGGCCGATGCCTTCGGTTGCGGCTCCTCGCGCTTTTCGCACGCGACGACGCCCACGACGAGCGTCGTCACCAGAACCATGCGGATCATGAGGAGATACTACGATGGTTACGAGAGGATCTGCTGCGCGACGTTCGACGACATCGCCGCCACGGTCCCGTGCTTCGGGTACCACAGCGCCGACCGCTTCCACCAGCTCTTCTGCAGCTTCAGCTTCAGCTCTTCCGGCGTCACGCCCGCCGCCTCGAGCGTCTTCTGATACTCGTCCTTGGCCGCCAGGCGCGCCTTGAACAGCATCATCTGCACGCGCGAGTAGACGTTGACCGCGCCGTCGCCGTTGGTCTCGATCGGGCAGTAGATCGCCTCGGGATAGCGCTCCGTCACCATCGACTGCACGCCGTCCGACACGCCCGACGACGGCATGCAGCCGAACGGCTTCACGCTCAGCGTCATCGTCGCCTTCTTGAACTTCACGTTCATGATGAGCTTGCCGACTTCCATGTGGCCTTCGCCGCCACGGAGGTGGTTGTTGTAGAACGGGCTCGCCGTCTCGGCGACCTTGTCCATGTCCGGCAGGTGGTAGTCGTGCAGGCCCATGATGTTGGCGCACGTCTGGAAGATGCCGCGGATCGCCTTCTCCGCGACCCACAGCATCGCCAGCTTCTTCTGCGCGTTCTTGCCGGCGAGACCTTTGCGCGCGGTGTCGTCCTTCTTGAGCACCATGCGCTGCTTCGTATCCCAGCGCTGCTCCCAGATCATGAAGAGGATCCACGCCGTCACGAGCTGGATGTCGCACTCGGCGCCCTCCTGCTCGAGGAAGCGCTGCAGCCCGTAGTTACCGTCGCCCTCGGTGGTCATCGCCCAGAACTCGCCGATGATCGAAACCTTCGGCTTCACGATCGTGCGATCGACCTTCACGTTCATCAGATTGCGGCGCGTCTGCAGCATCGCCCAGACGAGCGACTTCTTCTTCGGCTCGGCGAACGCGTCGTGGATGAGCTGCTTGGACTTCTCGAGCGCCTCGTCGGTGGCGCCCTTGACGACTTCATACGGCCGAATGCGATACGCCAGCGCGTTGGTCACGTCGCCGATGAGGATCGCCTTGAGCAGCGCGAGGAAGAACTTCGGGTTCATCTCGAGCCCCTGCGCCTCGCCCGTCGCCTGCTTGAGCCCGCCCTGCTGCTGGAACAACAGCACGCGGAACCCCTCGAACCCCGAGTCGCGCAGCGCCTTGCGATACTCGGTCACGTACGTGCCGAAGCGGCACGGCCCACACGCGCCCGCCGTCACGAACACATAGTTGCCGACGATCTCGGCGACCGGAATCTTCTTCTCGTCGCGCAGCCAGGTCAGGTACTTGACCAGGTTGCCGACGGTGAAATAGGTCGGGTTGCACTGCCCGCGGTTGCCGAACTCCTTGCCCATCTGCAACGCCGCGTTGTCCGGGCAGTCGATCGCCTGCACCTTGTAGCCGATGCCGCGCAGCGCGCCCTGCAGGAAGAAGTCGTGCGCCATCGTCAATCCCGAGATCAGGATCGTCGTGTGCGCGCGCTGCGACGCCATGAACTTGGTGGGGTTGTCGTCGCGCCAATGCTCTTTGCCCGGCTCGAGCCCAAGGGCCGCCATCTGCTCGAGCTCGAAGCTCTTGAGCTCGGCGTCGACATCGAGCTCGATCTTGTTATTCAGGATCGGGAGCTTCTTCGTGCCGTTTGAAATGGTTTCCATGGTCTCTCCGTTTAGACGCGCACGATCTGTTGATCGCCGTTGCCGTTGTCTTTCTTGATTCCCAAGCGCACGAGCCCGGCTTCCTTCGCCTGCTCGACGACATCGACCTTGGGCTTCTTCGCGGCGAGCTTCGCCGAGTACTCCGCGACCTTTCGCTTCGTCTCTTCGATCATCCGCTCGAGCTCGCTGTCCTGCTTCTTCACCGCCTCGAGCTGCGCCTTCTTCAGCTCGAGCAGCGACAGCCGCTTCTCCTCGATGCGGAACTTCAGCTCTTCCTTCTTCTTGCCGATGTCTTCGAGCCGCTCCTCGTGGAGCTTCAACGAGTGCGCGTACGTCTTCACGCGAATCTTGATCGACCCGCCCGGCTTGTTCGCATCGATGTCGTGCAGCGCCGAGTACGGCGTCGCCGAAGACGAGATGATCGAATCGATGAGCCCATACGTCGGCGCGTCATGCCCGCACTTGAACGACGACAAATCGAGCACGACCACGTTCGGGTGGCGCGCGGCGAACTTCGCCGACCACACCTTCTGCACCGAGTTCGCCGAATAGTTCTCCGGCCACACGTCGCTGACCTCGAGCGGCGTCTCGATGCGCCCCGCCTTCATGTCCTCGGCGAAGAAGCGCTCGAGCCACTTCGGATCCTTCGGGATCGATCGCATCGAGATGATCGGGTACCCGAGCACCTGGAACTCCTCGAGCACGCCGTGATTCAACCCCGGGTCCGAGTGATACGGACGCGCGATCAAGAGCACCGCGACGCGATTTTCCTCTTCGACCTGCTCGAGGATCGCCTTGCCCTTCTTCTGCAGATCCTCGTCGATCTTGTCGAGCGCCTTCCATGCCTGGTCGACGGCGAAGTCGTTCTCGTCCTCGGTGATTTCGAGCTTGGGCCCGAAGCACTCGAAGAGCTGGCGCTTCATCAGCATCGGCTCGGTGAAGGTCATCGCCGGATCGAGATACTCGATCCCGCGCTGCGCGAAGAAGTCGGTCTCCTTGGTGAAGGCCGCCTTCATGACCTCGGGCGCGCCCGCGACGATCGGGCACGACGCCGTATCCATGACCTTGTTCAGGCCCGCCGGCACGTGCGTGATGCAGGGGAAGAAGATGTACTTTAGCTTCTTGCCGCCCTCTTCTTCCTCATGGTGATGGAAGAGGAGGTTGTGGATGTGCGCCTGCGCGACCTTCGACGGGTAGCACGGATCGATCGACCCGTACTTGCCGCCCTCGAGCCACATCTCCTCGCTCGTATAATCGGAGAACACGACATTCTGCTTCTGAATGCCGAGCGTCTCCAAATAGGTCCGCAAGAACGGCGCGAGCGTCCAAATATTCAGAACCTTCGGAATACCAACGCGAATCCGCCGGCGCGCTTCCCATTTCTCATTCGAAGAACGATCGAATGGACGCTGAATCGCCGTCTTCTTCACGCCGAAACGCGTTTTCTCGACCTTCACATCGTCGATGATTTGGGTCGCTTCCGGCATCGGCTCCGAATCATAGAAGTGCCGGTACACCTGCTTCGACTCGTAGTCGACCAGGTTCGGGAACTTCTTCATGATCTGCTTGCGCTCCTTGGTGAGCGCGAGCATCGCGTCTTCCGACTCGACCGTGCCCTTCTCGCAGCTGAAGCCCGAGATGTAGCGCGAGGTCCCGCCGTCCGGCGTCACCGTGTCGATGAACGTGCGCGCGCACAGGTTCGGGCAGAAGTGGCAACGCGTCTCTTCGTCGTTCTTCGACGTGTATTCGAGGTTGATCGCGTTGTCGATGCCGATGAACGTCGAGCGCCCGCGCCGCATGACCACGCGCCGCGTCTCCATCGCGGCGCCGATCGCGCCCGCCTCGCCGGTGTGCGGATGCACGAACACTTCCGCGTCCGGCACGCGCGCCTTGATGTAATCGACCTGCGCCTTCAACGCCGCGAGGTTGTGCTGCGTGCCGCCCTGGAGCACGAACTTCCGCCCCAGCTCGGCCATGCGCGGGATCTGCACCACGTATTGCCACACGTTCTTCGGCAATACCTGCGCGAGCCCGGCGAGCAATTCTTCCTTCGAATACCCTTCCTTCTGGAAGTTGACGCGGTCCGAATCCAAGAATACCGCGCAACCATATGAGAATTTTGGCGAAAGCTTCGCATCGAACGCGACATCGGCATATTTGGTAACCGGAACGCCGAACTGATCGGCCATTGCCTGCAGCAGCATTCCGTTACCCGCCGAGCACTGATTCGACAGGCGGAAATTCTTGATGTCGCCGTTCTGCATGAACAGGACCTTGATGTCCTGCCCGCCGATGTCGCAGATGACGTCGATGTCGCCGAAGTAATGCGTGGCCGACATCATGTGCGCCACGGTCTCGACGATGTTCGCGTCCGACTTGACCGACTCCTGCAGCACGTCCGCCGCGTAGCCGGTAGCGCCGAAGCCCATGACCTCGAGCTCGCACTGCTGATCGGTCACCCACTTCTTCAGGCGCGCCAGGATCTCCTTGGTGTCGGCGATCGGGTTGCCCTTCGAGAGCTGATATTCCTTCTTCAGCAGCTCGCCCGACTCGTAATCGATCATGACGGCCTTCGACGACGTCGACCCGCCATCCATGCCGATGACCGCGCGCACCTTCGTCCCCGGCTCGTACGTCTTCGCGTCGAACTTCGGGATCGTGTAGTGCTGCTTGAACTCCTCGAGCTCCGACATCTCCTTGATCAGCGGCGGCCCCGCCGACTCACCGAGCCGCGCTGCGCGCCCGTGCGTGATGAAGGTCTTGAGCGCATCGATGCCCTTGTACACACCGACGGTGGCGGCCTCGTAGAGCCCGTACATGACCGCCCCGTAGGCCGCGTAGTACTGCGCGTTCTCGGGCACGATGATCAGCTCTTCGATCGGAACGTCCTTCGGATAATTGTAGCCGCGCGACTCCCAGGTCTCGGGGATGCGCTTGCGCCAGCAGTCGCGAAGGAACGGCAGGTACGTGTTCGGCCCGCCGAGGAGCAGCACCTTGTGGCGCAGCGTATTGCCGCGCGTCAGCACCGACAGGTTCTGCATGACGATGGCGTCGGCGAGCGAGTTCATGATCTCGAGCGACGGAATGCCCGACTTCACCAGGTTCACGATGTCGGTCTCGGCGAACACGCCGCACTTGGCCGCCACGTGATGCAGCTTGCGATCGTCGAACCCGATCGCCACGACCTCTTCGTTCGGTAACCCGACCTTGATGACGCACTTGTCGATGGTCGCGCCGGTGCCCGACGCGCACTTGTCGTTCATCGAGGTGATGGCGGTCTTCTGCCCGGTCTCCTCGTTCTTCTTGAAGATGATGATCTTCGCGTCCTGCCCGCCGAGCTCGCAGACGCTGCCGACGTCCGGATGCAGCGTCTCGACGGCGAGCGTGACCGCGTTGACCTCCTGCACGAACTTCGCGCCGATGTGCGGCGCGATCGGCGCGCCGCCCGACCCGGTGATGAAGATGCGCTGGTCGGCGGTCTTGATGTTGGGAAACGCCTCCGCGATACGCTCGAAGAACGACAGGACGAACTCGGCCTGCTTCGTCTGGTGACGAAGGTAATCGCTCCACAAGATCTCTTTGGTCTCGGGATCGACGACCACCGCTTTGACCGTTGTCGAGCCGACATCGACCCCGATGGCGACTGCCTTCGATCGCGGGTTGACCTTCTCAGCCACGCGCGCTCCTTGGTAGACTGACACCCCAGTCCGAATTAGACTGACACCCCAGTCTAGCTTTTGGGCGCACCTAGATCAAGCTTTGCGTCGTCGATCTGGGCTGATGGCGGATAGCTGAGCGCTGACGGCTAGTTCAGCAGGTGAAAATCTTCTCGAGCTCGGCTTCGATCTTCTCTTCCTTGGCGCTCTTGGCGACCGCCAGCTCACGGATGAGAAGAGAGCGCGCGGTATCCAGCATCTTGCGCTCGCCGAACGAGAGGTCCTTCTCGAACTTGAGCAGCGACAGATCGCGAAGCACTTCGGCGATCTCGAAGACGCTGCCCGTCTTGATCTTCTCCATGTACTCGCGATAGCGGCGGTTCCACGTCTGCCCGTCGACGGAGACTTCGCGCGTCTTCAGAATGTCGTAGACCTCTTTGACCTCGTTCTTGTTGCACACAGAGCGCAGGCCGACCGCGGCGACGTTGCTGAGCGGGACCATGATGCGCATCCCGTTCTCCATGATGCGGAGGATGTAGAACGAGAGCTTCTTGCCGCCGATTTCTTTGGTTTCGATGCCGGTTACTTCTGCGACGCCGTGCGCGGGATAGACTGCTTTGTCACCGATTTGAAAGGATACATCCACGCAGCACCTCCGCTTCGGACACACGTCCGGAGACGTCGGAGACTAGCACGCAGGTCGGGGCGCGTCAATCCGAATGGTGACGCAAACTACAAAACAGCGGCCGGCTTCGCAGAGGCAGATACCGCGCGCGGCTTGTCTTCGAGGTAGTAGCGACGCTTCTGCACGAAGGCGATGACGAGGCCGACCGCCGACACACCGAGCGCCGCGAAGGCGAACGAGCGCGACAGCGTCGTCGACGGAACGATCCACGCCGCCACGAGCAGCCCGCACTCGGCGATCAGGCGCGCGCCCCAGCGCATGCCTCCGTCCTCGGCCCGATGATGCGCGAGCAGGTTGTCGAGCCCGCCGTGCGCCAGCTCGAACGACACCACCGCGATGATCGCCCACGACGGTGAATCAGCCCGAGACTGCGCGCCGATGGCCACGATCGGCAGCACGATCGATGTCACCAGGCGCACGATCTCGCCCGCCGTCACGCGCCCGCGGCCCTTGAGCTTGCCGACGCCGAACAGGTAGCCGAGCCCGCTCGCGTAGGTGACCGCGACGATGAAGTACATGAGCGCGATCGCAAGGACGTGCCCACCGAAGCCGCGATGGATGAGGAGGAGCGCGGCGAACGAGATCGCGAACCAGCCCGCGCCCTTCCAGCGACGGCGCGCGACGAAGCGCAGCGCCAGGTAGCCGACGATCGGCAAGAGCGCGAGCGCGCCGAGGAACCAATCCATGAACGCCGACGTCGACGCCGACAGCAGCATGAGCACGCCGACGCCGCACATCTGGACCCACGTCTTGTAGCGCGCCAGGTACGACGACTTGAGCTGCAGGTCGCGCCGCTCGTACGACGTGCGCGCGGCGGTCACGAAGAACTCGCGGACGAACAGCAGCGCCACCATCCACGACGGGACCCATCGCAGATCCACGGCCGGCAGGAACGTCGCCGCGATGAACACTTTGTCGGCGATCGGGTCCATCAGCCCGCCGAGCACGGTGCCGCCGTACTTGCGCGCCAGGTACCCGTCGACGAAGTCGGTGCAGCCGAGCAACGTCGCGAAGATGAGCGCCGCGTACTGTCCCGTGGTCCCGCAATACAGGAGCCAACATGGAACCGGAATCAGCGCGAGGCGAATCAGCGTCACCTGATTCGCAGAGATGAACGGCTTTTGTTCCGTACCGGTCACGCGCGGAACATACAATAGATGATGGCTGGCGGCTACTCGCGCCCGGCGAGATACTCGATGATCGTCGCTACGGCGAACCCAGTGCCACCCTTGGCTACGTGTCCGACTTCCTTGTCGGCCGAGGCGGGGCCCGCGATGTCGACGTGCACCCACGGCGTGTCCCCGACGAATTCCTTCAGGAACAGGCCGGCCGTCAGGGCGCCGCCGTAGCGATCGCCCGTATTGCGCATGTCGGCGATCTCGGACTTGAGCTGCTCCTTCAGCCGATCGGGCAGCGGCAGGTGCCACATCTCCTCGCCGGCGAGGCGCGCCGCGGCGAGCCACCGCTCGACGAGCGACAGGTCGTTGCCCATGACGCCCGCGTGATACGGCCCGAGCGCGACCATGCACGCGCCGGTGAGCGTGGCGAAGTCGAACACCTCGTCGGGCTTGATCTCGGCGAGCGCGTAGGTGATCGCATCGCCGAGCGTGAGGCGCCCTTCGGCGTCGGTGTTGTTGATCTCGACGGTCTTGCCCGACATCGACTTGAGCACGTCGCCGAGCTTGTACGACTTGCCCGACGGCATGTTCTCGGTGCACGCGGCGATGGCGTGCACTTCGTAGGGCACGCCCATGTCGGCGAGCACGCCGATCGCGCTGATGACCGCCGCCGCGCCGGACATGTCGATCTTCATGTCCTCCATCGCGCTCGACGGCTTCAGTGACAGACCGCCCGAGTCGAACGTGACGCCCTTGCCGATGAGCGCGATCTTCTTCTTCGTCGGCGTCTTGCCCTTCGGCTTGTAGCTGAGGTGGATGAAGCGCGGCTCCTCGTCGCTGCCCTGGGCGACGGCGAGGTACATGCCCATGCCGAGCTTGCCGCACTCCTTCGGGCCGAGCACCTTGAGCTCGAGGCCGTGCTGCTTGGCGACCTTGCCGGCGACGTCGGCGAACCTCGTCGGCGTGAGATCGCCGGCCGGCTCGTTGATGAGGTCGCGCGCGAGCGCCACGCCGTTGGCAACCTCGACGCCGCGCTGCGAGCCGCGCTTGAGCGCCTCGAGGCGCCCGCCGTCGACGTTGTCGGACGAGGCGACGATCTTCACTTCCTCGACGGAGAACGGCTTCTTCTTGTCGCCGGTGAGGTACTTGTCGAACTTGTACGCGCCGAGTGACGCACCCTCGGCGAGGAACTGCGCCGCGCGCTCCGCCGTCGTCGGGCTGGCTCCGCCCTCGAGATACGGCAGCACGGCGGCGACCTCCGCGGCCTGCGCGGCGGCGCCCGCTTTGACGACGCGGGCGGCGAAGCCGCGCAGATCGCTCGGCTGCAGATCCTTGCGCGCGCCGCCACCGACGAGAAGCAGGCGCTGCGGGCCGACGCGCCCGTGCGTGTGCAGCGTCAGGGTCTGGCCCTTTTTGCCCTTGAACTGCTCGTCACCGACGAGGCGCGTGACCAGCCCGTCGAGGCGCTGATCGATGGCCTTGAAGATGGTGCCTTCGGCGACCTGCTCCTCGAAAACCAGCATGCCGAGGAGGCCCGCCGACAGCTTGGTGACGTCGTCCGTGTAGAAGCTGAACTTCATCGGTCGCCGCGCTCGCTCATTGGGGTTCTTCTAGCCCGCGAAGATCGCGTTGTAAAGGCGTTTTGGCCGCGATTTACCGTCGAGAACCGCTTCGTGCCAGGATCGCCGTGACCCATGCCAACCGATCCTTTGACCTATAATTAAATTAAATTTGTGCAAATTTGATTGACGAAGGATCTAACCTCAGGCAACATTGTGATCAAGCTAACCCTCACAAGGGAGGAAACATGGCCGCGAAGAAGCGCAAGGCAGCGAAGAAGGCGAAGAAGAAGACCGCAGCGAAGAAGGCGAAGCGCTCGAAGAAGAAGTAAGGGGGCCGCCATGGCCAAAAAAGCCAAGAAGAAGGCCGCCAAGAAATCGGGGAAAAAGAAGTCCGCCCCGAAGAAGACGGCCAAGAAGAAAAAGGCTGCGGCCAAAAAGAGCGGCTCCAAGCGCAAGGCTGCGGCAAAGAAGCCGGCGGCGGCTCCGAAGGCGCCACCGCCGATGCCAACGCCGAGTTCGACTTTCACGTTTTGATCCCTTTCAGGCTCGCGATCGCGAGCCGCTAGGGACGGTAAGGGCGGCACCTTCGGTGGCCGCCTTTGCCGTCTTTGGAGTACGCTGCGCCGCATGACGGGTGCGATCGTGGTCCAGGTCGCAGCCGCGCAGCTCGAGGACGCGAGGGCGGCACTCGCGCGGGCCGTGGCGTCGGGTGCGCTCGGTGGCGGGCGCACCGTGCGACGCGACGGTGATGGCTGCGTGTTCGACGGCGGACGCATCGACGTCGGCGCCGACGGGCGCGCGACGTGGTCGCTGTCGACGGGTACCGACGTGTTGGCGCGCGCCGTCGAGGCGATCGTCGCGGCGACGGTGACCGCAGCCGCGGCGACGCTCGGCTGGGCGCAGCCGATCTACGTCGCGCTGCCGATCGGCGCGCTCGTCGGTGGGCTCACCGCCTGGCTGCGGATCGGCGGCGAGCGGCGCGCGCTGCGACGGCGCATGCACGCGCTGCTCGCGTCGCTACCGGTCCTCGTCGACGCGCGACGCCAGTAGCCGCTCGAGGCGGGCGGGCTCGATGCGCACGCGCACGGTCTTGCCGCCGGAGTGCGTGACCGTGCCCGGGCGTGACTTCGGCGGCTTGCGCACGAGCTTGCGCGCGACGTAGACGACGTCGACCTGAGCCTCGCCGCGCGCGTTCGAGTGGTGCGCCGCGAGCGTGGCGGCGTCGAGCAGCGTTTCGCCGTCGATCGGCTTGCCCGACAGCGGCACGATCACGTGCGCGCCGGGCACGTCGCGCGTGTGCAGCCACAGGTCGTTGCCGCGCGCGACCTTGAAGGTGAGCTCGTCGTTGCGATCGGCGCCGCGCCCGACGAGGATCGCGGCGCCCGTCGCCGAACGGAACTCGCGATAGGGCGGCGGACGCTCGTCTTTCGCACGGTTACCCGATTTCGCACGAATTCCGGATTTTCGCGGCCGCGGCTCCGGCGCCACGAAATCGCCGCGGCGGAGCTTGTCGAGCCGCGCGTTGGCGTCGGCCAGCCGCGTCTCGATGCCGGCGAGCGCGCGCGACAGACGCTTGTGCTCCTTGTAGAGGCGCGCCGCGTTGTCGCGTGCCGACAGCGACGGATCGAGCGCGATCGGCAGCGGCGCACCGTCGGCGAAGTCGTCGGGCAGCGTCACCGACGCGGCACCCTTCGGCACCTCCGCCAGATGCGCAAGCAGCAGATCGGCGTGCTTGCGTTTGTCGATCGCGGCGTGCGCCCGATCGCGATCGCGCCCCAGCGCGGCGACGAGGCGCTCGAGCTTCTTTTGCGCCGCGCGCCGTTGCGCCTCGACGTGC
>Ga0134125_10004840_pt1 | contig 15357 bp, 12 predicted proteins | sample KB31751_FD_96464 | JGI IMG/M metagenome (GOLD analysis project Ga0134125, IMG submission 96464) | Terrestrial soil microbial communities with excess Nitrogen fertilizer from Kellogg Biological Station, Michigan, USA - KB3-175-1 | ecosystem: Environmental > Terrestrial > Soil > Unclassified ... | reverse complement strand
GCCTTCAGCCAGGTGACCGAGAAGATCGCGAAGACGGCCAGCGTGATCACCTCCTGCATCGCCTTCAGCTCGGCCGGCGAATAGGCGAGCCGCCCGATGCGGTTGGCCGGGACCGCCAGGCAATATTCGAAGAAGGCGATGCCCCAGCTCACCGGGATCACCAGCAGCAGCGGCGCCGCCGGATATTTGAGCTGCCCATACCAGGCGAAAGTCATGAACACATTGGAGGCGAACAGCAGCACGATCGGGGCGAGATAGGGCATCACGGCTCCATGAAGATTGGCGGGCAGGCAGGCTTTCTAGGCGGGCGCCGCGCCCAAGAAAAGCAGGGCGGCCGCGAAAGATGCCGCGGTGTACCGGCGGCAGAGTCTTTCTGCTAGTTGGTTTGCGGTGGCGTTTCGCCGGACGCATCGTCGCTGGCGACGGTCTGCTGCGCGGCGCCTCGTTTGGGCGAGCGATATTCCGGCGCTATGGCCCGGGTGGTGATGGCGTGAAGGAACCGTTGCCGCTCGATCACCGATCTTTCACCGCCCGGATAGGGCGGCTCGTCCACCGCGAGCGCGACAGGGGGATCGACCACAAACGCCGGCCTGGCGGTAAAGCGGTAAGCGGAGGAAATGGCGGTGTTGCGGCCTGTCCTGGGATCGGGAATGCCGTCGGCATTGCGCTTGAGCGCATAGTACATCGAAATCTGGTTCTCGTGATAATAGGTTTCCCGTGTCGCGCCGCCGGAGGGCACATTGAACGTGTCGCGGCCATAGACTTCGCGCCAATCGCGATAGCCACCCACCAGGCCCGATAGGCCGTTCTTGTTCAAGGCCAGGCGAATGCGCCCCTTGCGGAACAGCGCCTCACCGCGCCGCGTTTCACCCCAGGAAAATTCCGGCAGGCGTACATCGGCCTGCTCGGTCTCCAGCACGCCATTGTGAATGCGGGCCCTCAGCTTTGTATATTGCTCAGTCTTGACGATGCGGAACGAGACATCGCGAACGACATTGCCCATCGGGTCCTTGACCACATGGTCCGGCGAATAGGCCACTTCGAAGGTGACATTGTCGTCGTTCATGGGATCGGCATTGCCGGAGAGCCGGATGACCATGGTGTAAAGGCCGTCCAGCATCTTGTCATTGGCGCGCTGGCTCAGATAGGCGTGCCAGGGCGTGCCGCGATAAGACATGATGCAGCCCCAGGCGCGATAGAAGGCATTGTCGATGCCGCGCTCTCCGGTCGGGCTGGTGAAGCCGCCTGTATGGGCGTTGCCATCCAGGTTGAAGCCCTCGGCGATCTTGCCAGTGACCTGCTGCATGCCGGCGTCGCGTGCCCGGAAAGGATTCACATAAGTGTCGATGACACGCCGAAAGCCGCGATGCTGCATGGCCGGCGATATGACGCGCTCGCCGGCGCCACCGGCCGAGACGGGCAGGGTGATCTTCGCGATTTCGGCGTCGGTTCGCCAACTGGTCTTGAGGACGGTCTTGTAATCCAGGATGGGGATCGTTCCTTTCGGGCAATCTGAGCCCGGCTCTTCCGTGCCGCTGCGTCCACCGTAGTGAAAAGCCGGCTCGTAATTGTCCACGACAAAGCCGCGGACCCATGGCGCGGCCGCCACCGGGTTCGCGGCCATCGCCAAGGCGGCCGCAATCAGAAATCGCTTTTGCAAAGGCACCACCTGCGCCTCAACGGTCGGAAGTCATCCCAGCGGAATCATACTCCATCTGCGGCGGGGCGTCCCGGCAGACATTTGCTGCGCCGCACAAGGGTGGCTCTTTGGTAAACCCGTGTGGATTTGTTCCGGCCGGTTGTTGCCATATATTCGGAGCTGCGCCGGCTTTTAAAAAGCAAGACGCTTCGTCATAGGCAGGGTGGACCCATCTCATGCGGCGTCGCGCGAATTCGCTGGTTTTCCTGATCGGCTTATGCTTCGCCGGCAGTGCGCAGAGCGCCCTGGCCGCCGGGTCCCCGGGGCCGTATCTGGCGGGCCTGAGAAGACTGACTGAAAGTCAGTATCGCAACTCAATCGCGGATATTTTTGGCGCCGACATTCTGGTGCAGGGCAAGTTCGAGCCGGACCGCCGCGTCGGGGGATTGCTGGCGGCAAGCAGCACCACCCTTTCGATCACGCCGGCGGGGTTCGAAGGCTATGCCAAGATCGCGGACGGCATCGCCAGCCAGGTGGTGGACGAGAAGCACCGCGCGAAACTGATTTCCTGCACGCCCAAATCTACCACTGCGCCCGATCGCGATTGCGCCAGGCAGATCATCGAGCATTACGGCTCGCTGCTGTTCCGCCGGCCGCTCACACAGGAAGATCTGAAAGCGCGGCTGGATGCGGCCGACAGCGTCACCAAGCAATCGGGCAATTTCTACACTGGCCTGCGCTACAGCCTGGCGACCCTGCTGTCGGCGCCGGATTTCCTGTTCCGCACGGAAGTCGCGCTGCCGAAGGGCAAGGGCTATACGCTCGACGGTTATAGCCGCGCGGCCCGGCTGAGCTATCTGCTCTGGGACAGCACGCCTGATGCGGCCTTGTTGAGTGCCGCCCGTACCGGCGCTCTGGACACCGATGCCGGTGTGAAAACCGAAGTGGCGCGTCTGATGGCGTCCCCGCGCCTGGAAACGGGCATGCGCAGCTTCTTCAGCGATTTCCTGGAGCTGGACACCCTTGGCGCCATCACCAAGGACCCCACCATCTATCCGAAATACAGCGACGAGATCGCGGCGTCCGCGCGCGAAGAGACCTTGCGCACGGCCATCAACCTGACCCTGAAAAACAACGGCGATGTCCGGGAGCTTTTCACCACCCGCAAGACCTTCATCAACCGGTCGCTCGCCTGGATTTATGACGTGCCCTACAATCTGGACGGCGCCTGGATGCCTTATGAATTCCACGAGAGCGACGGGCGCAGCGGCATCGTCACCCAGGTTTCGATGCTCAGCATGTTCTCCCATCCCGGCCGCAGTTCGCCAACCAAGCGCGGCGTCGCCCTGATGGACATCTTCCTGTGCGAGCCCACGCCGACCCCGCCGGCCAATGTCGACTTTTCCATCGTCAATGACACCAACAATCCCAAGCTTCGTACCGTGCGCGACCGGCTCAATGCGCATGCCACCACACCCACCTGCGCCTCGTGCCATACCCATAGCGATCCCATCGGACTGACCCTGGAGCAGTTCGACAGCGTGGGGGAGCGGCGTCTTAAGGACGATGGCCGGGACATTGACGTGTCGGCCGTCATCGCGGGCAAGCATTTCGACGGCGCGGGCGGATTGGGCCAGTATCTGCACGACAATCCCAAAGTGTCGGCGTGCTTTGTGCGCAAACTCTATGCCTATGGCGTGGGCGCGAGCAGCGAGGACATCCAGACCAGCGCCGTCCGGCCGCTCCTGGACGGCTTCACCGCCGATGGCTACCGCCTGCCGTCGCTGCTCAAGGCCATTGCCACCAGCCAGAAATTCTTCGACGCGCCGCCGCCCGCCGACGGTTCATCGAAGCTTTCCATGAACGCCGCGGTTCATTAGCGAGGACAGCCATGTTTCCCACCCGCCGTTTTCTTTTGCGCGGTCTGTTTCAGGGATCCGCCGCGGTCATGGCGCTGCCTTTCCTGGACTGTTTCCTCGACAGCAAGGGTGAGGCATTGGCCGCCACCGGCCAGAAGATTCCCACGCGGTTCGGCACTTTCTTCTGGGGCTGCGGCCTGACCAAGGCGCTTTATCTGCCCAAGAGCGTCGGTGCCGATTACGAAGACACGCCGCAACTGGCCTCGCTGAAGCCGCACAAGAGCAAGCTCAATCTGCTTAGCGGGTTCAGGGCCTATATCGACGACAAGCCCAATATCCAGCATTGGACGGGCAATGCGGCGATAACCACCGGCACCGTGCCGGCCAACGACACCCAGTTCGACGGCCAGACCATCGACCAGACCATCGCCAATGCCATCAGTCATGGCGCGCGCTTCCGTTCCATCGAAGTGTCCTGTTGCGGCAACAAGCGCGAGAGCTATTCCAGCCTGGGCGGCAGCAATACCAATCCGCCCGAAGTGTCACCGCTCGGTCTTTACACGCGCCTGTTCGGCCCCGGATTCCAGGACCCGTCCAAAGGCGACTGGAAGCCTGATCCCGCAATCATGCTGCAGCGAAGCGTGATGTCGGTGGTGGCGGACGATCGCAAGGCCGTGTGGAAGAGCGCCGGCGCCGGCGACCGGGCTCGGCTGGACCAGTATTTCACCTCGGTGCGCGAGCTCGAAAAGACCCTGGACGCCGAGCTGCAGCGCCCCGATATCGTGGCCCAGGTCACGATCCCGGCCGCGCCCGACGAAATGCCGATGAACAAGGCGGTGCCGAATTTGCGGAAAGTGACGCCGATCCTGGCAAAGCTGCTGGCGATGGGCCTGGCCACCGACCAGACGCGCATTTTCAATATGGCCTTCTCCGAGCCGGCCTCGACGATATATGTGCCTGGCGATTCCCGGCCCTTCCATCAATCGACCCACGAAGAGCCGGTCGACGAGACCATCGGCTATCAGCCCATCACCTCCAAATTCAGCACCTACAGCATGGAAGGTCTCGCCACTTTGGTGGAAGCGCTGGACGCGGTGAAGGAAGGCAATGGGACCCTGCTGGATCACAGCCTGGTGCTGGCCTACACCGACACCAGCAATGCCAAACTTCACGCGGTCGATGGCATTCCCATGATCCTGGCCGGATCGGCCAGCGGGCGGATGAAGACCGGCATCCATGTTGCGGGCGCCAGTTCGACGGTAGCGCGGGTGGGTCTGACCGTTCAGCAGGCCATGGGCCTGTCCATCGATCGCTGGGGTACGGATTCAAACAGCACCAACAAGCCGATCACCGAGATCATGGCCTAAGCGCAGGGCAAGGGGGTACCAGCCATGGCTGACGACAGCATTCCGCGGCGCGGTTTTCTGGCTGGCGCCGGCGTGGCGAGTGCCGGGGCCGCAGCATTGACGGCCGGACTTCCGCAGGCAGAGGCGGCCGCGGCCGAACCCGTGCCGGTGCAGACCTGGCTGGTGCTGACCGCGGACGAGGCTGCCTTCTTTTCCGCCACCGCCGACACCATGATTCCCGCCGATGCGCTCTCGCCCTCGGGCAGCGACTGCGGCGTTCCGGTCTTTATCGATCGCCAGCTGGCGGGCGCCTGGGGCGCGGGCGCGAAAATGTATCGCGCGGGGCCGTTTCATCAGGGCACGCCCGAGCAAGGCTATCAATTGCCCCTGACCCCGCGCGACTATTTCGCTGCCGGGGTCGAGGCGGCGAATGCCTGGTCACGCAAGACCTACGGCAAGACCTTCGACCGCCTGACCCCGGACCAGCGCGCCGAAGCCCTGACGGCGATGGAAAGCGGCAAGGCCGCGTTCGATGATTTCGACGCCAAGGTGTTCTTCCAGCGGCTGCTTGTCATCACCATGGAAGGCTTCTTCTCCGATCCGATCTATGGCGGCAACCGCGGCAAGGCGTCCTGGCGGATGCTGGGCTTTCCCGGTCTGCCCGCGACCTATGCCGGCAAGGTCGAGGAATACCGCGGCAAGCGCTATGTCGCCGAGCCACAATCCATCGCGGATTTTTCCTGATGGCGATACGGCTGAAAGAAATCGACGCCGTGGTGATCGGCATGGGCTGGGCCGGCGGCATCATGGCACGCGAGCTGACCCTGACGGGGCTGAATGTGGTGGGCCTGGAACGCGGGCCCGATCACCGCCCGGCGCAGGATTTCGCCATGCCGGGCATCCGCGACGAGCTCAAATACCAGCAGCGCCTGGAGCTGATGGGCGACAATTCCATCGACACCATCACCTTCCGCAACCAGCCGGCGCAAATGGCGCTTCCCATCCGGCGCTGGAGTGCCTTCCTGCCCGGCGAGGGCGTGGGCGGCACCGGCAATCATTGGGGCGGCTCGCACTGGCGCTTCCAGCCTGACGATTTCCGGCTGCGCACTTATCTTCAGACGCGCTATGGCGCGACGTCCGTGCCCGACACCATGACCATCCAGGACTGGCCGGTCAGCTATGACGAGCTGGAGCCCTATTACGACCGTTTCGACAAGGTATGCGGTGTTTCCGGCAAGGCGGGAAACCTCAAGGGCCGCAAGATCGCCGGCGGCAATGTCTTCGAAGGCCCGCGCGCCAATGACTATCCCAACCGGCCGATGCCGGCCTCCGAGGGCGGCGCGATCTTCGCGGCGGCGGCCAAAAGCCTGGGCTATCATCCCTTCCCGGTGCCCTTCTCGGCGGCCAGCGCGCCCTACAAGAACATCTATGGCGTCGCCATGGGTGCCTGCCAGGAATGCGGCTTCTGCACTCGCACCGCCTGCGAGGCCAGCGCCAAGGCCTCCACCGTCACCACCATCATGCCGGCGCTGCGTCAGGAGCCCAAGTTCGAATTGCGCACGCGGGTTTTCGTCTCGAAGCTGGTTTACGACAAGGCGGCTAAGCGTGTCACCGGCGTGCTTTACACCGACCTGAAGACTGGCCAGGAATACGAACAGCCCGCCAATATCGTGGTGCTGTCGGCCTTCGTCTTCAGCAACACCCATATGCTGCTGCATTCGGGTATCGGCGTCCCTTACGATCACGCCACGGGTAAGGGGCAGGTGGGCAAGAACTATTGCTATCAGTTCGAGGCGCCGGCCGCCGCCTTCTTCCCGGACAAGGAGCTCAATCCCTATATGGGCTCACCCGGCGGCGGGGTGGTGATCGATGATTTCAACAATGCCAGCTTCGATCATAGCGGGCTGGGCTTTTTCGGCGGCGGCTACATCATCGCCTCCAGTGGCGGCAGCCCGCCGATCAGTGGGCGTTCGGTGCCGGAAGGCACGCCCGCCTGGGGCAACCAATGGAAGCGTGAAACCGTCAAATGGTATTACCACAGCATGCATTTCAACACCCAGGGCTCGGTCTATGGCCATCGCGACAATTACATGGACCTCGATCCCACCTACAAGGATGCGCTGGGCCGGCCGTTGCTGCGCTTGACCTATAACGGCACCGACAACGACCATGCGATGTCGCGTTATCTCCTGTCGCGGGTGGAAGGGATCATCAAGGCGATGGGTCCGGCGCATTATGAGCTGCGGCCGCGGCCCAAGAACTTCACCATCGTGCCCTATCAATCCACCCACAATGCCGGCGGCACGATCATGGGAACCGATCCCGGCAACAGCGTCGTCAACCGCTATCTGCAGACCTGGGACGCGCATAATCTGTTCGTGATGGGCGCCAGCACCTTTCCGCAGCAGAACGGCTACAACCCGACGGGCACTCTGGGGGCGCTGGCGCTGTGGTCGGCGGACAAGATCAAGAACAGCTATCTGAAGAATCCGGGACCGCTGGTGCATGCCTGATAGCGGAAAAGACATGCTGCTGGGCGCAATGCTGGCCGTCGCGCTTCAGGCATTGCCGGCTGCGGCGGCGGATTTGGCCCACGGCAAGCAGCTTTTCGCCGCCTGTATCGCCTGTCACAGCGAAACGACCGACGCGGCTGGGCCGAGCCTTAAGGGCATTGCCGGGCGCAAGCCGGGAGCACTCGAAGATTTCCGCTATTCCCCCGCCATGAAGCGCGCCGATTTCATCTGGGATGCGGCCAGCCTGCGCGACTATCTGCATGACCCGCAAGGGAAGGTGAAAGGCAACCACATGCCTTTCTCCGGCTATTCCAATGTGAAGGATGCCGAGGACGTGGCAGCCTATCTGCTGACCTATAAATAGGCGTCGAGGGCGCTAGGCCAGATCGATGGCGTGGCGCTTGAGATCGTCAAGCGCGCAATAATCCAGGGCACCCTGGTGGGTTGCGCGCAGCACCACCTGCGGCGCCTGGCCCGCCTCGAACGCCTCCTGCCAGCGCGGGGCGCAAAGGCACCAGCGGTCGCCCGCTTTCAATCCGGGAAAGCCGAAATCCGGCATAGGTGTTGAAAGGTCGTTGCCTCTTTCCTTCGAGAAGCGGAGAAACCCATCCGTCATCACGGCGCAGACGGTATGACTGCCGACATCCTCGGCGCTGGTGTCGCAGCAGCCATTGCGAAAGAAGCCCGTCACCGGCGCCGCTGAACAGACCTGCAGGGGCTCGCCGAACACGTTGCGGGAGGGGCGGGGCTGTGGCCCGAAGCCTTTCGGTTCAATCGACATGAAACCTCGCGAAGCGTATGCAGAAATATATACGCCGCCGGCAGCGAGAAATCATGCACCCAGTGACTATCGCGCGGCCGCCGGTCTGGCGCTTTCCCGTGCGCGAGCCACGATATAGGCCTGGATCGCGCGGACCTGTCCGGGGTTCAGGATTTTCTTGAAAGATGGCATGCCCAGAACGGCGCGCTGCCCTCCCAGGACGATACCTTCGATGTCTTTCAAGGTCGCAGCGCTGGCATAGCGCAGATCGGGGAGCGGGCCGGCCACCGCATTGCTGCCATGACAGCCGGCGCAGTTGTCGGCGAACAGCAATTTTCCCTGATGCACAACCTGCGGCGAGGTATCAACCGTGATGGTCGGCACGGGCGGAGGTTCGGTGTGGCCATAGGCTAGAGGCTTGAACGCGGCATTGCCGCCGAGCTTGAAAGTGAGCATGCGCCCATAGCCGGGCTTCACCGGTCCCCAGCTTGGATCATTGCCCAGGCCATCGGGGCCGCCCCATCCCGCCAGGACGGAGACATATTGCACGCCATCGACCTGGTAGGTCACCGGCGGCGCCATGATCCCGGTGCCGGCATCGAAGCTCCACAGTTGCTTGCCATCGGTGGCGCGATAGGCAGCCAACACGCCATCCGCCCGGCCCTGGAACACGAGATTGCCGGCCGTGGCCAGCACACCGCCGCCCACCGCCACCGGATAACGCGCGTGCCAGGCTTCCTTCTGCGTCACCGGATTCCAGGCCAGCAATTCCCCGACCGGCGCCGGCATGGCTTTGAGCTTGGCGCCCAGCGGGCCCTCATATTGTGGCTCCCGGCCCATATTGTTGGTGTCGGGATCGTATTTCCATTTCTCATTGGGAATGTGCAGAGACTGTGTGCCGATCTTGGCCGGCAGATACATCAGGCCGGTAACCGGACTGAAGGCCATGGGATTCCAGTTGTGGGCGCCATCGGGAGCGGGCGAAACGATTGCGGCCTTGCTGGAAGCCGAAGGCAATTCGATGGGACGCCCTGTCTTGGGATCAAGGCCGCTGGCCCAGGTGATGCCGCTGACGAAGGGCTTGCCGGAAATGAATTCGCCTGTCGCACGGTCCAGCACATAGAAGAAACCGTTCTTGTTGGCCTGCATGATGACCTTGCGGGTGCGCCCGCCGATATTGAGGTCGGCCTGAACCAGAGGCTGGGTGGAATCGAAATCCCAGTTGTCGCCAGGCGTGGTCTGGAAGTGCCAGGCCAGTTCGCCGGTGCTGGCGCGAACGGCCAGGATCGTGGCGGTATAGAGGGCGTCGCTGTTGCCGCCCCGCAAGGAGCGATACCAGGCGGTGGGATTGCCCGTGCCGAAATAAACCAGGTCAAGCGCGGGATCGTAGACGATTCCTTCCCAGGCCGTGCCGCCGCCGCCCACCTTCCACCACTGGCCCGTCCAGGTCTTGGCGGCAATTGCCATGGCCTTGGATTCGAATCCCTTGGCGGGATCGCCGGGCACCGTATAGAAGCGCCAGGCCAGCTTGCCGGTTTCAGCGTCAAAGGCCGAAATATACCCGCGCACGCCATATTCCGCGCCGGCATTGCCGATCAGCACCTTGCCGCCGGCCAGCCGCGGTGCGCCGGAGATGGCATAAGGCTGTTTGGCGCTGTCGGCGGTCGACACATCCCATACCGGCCTGCCGGTCTTTTCATCCAGCGCGATCAGCCGGCCATCCAGCGTCCCGACATAGACCTTGCCGTGATAGAGCGCCACGCCGCGGTTCACCACATCGCAGCAGATGAAATAGGCGCGGCTGCGGACGACCTTCGGGTCATAGGTCCAGCGGACATCGCCTGTCTTGGCGTCGATCGCATAGACCACGCTCCAGTTTCCGGTGGTGTAGAGGATGCCGTCTTTCACCAGTGGCGTGGCTTCCAGCCCGCGGGTGCTGCCGAATTCATGGCTCCAGGCCAGGCCCAGCTTGCCGATGGACTGCTCGTTGATCTGGTTGAGGGGGCTGAAACGATGGTCGTCATAGGTCCGCCCATACATCAGCCAGTTGCCCGTATCCTTGTCGCTGCTTCGGAGCGCGGCATCGGTCACCGGCGCCGCGCGCCCGTCCGCGGCAAGCAGGAGAAGAGGGGCTGCCAGGCAGGATACCAGGATGTTCTTCAGCATGGCGTGACTCCAAAGTTGCGAAAACAGACGCGAGCACGAGATGGCGCGACTTGCAGAACGGTCAGGATGTCAGGAAATGCTGTTCGGCTTGGTGCCCCCCAAAGGCTCTTATCAAATCTGCCGTGGCCGATAGTTAGGCACGGGGCCGTGGCAGGGGCAATGGGTGCCTTGATGCGGACTGCTCGCAGCTTTTGCGTTGCACAAGGGGTGGGATTTCCCTGACAGAAGCGACCCCGTCGACTATGTTTGGCGCTGCTGAACCAACAAGGCGAGGGGCAATGTGCTCTTGGGCGTACAGGTTCGGATTTGCCGCTTTCATCCTTCTTGCGATGGCACCGGCCGCGCAGGCGGCTGATGATGACGCTCCCCGCTACGTCAATGATTCTTCCTGGCCCAAGCCCTTTGCCCATCACTGGGTGATGGGCCAGATCGGCGGCCTGACCGTCGACGGCCACGACCGGATCTGGGTGCTGCAGCGGGCGCTATCATATGCCGTGGACGAGCAGGGCGTGAAGCATGACCTGGCGCCCGCCGACCGGATGCCGGCCGTGATGGTCTTCGATCGCGAAGGCAATATCGTGAAGTCCTGGGGCGGACAGGGCCATGTGCCCGACTGGCCGAAATCCGAGCATGGGCTGTGGGTGGATAAGGGCGGCAATGTCTGGATCGGCGGCAACGCGCCGGGCGATCGCCAGGTGTTGAAATTCACCGCCGACGGGCGGCAATTGCTGGAGATCGGCCGCCCCACCAGCGCCCCGCGCGACAACGCCGATACGTCCATGCTGGGCGAGCCGGCCGGCATCGAAGTCGATGATGCGGCCCATGAGGTCTACATCGCCGACGGCTACTTCAACAGCCGCGTCGTGGTTTATGATTCCGATACCGGCAAGTTCAAGCGCGGCTGGGGCGCCTATGGCATCGGGCTGGACAAGATCGCCAATCCGCCGGAGCCGACCGGGGATGCCGCTTCAACACCAGGACGGTATGTCGCCGAGGGACCGGCCTATGTTCCCGGTGAGACGCCGGAAAAGCAGTTCCGCACCCCGGTGCACTGCGTGCATCAGTCGGTGGACCGACTGATTTATGTTTGCGACCGGCGCAATGACCGGATCCAGATCTTTACTCGGCAAGGCAAGTTCGTGAAGGAATTCCTGGTGCACCGGGAGACCCGCGGCAACGGTTCGGTCTGGACACTCAGTTTTTCGCACGATCCGCAGCAGAAATATCTTCTGGTCGGCGATGGCGTGAACCAGCGCGCCTGGGTGTTGCGCCGGCAGGATGGCGCGGAAGTATCCAGCTTTGGCGCCGGATACTTGTCCTATGTGCATCAATCGGCGCTGGACTCCCGGGGCGACTATTATACCGGCGATGTCGGCGGAGCGAACCCGCGCCCAGGGCCAAGCAACGGCAAGTCCGTTCAGAAATTCATCTTGCAGCGTTAGAGCCGGATCGAAACCGTCGCGCCGCCGCCCTTTGTTTCTGAAATGGCAACCGCGCCACCATGGACCGTCGCGATCTGGCGAACCAGGGTAAGGCCCACCCCGCTGCCTTGCCGCTTGGTGGTGTAGAACGGCACGAACACTTTTTCGCGCTGTTCGAGTGAAATGCCGGGGCCGTTGTCCGCCACCGCGATGACGGCGCCGCCGCCGCCCTCCTGGAAGGCCGACAGGGTGATCATGCCCGCCGGCGTGTCGCGCAAGGCTTCCATGGCGTTGCGGACCAGATTGATCAGCGCTTGATCCAGCAAGCCGGGATCAACACTGATTTCCAGCGTTTCAGGCGTGACTTCAGACACCAGCGTGATGTCGCGGGTCGTCAATTCGTCAGCCAGGAGGCGCTGCAGGCGAGAGAACACGCGCCGCACCGGCACGATCTCCAATTGCGCATCGAAACGCCGCGTGAGGCGGCGGTGGTTCTGGACGAAATGCAAAAGCCCATCACTGCGGCGGGACAGAGTCTCGAGCGCTTCGGAGGCATCTTCCAGGTTGGAGCGCACCGGCTCACCGGGTGCCAACTGTGTCAGGCTCTCGTCCAGGCGATCGCGCGCGGTCGCCGCCAGCGAGGAAATCGGCGTCAAGGAGTTCATCACTTCGTGGGCCATGACCCGGATGACCGTCTGCCAGGCCATCAGCTCGTGCGCCGTCAGCTCGGATTCGATGTTCTGGAGCGAAATCAGCCGGCGGCGGACACCTCCCAGTACCACATCCGTTGCCGCGGCCTTGAGCTGCAGCGAGCCGGAAGTCCGGTCCATGCGGACAATCGCGCTCTGTCCGGGCTTCAGATTTTCCAGCGCGGCGGCGAAGGCCAGGCCATATCGGGAAAAAACGGTGACACTCTCGCAAGGGCCGGCGAACAGCCTGCGGGCCGCCAGGTTGAGAAGCTGCACACCGCCACGCTCATCCAGCGACATCAGGGCAACCGGAATATGGGCGACCAGATTCTGCAGATATTGCGCCTGTTCCTCACGCTCCTTGCGGCCGATGCGCAGCTGATCCAGAACGCGGTTCATGGACAGGCCCAGTTCGCCAAAGCCGCTCTTGCGTGAAAAGCCCGAAAAACTCGCCGACGTATCGTCGAAGGCGATGGCATCCAGGAAGCGCGAAATTTCGCGGCTGGCGCGCGAGGCGTAGCGCGTCAGCAGCACCATCTGGGCAAGCGCCGCGGCGACACACAGCGTCATGGTGACATACCAGCTGGTATGCACGACCATCCAGGCGAGCAGGGAGAGGGTGCCCAGAAGCCCCGCCACCCTGAGAACGATGCCCTGTTGCAGACCGCTAAAGGCCATATTTCTCCATCCGCCGGTACAGCGAGGCGCGTGTCAGGCCAAGCATTTCCGCAGCGCGGCTGACATTGTTATCGGCGCGGACCAAAGCCTGCACAATCGCGGCCTTTTCCACCGCGTCCAGCCGGGCGGCGCCCGAAGCCGGCAGGGTGGTCTCGCGCGCGGTCTCCGCCAGCGGAAAATCGGCCAGATCCAGCACCTCGCCTTCGCTCAGGATGACGGCGCGCTCCACGGCATGGCGCAGCGCACGTACATTGCCGGGCCAGGACCAGTGGCTCAGGCGATCGATCAGCGCCGCCGAGAGACGTTTGGGCGGCAGATTGTATTTCTGGGAATAAAGCCCGGCGTAATGTTCCAGCAGCAGGGGGATATCTTCCGGTCTTTCGCGCAGCGGCGGCAGGGTCAGCTCCACCGTGTTGATGCGATAGAGAAGATCCTGCCGGAACAGGTTTTCGTCGGTCAGCCGCTCGCGGCTGAGATTGGTGGCACAGACCAGCCGCACATCGATCGGCTCCGGTTTTTCGGCGCCCACCGGCACCACCTCGCGCCGTTCCAGCGCCGTCAACAGCTTGCTCTGCAGCGCCAGCGGCACATTGCCGATTTCGTCCAGGAACAGGGTGCCGCCGGTGGCGGCGCGAAAATAGCCGGTGCGGTCCTGCTTGGCGTCGGTGAAGGCGCCGCGGCGGTGGCCGAACAACTCGCTCTCGAAAAGCTGCGGTGACAGCGCGCCCATGTCGACCCGCAGGAAGACCTGACCGGCGCGCGGCGACAGGCGGTGGATCTCGCGGGCCGCCAGCTCCTTGCCGGTGCCGTTCTCGCCCAGGATCAGGACATTCGCATCCGTCGGCGCGGTGCGGCGGATGGCGCCGAAGACACGCAGCATGGCCGGCGAGGTGCCGATCATGCCGGAGCCGGTGTTGGTCGCCGCCGCCAGGCCGCTATGGCGCTGACGCAGCTCCGACGCTTCCTGCCGCGAGCGGCTGAGATTAAGCGCTGCGGTGAGGGTGGCGACCAGCCGTTCATTTTCCCAGGGCTTGGTGATGAAATCGGAGGCGCCCCGTTTCATCGCTTCGACGGCAAGCTCGAGATCGCCATGGGCGGTCACCATGACCACCACGGCCTGGGGATCGATCTCCAGCACTTCGGTCAGCCGGCCCAGGCCCTCTGCCCCGCTGTCGGCGCCCGGCGAGAAATTCATGTCCAGCAGCAACACATCGAAAACGCCCCGGCGCGCCAGGCTGGCCAGATGCGCCGGGTCGCTCAAGGTCTGCACGCCCGTGAAATGGCGCTTCAGCAGCAGACGGGCGGCCTGCAGCACGTCTTCATTGTCGTCTGCGACCAGGATTCGGGCATCAATGGGTGGCATCAGCACTGTTCGAAAACGGACAGGTGTCCGCTTATGTGTACGCTCGCGCACGGGCCTCGGCCAGACGGAATCGTAAGCAATTGAAAATTTGGCAAAAATTTCTGGCATCTCCCTTGCGGTATGCCAAGGCATGGATGTCGTGCTGATCGACAGCAATCCGCTGTTCCGGCTCGCCTTGCGCGAGTTGGTTAAGTCCGCGCGTCCCGGGCTGGCCATTTCCGAGGTCGAGACGTTCGCGGCCGGCCGGGGAATCTTGCGGGAAAGCAGCAGTGTGGCGCTGGTCATGCTGGACATGAAGGTGCCGGACTGCGGCGGATTTGTCGGTCTGTTCCAGCTGCACAGGGAGTTTCCCCTAGTGCCCGTCATGCTTCTCTCCACCGATACAAATGCGGAGGCGGCGAGCCGGGCGGTCGCGTTCGGCGCCGCCGGATTTATTCTGAAATCCGCGCCCTGCGATGCCATCGCGCAGACACTGAAAATCATGCTGACCGGAAAGCCGTGGACACCGGCGCCCATTCTTGCCTCGGCGGAGCAGGCAAATCCCATGGCATCGCTTTCACCCGCGCTGCTGCGCGTCCTGGCAGGATTGAAACAGGGCTGGTCCAACAAGCAGATCGCCGCCGAAATGGGCATCTCGGACAAGACGGTGAAGGTTTATATGAGCACGCTTTACCGCAAGCTCGGCGTCAACAACCGTACGCAGGCTTCTCTTCTTGCTTCGCGAGGATCTTGCTGAGCCCGCATCCTGATATCGGGATCTGCATGACATCCGGCGACAAGACGTTTTCCGTTCTCCCTCGACACAGGTTTTTAAGCCGTCTGCCGCTCGGGTCAGGCGTTTATCAGCGCTATCGCGGGCACTGTTCGGAAACGGACAGGTGTCCGCTTCCCTGTACGCTTGCGGACGGGAGGACGGTCGGGCG
>Ga0134125_10004839_pt1 | contig 15357 bp, 27 predicted proteins | sample KB31751_FD_96464 | JGI IMG/M metagenome (GOLD analysis project Ga0134125, IMG submission 96464) | Terrestrial soil microbial communities with excess Nitrogen fertilizer from Kellogg Biological Station, Michigan, USA - KB3-175-1 | ecosystem: Environmental > Terrestrial > Soil > Unclassified ... | reverse complement strand
TGACGACGTTTGCGATGGACGCGGGAACCGTCGCGCCAGTTTGAAAGGACAAAGACAATGGCAAATGAACAGAAACAAAAACCAGCGGCGCAATTCCGTTCGGGCGCGTTAAGCGTGTCCGTATGGGAACGCCGTCACAATGACAAGCCGTTTTACAATGCGACACCGCAGCGGGCTTATCTGGACGAAAAAGACACGTCCGAAAGCCCGGACGGGACTTGGAAATACACGGACAGCTTTAGCCGGGACGATTTGCCCGTCATCGCTGCGCTGTTGAACCAAGCCTTTGGGTGGATAATCGCACAGCCGACAAAATAAAACGGAACCTTCACCGCCCGGGCGTTCGCGCCCGGGCTTTTTTTATCAAACTTTTACTTTCAACTTTTCCCGGCGTCGGACTGTTAGACCGGGCGTTTGAACGAAACGGATTTTGTGTCGTTCGGACGCCCGATTTAATCTTTGGCGGGGACATACGGGAATTTCATTCCGTCCCCGGGAAGTTTGCCGGGGTCATCGGCGGGTCACCTTGTCAGGACTTCTCATTGAAACGTCGCGCGAAGCCGACAGGTTACGGGGTGAAAATGCTGCGCGAATTTTGCCGCATCGTTTTGGAAAGTCAGCCGGACTTTTTTCTTTTGGAAAATGTTCCCAACGTCCCGGACATTGCCGTCCCGGGTTTCATCGTCCAGCGGTTCAACTTGAACGCCAAAGAGTGTGGAAGCCGTCAGAATCGTCTGCGTTGCTTCCAATTCGGTTCCCGGGACGGAACGCCCTTAATCATCGTCAGGACGCCGCCAGCGCCCAAATTAGAGCGCTGTTGCCTTGCCAGTGAACATAACGACAAAGACCGACGGACTTTTGCCGATTTTTGCGAATTGCAGGGGCTTCCCCGGACGTTCAATCTGAAAAGCTTTCACAAGTCCGGGAAATATACCGCTGTTGGAAACGGTGTCCCCTTGCCGCTTGGTTTGACCGTTGCCCGGGCGATTGTTTCCCGGAAACAAAATCCCGGCGTGAAGCTGTGCGCGTGTCTGTGCGGTCGTATCGTCACCGGGAAACAAGTCACCGCGACTCCCGCTTGCCGAAAACGCATTGAAAGAAACCGTGACAAATCGAGGCACGGCAAACGGGTTTTGGTCACCGTGAATTGACCAGGCTTTTCCACCCTTCAAACGTCACACCCCGGGCGAACTGTGTCCGTCCAGGCTCTTTCAACTTCCAAAAAGTCACACTGAATTTTTTTTCTTCCGTGACGTGGCCGGCGTGACGCAGCTCGTTTTCGTCACAGCAAATTTGTCACGCCAAAAACCTGTGAATAGCCGGCCGTCGGCAATCCGAAAAATGTCACGGTGTGAAAATCCGGGTGTGAGCGGTCCTGTTTTTGTCACGGGGAATTTGTCACACTGTGACGCCGCGACCGCGACAGCACGTCCTTTGGTCACGGCGATTTCGTCACAGAAATCGGATGACGTAAAAAATCAAATGGAAATTTGCAAATGATCGCCGACGCCCGGAATGGTGAGCTGACGAATTTTAATAAAAGCCAATGATTTTGAACTTTCAGAATTTACGTCCGTAAATTGCAGATGACTAAAAAAATCAAACTTTCCCCGGGTGTCAGGACAGCGGGCGGGGTCGTTTGCACGTCCTATAAACGAACTGTGCGAAGTTTTTTTGAAGAAAATTGGCAGAAAACGGGAAATGGTTAAATGATGCAACCGAAGCGCCCGGTCAAAAATCCCCGGGGACATTCCAGCCGCGCCCAATCAATTTTACTTCCCCTGAAACCTTTCGGCGGCGGATTGTCGAGGAACCAAGAAACGATTTGGTCTTTCTCCTTTCGCGTCAGAGTTTCCCACCAGCTTTTTGTTTCGTCGGTCATAAATGAATGCGGGCAGCGTCAGAATGGAACCGGACGCCGCCCGCGCGATGGCAGACAGAGATTGATTAAGCCTTGCCGCCGCCGCCGCACGTTTCACACGTCACAGCGCTTCCCGGGGCATCCGGGACGGGGACGATGACGCCGCTGCCTTTGCAGGCGGAACACTTGTCCGACGCGACGGGTTTAGTGGACTTCGGTTTGATGGCTTTTGCCTTTGCGTTTTTGTTCATAAATTTTTCTTTAGCGTTTTCAGTTCGGCGGAAATGCTTCCGTGTCTGTGTGCGAAGAACCACAGCGCCGCCGCCCCGGTCGCAACGCACACAATCAAAACTTCATGGCCGACGATGACCAGCGGGGCAAATATCAGCGCCGCGCCCGCTGCGATGCAAAAGACAGACGACGTGACGGAATTGACGATGAGTTTCAACGGCGGATAAAACAGGGAAGCGCCGCCGAAAAGAATCAGGACAACCCCGAACCATTGAAGCCAACGGACACTTGCCAGCTTTGCGCCGATTTCCTGTGCCATGTTTTTTTGCGCCGCGCCGATGGTCGTCGTGACAACCTTGTGTGACCGGGTGATGACCGGGACGTTTGTTTGACCGATGGCAAGCAAACTGGTTTCCGTCAGCAAGTCCACCGTCTGCGTCGTCGGGGCTTGCGGGTCTTGCGACTGCACCGCCGACGCGCTGACACCGTCCAGAAGGGTCTGTGTGCGTCCCGGGCGTGTGCGATAGCCCGCGCAACCGCAAAGCGTGACAAGGGCGATGACGACGAAAAATTTCATTGATGCGGGCGGGTTTCCAAGACTTTGCTTTTCACCGCGACGACGTTGACGCCGATGATGTCCAGCTTGCGATTTATCTTTTTGGCGTTTTTCTTTTCACGCTTCCCGCGTTTTTTTTGAAGTTGAACCATTTCCGCGAGCAATTGAGTTTGCGCGTCCAGATTTTCAGCCTTTCCCCTTTCACGCGGTTCCGACAGACGGCGGATGATAACGTCTTTGAAGACCAAGACCAAAACGAGGACAATCAGTCCGCCCCACGTCGTGATGGTTCCGTCATGTTCCATTTATTTTCTCCCCCGTAAAATTGACAGTCCGTCGAATACGAAAAAGAAAATCAGCAATCCAATCCCGACCAGCACGAAAGGATTTTTCAGGATGTCCATGAAGACCCGGGAAAGCTGATTGTTCAAAGAATCAATCGGAGCGCCGAGCGGGTCATTTGCAAGCTGTGTCCCGAGCTGTCCCCAAAATCCCGTTGACGGGGCGGCGGCAATCCCCTTTGCGTTTTCAATCGCGTTGGCAACTTGTCCCCGGTCACCTGTCAGCGCTGCCTGTGCAATCGCGTTTGCGGACGCTGTGCCGAACTGCGCGACAAGTTGCGCGTAAATGTCGCCCCCGGGCTGATAGCGTTTGATTGTGGCGTTGTCCATAATCAATTTGAAATCGGCCAAGCTTGTGAAACAAATGAAACGTCTTCGTCACTTGCATTTCGGCCAATGACCCGGACGTGTGTCGCGTCGGGAAAGGGTGAAGGGTCAAACGTGACGTGAAAATGAACTGGATTTGGAAGCGTTCCCAAGGTCAATTCTTCACCTTCTTCCCAAGTCACGCCGCCGTCTTCGCTATACTGCGCGACAAACTTCGCCGGGATTGGACGATATTGAACGCCGTTGTTGCTCGTTTGTTCCACGTCAGAATAATTGGTGTCATCGCTCCAATGAATGTGCCAAGGCGGATTGTGTGCAAAATTTTCGTCGTAATACAAACCGACTGTGCCGATGTCCGGCTGTCCATTTGAATTTTTGAAAACGCGCAAAGTGGAACTGGTCAGCGTGAAGCATGATGTCGGCGTTCCGGTGTCTCCTTCAACGGTCAAAATGATGTAACCGTCTTGACCCGTTAAAATGTTCGCTTCGCCGACAATGCTTTTGATTTGCCCGCCGCCGTCATCGCTTTCCTGATACCAAAACATTCCGGCAACTTTTCCCGTGCCGAGGAGCATCAGCGCGACGCGAATCAGCACAGACTGATTGTCGCCGGAATTGGTATCGTATTCGGCAATCATGCCGTCATCGCCGCCCTGCAAATTGCCGTCCATCTTCGCGCGTAAAATAAAAATACCGGACATTGTCGCCGTGCCGATATATTCAGCGATCAAAACGTCGCCGACATTTGTCAGCGTTCCAGCCGGGATAAGCAACTTGGACACGACGGTTTGAGTGGCGTCTTCGGCCATTGCTTTAGGCGTGATTTGTTTTCCAATTAGCATGGTGTCAGATTCGTCCGCGTTAAAAAATCCTAGCAGCGGGCTTGGTTGTGCAAAAAAGTTGATTGCCATGTTCACGGTTCATGGTTGGCTGAAATAAGTTTCGCCGATGCTGAACGTGCATCCGCCGCCAACGGCCATGACAACAAGTTGCGCGTTGGTTTCCATCGTCAGCGGCGCTGACGAACTGACGCGAAACATTGTCCGTCCCGCCATGTCCAAAATGGCAAGCGTTCCGCTGTTGACGTAAAAAACAATTTGCCGACGACTTCGCAGATTGTCTGTGGAGTCAACAAAAACTTGATTGCCGCTGGTCAACGTCAAAAGTCCGTTGGACAGTGTCAAATAAGCGCCGCCCGTTGTGACCAGCGTGAACTGTGCGCCCGTTCCGCTTCCGCCTGTCGGAGTGTTCGGGGACGCGGGCGCTACGGTATAATTTCCCGCGTCAATCAGCTTGAAAGTATCAATCCGGTTGAACTGTCCGCGAATCGTCAGGACTTGAATCTTCGCCGGGGAACCTGTTCCGCCCACAATTGTTAGAACGTCCCCGGGCGCGTAGTTTTGCCCGTTACTGGTCATCGTCAGCGATGAAACGACGATTGCCGGGGGAACCGGAACGTCAGAAGCGACGGTGTAACCAAGATTGCCCTTGAAATAAGTCGAAGCGGGACGATTGTCAGCCGGGTTAAAAGTGATTCCGATTGTTCCCACTTGCAAAGAAACAATCGCCGTGTCCGTGACGCTGGTATTTCTGAAAAGAATCTGTCCGAATTTTTCATTTTCATCGGCGGAAAAAGTGTCCCCGGATGAAATCGGACTTTCGCTGGACGCATCGTCAAAAGAAACGACGACGACTGGGAAGGGAAGATTGCAACTGCGAATCTTCAAAAACCGTCCGGCAATCGGACGGCGTTCCGTTGCCCCGGGCGCAATGGTGATGACCAGAGTTTGTGTAAAAGCTTTCATTTTCTTTTTGCGGCAAAAACGCCAACGGCGGCAATCCCGACAAGGGCAAGCCCCGCGACGATGGCAATTGTTTTGTTGTTGTTGGTCTGTCCGGCGCTGGAATTATTCGCGGCTGTGGCTTGGTCAGCCGACAAAACGGATTGCGCCAGCGCTGACTGTGCGTTGGTCAAATTCCCGACCGTCTGAATGACTTGGTCATTGCTGCGCGTCAGATACGAAAGCGCCGTCTTAATCAATTCAGGGTCTAGCGTCTGGACGGTCGCATTGCTTCCCAGCGTGACCTGTGACCCGGTATTGACCGAACCGCTGCCCGCGACAGCCGGGGCGTTCGCGCCCGACGTGGACGCCACAGGCTGTTCGGTGGATTGCTTGTTTGACGACGACGACCAGCAATAGCAGCGAAGCCCTAGACGTTGCTCCACTTTGTAATTAAAAATCACGCGACACCGCCTTTCAGCGTCCACAGGTCGCAATTTCCAAGCTTCAAAAATCCAAGCCCGGGCAAGACTGGGACAAACGGAGAATCCACCGTGCAAGGCGCGATGACGGGTTTCCCGGGAAGACGCGCGTGTTCAATCGCCTGTTTCACAAATCGAAGCGAAGCCGTTTTTTCGTTCCCGGTGTGTGACCAAAGAAAAAGGGGCGTCACGTCCGTTGAAAAATATCCGCGAATTTCCCCGGCGTCGGATTGCAGAAAATGCGTCGGCTGAAAGCAAACATGATTGTCCGCTTTTGCCGCTAAAATCACGCGGCGAACGTCGTCAACAGATTGAACGGGGACGATTTTCATTTTCGCTTTGTCCAAAAATAAATTGCCGCCAAAACTCCAGCGACGACCAGCCCGACCGTGACCAGCGTTTGCGTCGCGCCGCCGCCATTGGAACCGCCGACGCCTTGCGTGATGATGACGTTTCCAAGCTTCGTCGCCCCGCCGCTGGCGGCGGAACTGGTCGAAGCGCTGGCCGAAATGTCATATCCCGCCATAATTATTTTTTAGGTTTAGAAAACCAGAGAACGACGACAATGACCGCGACGACGGCAATCCAAATCCAAGGCGATGAGTTTCCCGAAATGCTCCCGCCCTGTGCATCCGACTGCGCTTGTGACGCTGCCATGCTCATAAAAATAAATCAGCGACGGCGAATCAGCATTACGCCAGCGATCAAAACGCCGACCGCGACAACGCCAATGATGATGAGTTTCAAATTTGAAGTGATGAACGACGTGAACTTGTCCGTCGAAATCCCTGCCGGCTGTGCGGCAGCGGTCACGGCGGGTTGCTGTGATGCTGTGTAAGCCTGTGTCGCATCGCCTAAAAGCGACTGCCAGAATCCGCCCGACGTTTGCGGGGCGCTGGTCGGGGTCGTGACCAAACTTCCGAAACTGCCCCAAAAATTATCAGTATCATTCATTTGAAAAAAACGCGCGGGTTATTTGTTCCCCGCGCGTTTGTTAAGTCAGGGGAACCGTGACGCCTAGTCCAATTTTCCAAAATAGCTGGAAAGGACGGTGATTTGCTTCGCGGAATCGTTCGCCGTCGCAAGCGTTGCGACGATGGACAGCGGAAGCCCGGGGGTCATGTTCGGCGCTGATTGCGGGTCATCGTTCAAATCAAACTCAATGTCGAATCGGTTTGAGATGACCGCGCCCGGGGTGTAATCGCGTTCAATCAATTTCGACGCCATGACGCCCTGCGTCACGTCGCGCAAAACTCGGGAACCTTGTTTGACGACAACCCGGGTGATTTGGTCCGCAGTCGTCAACAGACTGACGCGCATTAGACTGTCGCGCAAATAAAGCTGATTGCCGCATTCAATGTCGCCAGCGGCGGCATAAATGACCGTGTGACGATATTCTTTCACAAGAAAAACGTCCGTCCCGGCTTTCGCCAACAGGTCGTCATATTCCAGCGACGCCTGAATGTTCTGCGCGGAAATCGCGGGGCTTGCAGCGGACTTGTCCGGGATTTTTACTTCCAACGTGCAGAGTCCGATATTTTGACCGTTGTCGAAACCAGTCGGCAGCGCCAGCGCTTCCGTGCGGTCATATTCCTTGCGATAAGGCTCGCTAAAAACATACGGCAAACGGAAAACGGCTGTCGTCGCGGTGTTATTCGACAGCAACGCTTTTTGTGCGGTGTCCGCTGCGCTGCCAATCAAAACGGGAATCGTCGAAAGACTGGAATTGCCCGACTGCGTATAGACCACAGTCCCGGCAAGATTCGGGTCGCAAAGAGCATTCAGCCCGGTCGCGCCGAACAGTTCGGAACCAAGGCGCGTCCGTTGCGGTTTGCCGCCCACCTTGAATTGAATCAGGTCAACAACGTCCGTGACAGCCGGGATGGATTGCGTTGACGTTCCGGTCGCAGCTTTCGTGACCGTGCCAATGATGGTGACAATGTTCAAGCGCTTGTTCGGCGGCATTTTGATTGTCACGATGGAATTGCTGGCAACGCCCGCAATGTCGTTCACAGGCTCAATGAATTTGAACGGCGCAATCATTCCCAACGCGGCAAATTTCAAGACACCTGTCGCGCCAGCGCCGACGGCAAGAAATGTCTTCGGCGCGACAGCCGCAAGAAGCGACAAGCCGAACGTGGGGATTGCGAGGATTGCGGCGATGACCAGCAACGCGACGAACGCGCAGCGGTTGATGACTTTCCGGTTTTTTTGGTAGCGATTCATAATAAAAAATTGATTGCGGTTTGTTTCAGTCGCGCTGGCCGTGATTAGGCTTGGAACTTTCCGCCGAGAAGTTTCGGGGAAATAAAACTGTTCCAGACATAAACGGCGGCGATTGCGACTCCAGCGATGACGAGATAAGGAAGGGCTTTTTTAATCATAACGTGAGGGGGTTGTTTGTTGCCGTATTGCAACGGCGAAACCAGTCCGGGCGCTCTTTCCGGGTGAATCCCGCTTGATAGGCGGCGCGTTTCACGTTTCCAGAGCAAAGACCGTTTTCTAATTCGGCAAAACATTCTCAAAAGCTTTTGTCAGGCGAAACGGGCAAGCCCCGACAAATTTTCTGTGACAAATTCCGCGTGAAGAAACACAGGAAATTCACACGTGACAAAATCGAAGTCAGCGACACCGGGAAATTCACACCGTGACAAAAAAGCTGTGGCGATTGCCGGCAACGTCACGGATGAATCAGAAAATCCGTCCCGAAAACTGCCCGCCTTTTATCAGGTCGTAAGAAATATATTGCCCGAGCGGAAGCCGGGACACGGCGCTTGCGTCCGCTCCCATGCTTTCAATCTTTCGCAAGTGGACTGACTCCGTAAGCCGGAAACAAACCAGTTCCGTCGCGCTTCCAAGGATGCTGTCATTCAATTTTTGGGGACGCTGTGTCGCTGTGACCAGTTCCAGATTTTCAACGCGTCCCATTTGCGACACGGTCGCCAATTCGGGCGGAATTTCTTCCCGGTCTTGGAAGCGCCAGATTTCATCCGCGAAAATAATTTTCCGACCGCGTCCCCGGCGCGACACTTTGAAAGTCCAATCGCAAAAAAATCTGAAAGCCCGCTTCACGTCCCCGGGAAACATTCTGTGTGGGTTGTAAATGACCCAACGGGAAGCAATCGCGTTTTCCAATTCGTTAGCGGTCGCAGCATGTGGAATTTTCAGACGCGCGGACATTTGTCCAAGGTCGTCGAAAATAAAACGACAGGCGATGCCGTCAGCGTTCAAAAGATATTTGATGCCAAAACCCGTCTTGCCGCTCCCCGTCATTCCGACGATGACCGTTTGCCGGGGTGGAAGTGTAAAATCGCTCATTGAACGACAGGCGGGGAACCCGGGGGCGGCGGCGGATTTTTTAATTCAACCCCAACAGCCGGGGAAAGGGTTTTGTTTTCCCGCAAGACGGAAATCCGTCCCGCTTGGAAAGCTGCAAAGGCAACCAGTCCGGCGATGACGCCGACAAAAATCCAAATCAAATTTTTATTTTCGTTCATGCCGGGACGTTTCCAGCGATCAATTTATTTATCCGCCTTTGCATCCGAATTTCAGAACCAAGCAACGTGACCAGCGCCAGAGACAAAATGACTTCGTCTTTATACTGCGCCGAAATTCCCGCCCTGTTCAAAAGCTTTGCGATGACCCGCCCGCCGCGTTCGCAGATTATTTTTTTCGTCCCTTCGTTCCATTGCGAGTCCCGTTTGATTTCCGCGACAACGTCAGGCGGAAGTTTTGCGAGCAAAAGTTTTTTCTCCCGGGAATAGTCGCGCCATTCTTCAATGACGGCGATGAAGTCTTTTAGCGGCTGTTCAACGTCCGTGCCAATCCAAAGCTCCAGCGCAGCAGTCGCAGGAGCAAGCAAAGCAGCAGGGTCATCGGTTTGATGACCAGCCAGCGAAATTTCAGGACGTGAAGCCGCTGACGGAAGGACGGGCGGAACCGTTTCCACCGGGGCGGCGCTGATTGCGGCGGCAATCGGTGTCCGGGGCGGCGGAACTGGTTTGCGTCGAGCAATAAACCTTGCGGCGATGGAAGGGTGCAAAGACTTTTCCTGTGGATGAATTTGACCGGGATTTCTGTCCTGCCATTTCCGAATTGACTCGTAAAGTTTGCTGGCGCTCTTTGCTTCTTTGCTTCCCGGGACAAGTCCGTCCAGACGGGATTTTCCGCCGCGCAATCCTTCATGCTCAATTGCAAGACTTTCAGCGCTATCAGCGGAATCCAATGATTCACCCGCTGTCCGATTGTCTGACGACGCCACAGGCGCAACAGGCGGCGGGACTCCCGGCGCTTGTTCCGGTAATTTTGCCAAGTCATCAGCCATAAATTAATCAGACTCACCGGAAAGAAATTTTTCCATCATGGACTTTTTCGACGGGACAGCCGGAACCGGACGACCGGACTGGACGGAACGAAGCCGGAACACTTCGTCTTCCAGTTCGGAAATCTTGATTTGAAGCCGTTTCTTTTCGTCCGCGTCCGTCGTCGCGTCCCGTTTCGTTTCCAGCTTGCCCGCTTCCGTCTTCAATTCCGCTTCCGTCTTGGTTCCAGCGGAAACAGCGGCGGCGGCGGGTGGAACGGACGGCGGAACAGCGGGCGGAACCGGAACGGACGGCGGAAGTTTATCGGAAGCCGGGGCGGGCGTGTCGCTCATGCCGGAAACAATTTCAAATTCCGGTGTCATCCGATACGGGCAAGCCCGGACATGGGAAAGGATTTGCGGGCTTCGCCCGGGAAGGTTTGATGAGTTTTCCGCATTGGAACGGAAACGGTAAAATCCTGTCGGGATTTTTCCGCCGTCTTTCCGCAAAGGTCACCAAAAATTTTCGGATGTCCGCTTGCGCGAAAATGGGATGGAGTGTGAGGAAGGGGACGCGATGAAAAAAATTCGCCGGGTCGCAATAAGAGCAACCCGGCGTCAGGACTATTCCGCCCCCGGTCAATGAACCGCTCGGGTCGCTCTCCAGCGTTGCCCTATCCTGTTCACTGACGCCAAGATTTTCTCACAATTTTTTTTTGATGCACGGGAAGATTTTATTCTAAAAACTGCAAGGGATAGTCCACCCGTCCACCTAGCTTTTGCAAATCATTGTCTTTCAATGTTTTGTCAGGTGGACACCCCCTAAAAACGTCAAAAGTGGGTCAGGTGGACTGTCATTTTCGGGGGAGTCCACCTTGCAAGTCGTTTATTTTCACCCGTTTCCGTCCGTCAGGTGGACTGGTGGACTATATTTTTAACTTTAAAAAAAAATGAAAAATAATAATACAGTGTCCACCCTTCCCCGCGCCCCTTCCCTTTTCTTTTTTCGCGGCGGGTAAAATCAGGATTTTACCGTTTCCGTTCCAAAGCGGAAAACTCACAACCGTCAAAACCAGTCCACCAGTCCACCCGGGAACGGCGTCAGATTTGAACCCGGGAAGCCATTTTGCGGCTGTGCGAGTCGGCAAGGTGAACATAAACTTTGAGCAACAGAGCGCCATTGTCGCTGTCACCGCGCCAACGCGCAACCGTTGGAATGTCCACGCCGCTTTCAATGCAACGTGTCGTGAAGATATGTCGGAAATCGTGATGTGTGAGATTTGGCATTTCTGCCAGCTTGCAAGCTGTGCGGAGAGCGCGACGACACCCGGTTTGCGGTAAAATAAAATCGCTGTCGCCAGTGATTTTTTGCAACCGTTCCAGCACGTCGCGCGTTCCGTTGACGAACGGAATCAAACACGGCTTTCCGTTTTTCATTATGCTTCCCGGCGCGATGATAAAGCAATCTTCCCAATTCACGTCCGACCATTTTAATTTTCCCGCTGCGCCGATGCGTAAACCCGTCACGGACAAAAAGCGAACGATCAATCCCGCGTGTGATTTCGGGCGCGCGTCCAATTCCGTCAGCAGCGTTTGAAATTTTAATTGGCTTACGTTGTCACGGTGTTTTACGCGAACCGTCCGAAATTGAAAATGCTGTGACCGTCCCGGCAAGATTGAACGCATTGCGGACATGACAGCATTGAAGCGCGGTGCGGAATAATGCGCGACGGACAAAACGAAGTCGGAACATTGCTTGTCTGTCACCGTGTCAATTTTTTGGGCGCGTGCTGTCCAATTGTTCAGGATTATTTTTTCGATTTCGGCGTGATATTTCTGCGTGCTGACTTTGTTCCCAATGCCAGCAAGAGTTTTCCATTTCTGAATTGATTGTTGGAATTGCATGTCCCAGATTGTCACCGACGCACGACGGTTTCCTAAACCGTTGATTCCCGTTCAATTCGGGACGGGGGCACTTCCCCCGCGATTTATTTCACCGCCGCTCCAACCATTCATTAGGCTGGAACTTGCTGTAACACGACTCGCATTTCCGTTGCACGTTGCTTAATTTTTTTATCAAGCACAGTCGGCAACGCTTCACGCATTGCCTCTGCAATGTTAATTCCGAGTCTGTCTGCTAACTCCAGCCGTTTTTTAGTTTGCTCGTCCGAATCAAGTCGGAAAGCAATCTGACTTCTAGCTTTCATATTGCTCCTTTTGTTAAAACGGCTGACAGGGGAACATTAAACAGGTTATCAGGATATGTCAATACACTGTATTGATTTTAGCGTTGACACTATCACGGTAGCATGGTATCACGTTATCCGACATGAACGCAACCCGTAGCGGAAAAGGCAATCGGAAGCCACAATTAGAAGTAGTCAGCCGTTTTGAAATCATTTTCCCGTCCCGTGAAGTTTCCGGCCAATTTCGTCCGCTATCTCGCGGAGAAGTTCGTCTTTTGGAATCGGTTCGCCGTTCAAATCAATTCTCGAAATCGTTTGCAGCGTCCGAGAAATGGCAGATTGAACCAGTTCCCCATAAAGCGCCAAGCGTTCGTCAGTGTCGCTTGTCCGTCGCAACGTCGCAGCGCCCCGGACTTTCCCGTCAATCCGTTTCATTACACAAGAAATTGTTACCATGAAAAAAGCACTATCAGCAAAACGAAAACTTTCAAGCTTTGACTTCTCACGAACAGCGCGGGGGACGTTGCGCCGCCTTAAAAAAATCACGGGCTGGAGCAAAACCCGAATCGTCGAGGAGTCACTTTTTCAAGCCGAACGGACAAACGCATTTGACTTCAAAAACGGGGGTGACAAATGACTTCCGACGTTTCAGAAATTCAAATTCAGACGCGAGACGGCGGAAGATATTTCCGAAACATTTGCAAAGTTGAATACACGGTCAACGGCTGGTTAATAACGACGAACGACGGAACGGTTCAAAGTCAAAATCTGATTTCCCGCGAAAATCTTTTATATTTCCAATTCCGATTTCAAAAGGGGGACGCATGAACCATTTACAGCAGCAACTTTTTAACAAAGCCCGGACGAACGCGGACGCGGGGCTTTTGGAATTTGACAGGGCTTTTGATTTGATTTCCCAAAATTCAGAAAATCTTACGCCCGGGGTTGTCCGTGACATTGCCCGCCCGTTTCAAGCCATGCTTGCGACGTTGACCGTTTTAGAATGTTCGCTACGCGGCAACGTCCCGAAGACCGGGGAAAACAAAGACCCGCTTCCGATGGGGGACAAGGTATGACCAAAACAATTTCAACCGCGACACCCTGCCCGAAATGCGGCGGGAAATTGTTAAAGAAACAGACGCTTGTTTCCGCCGAAAAATTGAAGTGTGAAAAATGCCGTGCGGAATTTTTCAGCGGTGTCGAAGTCAGCGGGGAAGTAACGATTTGGGATTTTGCCCGGGACAGGTTTTCCAATGCGCACGGATGAACGCGAGCGGACATTTTTTCTGCATGGAATGCGGAGAATTGCCCGCGATGAAAAAAACGCCGACACAATGTCCGATTTGCGGGGCGGAAATTCAGTTTGTCAAAGACAGGCCGGAACAGAAAACCGAACGGAAAAGATTTCCAATGTCCGACGAACGCGCGGCGGGCTGGTTCAAGAAAATGCGCGAAGTGATAAATCAGGCACAATGAAAGCAAAACAATATCCCGTCACGTCCCGCGCCCAAATCCGGGCGCTGATTGCTCAAGTCTTGGTCAAAGCGCTTGCCGCACACGTCGCAAGCCTTTGGACGATTCAAGACGTGGTCGCGTTCCTGAAAGTCAACGAGCGCACGTTTTACCGTCGTCGCGCCGATTGGAAGTTTCCCGCCCCGGACATAAACGAAGGGTCGTTTATTCGCTGGCATCCCGACACGGTAAAGAATTGGAAAAACCCAAATGTCAAAGACTCACAAAAAATCCCCGCGTAAATCGAATCCCAAAGGGAAAGCCGATGTCAACGAGACGAACGGGCGAAAGCTTGGTTTGAAGCCCCCCGAACACGTCAAAGTTTTTTACGACATACGGAACGGGGACTATTGGCACAGGATGAACGGGCGCTATATCCCGATGAAAAAAAGCGATTTAATGATGCAACTTCGCGGAATCGGATTGCGCGAAAAGATTTATTTCGACGGGCAGCGGGAAATTGATTGGCCGCTTTACGAAGCGCAAAACAAACGGATGGTGGATTATGCCGGGGCGCTTGCGGGTCATCGCGTCGGACTGTTCCAAGACGGTTCAAAACGGCAATATCTTGTGACCGACGAAGCGGCGGGCGTCTTTGAAAAAATTCCGCCCTGTTCCAAGACGAACGAACCGAAATTTTTCAGACAGTTTGTCGAAGAAATTTTGCCGAATGACCAGTGGGTTTTTTTCTGTCATTGGCTCGCAATCGGACTCCGTTCATTGATCGCCGGGGATTTCCGCCCGGGACAGGTTTGTCTGTTCGCCGGGGAACATGGCAGCGGAAAAAGCCTGTTGCAAAACATGGTCACAGAAATTTACGGCGGGCGCGTCGGCAATCCGTTTCTTTACATGACCGGGGAAACGAATTTCAACCGGGACTTTGTCGGGGCGGAACATTGGATGATTGAAGACCCCCGGGGAAATATAGACATGCGGTCACGTCGGGAATTTGGCGCACGGCTGAAAGAAGCTTGCGTGAACCGGGACTACACAGTCCACGCCAAAGGGAAGGACGGAATTTATTTGCCGTTGCTTCGTCGCGTGACAATTTCCGTCAATTTGGAATTGGAATATCTTTCCGTCTGCCCGCCGATTGACCCTTCCATCGCTGACAAAATCAATCTGTTTCTTTGCAGCGGTTCCCGGGACAACCCGCTTCCGATTTTCACAAATTTCCGTGACCCGAAAACGGGTGAATTGAGTCGTCCGAAGATTTGGGAAAAAGTCATGGCTGAAATTCCGCACGTCCGGTCTTGGTTGCTGGCAAGCTTCCGCGCCGCTGACATAACCCGGACGCTGCGCGATGACCGTTTTGGAATCAAGGCGTTCCATCATCCCGTCTTGGAAGCGGAACTTTCCAGCCTTTCCCATGAATCGCGTTTACTGGAATTGATTGACGAATGTTATTGGAGCGACGAACCGCCGCACACGAAGGTCACGAAAAAAGCCGCTGAAATCCAAAAAGATTTGCTGGAGAAAAACCGTTTTGAAGCTGAAAAGATTTTACGTTATCCCGGCGCTTGCGGGTCGCATCTTGGCAAGCTAGTTCGGTCACAGCCGAAACGGGTCGCAAAAAACCCGCTGTCGCACGGTTATCAGACTTGGACAATTTTCCCGCCGTCCCCGATGGAAGACAAAAACCAAATACCGCTTGGCGTGACGACGTTTGCGATGGACGCGGGAACCGTCGCGCCAGTTTGAAAGGACAAAGACAATGGCAAATGAACAGAAACAAAAACCAGCGGCGCAATTCCGTTCGGGCGCGTTAAGCGTGTCCGTA
>Ga0134125_10004838_pt1 | contig 15362 bp, 7 predicted proteins | sample KB31751_FD_96464 | JGI IMG/M metagenome (GOLD analysis project Ga0134125, IMG submission 96464) | Terrestrial soil microbial communities with excess Nitrogen fertilizer from Kellogg Biological Station, Michigan, USA - KB3-175-1 | ecosystem: Environmental > Terrestrial > Soil > Unclassified ... | reverse complement strand
GAGAAAGCAGACCAGAAGCCTGAGCCGACCACGCTGCAGGGTGTCACCGTTACGGGTACGCGCATCCGTGGCGGCAGCACACCATCACCGACCATCACGATCGGCAGCGAGCAGATTCAGCAGGAAGGTTTTCCGGATCTCGGAGGGGTGATCCGCAGCGTGCCGCAAAACTTCTCCGGAGGACAGAATCCTGGGGTAGGACTGGTCTCAGGCGGGTCAGACAGCAATCAAAATTTGACCGGTGGCTCGGGCCTGAACCTACGCGGGCTGGGGCCGGATGCGACCTTGACCCTGCTCAACGGTCATCGCATGTCCTACGGAGGCTATGCACAGGCGGTCGATATCAGCACGATTCCGGTTGAGGCGGTGGAGCGCATTGAGATCGTCCCGGACGGAGCCTCAGCCATCTACGGCTCCGATGCGGTAGGTGGCGTGGCCAATGTGATCCTCAAACCCGACTTCAATGGCGTGACCTTGGGTGCGCGCTATGGCGGAGCCACCGAGGGTGGGCTGATCACACGTGAGTACACGGCTACCGCCGGCACCACCTGGGCCACGGGCGGTTTGATCGTGGCGGGAGAGAAAACCTCCAACGATCCGCTTTATTCCGATCAGCGTGATTACACCCGCTCGATGTACCGGCCCTCGACACTGGGGCAGGGAAGTAATCTACGCAGTGGCTTGTTCAGCCTGCATCAGTCGTTGGGGGATGCCGTCGAACTGCATCTGGATGCGCTCGGGAACGACCGGAGCAGCCACATCGCCTACGCGTACCCCAGCGTTTACTACCTCTACGGCGTAAAGACTAAGACCGTCCTTTTGGCGCCAAGTCTCGAAATATCGTTGCCGGGCGACTGGACGCTCACGCTCAGCGGGGCCGTGGGGAAAGAGAAGAACGCGATGGCGCAACCGACGGTGAATAGGGCAGACGGCGCGGTCACCGCCGCCGGCCTCAGCGCGTACCAGAACAAAAGTCAGACTTACGAGATCGGTGCCGAGGGCCCGTTGTTCACACTACCTGGTGGTGAAGCGAGGCTGGCCACGGGTGCAGGCTATCGATACAACGATTTTCAATATCGGAGCGGTAACACCACAATCTACGGTGGCGACGAAAGCAGCCGCTTTGCCTATGCCGAGTTGAACCTTCCATTGGTGGGTCCGGAGCAGGGCATCGGCGGGATCGAGCGACTCGAGCTGAGCGGCGCGATCCGCACCGAGGATGGAGATTACGACAGGGTGACCACACCCAAGCTCGGGGTGATCTATTCACCCAGTGCCGATTTCACGTTGAAAGCCTCATGGGGTAAGTCGTTCAAGGCGCCTACCCTCAATCAACGCTATTCCGCGGGGTACGCCCTCTACTATCCAGCGGCGACGTTTGGTACGGGATATCCCACGGATGCCACGGTAATAGGGCTGTCGGGTGGCAATCCGGATCTGCACCCGGAGCGGGCCCGGACATGGAGTGCCTCGTTGGCATTCCATCCGGAGGTGTTGCCCCAGCTCGAAACGGAGTTGACCTGGTTTGATATCGACTACACCCAGCGTGTTGTGCGGCCTCTCGTCAACAACGATGTGCTGGGCAATCCGATCTACGCGGACTTCATCGATTATGACCCAACTGAGGCCGCGCAGGTGGCGGCGCTTTCAAACGCCAGCTTCTACAACTACGTCGGCACACCTTACGACGCCAGCAAGGTCGTGGCGATCATCGATGACAGGTATGTCAATGCATCCCGGCAGCGAATCAAAGGGATCGATCTGTCAGGGGCGTACCGGTTCGACCTGGGCGCGGGACGATTGACAGTCCGCGGCTCAGCCAGTTGGCTGGACAGTACGCAAACGCTGACGGCGGCGCAGAGCCCTTATGACCTGGCCGGCACGTTGTTCAATCCGACCAGGACCAACAGCCGTATCGGGGCGGTCTGGCAGCAGGGTGCTTTCACCGCTTCGCTGTTTGGAAACTACAAGAGTGGGGTTATCAACACCAACACCTTGGACGGCGAAAAGAGCGCTTCATTTACCACTTTCGACGCCACGCTGCGCTACGACACCGGCGCACGTGATGACGCATGGTCAAACCTGACATGGCAGTTGTCGGCACAGAACCTGCTCAATCGTGCGCCACCCTTGTACACCCCGATTTCACCCACCTACACACCTTACGACTCGACCAACTATTCGGCAGTGGGACGCTTCGTGAGCCTTTCCGTGTCCAAGCACTGGTAGGAGAGGGAAATGAAACGTTTTCAGCAGACGGCTGTGCGGGTAGCCGCCATGTCCCGCTTGCCTTGGCACACCTCGATCAGAAAGCGATATGTGCACTGGTTTCCGGCGCTTGCACTTGTTTTACTGAGCGTGGTTGTTGCTGGGGCATCGCATGCGGAGAGGATCTCGCCGCGACGCCTGCTGGAGGTGACTGACCTGGATAACCCGGCGATCTCGCCCGATGGGCGATACGTGGCGTTCCGGACCGAGCAGGCCTTGGTCGAGCGCAACACGTACGACACTGCGTGGTATGTACAGGCTTTGAGTGGGAAATCGCCACCGCTCCGTATAGCAGATGGCGGTGCACCATTACGCGTGTCCGTCACTGGGCTAGTGCAGTCATCGCCGGCTGCGTGGTCTCCAGATGGAAAGTGGATCTACTACCGCGCCCGTCTCGCTGGCCGTGTCTCCGTTTGGCGCGCGGCAGCGGATGGCGCCGGAGCCCGCGCGGTGACGTCGGATCCGGCGGACGTGCGGGATTTCACGCTGAGTAGCGATGGCAAAACGCTGAAGTACAGTGTCGGCGCTACGCGGAAGGCGGTCGTCAACGCTGAAGAGTCCGAATACGACCACGGCATCCGTATCGACGACACGGTGAACATTGCTGCCGGGTTGTTCCGGTCGAGCAAACTCTATGGGCGACCGACCACAGAGCGCTTCCTGGGAAACTGGTTCTCGATGGGGCCTTTGCTGGCGGAGGTGAGGGATCGTTGGAAGGCAGTCGATCTGGCAACGATGACAACCCGGGGCCTGTCCGCATCAGAGCGGCCGGCGCGCCCGCTGACGCCAGCCGACCTTTCGCCGGATCTACCGGTGGCGCCGATCAAGATATTGGATGGCCAGTTGCCGCAGCGCTACCAGATAGCCCAAAACCCACGCGACGAACGTATCGCGGTGCTGTTGCCTGGGCACAAGGACAAAGGGTTGGCGGGGAGCCGGTATATCGAGCTGGCCATGCTGCCGAATAGGCACGCTTCGCGTCCGATCCTATGTACGGCCAAGCTATGCCGCCACAGAGACATCACGGATATCCTCTGGCGGCCCGGGAGCGATGAAGTTGTGTTCACGATTACCAACTATAACCGGACGCAGTCGATCTACGGATGGAATGTCGTAACGGGCGTGGTGCGGCCGATCGCGCTTTCCGACGGGCTCGTCCCCTGCGCACTATCGTCCGACACACTGGTGTGCGTCGCAGCGGAGGCAGATCATCCGCCACGTCTTGAGGCGATTGATGCAGAGAGTGGCCATCGGCGAATCCTCTTTGAACCGAACAAGGGATTGGATGCGGATATCGCGGCTACGGTGCCGGCAAAACTGATCCACTGGAAGGACGCGCAGGGACGGGAATTCACCGGCCAGCTCTTCGAAGCGCGAGGGGCGAGCGCCGGCCATCCGTCGCCATTGTTCATAAATTTCTATCACTGTTATGGTTTTTTGCGCGGCGGAGTAGGCGACGAATGGCCGTTTGCCACTCTGGCCGAGGATGGCATCTCGGCGCTATGCATCAATGCAATCCCGGAGTACCGCCTTGACGCCGCGGCGCGCTACGACCAGGGGCGTGCGGCCGTCGAGAGCGTCGTGAAGCTTCTGTCTTCCGAAGGGCGCATCGATCGAACTCGCGTCGGCATGGGCGGACTCAGTTATGGAAGCGAGGTGACGCTATGGACGCTTACCCACTCGGATGTGGTGACTGCTGCTTCAGTCAGCGGCGTTTCGGTAACGCCAACGCTTTATCTGTTCAATAGCCTGCGCAAAGCCTTCCGATCTCAATTCAGGCAGGCGTGGCAACTTGGTTCACTGGCGGAGACGCCAAAGCGGTGGCGGGAAGTCTCGCCCGCGTATCAGCTCGACAAGATCAAGGCACCGATTCTGTTCCAGTTGCCAGAGCAGGAATACCGGTTAACGCTGGATTATTCTTTGCCTCTGGCATACAGACATCGAGCGGACATCTACGTGTTCCCGGACGAGACCCATATCAAGTTTCAGCCTCGGCACAAGCTGGCGGTATATGAGCGCAACGTCGATTGGTTCCGCTTCTGGCTACAAGATTATGAAGATCCGAATCCCATCAAGAAGCAACAGTACGTGCATTGGCGAGAGATGAGAGATGAGGTATCGGCCACGCCAGCAAAGACTGGCGCTCATTCGGGCGGCTGAATTTGATCGGAAACACCTGGATCAAGTGCAAGCTTTGAAGATTTTCGTGCAGAGATGTTCACTCTGGCCATCGGCTCGTCCGTTGCGGACGAACCGAGCAGGTGCAGTGCGCTTCCGGTCGGTGGCCGTTTCGCCATGCTGGACGACGGCATGGGGTTCAGCTTGATTCCATCGAAGTCGTGATCGAGAAGCGACTAGGCTGATCAGTCAGTGCTGTGACATGCAGCGACCAGATGTCTTGGAGGCCGTGCGAAGCCGCTGGCCGGCACGCGGATACGCACAACGGCAGACTCGGAAAAGGGTGCCATTCGTGCCAGGGACATTTTCTCGCAATGCTGCGAGTCACCACCAGTGAAGACAGACAATCAAGGTGGAAGAATGACTCTCGGTTGATGCCATCTCCGATGCCGGTATAACCAGACATAGACGGGCGACGAGCAGAATTCCGCCACTATTTTCGGGAGTGGGCATAACTTTCGTCCGAAGGCGGCTTTTTGCTTTACAACACCGCGCTCAAGGCGTTCTATATACGCTTGCTGGACGCCAAGAGCCGTGCCCAACATGTCACCCGATCGTCACGAGTGGTTTCTCAACCAGGTGTTCTGCCATCGGCAGATGCTGCAGCATTACCTGCGCAAGTATCTGAACTCCGACGAAGACATCGAGGATGTTATCCAGGACACCTACCTGCGCATCTACGGCATCCAGGACTACACCGCGGTCGAGTCGCCTAGGGCGCTGTTGATCACCATCGCCCACAACCTGGCGGTGGAACTCGGGCGCCGGCGGGTCAGCCGCGCCACGGATACAGTGGCGGATTTCGATGCGCTGAGCGTCTCTTCCGGTAGTCCCCATATCGAAGAGCAGCTCGACGCGCGCCGCCGCTTCGAAGCATTCTGCTCGGCGGTGGACAGCCTGCCGCCGATCTGCCGCCGCGTGTTTGTGCTGAGGAAGGTCTACAAGTTGTCGCAGGCGGAAATAAGCGCCGTGTTGGGCATCTCGCAGAGCACCATCGAGAAGCATGTCGCCAAGGGCCTGGTGCGGTGCCGGGATCATCTGCGCGAACATGATCTGCCGGGCCGATCCGTGTCGACGGACAAAGGGCGCGACGGCAGCTGGCTCGCGGGTGAAGGAGACGTCCGATGAGCGACGTGCTGAAGTTCCGCAGCACGGCCGAGCTGGAAGAGGACGCTGCTGCCTGGGTGTGGCGGCTGGACGACGAGGGCGTTTCCCCGCAGCTGCGCGCGGAGTTCGAGCAGTGGCTGCGGCGCGACCCGCGCCACCGCCGTGCGTTCGAGGAACTGGGCGGCATCTGGCAGTCGCTGGATGACCTGGCCGAGGCCAAGCGCGACGAGAAGGTGGCCACCTTCGTCGCGGAAGAACAGCGCCTGTACGCGAAGCCCGCGCCCGCGCATGGGCGGTTGCGCCGCTGGCTGCCCTGGGCGATGGCGGCGTCGCTGTTGCTCGTCGCCGGCAGCTTGTCCTGGTACCGGCGCGGCAACGAATCGGAGACGCTTGCCACGGCGGTGGGACAGCAACGCAGTGCCACGCTCGCGGACGGGTCGGTGGTGGAGCTCAATACCAACACCATTCTCGAGACCCACTTCACCCCTGGCCGGCGCGACGTCCGGCTGGAAAAGGGCGAGGCTTCGTTCAAGGTGGCGCACAACGCGCAGCGTCCGTTCTACGTGCATGCCGGCGACACGGTCGTGCGGGCGGTCGGTACCGCGTTCAACGTGCGCCTGCGCGACGCGCACGATGTCGAAGTCATCGTCACTGAAGGCGTGGTGGAAGTGACCCCGCAGCATGCGCCGGGCAGGACCATCGCCGCCGCGTCGCCGCCGCCTGCGCCGGTGGTGCAACGAAAGCTCACCGCCGGCGAACGCTTCGATGCCGGCGCCGCCATTCCGGTGAAGCAGATCACTGCGGCAGCGGCTTCCAACACGCTGGCGTGGCACGAGGGCGCGATCGTCTTCGACGGCGAACCGCTGGCGCAGGCGATCGACGAACTGAACCGCTATACCGATACGCGGCTGGTGGTGGCCGACGCCAGCATCCAGGACCTGCGGGTGGGCGGGCGGTTCCGCACCGGCGACGTCAACGGTTTCCTGGAGGCGCTGGCCAAGGCGTTTCCGGTAACCATCCGCCGCACCTCCGACCACCTGGTCTACATCTACGCACGGATGCCCGCGCAGGCGTCGCGCCGGTAGTCGTCCCCCCATCACGCTCGCCCGCGGCCGTGGCATGCGGGTGGCGGAAATCGTGGCCAGCCCCGTCTATGAGTGATCCGGCGCAACGGCGTCGTCACCATCGTCGAGCGGGGCGGATGAGAAACACCACTGGCATCTTGCGCGGCCTGCTGCGGCTGGCACTCCTGCTCGCCTTGCCCGGCATGCCGGCCTGCGTAGCCCATGGCAGGTCCTTCGACATTCCCGCGCAGCCGGCGGCTTCGGCGTTGAACGAATTCGCGAAGCAGGCGGACATCACGTTGATCTTCTCGTACGACCTGGTGGCCGGCGAAAACACCCACCGCCTGAAAGGTGGCTTCAGCGTGGACGAAGGACTCACCCGGCTGCTGGCCGGGACCTCGCTGGATTACCGGCAGGCAACGGAGGGTACCTATCTCATTTGCGCGCGCGCGTCCTGCGGGCACTCAGCGCCGGCGAAGCGCGAGGCTATGCGCCGGCAGGATCACACGGGGAATGGCGGAAATTCGCCAAAGCCCCGTCTTCAAGACAAGCCGGCGCCCACGCCGGATATATGAATCAATCTCTGGGGAGAGAATGCAGCCATGCGAAGCCATCGTGCGATGAATCATTTCCGGCGCCACGTTCTGTGCAGCGCCCTGTTGGTGGCTGCAGGAATCTGCGGCGCGATACCGAATGCCCATGCGCAGAAAACCGCGGACATAAAAAGCTTCGACGTCCCCGAACAACCCGCTGCCAAGGCGCTGAACAGCTTTGCCGAGCAGGCCGACATCACGCTGGTGTTCTCGCAGGATCTGGTGCAGGGCATGACCGTGCACCCGCTGCACGGGTCCTACACGATGCTGGACGGTTTGCGGGCCATGCTGAAAGGTACCGGGCTCAGCATCCAGAAGGTCAACGACCATACGATTTCGATTGGGGATGGAGCCCGCACGGGTGAGGCTGGCGAGGTCGAGTCACGGCGGAAGGACGTGAATACGCTCGCCACCGTGACCGTGACCGGTACGCGTATTCGTGGAGGGAGCACGCCGTCGCCTGTCATCACGATCGGCAGCGAGCAGATGCAGCAGGAGGGCTTTTCGGATCTGGGCGAGGTGATCCGCAGCGTGCCGCAAAACTTCAACGGCGGGCAGAACCCGGGTGTGGCCGGCGTCTCGAGCGGGCCGAACTACAACCAAAACATCACTGGCGGTTCGGGCATCAATCTACGCGGGCTGGGTCCGGATGCGACCCTGACCCTGCTCAACGGTCATCGCATGTCCTACGGCGGCTTCTCCCAAGCGGTAGATATCAGCGCGATTCCCATTGAGGCGGTGCAGCGCATTGAGATCGTCCCGGATGGCGCATCGGCCATCTATGGCTCCGATGCAGTAGGTGGTGTGGCCAATGTAATCCTCAAGCGCGATTTCAATGGTGTGACCGTGGGCGCGCGCTACGGGGGCGCCACGGAGGGCGGGTTGGTCACCCGCGAGTACAACGCCACCGCCGGTACCACTTGGGCCACGGGGGGCTTGATCGTGGCAGGTGAAAAAACCTCTAACGATCCGATCTACTCCGACCAGCGTGACTACACCCAATCGAGGTACCAGCCGTCGACGCTGTGGCAGGGCGGCAAACTTCGCAGCGGATTGTTCAGCCTGCATCAGTCACTGGGAGATGCCGTCGAACTGCATCTGGATGCGCTCGACAGCAATCGGAACATTTACACAGCGCTCGCGTATCCCGGCGTTTACTACCCCTATAACGTGGAGACGAAGACCACACTGCTGGCGCCCAGTCTCGAAATATGGTTGCCGGGAGACTGGACGCTCACGCTCAGCGGGGCCATGGGGAAAGAGAAGAATTCTGTTGTTCAACCGACGGTGAATAGGGCAAACGGAACGATCACTTCCGAAGGCCTCGCCGGATACAGGAACAAAAGCCAGAGTTACGAGATTGGTGCGGAAGGGCCGCTATTCACGCTGCCCGGTGGTGAAGCAAGGCTGGCCATGGGCGTGGGCTATCGATACAACGACTATCTGGATACGTACGGCAACTCGATCGGTACCGACGACGGTGAAAGCAGCCGCTTTGCCTATGCCGAGTTGAACCTGCCGTTGGTGGAGTCGAAGCAGGGCATCGGCGGGATCGACCGACTCGAGCTGACCGGCGCGATACGCACCGAGGATGGCGATTACGGCAGGGTGACTACGCCCAAGCTCGGGGTGATCTATTCGCCCAGTACCGATGTCTCGCTGAAAGCTTCGTGGGGAAAGTCGTTCAAGGCGCCAACACTCTGGCAGCACTATTCCATCGGGTATGCCTTCTATGTGCCGGTGGCGACGTATGCGAGGGGAGGGGTGTATCCCGCGGATGCTACGGTGTTGGATTTGGAAGGTGGAAACCAGGGCCTGGGTCCGGAACGGGCCCGGACCTGGAGTGGCTCATTGGTACTCCATCCTGAGGCGTTGCCGCAGTTCGAAATGGAGCTGACCTGGTTCGATATCGAGTACACCCAGCGGGTCGTGAAGCCCCTCAGTCCAAGCGACTTTTTTCTCGGTAATCCGACCATCGCGGATTATCTCATTTACGACCCGACCGAGGCCGCGCAGGCGGCGGTGCTCGCATCGACCAAATTCTACAACTACGTCGGTGCACCTTATGACGCCAGCAAGGTTGTAGCGATCTTCGACAACCGGCTTGTCAATGCATCCATACAGCGCGTCAAGGGGGGTGATCTGTCAGGGTCGTACCGGTTCGACTTGGGCACGGGACGGTTGACGTTCCGTGGCTCGGCCAGTTGGCTGGACAGTTCACAAGCGCTGACGGCGGCGCAGAGCGCTTACGACCTGGCCGGCACGTTGTTCAATCCGGCCAAGATCAACAGTCGCATCGGGGCGGTCTGGCAGCAGGGTGGCTTCACCGCTTCGCTGTTTGGAAATTACAGGAGCGGAGTGACCAACACGGCGGACGGCAGGAAGGGAGCTTCGTTTACCACCTTCGACGCCACGCTGCGCTATGGCACCGGCGTGCGCGAGGACGCATGGTCGAACCTGACGCTGGAGTTGTCGGCCCAGAACCTGCTGAATCGTGCGCCTCCGTTGTACGTCCCCGTTTCATGGACCTACACGCCTTACGACGCGACCAATTACTCGGCGATCGGACGCTTTGTGAGCGTTTCGGTTTCCAAGCACTGGTAGGAGAAATCATGAATCTCTCTCATCAAGCGGCCTCGTGCACAGCCGCGATGGTACACGTGTGGCCGTATGCTTCAATCACAAAGCGGTTTGTGCGTTGCGTTTTGGTACTTGCGCTCGCTGCACCGAGCGTGGCTTTCGTCGGGCCGCTGCACGCGGAAACGATTTCACCGCGGCGCCTGCTAGAGGTGACCGACCTGGGCAATCCGGCCATTTCGCCCGATGGGCGCTACGTAGCTTTCCGGTCCGAACGTGCGTCGGTTGCGCGTAATACGTACGACAGTACGTGGTTTGTCCAGAGCCTGGATGGAAAAGCTCCGCCGCTGAGGGTAGCGGATGGCGGCGCACCGCTGTTCCAGTACGTCAACGGAACCGTGCTGCCATCGCCGGCCATGTGGTCGCCCGATGGGAAGTGGATTTACTATCGTGCGAATTTCAATGGCCGCGTCTCCGTCTGGCGTGCAGCGGCGGATGGTTCCCGGGCTGGCGAAGTGACATCGGATCCGGCGGACGTGCGGAATTTTGCGCTGAGCAGCGATGGTAAAACGTTGATGTACAGCGTTGGTGCGACACGGAAAGCGGTCATCAATGCGGAGGAGTCCGAGTACGAACACGGCATCCGCATCGATGACACGGTGAATATCAGCGACGGACTGTTCCGGCAGATTGCCATCAACGGGCGGCCGACCACGATGCGGTTCCTGACGATACCCGGAGTGGAGGGGTGGGCCGCGTTTGCGCCCCTGTTGGCACAGGTGCCGGACCACTGGAAAGCCGTCACCCTGGCGACGATGACAACCAGGGAGCTGTCTGCATCGGAGCATCCGGCGCACCGGCTGACGCCGGCCGATCTTTCGCCCGATCTGCCGGCGGAGCCAGTCAAGATCTGGGACGGCCTGCAACCGCAGCGCTACCAGATAGCCACTGCTCCAGACGACGAGCGCATCGCAGTGCTGTTGCCCGGGCGCAAGGACAAGGGGCTGTTCCAAAGTCGGTATGACAGGCTGGCCATGTTGCCGGACCGGCACGCTTCGCATCCGGTTTACTGCACGGACGAGCTGTGTCGAAACAAAGGCATCACCGATATCCAGTGGCGGCCCGGAAGCGATGAGATCTTGTTCACGATCGACGATTATGACCAGGGACATGCACAATCCATCTACGGGTGGAACGTCGTTACCGGCAAGGTGCGGCCGATCGTGCTTTCCCATGGGTTGGTCAGCGGAAGCCAGCGTTATTGGGACATTCCTTGTGCGGCGTCGCATGACGCACTGGTATGCGTGGCGGCGGAAGCCGATCACCCACCCCGGCTCGAGACGATCGATGTGAAAAGCGGTCATCGACGAGTCCTGTTCGCCCCGAACAAGGGGTTGGAGGCGGATATCGCGGCCACGGTGCCGGCCAAACTGATCCGCTGGAAGGACGCGCAGGGGCGGGAGTTCACCGGTCAGTTCTTTGAAGCGCGAGGGACGAGCACCAACCATCCGCCGCCGTTGTTCGTTAATTTCTATAGCTGCTATGGCTTTCTGCGTGGTGGGGAGGGTGACGAGCAACCGCTTGCCACCTTGGCCGAGGATGGCATCTCGGCGCTCTGCATCAACGCGATTCCGGGGGCTCATCTCGATGCCGCTGCCAATTACGACCAGGGGCGTGCCGCCGTCGAGAGCGTCGTGAAGCGTCTGTCCGCCGAGGGTCGCATCGATCGGACTCGCGTCGGAATGGGCGGGCTCAGCTATGGCAGCGAGGTGACGTTGTGGACGCTGACCCATTCGGACGTGGTGAGGACTGCGTCCGTCAGCGGTACCTCGTCGACGCCGACCTATTACCTGTTCAACAGCCTGCGGGCTAGCTTCCGGTCCACCTTTCGGGAGATGTATCAACTTGGTGCGCCGAACGAAACGCCTGAACAATGGAAGGAACGTTCGCCTGCCTATCAACTCGACAGGATCAAGGCAACGGTCCTGTTCCAACTGCCCGAGAAGGAATACCGGGATACCTTGGACTATGCGTTGCCTCTGATGCGCAGGCATCAGGCAGATATGTACGTGTTTCCGTACGAGACCCATATCAAGTACCAGCCGCGACACAAGCTGGCGGTGTACGAGCGCAACGTCGACTGGTTCCGCTTTTGGCTGCAGGGCTATGAAGATCCAATTCCGAAAAAAGCAGCTCAATATCGCATCTGGCGCGAAATGAAGAAGGCCGATACTCGCCGTTTTGATACGGGTGATAACGATAAATCGTGATCTTGTCGAGGCATCCAGTCCCCGGCAAGAAAGCAAGAGGAAGGATAGGGTAGTTAACGCATTTTACGTGCGGTGATGTCGGCATCGCGCATGCCGGTTCGTTTTCATCTGCCTGCCATGCGTGATGGCTGCGTGTTGCCGGTCGGGGATGTCTTTGGAATCGGCTGCCGACTGCGTGCACGAATCATCCGGCCAGACTTTCGCCTCAGCCCCCTGGCGAACAGGACAGTCGTAGACGACTGGAAAGCATCTCATTCGACACTAGGTGGTCAGTACATGCGCTACGCGACGATTCTTATCATGACAGTGTTGCTTGCCGCCTCCGTAACGGGAGTGTCGGCGCGGACCTTGGAGGTGAAGGATGTCCTCAACCTGGAGCGGGTCGATAGCTTCAGCATCGCGCCGGATGAGGCTTGGGTAGCCTATGCACGCACGCGGCCGTTTGCAGGAGAGAGGACATACCAGGAAGACATGGGCGGCTCGGGCTGGGCACGCAGTGATATCTGGGTGCTGCGTCCAGGGACTGAAAAGCCACGCAACCTGACTCACGGCGAAAGTGACGGGTCAGGATGGTTCATGCCGCTGTGGTCGCCCGATGGGCGTTACCTGACATTTGCCTCCACTCGCGGCACCGAAGGTGTACGGCTGTACATGTGGGATTCCCATCTTGACGAGATGCGGGTGCTATCGGCCCGATCTGTCGATCCCATGTCGACGCGCTGGCTGCACGGCGATTCGCTGGTGGCGGTCGCACTCGGGAACGACGAGCCGTGGTCCTGGCTGGCCCCGAACCGAATGGCGGGACAGGCAGCGGCCAGGCAATGGCAGCAGCATTGGGACCTGGGAAAAGCGACGGCCAGTGTCGTGAACAGCGGTCAAAAAGCACCGTCACTTGACACGCGGCGGCAGGATGCGCTGGTCGTCGTGCAGGCCGACGGAAAAATGCGAAAGGTTGCCAGTGGTGTGCAGCTGAGGGTAGCTGGCTTGGCGCCGGATAGGCGGAAAGTCGCGTTCGTGTACGCAAAGAACGTCGTGCGCCTCGATCCAGCGCAACCGTTGCCCTTCAGAGTTCGACAAAGCCAGTATGACATGACAGTTGGCGTACTCGACCCGGAGAGCGGGCGGGTGGCCGCAGTTCCCGACACGGTCCAACACGTGGACGAGCGCACTATCGCGTGGTCTGCGGATGGACGCAGGTTGGCATTCCTCGCGAATCCGGTCGGTAAGCCGATGAACGATGCCGCACTGGTGTCCTGTGAAGTTTCGCAGCCGTTACCTGCCACACTGCGCTGCGTTACCGTGGCGGATAAAGTTCCAGGCGAGGCATTTGGCTGGCATGTCACGCCCACACTGCTGTGGAACGGCGACACCATTCTGTTCCATGCCCAGCCCAAGGCCAACCTGGCCCTGCGTCCGAAATTTCACCGGAGTGACTGGTATGTATTCGCGCCAGGGCAACCGATGAAAGTAATGACGAAGGGCATCAAACAGCCGCCCGCACGAGTGGTTCCGGTATCGAATACTTCGCTGCACGCAGAGGCCAGCGTGGTGGCTGTCGCCGACGGGAGGTTGATCCGGTTTTACGAGAACGGTCGCGTGGTACCGATGCAGCTCGCCTCGGGCAGGACGGTGCGAGCGATCGAATGGACCGATGCAGATGCAGCTGGGTCGGAGGGAGACTTCGCTGCCGCAACGCACGCCATTGTCGTGGTGGATGGAGAGGCAGCTCCCTCCTCCCATCGCTACCTGGTTGACTTGAGAAACGGATCTGCCGCCGAGCTGAGCGAGGCGCCTTCGCCCACCGCCAGCGTGGCAGCGGCCTCGGCAGCGGGATCAACAATCATCCTGACCGATCGAACCGACACGGGCACGTTTGCCTGGGTCGGTGGCAACGATACTGCGTGGAAACGCTTTGCGGCGGTCAATACTTTCTTGAAGGATGTCGACCTCGGCGCCGCCCAGTCGTATACATACTCAACGCAGAGTGGCCTACAGGTCACCGGGTGGATACTTCTGCCGCCAGGGCACGCGCCGGGACAGCGTCATCCGACTCTGATGTGGGTGTATCCGGGCAGGATACTGGGCGGGGCCATCCCGGAAGAAATGCGGGTCGACTATCCGTTCCCATTCGTCAACTTGCAGCTCTTTGCCGCGCATGGTTATGCGGTCATTATTCCCAGCATGCCCATAGCGGACTCCCCGCCCCGCTCGCAACTGCTCGGCAGCATCATCCCGGCACTGGATGGGGCAATCGCCCTTGGCCTTGTCGATCCCGAACGCGTGGCCATCGGCGGACACAGTGCCGGCGGCTATGCTACCTACAGCGTGGTTACCCAGACGGATCGATTCAAGGCAGCCATTGCCTTGGCGGGGCTGACCAATTTCATCAGTGAGTACGGCACCTTCTCTCCGGAAGTGCGTTACAGCGATGAAGCACCCGAGGACCATTACCTGGGTGGCGGCCTGGAGACTCGCTTCGGCGGGATAAGCATCGGACTCGATGCACCTCCATGGCAAGAGCCGGAGCTCTATGTGGACAACAGTCCGGTCATGCATGTCGATAAGGTGAACACTCCGATACTGATGATTCACGGAGATCTCGATATTGTACCCATTCAATCGGCGGAGCAGTTTTTCAGCGGCTTGTATCGCTTGAACAAGACCGCGCAATTCGTGCGGTACTGGGGTGAAGGGCATAACATCACCCGGCCGGCGAATGTTGTCGACCTTTGGCAACGCTCATATGCATGGCTCGATCGCTATCTCTCACAACCTTGAAAATCAAGGCTCCAGCGAGGCTGGCGCGGTAATCTCTCCCTGGTCCCGGACATTCCAGAAGTAGAGCTTTCTGGCATCTCTCGAGCCCGGAGATTCCATGAAGAAGTCGAAGTTCAGCGCGACCTGGTGCAGTGCTTCGTTATTTTTGAACCAAGACGTCGATTGGCACGAATGACTTTTTGCAGAATGTCGTTCGGTTCGCCCCGGGCGAGGTAGGGTGTTCCTTCGCCAGTGCATTTCAACTCTATTGCCCCTTGGTCAGTGCATCTTGCACAGCACTGGCCGCTGGGATATAGATCGTTGACGGACGGTAGGTGGTGATGCCCGGCATGGCCCATGGCTTCGACAGTTTCCTGGAAATGCCACGAGACCTGCCCGTGAGGGAGGAGGAGTTGCATGAGCGCATGCGCAGCTTCGAGATGTTTTCGCGTGCGCACTACGGCGGCCTGTTGCACTTCCTGCGCCTGCGCGTTGCCAACGAGGAAGATGCCAAGGATGCCGCCCAGGAAAGCCTGATGCGCCTGATG
>Ga0134125_10004837_pt1 | contig 15364 bp, 10 predicted proteins | sample KB31751_FD_96464 | JGI IMG/M metagenome (GOLD analysis project Ga0134125, IMG submission 96464) | Terrestrial soil microbial communities with excess Nitrogen fertilizer from Kellogg Biological Station, Michigan, USA - KB3-175-1 | ecosystem: Environmental > Terrestrial > Soil > Unclassified ... | reverse complement strand
TGAAGCCTGCCACAAAGCGCGTCTTCGGGTTGTCATAAAGCTCGCGTGGAGGGGCAATCTGCTCGATACGGCCGTGATTCATGACCGCGATCCGATCGGATGTCACCATCGCCTCGGCCTGATCGTGCGTCACATAGACGGTCGTCACGTGAAACTCGTTATGCAGGCGCCGGATCTCGAAGCGCATCTCCTCGCGCAGGGTGGCGTCCAGATTGGACAGGGGCTCGTCCAGCAACAGGACGGAAGGCCGGATCACGATCGCGCGGGCCAGTGCGACCCGTTGCTGCTGCCCGCCGCTGAGCTCGGCGGGATAACGGTCGGCAAGGTGGTTCAGACGCACGACTTCGAGCATCTCGCCGACGCGACGCTTGATTTCGGGCTTTTGGACCTTGCGCAGCTCCAATCCGAACGCGACGTTTTGCTCGACTGTCATGTTCGGCCAGATCGCATAGCTCTGGAAGATCATCGACATCTGACGCCGGTCGGGCGACACCGAGCCCGATGGCGAGGAGAGGATTTGGCCGTCCATCTCGATCGTACCGAGCGTAGGCTCGACAAAGCCGGCGATCATCCGCAGAGTTGTCGTCTTGCCGCACCCCGAAGGCCCGAGCAGCGAGACGAACTCCCCGGATTGCAGTTCGAGGTTGATGTTGTCGACCGCATGAAAATCGCCGTAATGTCTGCTGATGCCGGTCAGCTTGAGCCTGCTCAACTATTCCTCCGCAGCATGAAATCGCGCCCGATGATCTTCGTTCCGATGACGGCGATTGCAACCGTCGCGAGCAGAAGGATTACGCCAAGCGCGGCCAGCACTTCGAAATTGCCTTCTTCCGACAGGTCAAACAGCATCACCGAGATGACCCGCGTGTGCGGCCCGACGAGGAAGATCGCCGAGGACAATTCCCGCGTCGCCGGGATGAAAACCAGAATCCAGGCGCCGGCGAGGCTTTTCTTCAGCAGCGGGATCAGGACCTTGCGAATCGCCAGAAAGCGGCTGCCACCGAGAATTCGGACCGCCTCCTCCATTTCCGGATTGATGCTGCGCAGTCCCGCCGCGCTCGACGTATAGGCAATCGGCAGAAAGCGGGTCGTAAAGCCGAGGATCAGGATGGTCGCGGTACCATAGAGGGCCAGAGGTGGCGAGGCGTACGCGGCATAGAAGCCGATCGCCAGCACAACGCCGGGAATCACGAACGGAGCCATGCACAGAAACGCCAGCACGTTGCTCCAGGGCACCAGCTTTCGGTTGACGACATAAGCAATCGCCAGCGACAGGCTTATCGCGGCAAAAGCCGTCACGGCCGCATAGACGAAGGTGTTCAGGATCGTCTGCTTGGCCTGGGTTTGCTCGAACAGCAGATAATAGAAATTATGCAGGGTCAGATTATCGAAGCTGAAGCCACGGCCCCAGGCCTTGGAAAAGGCCGCCTGGAACAGGACCAGCATCGGAAGAAAGACAGAAAGCGCGCCAACCACCAGCGCATAAGCGAGCATGACCCAGCGCCAGGGCCCCAACGCGATCATCCTTCGCTCGCCGCCCTTGCCGGTCACGGACGTGTAGCCTCTGCGGCCCAATATCCTGCGCTGCAGCCAGAACATCAGCACCGTGATGACGAGCAGCGGCATCGCGAAGGCCGCCGCCTCCTCGACACGGACCGGATATTCGAAGAATTGCCAAAGCTGCGTTGAAACCACGTTGAAACGGGCCGGCAATGCGATCAACGCGGGCGCGCCGAACAACGCAATGGCTTCGAGAAAACTGATGATGATCCCGCCGATAATCGCCGGCATCACGAGCGGCAACGTCACCCGCAACGTGGTCCGCAGCGTTCGGGCGCCGAGGATGTTGGCGGCGTCCTCCATCTCGGACGAGACCAGGTCGAGCGCCGAACTGGTAAAGACGAAAGTGTAGGGAAACGACGTCACGGCAATCACGAGAATCAAGCCGGTCATCGAATAGACGTTGAAGATGCCGTGCGTGGCGCCGGTCAGCGCCATCCAGACCTTGTTCAGCCACCCGGAATTCGGTCCCGCCAGCAATATCCAGCCGATGGCGCCGAGATAGGGCGGCGTAACGAAGGCGGCGAACACGGTTAGCCGAACGAACGCCTTGCCCGGCATGTCGGTGCGCGAAACGGCCCAGGCGATGGGAACGGCAAAGCAGGTGACGAGCAGAGAGACCCCGACACCAAGCTCCAGCGAGTTCGCCAGCGCCTCCAGATGCCTGAGGCTGCCGTAGGCCGCCCGGTAATTATCCAGGGTAAATCGGCCGGTGTCTGTCTCCTGCAGGCTCGAAACGATCAATCGCAGAATCGGATTCAACACCAGGAAGGCGAGCACGGCGATGAAGACGAGCAACACCAGCATGGTCGCATCGAGTCGCCGCAACCTGGCGGCGACACCAGCGAAATTGGCGGCGCGAGCGCCAAGAGAGTCGTCAGTCACGCTGTTCTGCCCGTGGGGACCTATACGCCAAACGTCTCGCGCCACTGCTTGATGATTTCCGGAATTCCCTTGGTGATTTGTTCGACCGTCGGATGAATCGTCTTCACGTCCTTGGCCGATTTGGCGCCCTTGGGCGCCGAGACTTCGGGCCTGATCGTTTCATTGAAGTGCTCCACCCAAATCCGGGAGGCGCCCTCGCTCATCAGGAACTCCATGAACAGGCGCGCGCCACTGGGATGTTTGCAGCCTTTCATGATGCCGGACGGCGCGATGATCAGCACGGTGCCATCGGTCGGATAGACCATCGCAAGCGGGTTGCCCTTCTGCGCGCTCTCGAGCAGTGTGCCGGCGGGGCCGGATCCCGCGATCTCGCTTTCTCCCGCGTTCAGCATTGTCACTGTGTCATTGATCGAACGCCCGATCCGCGGATTGTTTTTCGCCAGTTTTTCGAAGAATTGCCAGCCGTATTGATTGCGCATCGTCAGCGCCCAGGTGCCGACATAGCCGCTGAACGCGGGATGACCGAGCGCGATCAAATTGTTCCATTTGGGATCGAGCAGGTCAGTCCAATTCTTGGGCGCGTCGGCTTCCTTCACCTTGGTTGTATTGTATCCAATGCCGATCATGCCTGCGGAGGTGACGAAATAATAGCCGTCCGGATCGTAGTTCTTGTAGACGTCGAGCACCTTGCCTGAATTGTCCGGAACATATTTTTCGAAATCGCCCTTGGCCTTCAACGCAACGGCGTGACCGATATCGGTCGTGCTGAAAACGTCGCACTGGATGGAGCTGGCCTTGATTTCCTGGGTGATGCGCTGGTAGGCGACCTGGGCGGTGGTACGCAGCACGTCGACCTTGAGGCCGGGATAAGTCGACTCGAAACTGCGGCCGAGGGCCTGTGCGGTGATATCGTCCGACTGCGCCGTGTACCAAGTCAGTTGGCCGTTTTCCTTTTTCGCGGCCTCATAAAGCGCTTTCTCGTGAGACGTCATGGACGTTGCGGCTTGTGCTAGAGCCTTTCGGCCGGCGCCGGCCACAAGCAACGCTGAACCGCCAAGAATGAAGTTGCGCCTCCGAATGCGAAACATGCCGATCCTCACCAGAAATCTTGTTAGTTGTTGGCGTGAGTATGCAGCATTTTGACCATGCTTCAATTCATTCCGCCCGAAAGGCCCTCATCCATTGGAATGAATTCACAATGGATGCGGCGAATTCCGGGATATGGAAACTTGGCTTGGTCTCAGCCAACGCTTTGCCGAGTACGCGCCGGGCCCCACCCCAGAGGCGAAGGCGGACGTGCCAGGGCCAACGGGTGATTTCGGCCCAGGGCCAAAGGAGACCTCAACAAGACGGCGTTTGCGATGCAAACCGAACGCTCGTAGGCGGGTGACTCAGTTGAGGAGAAATCAGGCTTCTCGCTCGCCGTTCGTCACTCTATGACGTCTCGCAGGCCGCTCCATGGTCAACGCAGTCCGCGTCCAGCGGAACCGCGGATGACCAACTCAATGAGGGCGGTCGACGATCGCGCGATAAGTATCCACGACTAGCTCGTCGACGATAGCGGGCGGTATCTCGCGCCGTTCCAAGTGCCCTCTTACCGCGGCGATTGGGACCTCGGCTAAAACGAAGGTCGCGCGCCGGATCTGAGGCGCTCCAGTTCGGCCAAAAGCACTCCGCGCGAACTTGATCAGGTACTCCTGAAATCGTTCCGCCTGCTGGTTGACGCCGCGCTTGAGATCCGCGGGCCAGTCGCCATGCACGAAATCGTGTCGGCTATAGAGCAAGAGCAGGCGGGCATCTTCCAACTGCGCTCGTGCCCAGCGCGGCGCGTGTAGCGCCGCGGCGAGACCATCGCCGCGGTCGAGCGCAGCGAAAAATCCCTCCTGATATGCCAGCACCATGTTAAGCCACAACTGTCCGAGAAGGACGTCGCGTGAGGCGAAGCGATGATAGAAGGAGCCTTTTGGCGCTTTTGTCCTCTGCGTGATGGAATCCACCGTGACGGCACGGGGCCCGGCTTCAATCGCCAGCAATCGCGCCGCTTCCAGGAACCCTGCATGATCGAAAATCGGTCGGCCCATCGTTGTAGACTATATAGTCTAGACTAAACCGTCAACATCTGTTAGTTGGGTGCCTGAAGCTGAGCGCGGAGGCAGAAATGTCGGGCACTGATCCCGCACAGAAGGGCATCGAGCGGCTTTTGGCAGGAGCCGCAACGACCATCGGAAGCGTGCGATATTGCTGGCTCATCAGCCAAGCCGATGGGACCGTTCGCGCGCGGCCGATGGGCCGCGTTCTCCCGCGTGCAGCAGAAAATAACTGGACTGTTCGGTTCGTAACTGATCGCCGCTCGCGCAAGGCGGCAGAACTGCGTCACTTCGGGACGGTGAGCCTCATCTTTCAGAACGACCGCGACGACGCCTTCGTCACAGCGTCCGGGACCGCACGGCTGATCGAGGCCTCGCCCGAGGTTCAGACACTCTGGAAGGAAGGCGCTTACGCGCAATACTTCCCGACCGAGGAAGATCGGGCCAACGTTGGCTTCATCGAGGTCAGGATCACGCGCTTGGAGCTTTGGATCCGCGGTGTCACGCCAGAGCCGTTTGGTTTGCGGACCACGATTCTCGAGCAGAAGCCGCAAGGCGACTGGAGGTTGGCGCACGACGGCGGCGGCGGGCCGCGTCAGCAATCCTAATGGAGATCTCACAATGGAAGATCGTGTTCACCTCACCATCGAAAACGGAGTTGCGGACGTCAGGCTGGCGCGCCCAGGCAAGCTGAACGCACTCGACCCGAGGATGTTCGAAGCGATTGCGGAGGCAGGCGCCAGACTGAAGCAGAATAGCAGCGTGCGCGCGGTCGTGCTCTCGGGCGAAGGCCGCGGGTTTTGCGCTGGTCTCGACGTCGAGCGGATATCGGCAATCACCAAAGGTGAGAGTCTGCTTCCCTTCGCAGATTTGACCAAACGGACACACGGAATTGCGAATTTCGCACAGCACGTAGTTTGGCAGTGGCGCGAACTTCCGGTGCCGGTGATTGCGGCGGTACATGGATTTGCCTTTGGTGGAGGCTTCCAGCTCGCTTTGGGCGCGGACATTCGATTCGCGGCGCCGCGGACCCGATTTTCGATTCTGGAAGCGAAGTGGGGCCTTGTTCCCGACATGGCCGGCACGCATCTGATGCGGCATTTGGCGCGCGAGGATATAGTTCGCGAACTCACCTACACAGCGCGCGTCTTCTCCGCTGAGGAGGCGCTTGGCTATGGTTTCGTCACACGGCTGATCGAGAATCCTCATGCAGCCGCGCTGGCGACCGCTCGCGATATCGCGTCGACCAGCCCCGACGCGATCCGGGCCGCCAAGCGCCTCCTCAACCTTGTCTCTCTTACCGACGCCGAAACATTACTTGAAGCGGAAACGGCCGAGCAGCACCGACTCCTCGGATCGCCTAACCAAGTAGAGGCTGTGAGAGCGAATCTCGAAAGCCGTTCCGCCCAGTTCGCTGATGCAGCTCCGGTACCGTGAATTTCTTCATGGAGGCATGATCGCCGCACTGCTCGACACAGCCGAATTTGCAGCCGCCACCATTGACAGCCACTTTGCAGTGAGCTGCCTTCTTCCGAGCAGCCGAGGTGCTGATGCTGCCTGCCTGAAGATGCGATCGGACGCGACTAAAATTCCAGCAAAATCAACAAAGCCCCGGGGTCATCCCGTCGCTCGGGTCTGGTTGCAGGTTCGAGTCCTGCCCGGCCCACCAGTGACATCGACCGCCTATTCGGTGTTGTTCTGCCGAAGCGGGACCACCGCACCGGATTCGTGCGCTTTTCGTTCGCGATGTTCGTGCATGGCGATCGTTTCGATGGCATCAGAGAGACAGTCGGGGCGGTGACGACCATAGGTGATACCGTTTTTCCCTATGAAATATCCTCGTTGAGCCATCGATCGAGCTTCGCCATTTGCTATCCTGCCGTTAAAGACAAATTGAGCGGCCGGAACTGCCGCGACGGACACGGGAGCGAGCCATGACCAAATTCGTGATCGAATCGCATTTCCGGCTGCAGGAATGGGTGGCCGAGGAGAAGGGCTACTTCCGCGACGAAGGGCTCGACTACGAGTTTCGGGAGCTGATCCGCTCGACCGAGGGCCAGCACCACAACAAGGTCAATGAAGGTGCCTTCCAGAGCATCGAGAAGGGACGTACAGCCGATGTGAGCTGCGCCTGCCACTGGACCGTCAATGTCGCCGCTTCGAACGGTCATGCCAAGCTTTATGCCGACGTTTACTCGGTCGCCCCTTCGGGAATCTTCGTCCCGGCCGATTCGAACATCCGCACCCCTTCCGATCTCGCCGGCGTCCCGATTTCGGTCGGCTTCCAGTCAGGCAGCCACTATTCGACGATCCAGGCGCTCGAGCAGTACCTGGCGCCCGGCCAAATCAACCTGACCTTCGAGAACGGCATGCTGTTTCGCAGGATGGAATTGCTGTTCGAGGACAAGAGCGAGGCCGCCGCGCTTTTCAACGGGCCCTATTATTTCGCCGAGCAACTCGGCTACCGCAAGGTTATCGATACAACTTTCATGATCGCCTCCATGATCAACGGCGATCCAGCGCCCGAGGACATCAAGCGCTACTTCCGCGCCCTCAAGAAGGCCCAGCGCGACATCGATCTGCGTCCGGAGCTTTACACCCATTACTACAAGAACGAATTTCCGGACCGCTTCCACGCGGCAATGGATACGCGGCGCTGGGGACCCGGCGAGCGGATCGTGTTCGAACCCTATTCACGCGAGGTGTACGAGCAGTCATTCGAATGGATCGAGAAGCACGGCATTTTCAAGACCGGCGAGATGGGCGACGGCATCTACGACAAGGCTACGGTCGCGTTCGGCAAAATCTGAGCGACGCGTGGGCAAGCCTGTTTCTTCCATCTGAACAGCACGCTCTTGCCATCAGGCAAGCGCGTTGCAACGTACCGGCGGGCAAGGCTCGTCTCATAGATCATCAAGTAGACGGCGATGCGTGTTGTGGTGTACGTGTCAGTGACGGCCGACAATACCACTGATCAAAGAGCCCAGAGCCCAATTGAGAATCGAATATTGAGAGCACTTTAGTCACATGGCTTTGGTTTTGATACTTGTGGCATCTATCGGCGCTGTTGCGCTGACAGAACGCAGCGCCAAGCACCTCCCGTTTGCAATCGCAGCGCTCCTTCTTAAGGCTGCCCTATTGTTGATTTTTGTCGGGGATTTCGAGAGAGCGATTCTGCTGTCCGGTATTCTGGCAACAGCGATCGCTGGAGCATCAATTGTAAAATTCAATCACAGCGCACTCAAGCTGATCGTTTCCGATTTGCCCCTGATGTTTGCAGGCACAGTCCCATTCCTTGTGTTGCAATACCCGCGAATGGTGTTGGGTGTTCTGACAGGCAGCGTCTTATTGGTCTTTGCTACGACCGCGGTTCTGCTTTACGGAGCCGGGTTCCCGATTTCGGTAGAATCTCGAATTCTCTTACTCAGCCTTGCACTCGTTGGCTTCGCAGCTGCTTCCACTGTAAAGGGCAGCGCCGCGTCCCTGCGGCTGACGCTGACCCAGCCGCGATGCTTTTACGCGACCTTCATGGCCTCGCTCATTGACCCCGTTTCCTGGCAACAGTTCGGTGGGCTTGCACTGAGCGATATCGCCCTTGAACCACTGCCGCTGAGGGAGGCGACGCCGGCGCGCTCTACCGATTCCCCAGACATCATCGTCATCCAGCACGAATCGATCTTCGATCCGCGCACTTTTGGACTGCCAGTCGACCCGATCGTTCAAGCATTCCTAACCCCGGAAAATGGTCAATATGGGTGCCTTAACGTCGATATCTTTGGTGGAGGCTCGTGGCAATCTGAGTTTAGCCTGCTAACCGGCCTTTCAAGTGCAAGTTTCGGTTCGAGCGCCTACTACCTCTTCAAGAAGGGCGCCGGCCGATTCCACAGCAGTCTCCCCAGTTCGTTAGCGTCGCTCGGCTACAAGACAACACTCACATCGAGCTGTCGTCGAAATTTTCTCAACTATGATCAATTTTACAGTTCGATCGGCGTCAACGAACGCATCTTCATTGAAGATTTTCCACCACCCTTCGATGTCCGGCGTTTCGAGGCAACAAATTCGGATGCATTGTTTCTAGACGCAGTGATCGATGCCCATACCAAGAGGATCACTGACGACCCGACACCTCGATTTCTTTATGCGCTGACCAACTTCAATCACGGTCCGCATAGTCGGCGGCTTGTGTCGCCCGGGCAGTTTGAGAGGGAGCGCGCCTTTGCTATGGCCAGCTTCCCCGATGCTGAATACGCCGAGTATTACACACGTCTCGTAGAGACCGCCTCTACCTGGCAAAAGCTCAGGTTCAGGCTGGCCAACAATTTTCCAGGGCGCCCCGTTCTGATTGTGCACTATGGCGACCACCAACCCGTATTGACGAGACGGATCGATCGGCTACTAGAACTCCAGGGAGATGCGCGGCGTGCGTTTCGCACTTTCTATGCGATAGAGGCTTTGAATTTCACTCCCAAGCATTTCAGGTCCGGACCGGGCGCGGACCTCGATATCGCTTTTCTTGGAACTGTCGCTTTGCAGTCCGCCGGCCTCCCGCTTGATCCGATATTTTCCACGCGCGCCAGCTTGCTTGATGATTGCGCCGAAACCTACTTTGCCTCGGCATCCGAACGAAAACGCCGATTCCATCGCACGCTTGTGGATCTGGGCTTGATCGACCTAGGGTCGGACGTTCAACGCGCGCGCTAGCTTAGAGCGACAGCATTTTTTGTGAAGCGCTGTTGCAACTTACCGCTGCAAGGTGCGAACTACTCACATTCTCGTGTATCTGCCGCATTTGTTAACCAGACCACATATAGCGGCTTGGACCCGGCGTAGTTTGTGATCTCCAGCAAACTAGAGCCCGCCCGCGAAGTGCAGTCACTCTACTGGTCCGCTGACTTCGATGAAGAGAACTCCAACCTCAGTGCAGTGCGAGGTGACATCATGCGTATCGGCATCACCACCGGTGTGGTTCTAGCAGAACCGCAACGGAAGCAAGGGATCACCACCGCGGTCGTTCTCGCACAACCGCAACCGAAACAAGGCGTCATCACCGCAGTCGTTCTCGCACAACCGCAACCGAAACAAGGCGTCACGACTGGGATCGTTCTACCACAACCAGCCTAACACCCAGACGTGCCCCGGGGCGGCGATGTTCCGAAGCGATTGAATTTTAGGGGGAGGTTGGTTTGATCATTACTCCCACGTTCACGCAGAACTTCAACACGAATTTCGGCGCGGAGGCAAACGCGGCAAAGGCTGCCTGGGCAGCGGCCGCCGAGGTCTTTACCAGCTACTTCTCAGATAACATCCACATCAACATCACGGTCGACGCGCTACCGGGCACAAAGGATCTCGGCAGGAGTTTCCCGAGAACCGTGTCCATCTCGTATGCCGATTTGTTCGCGAGCGTCAGTGCGAGCGCAAGGACGCAAAACGATCAAATCGCCATCGGCCCGGGGGGATCCATGACCGCCGCCGATCCCACCAACGGCGCCGGAAGCTGGTTTTTGACGCGGGCGCAAGCCAAAGCGCTTGGCGTTATCCCTGATGATATGTCCGATGATGGAGGCACCACCTTCGGCGCGGGACAGCCCTATACTTTTTCCGGCGCGATCATGCCTGGAACGTTTGATTTCAAGGGCGTCGCGGCACATGAGATTTCTGAAGTCATGGGCCGCATCGGCGGCGGCGGCAATACGTTCAGTTTGATCGACAATTTCTCCTACACTGGTCTCGGAACGAAAGGGCTTCACGGTGGCCCGGGAAACAACTTTTCCATAAACAACGGCACCACCCTGCTCATGTCGTTCAACGGAGGCTCGAGTGGCGATACCCGGGATTGGGCGGGGAGCACCACCGACGCCTTCAATGCGTTCTCTTCCACCGGCCTGGTACTTCCCGTGTCGGCCGTCGACTTGCAGGTCATGGATGTCATCGGTTACGGCGGCGACGGTCCGGTCGGCAGTGTTGCCGAGACCGTGGGCCACATTACCTTCCTACGCGCGCATGAACTCGGCAGCGGCTATGGGAAGCCACCGAATTTTCTCGACTGTGAAGTGATCGTGCTGCTCGCCGATGAGCCGCTCCGCTCCTTTGGCTTCAAGCTGAGGGCCGACGCAGAGAGACCTGCTCGCTCGGAGATGTTCGAGCTGCTCCGCTCAGCTTTCGCCGCCGATCGCCCCGTCCGGCTCGATTACGTCAAGACCGGCCCGGGGGCCGGCGAAATCATTCGGGTTGCTAACGGTTAGGAGGTGCCCATGCCCGAGTTACTTGAAAAGACCGGCAAGATTATCTTTTTGCGCGCACACGACCTTGGCACCGGTTACGGGCCACCGAACGATTTCCTCGATGTCGAAGCAGTGTTCATCCTCCATTCGCTCGGCGATGGCGCATACGGCTTCCAGCTTCGCAATGACAACAATCTTCCTGCTCGGCAGGCGATGTTCAGTTTGTTGCGCGAAGCCTACGCCCACAATTTCACGGTCATCGCCGATTACTTTATTGAACCCGGCAGAATCAATGGCACGGCAATCCGTGTCGCGCTCATACGTGACGCAACTTCCGTAGCTTCTGCAGTTCCCCCAGCTACCGGTTTGAAGGAATTCCCCCTCGTGCCTCCGAGCGGTCGATGAGACGCCTAAAGAGGCGCGTTGGTAGCGCGGTGTAGGCGCTGATTTGAGCCTATGCCAGGTTCATTCCTTTGGGGTGCGCGCGACAAGACCGAGTTGCTCGACGTGCCGGGCTTACCAACTCGGCTCATCAACGGCTGGCTTTTGACTCATGACGGCTATGCTGTCATCGCGCAAAATCCGGTCGCGAACACCAAATCGACCTTGATGCGCGACCCTCGCGGCCTGCCAACTATCGCTCCACATGTGATCTAGCCAAGGGCGTCTCTGCTCGATCGTCGCTTCCGCGTCGTTTTCGCCGGAACTGGCTAAACGTCGCTTTCCGTTTTTGCCATCGAACGCCCTACTAACGGAGGGCGCTAAATACGGCGGCCGCAGGAGATTCGCGAAATCAAGCACGGCGGCTTTCGGCCGATGGTGCGCCCGCTTGCGTTCTCCACGCGATGAGATCGGTGCCGCGATGTGATTGATCCAAGAGATCGCCTCGCGCATCGCCGCCTGGAGCTACGGCTTGATCTAAATCAAAGGACCGCTTCCTGTCGCGGAAAAAATTCGCCGTTGGGAGGGACTGCCGATGGCTGCAGCCCAGATCGCGAGTTCAACCGCGAGCGACGCCGCCCCCTGGCACGCTCTTACCACCGGCGAGGTGGTGAGACAGCTTTCGACCGATCCTCAGCAAGGGCTGAGTGCTGCCGACGCAACAAGGCGGCTTCAAAAATATGGTCCCAACCGCCTGCCGGAAGGCAAAAAGCGGGGTCCATTTGCAAGGTTTATCGCACAGTTCAACAACATCCTGGTCTATGTGCTGCTCGCCGCGGGGTTCACTAAGCTCATGCTGAACCTGTGGGTCGATGCGGCAATCATCTTTGCCGTGGTCGTTCTCAACGCGCTGCTCGGATTCATTCAGGAGGGTAAGGCGGAGAAGGCGCTGGATTCCATCCGCAACATGCTATCGGCCGAGGCTCGGACGGTGCGTGGTGGTGAGACCCGCATGATTCCTGCGGAGCACCTTGTTCCGGGAGACGTCGTACTGCGGGAGTCAGGCAACAAGATCCCAGCTGACCTGCGGCTCCTCGAGGCCAAGAACCTGCGGACCGAGGAGGCAGCCCTCACCGGTGAATCGGTGCCGGCAGAAAAAGGCGTTGATGCCGTACCCGCGAACGCGACGGTCGGCGATCGCGAAAGCATGGTATTTTCGGGCACGATGGTCGTGTCCGGCCGCGCAACCGGTGTGGTCGTCGCGACCGGCAATGAGACAGAGCTCGGCCGCATCAACCAGCTGCTCGCCAGCGTCAGCGCGCTCGAGACGCCGCTGCTGCGCCAGATCAAGAAGTTCGGCTACGCCATCACCGCGGCAATCGGGGTGATCAGCGTCCTGATCTTCGCCTACGGCAAGTGGGTGAAGCACATGGACTTTGTGGACCTCTTCCAGGCCGTCGTCGGCATCGCCGTATCGCTCATTCCGGAGGGATTGCCGGCCCTCATCACGATTACCCTGGCTATTGGCGTGCAGCGCATGGCCCAGCGCAACGCCATCATCCGGCGGTTGCCCGCGGTCGAGACGCTGGGCTCAGTGTCACGGATCTGCTCCGACAAGACGGGTACGCTGACGCTCATGGAGATGATGGTGGTCTCCGCGGTCACAGCCGAGTCGGCGTATCAGGTCACCGGGGACGGTTATTCGCCGAAGGGCGAAATCAAGAAGGACGGAAAGCCCGCGAGCACGGACCCGGTGCTGGCGCTCATGGGGCGGGTCTCCCTGCTCTGCAACGACGCAGAGCTGTTCCAGGAGGGCGGCAGCTGGAAGGTGGAGGGCGATCCGACCGAAGGCGCGCTCTATCCGTTCGCGTCCAAGCTCGGTATGGATCGGCAAACCGAGTTGGCAGCATCTCCACGCATCGACGCCATCCCCTTCGAATCCGAGCACAAGTTCATGGCGACGCTCCAAAGAGCTGCAAGCGGTGAGCAAATGCTGCTCGTCAAAGGCGCGCCGGAAGTCATCCTTGAACACTGCGATCGCCAGCAGACCGGCGACGGCCAGCCAAGACCGCTCGACCGCGCGCACTTTTTGAAGGAATCAGACAGGCTTGCTGCGCAAGGCGAGCGAGTGTTGGCGTTCGCGTGGCTCCAGAATCCGAATGTGACGGCTGGCAGCCTCAGTCCGGCGGACCTGCCAAGGACGCTGGTCCTGCTCGGCCTGATCGGCCTACTGGATCCGCCGCGCAAAGAGGCGATCGAGGCCGTGAAGGAGTGCCATGACGGCGGCATCCGTGTCACCATGATCACGGGTGATCACAAAATCACGGCTGCTGCGATCGCCAAGATGCTGGGTCTCGGCGACGGGAAGACGGCGATCACGGGCGCCGAGATCGAGGATATGGACACCGCGACGCTGCAGGAGCGCGTGCGCACCGTCGACGTCTTCGCGCGCGCCAGCCCCGAACACAAGCTTCGCCTGGTGAAAGCCATCCAGGCCAACAAGCAGATCGTGGCGATGACAGGCGATGGTGTGAACGACGCCCCTTCCCTGAAGAAGGCCGATATTGGCGTCGCTATGGGCATCAAGGGTACCGAGGTCACGAAAGAAGCCGCCGGAATGATCCTGGCCGACGACAATTTCGCCTCGATCTCGGCAGCGGTGAAGGAAGGACGAACGGTCTACAACAATATCGAGAAGGCCATGCTGTTCATGTTGCCGACCAACGTCGCGCAGGCCCTGGTCATTGCGGTGGCAATCTTTGTCGGCTTCACCATGCCGATCACGGCGCCGCAAGTGCTCTGGGTCAACATGGTGACGTCGGTCGCGCTCGGCCTTGTCATCTCCTTTGAGCCGCACGAGATCGATGTGATGCGCCGCCCACCCCGCGCAGTCGACCGCCCGATCGTGACCGGCTTCGGGATTTGGCGTATCATCTTTGTCGGCTTGGCACTCCTTGCCTACACCCTGCTGGCGTTCTTCTGGATGAAGAACGAGGGTGCATCGGATGCGCTCGCCCGGACGGTGGCCGTCAATGCCATCACGATCGGCCAGGTCTTCTATCTCTTGAACAGCCGCTATTTGCTCGACTCCTCGCTCACCTTTAAAGAGCATCTGGGCAACGCGTACCTGCCGCTCGGTATCATTTCGGTCGCTATTTTGCAGCTGCTCTTCACCTACGCTCCGCCGTTCCAGGCGATGTTCGGCAACGAAGCCATCCCGCTCCGGGTCTGGCCTTGGCTCCTTGCGGGCGGCTTGCTGTTCTTCCTCGTCGTGGAGGCAGAGAAATTGATCATTCGCTCATCAGCTTCTTTGCGGAAGCTCGTCGTCGCGGTGGAAGCAGGCGCGTGAGCGGCTCGTTTCGCAAGTCGCGGGCCGCTTCGATTTTGGTGCGAGCCGCTATACGCCGCGGTCGACAAGATGCGCGGCGGAGCGCCAGGCGTGGTACCCCAGTGCCTCGATGCGCCGTACGGCATCGACGCGAGCGATTGCCTCGTCCGCGGTCACCACTCCGCTCGCCACCGAGCCGAGCGTTGTTCTTCGGTGATCTCTCCGCAGTTCGCCAAGCTCTTTCACGCAGTTTTCCAGCTGCGCAAGCGCCTGCTCGGTCGCTTCCCCAATTGCAGGGAATTCTTTCTCCGATTCGAGTGACGGCATTGTTGCAGGTCGCGGCTTTAGTTCCACGGCATGATCGGAAGAAGCAGGCATGACGGCGACTTCGGCGGCAAGCGAAGCCGCGCCACGCATGGCCTCCGCACACACCTCCCTCGCACGCATGTCTTGAGCTGCGCCGGGCGGGACGCCGAATTCGGCTTTCTCGCCGGACGTTTCGATCAGGCGAGACGCGTGGTCGAGCGCATGCAGTGTGCTGGTAAGCCGCCGCTGCTCATCTTCCGATTCGGGCGGTCCACTTACCGCCGACATGAATTCCTGCGCCTGGCGCAGGGCAGCTGCGGCTTCCGCCGCCGGCACCATATCTCGTCGCGCAGAGACGGACGCGTCCTGGTTCACTGCCGAAAGCGCTGTCGCCAATGATCCGCACGTCGTTTCAAGCGCGCGCGCAACCGTCCGCCGTACCGCTTCCACGGTTGCGATCGGGGTCAGAAGCGCTGCCGGGTCGAGGTTCCGCGTCGGTGGCGAGCCGCGCTCCGGCAGAATACGCTCGACGAACCGCGTAAACCTATTGATCACCGGCAGCAGCACCAAGACGCCGACAACGTTGTAGGCGG
>Ga0134125_10004836_pt1 | contig 15364 bp, 12 predicted proteins | sample KB31751_FD_96464 | JGI IMG/M metagenome (GOLD analysis project Ga0134125, IMG submission 96464) | Terrestrial soil microbial communities with excess Nitrogen fertilizer from Kellogg Biological Station, Michigan, USA - KB3-175-1 | ecosystem: Environmental > Terrestrial > Soil > Unclassified ... | reverse complement strand
ATCATCAAACACGCAACCGCCAGGCCAGGAAATCCCACGAGAAACGGACGCGTCGGTTGTTGCGGGAACGAGGTATCCGATTAACGACGATGGCACGGTGCCAACGGCTGGATTAGCGCTGTAAGTCTAGCACCGCCACCTACTTTTTGACCTTCTCCTCGGGTTTGAAGTTGACGATGAGGCGGCGGATGGCGAAGCGGACCGCTGGCACGATCACCACCAGAGTCGCCGCCGTGATGAAGGCGATGAACGCGCCGGGCGCCACGTACATCTTCTTGCGCCCGGTCATGTCCACCTCGTCCGATTCCAGCATTCCGCCTTCCATCCATTCGCGCATGTTCACGGCGCAAACGATATCGAGCACGACCAGGCCGATGGCCAGGATGGCGGCGATGATTCCCGGCGCCAGGTGCGACGTCCAGTCGGTGGCGTTGGCGGCGATCACGCGCTTCGTCTCGGACTTGATGCGCGTCTTGTTGTTGAAGCCGCAGTTTTTGCACACCGCGGCATCGGGCGGGTCGAGTTCCTTGGCGCAGTGCGGGCAGCGCGGAATATCGTCTTCGGCAATCACGCCCATCGGCTTGGGAGCCTGACCCGGCGGCAGGTTGTCGTCATCATCTTCGTCCAGGAAGGGGCTCCTCGGCTCCTCGGGCGGCGGCGGCGGGGCCTTGGCGGCCGGCTTTCCCTTCTTCACCGGGAATATCTCCTGGCAATCCTTGCAGCGCACTCGCTTCCCTTCGAGTTCCGCCGGCACCTTCAGTTGCTTGCCGCACTTCGGGCACGAAACTTCCAGCGTGGCCGCCATATTTGCTCTCGCCTGCAATGAGTTCGGACGAAATGGTCTATACTCTAGAAATTAGCTTACGCACCGCAACGGTTTCAAGCAGGTATCGCCGTGCCTTCCACCGAGCCGCGCCTTCTCATCTCTCTCGCCACCTACAACGAGGCCGCCAACATCGCGGCACTGATCGGCGAAATCCACAAAGTCGTTCCCACCGCGGATGTACTCGTCATCGACGATAATTCGCCGGATGGCACCGGCAAGATCGTCGAGGAGATGAAGGCCAACGATCCGCGCATCCGCGTCGTGCACCGTCCCGGCAAGCTGGGCCTCGGCACGGCCACGCTCGCCGCCATGAACTACGCGATGGAGCACAGTTACGACCTCTTGCAGAACATGGACGCGGACGGCCAGCACCCGCCGCGCTACTTGCCCGGCATTCTCGCCGGCATGAGCCACTACGACGTGATGATCGGCTCACGTTACGTCAAGGGCGGCGGGACGGACAACTGGCCTTTGCCCCGGCGAATCATTAGTCGCTGCGTGAACATGCTCGTGCGGGTGCTGTTCCGCATGCCGGTTAAGGACGCGAGCGGGGCCTACCGCTGTTACCGGGTGAGCAAACTCCGCGAGGCGCATTTGGAACGCACCAAGTCGCGCGGCTACTCGTTCCAGCAAGAAGTGCTGTTCCGCTGCTATAAAGCCGGCTGCACGTTCGGCGAGTACCCAATTCTGTTCGAGAATCGCCGCGGCGGCGCGAGCAAGGTGAATCGCAAGGAAGCCCTGCGGTCGATCGGTATGATCCTCTACTTGGGGCTGCGCAACGCCATCGGGCTCGAGCGCGTGAAGAGAAAACAATAAGCCCACCCGTGGCAACGGGTGGGCGCCTTGTCATCGGAACAAGCCTAGATCCAGGGCATTCGCCAGTGTCTGGCCGACCCACCACGCGCCGCTTCGCCACTTCGCGTGAACCTTCACCACGGCCAATTGACCCGGCTTGATGGCCGCATCCGGATCGAGCACTTCCACCTCGACCAAGTATGTCTGGGCCAGGGGAATTAGCTGATTGGGGTCTTCGGACGGCTTGATGGCGAGGGGGCCGCCGCCGCGCTGCGTCAGTTGCACCGGTACGTTGGCCGCGTTCTGGGCCGGAAGGTGCCGCACCTTGCCGTGGAACGGGCGGTCGCTGCGCCCTTTCACGTAAATGGAAACGTCCAGTTCGCGCGGGCTGCCGCGGTCGTCCCCCATGTCGTCCTTGAGAACGCGGTACTTCTGCGGGTTCACCGGCACGCGAATGATGAGCCGGGTGGGGTCGCCGACGACGAAGAGGGGCTGCGATTCGGTGGAACCCTTATCGAAGAGTTTGCCGACTTCCTCGCGCTTCGGGGCGGTGGTGACCATGCCGTCGCGCGGGGAGCGAATCTCCGCGAGAACGGCCCGCCGGTTCATCAATAAGCTAACGCCAGCGGCGGCGCTCCGCGCTTTTTGCTCGGCCTCGCGCGCCTGCGATTCGTAGCGGTCGACGTTGGATTTATCGAGCTTGCCGCGATTCTCGACGACGAGGCGGGCGAGGTCGTCCGCCGAGCGCTGCTGCTCGTCTCGCTCGTTGATGGCCTTGGCGAGATCGACGCCGAGCGGTTCGCTGGTGCAGCGGGCGAGGACTTCACCCATGCGGACGGTGCGGCCCGGTTGGCCGGCCTCCTCGATTTCCAGGAGCCGCGCCGGTTCCGGCAACAGCACCGGTTCGGCGCTGGCCGGGTCGAGCCCGACCAGCCCCGTCTCGTGAATCCGGCTGACCGGCAACGGCAAGAAGAAGAAGCCGGCCAACAAGGTCAGGAATACGAACAGGGTGATGTAAACCCGCGCCGCTTTCATGTCTGGCAACCGCCCCCGCTGGCTGACGTTTTTGATGATCCGGTACCCCGGCCAGATGAACAGCGATGCCAGCGACATCACCGCCAACATCTGGCTCAGGATCTTGAGCTTCGGGCCCAGGAAATCCGACAAAAACCACAGAATGCCGAACATCACCACCCAGCGGTAGACCCAACTGGCGATGGCGTAAATCACAAACAGCCACTTCCGCATCGGCGCCATGTACGATTCCGGAACCACCTCGATTCCCAGGCACTTGTCCAGGAACAGGTTGTTCAGAAAGCGGTTGGCCTTCTCGCGAAGGTTGGGAATCTCCAGCCAGTCCGCGAGCATGTAGTAGCCGTCGAAACGCATCAGCGGATTGGCGTTGAACATCACCGTCGAGACGGAACAGAGGACCATCACGGCGAGGGCGATGTTGTTGACGACGGGATAGGCCGGCGTGTACCACCAGACGAACGTCGCCGTCGCGGCAATCACCAGTTCCACGTAGATGCCCGCGAAGCTGATGATGATCCGCTTCCACTTATCGGCGAGCGTCCACGCATCCGTCACGTTGCAATAGAGCGCCGGGCTCAGGCACATGAGCAAGACGCCCATCTCGTGGCACTCGCCCTTGAATGCCTTGCAACTGAGGCCGTGGCCGAACTCGTGGATGACTTTCACGACGCCGAGCGAAATCCACATGTACAGCACGGAGTTCCAGGAGAAGAACTCCTGATACGCGGGGAGCTTGGCGTAGAAGGTGTCGAAGTGCAGGGCCACGTGGCTGGCCGCCGAGAGCATGAACAGGACGCTGAGAATCAAGAATGGCGTGGTGAAAATCCACCACAAGTATTTGTACATCCAGGTGAGGATGCGATCCGGGTCGAAGACCGGAATCTTCATGTACAGGATGTTGGTGACGGCGGCGACGCGCTTGAGGCGGCGCTGCTTGGCGCGGCGATGGAACAGGTGTTTGCCGGCGCCGGCCTGTTCGTGCTGCACGAGCCCGGCCGTCACCAGTTGCCGAGCGAACGATTCCAGGTCCTGGTGCTCCAGGCGGTGCGGCTTGAATTCCTCCTCGAACGCCTCGCGGGCCTGCTCCATTGTGTGTTCGCCGTCGAACAGGCTGAACACGTAGTATTCCTGCTTGTTGAAGCGGTAGTAGCGAAGGCAGACGGGATCCTTGACGACGTGGAAGTTTTTGCCTTCGTACTTCTGTTCGTAGACTTGCAGGTCCGGGCGCACCTTGAGCCGAACCTGCTTACGGCGCTCGGCGGGGTTGTTCAGATTGGTCGTCAGGTCCATTCTTGTGATTGGTCCGTAGTCATTGGTCCGTAGTCAATGGTCAATGGTCCATACTCATTGGTCCGTCGTGATTGGCAATTGACCGCGGACTATGGACCATGGACTACCGACTAAGGAGTAATGATGATGCTCGCCGTGGAGCGATCCATCAAGTTCAGTTCCTTCGGGTTGTTCATCTCGACGCGGACGTTCACCTTGTTGGCGTCGATCGTTTCGACGAACACCACCATGCCGGTGTACGGCTTGCGCTGAGCCGGCGGCTTCCACATGTGGACGCTGCCCGCGGACGTGCCGACCACCAGGAAGCGGTGTTCCTTGTCCGGGCTGAAGGCGGCGGCGGTCGTGGGAACGCGGCCGGGCGTGAACAGGCGAGCGATCTCGGAACCGCGGCCGCCGGAGGGGGGCAGGTTCCAAATCTGCAGGCCGCCCTTCAATTCGCCGTCGCCGCCCGCCGTCAGTAGCAGCGTGTCGTTCGGGTTGAACACGGCCAGCGTGGCGAAGGCCGCCGTCGAACTCGAGTTCTGAACCTGGCCGAACGTCTGGCGATCCGCAATGCCAACCAAATCGAGGCGATCCTTGTCCTGGTCGTAAACGACGCGGCCGCCATCCGAGGTTACTCCGAGCACGTCGACGACGCCGGCCCGGTGGTCGATCGTCCGCATCACGCCGGCCTTATCCACGCCGAGTTTCCAGACCTTCAGCGAGCGATCCTTCGAAGCCGTGACCAGCGTGCACTGCGGCGTAAAACTCAGCGACGTGACGGTATCGCGATGTTCGGGCGGCAAGGCGTAAAGCTTCTTCCCTTCGGCGGCGTCCCAGATGAAGACTTCGCGGCCGGCCGCCGTGGCGAAATACTTGCCGTTCGGGCTGAAAGCGATGGCCCCGATGGCGGCGGAGTGCTTGTCGGCCGGCTCGCGCGGCTCGGTCGGCAGTTTGGCCGGGTTGGACAGATCCCAGATGCGAACCTTGCCGTCGTCGCTGCCGGTGATGGCCACGATCGGCTTGGCGCCGACGGGGCTGCACGCCACGCTCCGTACCGGCACGGGATGCGGAAGGTTGTGAAGGGGCGTTTCGCGGGTCGCATCCCAGACGCGAGCGGTGCCGTCCGCGGACGTGGACACGACGAGCGGCCGGCCGGGGTTGGCGCTCACCGCGACGCCGGTGATTTCCTTCTGGTGGTAGCGGTGCGATTTCATCGGCGCGCTCGGCACGGCCGGTTCCACGGCGACTGTCATACCGGGCTTCACGAGATCCTTGTATTGCACGTCGAGCGAACCTTCGAGGCGGACCACGTCGATCGCTTGCACTTCGAGGATCTTTTCGCCCGCCTTGACGAACTCCCCTTCGCGGCGGGCGATGCTGCGAACCACGCCGTTCACGTTGCTCCGGATTTGGTGTTTATGGATCAGCAGCTTGTTTTCTTCGAACTCGGCCTCGGCCTTGGCGATGGTTTGAATTGCCTGTGCCTTGTTTTCTTCGAACCGCGTGACGGTGATCCTGTCCTGGATGTAATCGGCGAGCGGCGCCGAGCCTTTGTTGAAGGCTTTCAGGGTGAGTTCCGCTTTTTGGCTGCTTAACTGGACGCCTTCGCTGGCACTCTTCTCGGCAAATTCCGCCGCCGCGCGCGCCTTCTGAGCCGACTTCATGCGCGCATCCGCGATCTGGTCGTCCAGCATGCAAATCACCTGTCCGCGCTTGACTATGGCACCTTCCTTGATCATCCGATACTTCACGTTCTTATCGCGGGGGTGGTTAATGTGGAGCGGATCCGTGGGGTTGATGTCGTCGTCGCGGACGGCGAGGAGTTCGATTTTGCCGTCGACTTCGGCGGACACCTGCTGCCGCTGTTCGAACTGGACGGTGCAGTTGCCGATGACGAGCGGTTCGGAGGAGGAAACGACGCCTCCGCCGGTCTTGGCGGCGGGCTTGCGGGTGTAAAGCGAGTCGCCGACATCGACGCTGGGGTCGTCGGCATTGGCGGCGGAGCGCGGTTCCATAACGGCTCCAGAGTCGGAGTCGTGGCAGCCGATGGAGCCGAGCGCGAACAGCGACGTGGCGGCGAAAGCGGACGGCAAAAGCCAGGATCGAACGCGCATGACGAACCTCTGTGTGCGGAATATGTCATGCCGCGAAGCCGCAAGCGGCTTTCGCGACTGTTATCGCTTCGCGACGACTTGTTGGACGGCTAAAAGAAGAAGACCACCTTTTCGTAGAACCACTCCCAGACGCCGTGGAAGAGCGAGTAGCCCAGCGCGTGGTCGCCGCAGCGGATGCGGGTGCTCACTTCCAGCCCGCTCACGAACTGCTTCTCGGGAATCCGCTTGGCCTGCGGGATGTCGTCCAGGTTCAGCTTGATGTACGCCGTGACGACCGGTTCGTTTTCGTCGTGTTCGTTCTTGTTGGGCACGGCCTCGGCCGCGATATCGTCCTTGTAAAGCCGGCCGAGATAGCGCGAATCCGGCATGCTTCGCAGCATCACGTCGACATCAAGGTACTTCCGCTTAGTGTCCGGCTCTTCTTTGTGGAGCTTCGGGTCCGTGAAGGCCCGCATGATCTGGCCGACGTTCCGCTGCGGAATTTTGAGTTCGACTTGCCAGGTTCCTTCGATGTTGCCGACGCGCTGGAGGACTTCGCTCGGCTTGACGGTGCGGCCGAGCAGGTTCTCACGAGCGCGGTCGTCGTTGAGCACGGTCCACTGCGACGCGTTGACCGGGCGACGCAGCATTGGGTCAAACTGCCCGGTGCGGGCCAGGAAGAATCCGGGCCGGGCCGGCGTCGCATTGTACGCGGCATTAAGTTCCTTGATGTTCAAAAGCGCGCTGTCGATCGTCAGCCGCGCCAGGCCCGCCTTGCTTCCCAATTCCAGCTTCTCCTCGAACTTCAACTTCTGATCGCTCAGCATTTGCTCGGTGCGGTCCTTGGTTGCCTGGGCCTCATTGATCCGCGACCGCTCCTTGCTGTAAAGCTCTTCGAGCTGCGGGTCGTAGAGTTCGGCGATCGCTTGACCCGGCGCTAGCTTGTCGCCCGGCTTGACGTTGAATCGAACCAACTTCCCTTCGCGCGGGGCGAAGATGTTGGCATTCTCGGTCGGCTGCAACTGCCCCTTGGCATCCATCCGCAGGGGATACGGAACCAGGATCATCACCGCCGTCAGGATCATGAGCAGTACGATTGTCCCGACGGTATAGAACCGGGCCTTGCCGCCCAGGCCGTCCTGCACCTTGGCGATCGGCCACCATAGGAACTTGAGCGGCACCCGCTTCATCTGGGCCGCGTTGTAAAGTGCCGGAGCGGCGTGCTTGCCGACCACTTCCAGCCGCTGAATCAACGGCTCGATCAGTTCCGGCGGATTGAAGCTTTCGAGCACGAGCACCGACCGGGCCGGCCGCGATTGATCCTTCTCGCGCTCGTCGCGGATCGGTTGCACGACCAGCAACTTCGGCTGGCTTTCGTTGAGATACTCATCCAGCGAATGGGAAACATCCGGCGGCAGCCCGGCGTCCTTGACGCCCTTGAACGTCAGCGTTTCGCCCCATTGCAGCACGGCTTCCATCAAGTCGCGGAGTCGCCGCACGTGCGTGCTGGCCTTCTCGACCACATCCGCCCCGCTGACGGCCTCGACCGTCACACGCTTGCGGGCGTGGCGAACGCCGACGCAGAGCCGATCGCACTCGATCAACTTTCGCCCCTCGTTGGCCACGTGGTAAGCGGCCTCGGTCGGGTTCAAGCTGCTGTGCACCTGGCGAGCGAACTGCTCGACCTGGGCGAAGGTCCGTTCGACGCCGGAGGCCGCCCGGGCATTCGAGAACTGATGGTACTGGCTGGCGTAGCCGGCCATCTGGAACGCGTAGTTCAGGAAGGTCGGGTAGAGCCGGGCGTCGTGGCTGGGGTCTTGAAAGACCTCGAGCACCCCCATCGAGTTCTTTTCGGGGGTGACGATCGGCGCGAATAGAGCGAAGTAATCGGTGAGGTTGGCGGCTGGAACGCCGGCGGTGTCCGCGGGGCCGGGCGGGGCCTGGTTCGGCGGGAAGCGCTCGTTCGGCGGCAGCATCATCGGCCGCGGCGGCGCCGCCTGGAATACTTGCCGCAGCACCTCGTTATGGCATTGCCGCCCACCGCGCTTCGCCTCCAAACCGACCGAGTCCAGGTTCACCTGGCAGGCGATCTGGAGGAACCCTTGCGGGGTGCGCAGCCAGACGGCGCCGGCCGGCGCGTCGATCGCCGACAGCGTGCGGTTGAGGAACTGCTGGTAAAAGTCCGATGGGGAGAGGTTCGATCCGGCGAGTTTGCCGGCGGCCTCAAAGGCTTCTTCGATCTGTCGGCCGTACTTGCTCCGGTTCTCGGAGCCGCCGCTGGCTGAATTCGCTGCGGGCGCAGTGGTCGGGGTCACGGGTGGCCTCGGGTAGCGCGGGTGGATCGGGTTGGCGTTACGACCGGATTAACCAGTATAAGCATAACGTCGGCGACTGCGGGGGCAAGCGAACCTGCGCGGGCTGGGTGGAAAGACCCCACCGGGCCGCTAAGGTCTGCCGCCTGAGCGAACCTTGCATCTTGGATATTATCGGACCCGTCAAGCCGGGGCACCCAACAAAAAGCCAGCTGTCAGGGGATACCGAGGCCGCCCACCCGTTGCCACGGGTGGGCTTGCCCAACTCTCACAATCCCAACCGCGGCAACGGCTGGGCGCTTCCCAAATCTAGAACCAGTTTTCCATCAGCGTTTCAGATTGGGCGACGGCGTCGAAGGATTCACCTTCTTGTACTCTCCGGCCAGGTTGGTGATTTCCTTCGGGGCGTTGACGCCGTCGAGAATCAAAGCACCATCACAAAGACGAAACTTGAAGGCGATCGGTTTGTTGCAAAGTTCGGCGGCGGCCGCAGTCACTTCCGGAAGGAAGTCCGGGCTAATCGCTCCCTCGGCCGGCTTGAGTTCGCAGCTGCGAATCATCCCGACCACTTCACCGGCCGCTCGCGTCGGATAGCAGTCGATCGCAAGCCAGCACTGGCCGTCCTTGCCCGTGCCGGTCAGCGCGACGTGATCCTGCTTCACTTCGAGTTTCACCTGGAGGCCATCCGCTTTTCGGGTCCACGTTCCCAGCGGCAAGTTGCCGGAACCCAGTGCAAGCGGCGGAGAGTCGGGAATGTCCATGGGTCGGGAAACCCAGACCGCATCGGAAGGACCGGCAGGCGGCGAGCAGACGGCGGGCGCCTCGGGCATCGGCTGCGGAACACTGCCCATACCGATCGCCTTGAACATCATCCGCTGAATCTCGGGCGGCGGGTTGCTCGGTGCGGGGCAAGACGGCGGAAGCGCCGACGGCGGATACACCGGATGCGCAGGAAGGCCGTAACCTGCCGGAACCGGCCCGACCGGAAACGCGAAATCCTGGGGCACCGGAGACCCGACACCGAGCTGAGGAATATGCTGGAACGGCGGCGGGCCGAACCCATTCGCGCCCGGCACGAGCATCATCGGCGCCGGCTCGCAGCGGTGCAGGAATGTTTTTCGTTCCTTGACGGCCTTCGGCTTCGGCACTGGCGCATTGGTCGCGGACTGGTACAGGCCGCAGATGCCCGGAACGAGTTCCTTCAGCAAGTCGCCGCCGTCGGCGAACCGCGCGTTGCTCACCATCATGCCGCCGCCGCTCGGACGGAACCGAATCGCGAGCGGCTGATCCACCATCCCCTGCATCTTCCGCGACAATTCGGCCAGTTCGTCGATGGAATCCTTATCCTGGACCCCCGCGGAGTTCATATCGATGCCGGTAATCACGCCGTGCACCGTGCCGTCCCTGGTTATGGCACAATCGCCGCTGAGCGTGATGGTAAAGGTGTCCTCGCCATCGGAAATAGTCACGGCGAGCGAGAATTCGTCGTCGCGGAAATTGAAGGCCGCGACGGCCCCCGGCATCTCGCGAAACCAGGTGCCGGCGAGCGGAAGTTTCTTCGCAATCGCGGTCGGCAGTAAAGTCGGTGCACCCGGAGCCGAAGCCGCGATCGTCGTCAACCTCGTGTAGCCCGTTGACGGAGCGTCCTCCTTGCTCTGAATGCAGAGGCGGTCGCCGCTCTGGAGAATGTAGTTCGTCGAGGTGTCGCCGCGCTGCGTGATGCCGATCCAATCGACGGGAAGTTGCTTCGCCTCGCCCTTCTTCGAATCGAATCGAGCGACCCAAATGTTGGACCTGGCAGCCTTATTCGACCAGCCGCCCACATTGCCGATGGCATCGAGCACGCTCTCGTTGCCGGTCCAGGCGTGGGCGGTAACTTGCTGACCCTCATTGGATTCCGTGATGACATAATAGCGCTTGCTGTTGCTCGCGACAACATCCACGAGCACAAGGATCTGGTCTGCCTTCACGGGTTCCATCTTCGGTTCGTTCAGGCCTTTCACCACGACCTGGCGAACGGCCTCTGCGGCCTGATCCAGGGTCATCCCGGTGACCGAAACGGTACCCCAGACTCCCAGGTTGACGCGGCCATCCATCCGCACGAGGAATGAACCGCTGATCGATTGCCCCGGCAGTTCCTGAGTCCCGCGTCCGTTCTTGAGCAAGGCCTGAATGCTGATGTTATCCGGCGGTTCGATGATGTAAGCCGGACGGGCCGGGTTCGTTGGATTGACCGGAGGCGAGCATGTCGTTTGGTTCAGGGTTTCGGTTGAGGCAACAATCTTCTCGACGAGATTGTTAAGAGCCTTCTGTTCGCCCGTGGTGATGCCTTCACCAAGTTCTGGGAAGATGCGCCCCGAGCTAGCGGATACGCGAACAGGCGCGACATTCGTGGATGCGCCGCGGCAGTGGATACGCACGTCGGCTGTCAGCACCAATTCCTCCTCGCGGATAGCGTTCTGCTGGCTGCGGTTGAGGATGTTCTTGTTCAGTGAAATCAGGTTTACCTTGACCTCGATTTCGGCGTCCTCCCGTTTGTCCGTGACTCGTAGCTTTCCTTCCGCCGCGATTTTCTTGGCGAGCGACCGCTTCAGGTCCTGTTCGAAGCTGGGATACGGATACGGAAGGGAGGCCCAAGGCGGCGCATCGATCGTCGAGATGTACACGGTCTTGGTGTTGCGGCCGGCTTTTGCCTTGCAGCAGGTCGATTCCTTGCCGACCGCGGGTTCGCAATTCAGCGGCACAACGACCGCTTCTTTGCCGCTCGTCAGGTGCGGAAAATGTTTAGACCTTACGGCGGTTGGAACGGGCTCCTGGGCGGGGAGCGACAGCACGGCCAGCAGAGTCACGATCAACGGCAGCATCCAGCGCGACATGCGGACTCCTTTGCGAATCCGGACGAAATGAACGACGGGGGGATATGCCGAGGATCGCGAACCCGCACAAGCCCAGATGATTAGCCGCGAGGCGGCAGCCGAGCGCGCCGCATTTGCACTTCCAATGGTGCGGACTGGTCGCTATAGGCCGCCATCCGGGGAGATGCCATGCGCGGCGGCAAGCCATTCCGAAGAGCGGTCGCGGCGTCGATCGGGGCCCACGTCCTGATCGCCGCGATACTCGCGATTTACTTCGGCACGGCCAGCGAATCACCCAGGCCCGCATTGCGCTTGAATACGCGGGCCACGGTGCAACTCGGCTTTCTCCCGGATGATCCGACCCCCGACCGTGAGGAACCGGTCGTTCCAATGCCGCTCCCCGACGGTCGCAGCTCGGTTGCCGAGGTCACGCCGATGAGTCGCGTCTCGGTTGTCGAGCCACTGCCGATATCGCATCCTGACGGTCGCGGCTCCGTCAGCCAGCCGGCGCCGGTGCAACAAGCCGCGGCCACGATACCTGCCGCTCCCGCGTGGGCCCTCGGTGGAACGGCCGTCCATGGGCCGCTCGCTTCGGATCAAGCCATCGTCTATTTGCTCGATGCGTCCGGCAGCATGGGCGAATGGGGAAAGTTCGATGCGGCTCGCGGCGCTCTGGTCGCCACGCTGCGGCTGCAGCCCCCGAGCGTTCGCTATCAGGTCGTGATTTACGCGGGCACAGCGACTATTCTTCTGCGCGGCGCGCCGGGCGAATGCTTACCCGCCACGCCTGGAAATCTCGCCCGAACGATCGCGGCCCTGGAAGCGCTGCCTGCCCCGGTCGGCCGCAGCAATCACGTCGAAGGGCTGCGAACGGCCTTGACGCTGCACCCGGACTTGGTGCTCATTTTCACGGATGGCGACGATCTTCCAGCGCTGGCCCTTCGCAATGTCCGCAAGCAAGCCGCTCGCCCTGCCACCGTTTGCCTGGCCCGCGTCAATGGCGACCGCGTCGAAGCCCCACTCGAAGTGAAATAGCTGATACAATCCGGTATTCTTGGGAGAGAATGCCATGGCGCAAGCCGTTGTCGATCCGAATGAACTGCGCCGGTTCGCGGCCGCCTTGAAACGCTTCCGCGCCGATTTGGAGATGAGCGCTGCCGGCGTGCACGGCTCCCTGATGAATCTCGGCGACACCTGGCGCGACCAGGAACACGACCGCTTCAAGCAAGACTTCGAACTCGAAATGCAGCACTTCGAAAAGTTCTACGAGCGGGCCGACGAGTTCATCCAGTACCTGCTCCGCAAGGCCGAACGCATCGAGGAATATCTGTCGCAGCGATAACAGGGACGCGTTCGGCTCCGCGGCGAATCGGGGATTCTATGGCCGCCGACGTTCGATCCATCGATGCCTTGCGCGAGTGGTACGCGGCGCTCGCCGAGTACGGCGACATGCTGGGCGAATCGCTGGCCGGGATCGAACTGGAGATTCGCCGCGGCATGGAGTGGCTCGCCGAGCAACTGAGCCTGTGGCAGAGAGCCGTCCGCGATTGCGAGGAAGAAGTGGTGCAGGCGAAAGCAGAACTCGCTTCCCGGCGGTTTCCCGGCTTCGACGACCGCATGCCGGATACCACGCTTCAAGAGCGGAACCTGCGGCGGGCGCGGGCCCGGCTCGAATATGCCGAGGATCAAGTCGTTAAAGTGCGGTCGTGGACCGGCCGGTTGCCGAAGGTCGTCGATGAGTTGTACCGAGGCCCCGCGCACCGGCTCTCGGGCTTTCTGGAAGGCGATCTCGCCAAGGGGTTAGCGATGCTTGGCCGGCAGATCGCGGCGCTCGATAGCTATGCGGGGCTGCGGCCGGACTTCGCCCCGGCACCGAGCAGCGCGACCCTCGCACCGCCGCCGCCGCGCGAACCAGCCAGCGGAGAAGCGTCATGAGGTTCGGCACCACTCGCAGCCAGATGTACGACGCCCAGAAGACGGCCCGCGCCAAGTGGGATGCCTCCGGCGACCACTGGGCCGACCAGGCTCGCCGCGATCACGAAGAGGCCGTGGTGGAACCGCTCGACCGCGGCGTCAGCGACGCGCTCCGCGCCATCGACCAGCTCGCGGTGCTCTTCACGCAGATTCGCAACGAATGCGAATACCCCGGCCAGTTATAATAGTTGAATTCATCACCCGCTCCCTGACGGTCGCGGCTCTGTAAATCACTTCATGTGGCGGCGCGTTTCGTCGATGAGTTGTTGCAGCCACTGGCGATAGGGCGTGCCGCCGGTGCCGCGCGGGTCCGCCACGCGCTGGTGAATGTACAAATCGGCCCAGCCGAAGTGCACTTCCCGGAACACGGCCATCGCTTCGAGAACGCGGTTGTACGGTTCACGGCTCGCCAGCGGCCGCGGGTCTGGCAGCGCCGCGATTTGATCCAACAGCAAGCGGTGCTCGTGCGGCATGAAGCGCCGCATGTCCGCCAGGTGATCCATCAGCATCGACGGCTGGTGCGGAATCTTCATGAACGCCACGAGCGTCGGCATTACGCTGCTTTGCGCCCCTGTTTCCCCGCGATAGCTCACCGGCGGTTGATCCATCCCTTCATAGACCACGTTTTCGAAGAAGCGGATGTACGGCCGGAACGCCCGGAAATAGACGTGCGGGTCCATCTTCTCGGGAATCCGCCGCAGCACGCCGATCTGCTGCCAGACGCTCTCGGCGATCTTCTCCAGGGCGTCGTCCACGCCGGAAGCATCGCTGGCATTCATGGCGACGGCGGCCCGATCGATCGCCGCCAGAACCTTGGCCGCGATCGCCTCGATTTCCACATGCACGAGAATGAACCAGTGTTCGTCGTAGAGGTGGACGAAGTTCTGAATGGTGTCGATATTGCCCAGGGCGATGGGTTTGGCGGGGTCGAATCGCTTCCAGTTGTAAAGGGCGTAACCGTCGTAGCTGAGGATGGGCGGCCGTTCTAGTAGGAATGCGGCGCGGGAGAGCGGCACGGCAATGTTCCGCGGCAACACTGTCGCCGGCGCCTCGCCGATCTGATTGATGTACCCGGAGGCCATGAACCCGAGACGCAGGTAGTAAAGTCGCAGAAGCGGGATTTCGGACGGGGAAACGGTGGACGTGGGCCAGGGCGGCACGCTGAAACTGGCGAGGAAGCGGCGGGCATCGCGATCGTGCAGGATGCTCGGCAAGTTGTGGCCGAGTTCGTCGAGTGGTCCGAGCCCCGTTTCCGGCGGGAACCTTCGCGGCGGATCCGGGTGAGGCAGGAACCCATGCTGCGTGAAGGAGGCATCCATCGGGATACTCCGCAGGCGAATCTCGGCACTCCTTCAATTATACTCCGAGCCGTGCGGCGGCGGATCGCACGGCTGCGACGAACCGTTCCACTTTGCGCGGATCCTTGCGGCCGGGGGATGCCTCCACACCGCTGGCCACGTCCACGCCCCACGGGCGAACGCGCTCGATGGCCTCGGCAACGTTCTCCGGTGTGAGTCCCCCGGCGAGGATGAGCGGCACGCCGACATCGAACCCGGCGAGGAGTTGCCACGGGGCCGTGTGGCCGGTCCCGCCCATCTGGCCGGCCACGAGCGAATCGACGAGGATGGCGGCCGGCGGGCGATTGGCTAACTTCGCAGCCGCAACGTACTGGCGAATCCGCTCGAGGCCGGCCGCGTCGGCGATGCGGAATGCCGGGATGTGAGCGAATGGAAAGGCGTCATCGGCCGGCGGCGAATCGTCGTACGTTTGCAGGCCGCGCAGGCCGAGCTGATATGCGATGGCACACGCCTGCCGCAGCGGCGTGGATACGAATACCCCGACGGCCGAAGTGAATGCCGGGACGGCGCGAACAATGGCCGCGGCCTGAGTTGCGCTGATGCACCGTGGCGACTGCGGATAGAAATTCAACCCGAGCGCGTCCGCACCGGACTCCGCCGCGTGGGCAGCATCCTCGGGCGTGGTGACGCCGCAGATCTTGACGCGAATGGCCATGGGATTAGCCGCGAGACGGAGCCGAGCGCGATGCCTGTGCCGTGGAATCACGCCCGCACGAATGCGGCGTAGTCGGCTTGCAATTGCTGCGTGATCGGGCCGACCGGGTATTCGCGCGAATCGATCGCGCCGACGGGTTGAACTTCCACCGCCGTGCCGGTGAGGAATACCTCGCTCGCCTGAGCCAGT
>Ga0134125_10004835_pt1 | contig 15367 bp, 13 predicted proteins | sample KB31751_FD_96464 | JGI IMG/M metagenome (GOLD analysis project Ga0134125, IMG submission 96464) | Terrestrial soil microbial communities with excess Nitrogen fertilizer from Kellogg Biological Station, Michigan, USA - KB3-175-1 | ecosystem: Environmental > Terrestrial > Soil > Unclassified ... | reverse complement strand
TGACGGCCGGGGTGTCTGGCAAGTTCTTGGGCACCGCCCAGCTCACCAGCACGCCGTTGCGCTCCAGCCGTAGGTCGTAGTGCAGCCTGCGGGCGTGGTGCTCCTGGATCACGAACAGGTTGTTGTTGCCGGCCTTTGGCGCGTTCTTCGGCACGGGCTCCGGTGTTTTCGATGCGTCGCGCATGCTGCGGTACTTGGTCAGCCGATCCGGGACCGGCGTTTGCTTATCCGAAGCATCCAGCTCCGCCAGCAGATCGCCGTCGCGCGCGACCCGGGCCAGCACTTCGTCAAACCGCAGCTGACGCAGCGACGGGTCTTCGAGTTCGTCCCAGGTGCGCGGCGCCGCGACGGTCGGCTTTTCGCGTCCGCGCAGCGAGTACGGCGCGATGGTCGTCTTGGAACCGTTGTTCTGGCTCCAGTCCATAAAAATCTTCCCCGCCCGCAGGCTCTTGGTCATGGTCGAGGTGACCAGCTTGGGCATCGTTTTTTCCAGTTGTTGCGCAACGCGTTTGGCCAACACCGTGGCGCCTTTACTGCTCACCGGCTCCTGAAGCGGTGCGTAGAGGTGCAGGCCCTTGCTGCCGCTGGTGAGCGGGAAGGTGGTCAGCCCGATCCCGGCGATCAGGTCGCGGACCGCGCGCGCCACCTCGGCCATCTGGGCCATGGTGACGTGTTCGCCGGGGTCGAGGTCGAACACCAAGCGAGTCGCCGGGCCGGGCTTGAGTTCTTCGGCCCGGCTGCGGGTCCACTCGGCGACGAACCGCCACTGCGGCACGTGGACCTCCAATGCCGCCTGTTGGGCGATCCAGGCCAGGCCGTCGGGGTCGTCGATGATCGGATAGGTCGTGGTCCCGGATCGGTGGGTCACGCTGGCGCGCGGCAGCCAGTCGGGTGCCGAAGCGGCCAGTTGCTTCTCGAAGAACGATTCCTGTTCGACGCCGTTGGGCCAGCGTTTGCGCGTGGCCGGACGCCCGGCGATGTGCGGGATCATCACCTCGGCGATTCGCGTGTAGTAGTCGAAGACGTCGCTCTTGGTGGTTCCGGTGGCGGGATACAGCACCTTTTCGGCGTTGGTCAGCTTGACCCGCGGGCCCGCCGTCGAACTCATAGGGTGAGTCTATGGGCCGCGCGCTGGTGATCGGTGAAGCGCTGATCGACAGGGTCGAAAAGCAGGGCGCCGTCGAGCATGTTGGGGGCAGCCCGCTCAACGTCGCGGTCGGACTGGCCCGGCTGGGACGTGGCGTCGACTTCTTGACTCACATCGCCGACGACGAACCCGGCCGGCGCATCGTCGAATATCTGAAATCCTGTGGCGTACAACTGGTTCCGGGAAGCATCACGGCCGAGCGCACGCCGACCGCGGTCGCCATGATTGCCGACGACGGCTCGGCCACTTACACATTCGATCTGCAATGGCAGCTTTCCGGCACACCCGAGGTCACGCCGCCCTTGCTGGTGCATACGGGATCGATCGCCGCCGTGCGCGAACCGGGGTGCTTGGCGGTCGCGGCGCTGCTCGAGGCCTACCGCGTCTCGGCCACCCTCACCTTCGATCCCAACGTGCGACCGTCGCTGATCGCCGACCGGGCCGCGGCGCAGGCCCGCATCGCGCATCTGGTCGAGCGCAGCGACATCGTCAAGGTCAGTGACGAGGACTTGAGGTGGATCGACCCGGACCACGAGCCGCAACGCACCGCCCGAGGCTGGCTGGCGTCGGGACCCGCGATCGTCGTCGTGACGATGGGCAGCCGGGGCGCCGTGGCGTTCTGCTCGGCCGGGGACGCCCGGTTCGCTGCCGACCCGGTCCGGGTGATCGACACCGTCGGCGCCGGTGACGCATTCATGGTCGGCCTGCTCGACGCGCTGTGGGCGCTAGATTTGGTGGGCGCCGAACGCCGGTCCGCCCTGCGACGGATCCGGCTCGACGCCCTCACGGCGGCGCTCGAGGCCGCCGGCCTGGCGTCGGCGCTGACCGTCTCCCGCGCCGGCGCCGAGCTCCCCGATCGGGCCGCGCTGCGGGCCCAGGCAAACCGGCGTCGCTAGCGTCTGGTCGGGCTCCCGGGCGCTCGCGGGCTTCTGAGCAGCGGCGCGACGGCGCGGATGCTGTTAGGCAGCGAACAGTATGGGCATACTGACTTACATGCGCTCCATCTGGAAGGGTTCCATCGCGTTCGGGCTGGTGAACGTCCCGGTCAAGGTGTACAGCGCGACCGAGGACCACGACATCAAGTTCCACCAGGTGCACGCCAAGGACAACGGCCGCATCCGATACCAGCGCGTGTGCGAGGTGGACGGTGAGGTCGTCGAATACCGTGATATCGCCCGGGCCTACGAATCCGATGACGGCCAGATGGTCATCATCACCGACGACGACATCGCCACCCTGCCCGAAGAACGCAGCCGCGAGATCGAAGTGCTGGAGTTCGTGCCGGCCAGCCAGGTGGACCCGATGCTCTTCGACCGCAGCTATTTCCTGGAGCCCGACTCCAAATCGTCGAAATCCTATGTGCTGCTGGCGAAGACGCTCGCCGAGTCGGACCGCATGGCGATCGTCCATTTCACGCTGCGCAACAAGACCCGCCTGGCGGCGTTGCGGGTCAAGGACTTCGGTAAGCGAGACGTGATGGTCATACATACGTTGTTGTGGCCCGACGAGATTCGTGACCCCGACTTTCCGATTCTCGACAAGAAGGTCGAGGTCAAGCCCGCGGAACTCAAAATGGCCGGGCAGGTGGTGGACTCGATGGCCGAAGAGTTCAACCCCGACCGCTATCACGACGACTACCAGGACCAGTTACACGAGCTGGTCCAAGCCAAACTCGAAGGCGGAGAGGCGTTTACCACCGAGGAGCGGCCCAAAGAGCTGGACGAGACCGAAGACGTGTCCGATCTGCTGGCCAAGCTGGAGGCCAGCGTGAAGGCGCGCAGCGGTGACGGCAAGGCACCGGCGAAAAAGGCCGCCGCTAAAAAGACCGCCGCCAAGAAGACAGCTGCCACAAAGGCTCCGGCCAAGAAGACTCCGGCCAAGAAAGCGGCCTCGAAGTCCTGACCCGACGCGCCCCGGTCAGCGATTGCGCGTCGCAAAGAAGCGGGTGGCCGCGGCGACGACGTTGATCACGGCGACGATGATGATCAGCGTCAGCGCCGCACCCCAGATCCGCAGGAAACCCGCGTGTTCGGGGTTGGTGAGTTCGGTGTAGATGAGCAGCGGCAACGATGCCATGTTGTTGTGGAAGATGTCGAAGTTGATCGACCGGCTGTAGCCGACCAGCACCAGCACCGGCGCGGTTTCACCGATCACCCGCGCGACGGACAACAAGATGCCGGACACGATGCCGGGCATCGCGATCGGAAAGACGATCCGCACGATCGTCTTCCATTTCGGCACACCCAGCGCGTAACTGGCCTCGCGCAGGTCGTCGGGCACCAACCTGAGCATTTCCTCGGCGGAGCGCACGACCACCGGCAGCATCAGCAAGACCAGGGACAGCGACACCGCAAAAGAACTCTGCTGAAAGCCCAGGGTGGCGATCCAGAGGCTGAAGATGAACAGCGCCGCGACGATCGAGGGGACGCCCGCCAGCACGTCGACCATGAAAGTGGTCAGCCGCACCAAGCGGCCAGAACCGTATTCCACCAGAAAGACCGCGGTCATCAGGCCCAGCGGCACGGCCAGGGCGGCGGCCACCCCGGCCTGCACCAACGTCCCGTACAGCGCGTGGTAGACGCCGCCTGCGAACTGTTCCGGCAGCACGCCGCGCAGCGAGTGGGTCCACCACCCCGACCGCGTCACCGCATACCAGCCGCGTTGGATCACGATCGACAGCACCCAGATCAGCGGCACCAGCGCGACGAAGAACGAGCCGAGGAAGAAGATCGTCGCGGCGTTGTTGGTGATCCGCCGCCGGAAGCTGAGCGGCCTGAACACCTCGGCCTTGACCGGCTGGTCGTGCGTCTCAACCGTCATGCGCGCCGCCGATCGCTATGCGCCTCATCCGTTGACCTTGCCGCCGGCGATCGCACGAGCGACCGCGTTGACGATGAACGTCAAGACGAACAGCGCGAATCCCGCCGAGATGTAAGCCCCGGTGGGCAGTGGTGCGCTGAACTCCGCGGCCGCCGAAGCGATCTTGGAGGCGAACGTGTAGCCGCCGTCGAACAGCGACCAGTTACCCGGGCGGGCGGCCGAACGCAAAATGATCAGCACCGCCACCGTCTCGCCCAGCGCGCGGCCCAGCCCCAGCATCGAGGCCGCGATGACGCCGCTGCGGCCGAACGGCAGCACGGTCATCCGCACCACCTCCCACTTGGTGGCGCCCAGCGCCTGCGCCGCTTCCATCTGGATGTGGGGGGTCTGCCGAAAGACTTCGCGTGACACGGAGGTGATGATCGGCAGGATCATCACCGAGAGCACCACGCCGGCGGTGAAGATGGTGCCGCCGCCCGCCAACGAGACGTTGCCCTCTTTGAACAGGAAAAACCACCCCAGGTGGCGGTTGAGAAACGCCGCTACCGGCTCGATCTCGGGGGCGAGCACAAAAATCCCCCACAGCCCGAAGATGATCGACGGCACCGCGGCCAGCAGGTCCACCACGGCGCCGAACGGCCGCGCCAACCGCTTCGGCGCGTATTGGGTGAGGAACACGGCGATACCGACCGAGATGGGAACGGACAGCACCAGCGCGGCGAGCGAACTGAGCACCGTGACCATGAGCAGATCGCGGATACCGAAGGCAAGCTTGTGGGGGTCGCTGGTGCTGAACTGGGCACTGGTGAAGAAGTTTGCGTGGTTGACGCGCAACGACGGGAGGGCGCGCAGCAACAGGAATACCGCGATCAACAGGATGGCGAGCACGATCGCCGAACCCGCGGCAGCGGCGACCAGCTTGAACATCCGGTCGCCCCGCCGAGTCACGCGTGCATTCAGCGCCGTTGGTGCCGGCTTTTCCGCGGTCGACGTTGCTGTTCCTCGTGTCACGACCACCTCAGGTTATGTGATGGCGTTGATCGAAGCAGACAGTCTCGCCTTGAACGCGTCGGGGATCGGGATGTAGCCGTTGTCGGCCAGGCCATTCTGCCCGGCGCCGATGGTGCTTTGCAGGAACGCCTTTACCGCGGTACCGATCCCGGAGTCGGGGTACTTCGAGCACACGATCTCGTAGGTCGCCAGCACGATCGGGTAGGAACCGGACTGCTTCGGCTTGTAGAACGAGAGCGTGTCGAGCACCAGGTCGCTACCCTGGCCGGAGATCTTGGCACCAGCAATCGTCTTGCCCACCGACTCGGCGCTGATCGACACCGCGTCCGGGCCGGCCGAGGTGACGACCTTGGCCATGTTCAGCTTCTGCGCCTGTGCAAACGACCATTCGTTGTAGGTGATGGACCCTTCCGTGGCCTTGATGGCGGCTGACGTGCCGTCGTTGCCCTTGGCTCCCTCGCCGACGCCACCCTTGAAGGTCTTTCCGGCACCTTTGCCCCACGCACCGTCGGCGGCGGCGTCGAGGTATTTCTGGAAATTGTCGGTGGTGCCGGACTCGTCGTTGCGGAACACGACATGAATCGGCACGGCGGGCAACGCAACGCCGGCGTTGAGCGCCTGGATCGCGGGGTCATTCCACGTCGTGATCGTGCCGTTGAAGATTTTGGCGGCCGTGGGGCCGTCGAGACTGAGCGAATCCACGCCTGTCACGTTGTAGGTGATGGCGATCGGGCCGAAAACGACCGGCAGATTCCACGCCGGTGAACCGCAACGCTGCTGCGCGGCAGCGTATTCGTTGGCAGCCAGCGGCGAGTCGGAGCCACCGAAATCGGTTTGATTGCCGGTGAATTCGCTGATTCCCGCGCCCGATCCGTTGGCCGTGTAGTTCAGTGTCTGGCCGGGGCAGGCCTGCTCGAACGCGTTGACAAAGCGGGTCATCGCGTTGGCCTGGGCCGTCGATCCGCTGGCCTTGAGGGCCGTCTTGCCGCCGCAACTCACCTTGGTCGATGACGAGCCGCTCGGTCCCTTGGCGCCAGTCGCGTTGTTGTCGCTTCCGCACCCTGACAACGCCAGCGCACCAGCGCTCACGACACTCAGTACGGCGCCAAATCGGTTGAGTTTCAATTCGCATCCTTAAGGTGGGTGTCAAACATGGTCGCCGCCGGTCAGTAGGCCATCGCATGCCGGCCAGCCCGTCGCGCGGCCACGAAGGTAACAGTAACAATTGAACGGTGAGCAAACTGTTCGGCGCTTGCCGCTGAACGCGATGACGCCCCGCGGCGGCGCCGCCCGGAGCTCGGCGTGACGTCGCCCGCCAGCAAAGGGTTCGCCCTCCCGGCCGAGGACACGCGTACCGGCTCCCCAGATCACGCGATGGCGTTGATCGAATCCGACGGTCGCGAACTTGAACGACTCCGGCACCGGGATGTACCCGTTGTCCGCCACGCCATTCTGGCCGGCCCCGATGGTGCGTTGACAGGCGCCGGTCGGAATCGGAAGGCCGCATCGCCCCCGCCGGAGGAAAAGTAGAACTTGTTCTAGAAATGTCCGATCCGAGACGGCGCGGCTTGCTACCGTGTCGGCTGACACCGAAAAGAAGAGAGGCCGCCATGATCCTTGACAGGTTCCGTCTCGACGACAAGGTCGCCGTCATCACCGGCGCAGGCCGCGGGCTCGGGGCCGCCATTGCGCTGGCCTTCGCCGAGGCAGGCGCCGATGTTCTCATCGCCTCCCGAACGGAATCCCAACTAGAAGCCGTCGCCGAACAGGTCCGCGCCACCGGGCGTCGGGCCCACGTCGTGGCCGCCGACCTGGCGCATCCGGAGTCCACCGCCGAGCTGGCCGGTCGGGCCGTCGAGGCGTTCGGGAAACTAGACATCGTCGTCAACAACGTCGGCGGAACCATGCCCAACACGTTGCTGACGACCTCGACGAAAGATCTCAAAGACGCTTTCACCTTCAACGTCGGCACCGCCCACGCGCTCACGCTGGCAGCGGTGCCGTTGATGCTGGAGCACTCCGGCGGCGGGAGCATCATCAACATCACCTCAACCATGGGCCGCCTGGCCGGACGTGGCTTCGCGGCCTACGGCACCGCCAAGGCCGCGCTGTCCCACTACACCCGGCTCACCGCCCTGGACCTGTGCCCACGGATTCGCGTCAACGCGATCGCACCGGGATCAATCCTCACCTCCGCGCTGGACGTGGTTGCCTCCAACGACGAGCTGCGGGCACCGATGGAGAAGGCCACACCGATGCGCCGTCTCGGCGATCCGGTCGACATCGCCGCTGCCGCAGTCTATTTGGCGTCCCCGGCCGGCACCTTCCTGACCGGCAAGACGCTCGAGGTCGACGGCGGCCTCACCTTCCCCAATCTCGACATCCCCGTCCCGGACCTGTGACCCACGACCGCTAAGGAGCACGTCATGCCCCTCCCCGTCGTCCAACTGGGCACCGGCAACGTCGGTATCCACGCGCTGCGGGCGCTCATCACCAATCCGGAATTCGAACTGAAGGGCGTGTGGGTGTCATCGGACGCCAAGGCCGGTAAAGATGCGGCGGAGCTCGCCGGGCTTGCGGAGTCGACGGGCGTGCTCGCGAGCACCGACCTGGACGCCGTGCTCGCCACCGGGCCGCAATGCGCGGTCTACAACGCGCTGGCCGACAACCGGCTGCCCGAGGCGCTCGAGGACTACCGGCGCGTCTTGACGGCCGGGATCAACATCGTAGGCAGCGGTCCGGTCTTCTTGCAGTATCCGTGGCAGGTGATCCCCGAGGAGCTGATCAACCCTCTGGAAGACGCAGCGCGCGAAGGCAATTCAAGCCTGTACGTCAACGGTATCGACCCTGGATTCGCCAACGACCTGCTGCCGCTGGCACTGGCCGGCACCTGCCAGAGCATCCAGCAGATCCGGTGCATGGAGATCATCGACTACGCCACCTATGACAGCGCCGCGGTCATGTTCGACGTCATGGGATTCGGCAAGCCGCTGGACGACATTCCCATGCTGCTGCAGCCCGGTGTGCTCAGCCTGGCCTGGGGTTCGGTGATCCGGCAAATGGCGGCGGGCCTTGGCATTTCGCTTGACGAGGTCGCCCAGTCGCACGTTCGGGTACCGGCCCCCGAGGACTTCGACATCGCCTCGGGCCACATCGCCAAGGGCACCGCCGCTGCGCTGCGCTTCGAGGTGTCCGGCATGGTCAACGGCGATCCCGTCGTCGTCCTCGAGCACGTCACCCGGCTGCGCGAGGACCTGTGCCCCGAGTGGCCGCAGCCCGCCCAGCACGGCGGCTCCTACCGCATCGAGATCACCGGTGAACCGTCATACGCCATGGACATCTGCCTGAGCAGCCGCAAGGGCGATCACAACCACGCCGGATTGGTGGCCACCGCGATGCGGGTCGTCAACGCGATCCCCGCGGTGGTGGCCGCCCGGCCGGGAATCGTGACGACTCTCGACTTGCCGCTGGTCACCGGCAAGGGGCTCTACCTTCCGGAGTGAGCCTCGGGGGTAGGAAACGCCACCGCCGCTGCGCTTCCCGTCGGGATGTTCGGCTAACCTCACTTTCTTATTCGGTGAAGTGAATCGAGGTCGGCACGTTGGCGCAGCGCACCCAGAGCTCGCTCAAGGGCAACTGGTATCTGCTCGGGCCGGCGTTCGTCGCCGCGATCGCCTACGTCGACCCGGGAAACGTCGCGGCCAATGTCAGCGCGGGTTCGCAGTACGGCTACCTGCTGCTGTGGGTGATCGTTGCGGCCAACGTCCTCGCGGGCCTGGTGCAGTACCTGTCGGCGAAGCTCGGGCTGGTCACCGGGCGCTCGTTGCCCGCCGCCCTGGGCAGGCGGATGGGCCGTCCGCTGCGACTGGTGTATTGGGCACAGGCCGAGCTCGTGGCGGTCGCCACCGATGCGGCCGAAGTCGTGGGCGGGGCGATCGCCTTGCACATCCTGTTCGGTTTGCCGTTGTTGGTCGGCGGGGTGGTCACCGGCGTGGTGGCCTTGCTGTTGCTCGGCATTCAGGACCGGCGCGGGCAGATCATCTTCGAGCGGGTCATCACCGGCTTGCTGCTCGTCATCGCAATAGGATTTGCGGCGAGCTTCTTCGTCAAGACGGCGCCTCCCCATGACGTGCTCAGCGGGCTGGTGCCGAGGTTCCGCGGCACCGAGAGCGTGCTGCTGGCCGCCGCCATCCTGGGGGCCACCGTCATGCCGCACGCGGTGTACATGCACTCGGGCCTGGTCCTGGACCGGCACGGACATCCCGACCACGGATCGCATCGCCGCCTGCTGCTCCGCGTCACGCGCTGGGACGTCGCGCTCGCGATGGCGGTGGCCGGCACGGTGAACGCCGCGATGCTGCTGGTCGCCGCGATCAACCTGCAAGACCGGAACGTGAGCGCGTCCATCGAGGGCGCCTATGCCGCCATTCACAACACGCTGGGCGCGACCATCGCGGTGCTGTTCGCGATCGGTCTGCTCGCGTCCGGTCTGGCGTCTTCGTCGGTGGGCGCATACGCCGGGGCCATGATCATGCAGGGGCTGCTGCACCGGTCGATTCCGATGGTGGCGCGCCGGTTGATCACGCTGTGCCCCGCCATGGTGATCCTGGCGGTCGGATTCGACCCCACCCGTGCATTGGTGCTGTCCCAGGTGGTGCTGTCGTTCGGCATTCCGTTTGCGGTGCTGCCCTTGATCACGCTGACGAGCAACCGCGAGCTGATGGGCGCCGACGCCAACCACCGCATCACGACGATTCTTGGCTGGGGCGTCGGCATATTGATTAGTCTGCTTAACATGGTGCTCGTCTGGCTGACGGTGACCGGCTGAATGCCGGCCCTCCGGCATCTGTACTTCGCATACGGCTCGAACCTTTGCGTCAGGCAGATGGCGCGGCGCTGTCCCGACGCCGCCGCTCCGCGGCCGGCGGTCCTCGCGGATCACGACTGGCTGATCAACCAGCGCGGCGTGGCCACCGTCGAACCGCTGGCCGGAAACCAGGTGCATGGGGTGGTATGGCAGATCTCCGACGGCGACCTGGCGACCTTGGACAGTGCCGAGGGCGTGCCGGTGCGCTACCGGCGCGACCGGCTGACCGTGCACACCGATGACGGACCGTCGCCGGCCTGGGTCTACATCGATCACCGGGTGACGCCGGGCCCACCGCGCCCCGGCTACCTGCCCACGATCATCGACGGCGCGACGCAGCACGGATTGCCCCAACGCTGGCTCGCGTTCTTGCGCCGTTGGGACCCCGCGGGCTGGCCCCGCCCGAAATCGTCATCGACGACCGAGCCTGGGCCACAGTCGCTTTCAGCGTTGCTCCGCGAACCGGGGGTGAGCGAGGTCAGCCAATTGCGGTCGCGTTTCGGCTTTCTCGCCATCCACGGCGGCGGGCTCGAAGAGATGACCGATGTGATCGCCGAACGTGCCGCCCAGAACGCCGACGCTTCGGTGTATGTGGTGCGTCATCCCGACCGCTACCCGCATCACCTCCCGTCGGCCCTGTTCGATCCGGCCGAGTCGCCACGGCTCGCCGAGTTCCTCGATCATGTCGACGTCGCGGTGTCGCTACACGGCTATGGCCGCGATGGCCGCAGCACCCAGCTGCTGGCGGGCGGCCGCAACCGGGACTTGGCCGCCCACGCGGCCCGCCACATCCGGCTGACCGGCTATCAGGTGATCACCGACCTCGACGAGGTGCCGCCGGAATTGCGCGGCCTGCATCCGCGAAACCCGGTGAACCGGGTGCGCGAGGGCGGAATGCAGCTGGAGCTCTCGGCGCGGGTCCGGGGGATCAGCCCGCGCAGCCCCTTGCCGGGCGATGACGGTTTATCGCCGGTCACCGGTGCCCTGATCCAGGGCTTGGCGGATACCGTTCGTTGTTGGTCGATGTCGTCGGATCGTTGAAAACGGAGGTTGTTGGTGGCCAAGGATTTTCGCTTCGGAATGAGCATGCGGTTCTTCAAGTCGCGCGAGGCGCTGCTCGACAAAGCCAAGCGCGCTGAAGATGCCGGCTTCGACATTCTTTGTGTGCCCGACCATTTGGGTGCCGCCGCACCCTTTCCGACCCTGACCGCGGTCGCGATGGTCACCACGACGCTGCGGCTGAGCATGTATGTGCTCAATTCCGCGTTCTACAAGCCGGCCCTGCTCAGCCGGGACATGCAAGCCCTGGATCTGCTCAGCGACGGGCGCCTCGAGATCGGGCTCGGCACCGGCTACGTCCGGGAAGAGTTCGAAGCGGCCGAAATCCCCTATCCCAGCGCCGGCGCCCGGGTCGACTACCTCGAGCACATGACGAAGTACTTGAAGGAACACCACCCGTCGACGCCACTCATCATCGCCGGCAACGGTGATCGGGTGCTGACCATCGCGGCCCGCAACGCCGACATCATCGGGTTGACCGGCTCCAAGGTGCGCGACGTCGAGGACCCGTTCGCCGAACGCGTCGACTTCGTCCGCAACGCCGCCGGGGATCGGTTCGACTCCCTCGAGCTCAATCTGGCGATCACGGCGATGCCGCGAGCCGGCGAGACCGAGCCCGACCTCAAGCTGACCCGCAGTTATGCGCCGGACCTGTCCGATGAGGAGATCCTGTCCCAGCCCTCGGTGCTCAGCGGTTCCCCCCGCGAGATCGCCGACACGTTGTGCGCATACCGGGAAAAGTACGGCGTGTCGTCCTTCACCGTGCAGGACAACAACATCGAGAACTTCTCGAAGGTCGTCGCCGAACTGCGCTGACCGCATCTTCCCGTCTTCGAGAACCGGGACTGCGACACAACCGGTTATCGCGCCACCTAGAGCACACCGCAGCTGGCTGTGACCCAGCGCAGCGGATCGAGGCAGCGAAACGGTGCGATCCCGCGCGGGTTGAGCCGATTGCCTTCCGGAGGCTGGCCGAGCGCCGACACCACGAAGTAACGGTGGTTGAGCCGGATCCCACTCGGCGGATTCTCCACCCCGGTCACAATCGAACCGCCGTTGAGACGAAGCAGCAGGCTGCGCACTTCCTCATGCAGCAATTGCCCGTCGACGTCGTCATATTGCCGGAGTGCGGGGCTCTCGCGGATGCAGGCCGCCCCGGTATTGCACATCACCTGGCTCCAGGCCGAGCCCTCGACTTGGCTCAGCGCACGCAGCACGTCGAATTTGGGCAGGATCACCGCGAGCCGCGGCCTACCCTCCCCCACCGCGCGCAACAGGTTGCTCAGTACCGATCGCGGATCGCCGCCGCTCCACGACTGAGGGGGCACCAGGTCTTGCAGTTGCTCTCGGATCACGTCCACCCGCAGTGGGTCGAACATGAAAAACACCGCATCGGCGTTGGAAAAGAACCGAAAATGTGCGGCGTCGAGATCGCCCGCCTCCAGGTCCTCGCCCGCCACATCGCGCAGCACCACGTAGCGGCGCACCCCGTGCCATAGACCGATATTGAAGACGAGCGGTTCACGCTGATAGGACGCCTGGACATCGGCCGCCGGCGTGGGCGGGATCAGCCCACGTTGGATGAACAGCGGCCGTTCGTAGTTGTTCGCATAACTGGTCGTGGTACTCGATGTCGCCGGTTCCATGGATACGCCGAGACGTTCACAGAGTAGCCCGAGCTGCTTGATCAACACCGCGATATACATGCTCTTGCCGGTGGCCCGGGCGCCGGCCATCGCGATGCATAGTGCGTGGCCCTCACGCCATCCATTCGGCAAGACGAAATGGCATACCGGGCAGATTTCGACTACGGGTGCGTTCACTTGCCGGCTGATATCGGCGGTAGACGGCCGTAGCGGGGCCGCATAACCCGGCGGGCGTTTGAGCGAATGTATTGACCCGCAACGAACTTCGGCGCCGACATAGGCCGATGCGACCCCGTCACGGTTGCTCTGTCCGGCCGCTTCTGGCGGCACCATCCAGGCGTAACTGTCGTCGTCGAGAACCGAGAAGCATCTCGGGCATTTGGTCAGCATGGCGCTGTCACGTCGTCAGCACCGGCAGCAGGGCGGCAGCGAACTCATCGACCAGCGTGGGATTCGCGCTGAGGTACTGTCCGGCGTCCATGCCGTCCGGCGGCGCGCTCAGCACCGGGACGGGCGTCGGAAACTTCGTGTCGTACGAGACACAGACCGCTGGAAACTGTTGGTTATCAACAAACTTCATTGAGTCAGTAATCACGAGGGTGTGCTCGGCATCCGACAGCAGCGACCATCGCGTGCCGGCGGACCACCGTACGGGCGTGTGGGCGACCACCTGCGCCAGCTCGGCTGTGGAAGCCTCTATCGGGATGCATCGCGCTCCGACCAGCATCGCGGTGACGGCTCGGATACTGACCGTATTGGCCACCCCGATGACCGCATCGATCGCGGCGACCACGCTCCCGTCATCGAAGGCCCGCTTCATCGAGGCGGACGTGTCGATCGCGATCGACAGCGAACCACCCTGCGGCGATCGGTGACTCCCGGCGATTCGACGTGCCGCGGTACGGGCCATACTGGCCAGCGGGCTTAGCGGCACGTCTGGCACGGCACGCAGCGCCACGGAGATATGGCCGTGGCGAGGGGTGAGCGACACGAGTTCCATTGTGCCGCACCCTGACACGTTGATAGGATCGAAACGCACCTGCACCGGATCGGACTCGGCCCGAGAGCCGCAGCGTATCGTCAGATGCACAATCGTGCCGTGGTCGAAGGTGGCCATGTCATTGGGTTCCACCCTGACTGTCACTTGTTCGGTGATCGCCGGCGCGAGGATGGCGTGGGGGTTGATTTGCACGACGTTTTGCTGATCGGTCGCGTCGGCATAGAGTGTGGCGCCTTCGACCGGCCCACTGATCGAGATCGACACCCTCTGGTCCGGAATATCCACACTCGCTGTGCGAGATCCAAGTAGATAAATCGGCATCAGTAACTCCAATACGTCCGTGCCGCTTGAGGGACGGTTGCGATCACCGACTTCGCTTCCGACTCAACGCCTTCTCCCCAGCTGCGGTCGAGTGCTGAGATTGCCATCGGCAACGCGGGTGGCAATCCGGAATCGATAAGGCCAGACGCAGATTCGTCGATATCCACCAGAAGCTGTGCGGCAGAGGCGGGGTCGATGAATGCCGCCCCCGCCATCGCTGACCAAGCGGTGACGGCGATCTCCTGGCTCCGATGCGTGCGGTGCCGCCGTCCGTTCAACTCGCCCAACGTAATTGATTCGGCGTCGTCGATGGCTACAGCCACCGGCGAAACGTCTGCCAAATCCGCCCGTGGCATCGCAACTAGATGTAAACCGCCCCGCAATAAATCGTCGAGATCCGAGCTTCGGTCGAAGGTAGAGAAGCTAAGCCGGCCCGCGGTGCCGCGTGACATCATGAAGCTCACCGCGCCTATCCATTGCGCTGCAGTATCAGCGGATTCAACACCGATCACTACAGCAGGCCCACCGTCGAGTGCGGCGCTGACCGCGTCAAGCAGACCACAGAGCGTACGAAGGCGCCGCATGCCGACATCGCAGACGAACTGGACAACGCTTTCGGCGGTGACCGCACCGCCGGTCTTCGGCACCTCATCGGACAACGTGGCGGCGGAGACCGCCGGCCCACCGTACGGGGTCAGCCACCGAGAAGATTGCCACAATTCGATCGGTCGGGGATTCTGCGCCATATCCGAGGCTTCACGGTCGAGCAGTACATGGGCGAAGACGTTCCCCGGCCTCCCCGCGCTGTCCAGTCCAGCTGGAGCGGTATGCCAGTACGCGGCGATGCTCTCGTTGATCCGGGAATAAGCCAATCGGCGTGGTAACGCTTGCAACTGAGCCCGCGTCGGGAACCTCGGTGGCTGCTCGACCGGGTTCAGGGGTATACGAATCCGGGAGACCAACAGGCGGGCTTCCGCGGGGGTGATTCCGCCGGTGGTCTCCTTTACCTGCCAGCCGGCGGTCACGCCGTCGCCCTCGAGTGACGTGTAGGTCAATTGCCCGTAGCGCGGTGCCATCTCTATGTCGTCCCGGCCGTCAGGCGGAGGCGGTCGACGGATGGATCCAGCAACGCCAGCAACTGAAGTCGTTGTGGCGGTAGGTTGGCGAACAACCGGATCCACCCTCGCAGTCCCCGCAGATCACCAAGCCACACCTCCCTGTCGCCCGACGCGGTGAGCGCCGACCATTGGAACTCTTTAGACCATCCCGATGGGCGTCCGCCTTCGGCGGTGGGACGAGACATGTTCACCGCGATGCCGTCGCTGATGCTCAGCGGTAGCCGGTCGGAATTGTTTACCAACACGAACGGTGGCGACCCACTGGCATCTTGCTCGGCGCGGATTCGCAACGCGGCGGTCATCGGTAGGCCGGCCGAATCTCGCCTGATATGAACGTCATACCACAGCCGTAGCAGGCCGCCGTATTCGATCGATGTC
>Ga0134125_10004834_pt1 | contig 15367 bp, 12 predicted proteins | sample KB31751_FD_96464 | JGI IMG/M metagenome (GOLD analysis project Ga0134125, IMG submission 96464) | Terrestrial soil microbial communities with excess Nitrogen fertilizer from Kellogg Biological Station, Michigan, USA - KB3-175-1 | ecosystem: Environmental > Terrestrial > Soil > Unclassified ... | reverse complement strand
CGCTGACCATCCCCGTGATCATCGTGCTCATCGCCGGCATCGGCTGGTTTCGCAAAGGCTACGAGACCGAGCTGCAGACGCTGCACGCCGCCGAGACCGACACCTGGAAGACGGCGATGACCAGCGATCGCGGCACCTGCGGCACCTCCGAGCGCCATCGCTTCGCCGGCATCGAGCTCGGCGCCGTCGGCGACGAGGCGCGGCAGAGGGCGACCAGCGAGATGTCGGCGTGGTCGTTCCTCTACGTCAACGGCGGCGTGCGCAAGGACGTCACGCGATCGATCCCGTCGCCGGTGCGTCCGCTCGACGGCACGCGCTGGAGCTCGACCACGCGCTCCGACTACCTGCCGTGCAACGAGACTGTCGGCCGCGACGACGGCGAGCTCGCCGGCGGCTTCGACGACATCTGGAAGGAGTACGCGACGCCATGAGAGGGCCGGGCGTGATCATCGTGGTCGCGTGCGCGCTGTTCGTGGCGCCGGCGCGCGGCTCCGTCGAGGATTGGGGCAGCGCAGCGCCGCCGTCGATGCGCGCCTATCGCGACGACGGCAACGGGCGCGAGCGTCCGCGCCGGCTCGCGCTCGACGGCATGACCCTGTCGGTCGCCGCCGGCGGCACCAGCGACGCGCCGGCCGAGGTCGCGGCCTATTACGCGACGGCGCTCGGCGATGCGCGCCACGGTTGCGGCGCCCGCTTCGGCGACGACGAGCGCGGCGGCGTCGCCGCCATCGACTACGGCGAGGCGCTCGACGGCGACGGCGTGGCCGCGCGGATGGGCCGCGTGGCGGCGACCGGCGATCTCGGCGCGCTCGGCCAGCTGCAAGCGGTCTGGTACGAGCGCCGCCCCGACGGCGGCACGCGCTATTTGAACCTGTGGGGCGCGCTCTCGCTCGACAAGCTCCTGCCGCCCGACGGCGGCGACGTCGCCGGCGGCGAGCTCGACGGCGTGCCGCGCCCGACCGGCGGCGTGCGCGTCCTGTCCGCGGGCGAGCGCGGCGCCCTGGGGCGCGTCGTCGCCTATCGCGTGCCCGGCGCCTCGGCGGTGGCGGTGCGCGGCGACTTTCTCGACGAGCTGCACGCGCGCGGTTGGCAGAGCGACGACGCGTTCGCGCGTTTCGCGGCGCTGCACGAGCGCTCGGGCGCGCGGCTGGTGCGGCGCGGGCGCGAGATCTTCGTCGACGTCGGGCGCGCCGGGGACGACGTGAGCGTCGTGATCATCGAAACGGAGAGGCGAGGATGAAGCGAGCACGGCGGGATCGAGGCGTCACGACGGTCGAATGGGTGATCGTGGCGATGGTCATCGGCGTCGGCTGCATCGCCGTGTTCCGCATGTTCAAGGACAACTACATGGCGCCGGCCACCAATCGCATGGGCGATTGCATCGAGGCCGCGGCCGGCGACGGCAATTTGTGCGGCGGGCTCGCCGTCGGTGGCGCGTCGTCGGGCGGCGGCGGCAACGCGGCCGGCGGGACGGGAACCGGCGGCAACGCGGTCGGCGGCAACGCGGTCGGCGGCAACGCGGTCGGCGGCAACGGCGCCGGCGGACCGCTCGCGCAAAACGGCGCCGGCAGCAACGGCGCGCCCGGCGGCAGCGGCATGACCGCCGGCGAGCTCGCCAACTCCGTCGGCGAGAACGGCCACTACGAGAACCCGCACGCCGGCGTCATCAACGGCGTCAGCGCCGGCATGGGCCTGGCGATGGCCGGCGAAGACGCGCTCATCGAAGCCGCCAAGCACGGAAGCGGCATCGAAGTCACCGGCGCGCTCGACTGGATCTACCGCGGCGCGCGCACCGCCGAAGGCGCCATCATCGGCATCCCGCTCGACGTCCTCGCCAACGGCCTGCCGCACTCGTTCGCCGACGCCGCCTCGTTCACCGTCAAGAACGGCGTCATCGGCGTCGTCGGCTTCTTCGGCACGCCGCTCACCGCCGCCGCGCTCGTCGGGCTCGACAAGTCGCTCGGCTATCTCTCCGACAGCGTCACCGGCGGCACGCGCTACCAGAGCGACTGGCAGGACTCGATCGCCTGGCGCATGGTCCACGGCCAGGCCGGCACCATCGGCAAGGAAGGCCTCGAAGCCGAGCAGGCGCGCGAGCAGCAGATGGTCCACGAGCAGCTCGACTACATGCGTCAGCAGCAGCAGCGCGACGCCGAAGCGCTGCGCGAAATGATGCCGCACTGAAACTTTCTACCGACTGGATCATTCAGTAGACACTGCGCTACAAAAGAATCGAATCGAAACCGCTCGCGGCGAAGCGCTCTGCTAAGCTGCGTGGCGCATGCGTTCGATGCGCGAAGTGGACATGGGCGACGACGAGGGCACGACGCAGCAGGTAGATCCGATCCCATCGTCGTCGGTCGAGGCGCTGTGCCTCATCGTGATTGGCGGTCCCGACGCGGGGCTCAACCTCGAGCTCGAGCCGGGGCGCTACACCGTCGGCAAGAGCCGCGAGTGCCAGCTCGCGCTCGCCGACGCCGCGGTGTCGCGCCAGCACCTGTCGCTCGAGGTCGATCGCTGGGGCGTGGTGGTGCGCGATCTCGACTCCAAGAACGGCTCCTATTATTACGGCGCGCGTTTTCGCGAGGTCGTGATCGGCGCCGGCGCGGTCATCCAGATCGGCGCCACGCAGCTCAAGTTCGCGCGCCGCCCGACGGGCGCGCAGGTGACGCCGTCGGAGCAGGACCACTTCGGCCAGCTCCACGGGCGCTCGCTCGTCATGCGCGAGCTCTTCACCGTGCTCGAGCGCGTCGCCGGCTCGTCGGAGCCGGTGCTCATCGAAGGCGAGACCGGCACCGGCAAGGAGCTGTGCGCCGAGGCCATCCACAAGGCCTCGCAGCGCGCGCGCGGGCCGCTCGTCGTGTGCGACCTGGCCGGCGTGCCGCGCACGCTCATCGAGTCGGAGCTGTTCGGCCACGTCAAGGGCGCCTTCACCGGCGCCGCCGCCGATCGCGTGGGCGCCTTCGAGAGCGCGCATCGCGGCACCGTGTTCCTCGACGAGATCGGCGAGCTCGAGCCCGACTTCCAGCCGCGCCTCCTGCGCGCGCTCGAGAACCACACGGTGCGGCGCGTGGGCAGCGCCGTCTATCGCAACGTCGACGTGCGCATCATCGCCGCCACCAACCGCGATCTCGGCCAGGAGGTGGAGTCGGGCGGCTTCCGCAGCGATCTGTTCCACCGCTTGTCGGTGGTGCGCGTGCGGCTGCCGGCGTTGCGCGAGCGCAAAGAGGACATCCCGTTCCTCGTCGAGAAATTCCTCGCCGGCTCGGGCATCCAGATCGCGTCGGCGACCATGGCGCTGCTCCAGGAATACGACTGGCCGGGCAACGTGCGCGAGCTCAAGAACGTGCTTCGCCGCGGCGTGGCGCTGAAGAGCGAAGGCGGCACGCTCGAGCCGGAGAGCCTCGGGCTCGCCGTCGCCGCCGCCGGCGCGTCACTCGAGAAGCCCGCGGCCGACACCTACCACGAGGCCAAGGCGCAGCTCATCGAGACCTGGGAGCGCAGCTACGTGCGCAAGCTCCTCGACGAGAACGGCGGCAACGTCTCGCGCGCGGCCCGCGCCTGCGGCCTCGGCCGCGCCTACCTCCATCGCTTGATTCGCAAGTATCAGCTCGCGTAAGAGGCGCGCCCTTTGCACTGCGCGCGGGCATGTGGCTCATCTACCCGCTTGTCGCCGCCGTGACTGTATTCATCGCGATGCACAAGGTGTATGGCTGGTGATCCTCACGGGCACCAGGTGAGGCACGCGCGCGCCTGCGAGTCGCACGTTCCGTAGCGGCAGCCGCCGTTGTGGATCGTGTCGTCGGCCGCGCAGCCGGCGCCGTACGCGACCAGCGGCTGGCAGACGTCGTTGTCGTCGCAGTAGAGCCCGTCGCGGCAGCCGCTCGCGGGGCAGGGCGTGCCCGCGGTGCCGACGGCGTCGCAGCTCTTCGACGTCTTGCCGCACGCGGTGTCGAGGGCACAGCCGGAGCCGTCGGCCGTGGGATCGCAGGCGGCCCCGGCGTCGAGGAACGCGGCGCAGCTCCCCGGCTTGCCGACGGAGGTGCCGTGCGGATAGGCGAGCCCGACGCAGGTCTTGCCGCTGCCGCACGCATCGACGTCGGTGCACTGCGCGCCATCGGCCACGCGCGCAGTGCACTTGGCGGTGGCGCTCGCGCAGAACAGGCCCTGCGCGCACTCGTCGCTGGTGGCGCAGCTCTCGCCCGCCTTGGCGACGGCGCCGCAGCTTCCGGTGGCGCCGATCATCGGCAGAAGGCCGCGGCAGACCAGGCCCGCCGCGCACGGCTTGTCCGCCTCGCACTCGGCGCCGCTGACGCCGTCGGCGACACACTTGCGCGACGCCGGATCGCAGTAGCTCGTGGCCGGATCGCAAAGCGCCATCGAGCAGTCGGTTCCTGCGGTGGCGAACGCGCGGCACGCGGCGCCGCAGCCGAGCGCGATGTTGCCGCAGTATCCCGACGCGCACTCGAAGTCGGCGCGACAGCCGAGCCCGGCCTGCACGCTGCCGGTGACGATCTGCGCGCACGCGCTCTTGACGGCGTCGACGTCGCGCGCGCTGCAGCCGGCGGCGTCGAGCGCGGCGGTGCACGCCTTGGCGGCGGTGGCGTCGAGCATGGCGCGCCCGGCGGCGATGCCGTCGTCGACGGAGTAGGGCGGCGTCGCCGTCGTGACCGTCGCCGTCTCGGCGCTCTCGCAATCCGCTTCGTCGGCGGCGGCGACCACGCCGCAGCGCGCGAGCCACGTGCAGTACGAGTGCGCGCGCGCGGCCACGAAGTCGGCGTACGCGCCGACCTCGGGCGCGGCGCCCGGTGCCAGCGGGTCGCTGCCGTTTCCGCCGGTGCCGCCGCCGTCGCCGCGCATCCCGCCGTCGCCGGGCGCGAGGTCGGCGCCAGACCCGACACCGCCGTCGCCCGTCGGCAGGGTCACGTTGTTTCCTTCGCAGCCGATCGCCGCGAGCAGCAGAAGGCAGACGTATCGCGTCATCGCCGCGCCGAGTTGCAACGGGCACGCCAGCGCGCGTGCTGGATCCTTCCGGATACAGCTGGCCTGCCCGCGCCCGTCGCGGAACCAACCTTGCCGATGTGCTCGCATCGACTCTGGGTCCGTGGCGCCATCGGCTGCATCGCCGCGCTGGCGATGAGCGCCTGCAGCGTCTCGGCGCGCAACGGCGGCAACGGTGGCAACGGCGGCAGCGGCGGCAACGGCGGCGGCGGCAACGGCGGCAGCGGCGGCGGCGTCGATCAGGGCGCCGGCGGCGGCAACCTCGACGGCGGCGCGCCGCACGACCTGGCGCTGCCCTCGTCGTGGAGCTTCGACGGCGGCTGGCATCCACCGCCCGCGCCGTCGATGCCGCCGATGAACGGCAACGGCGGCACCACCGTCCTCACCGGCCCCGGCGCCGATTCGTCGTCGCCCGGCAAGTTCGGCGGCACACCGACGGGCGGCGCACCCACGATCGTCTATCCCGCCGACGGCATCGCCGTGCCGCCCAACATGAACGCGCTCGAGATCCACTTCATCCCCGCCGCCGGCCAGACGCTGTTCCGGCTCACCTTCAAGGCGCCGACGCTGACCGTGGTCGTCTACACCGGCTGCACCGCCGTCGGTGGCGGCTGCGTCTACGCCACCGACGCGGCATTCTGGTCCGCGCTCATCCCCTACGCGCGCGGCGCCGCGCCGGTCACCTGGTCCGTCAGCGCTGTCAACGGCAGCGCGCCCGGCGCCGTCGGCACCTCGGCGCAGCAGTCGATCACCTTCGGCCAACAGGACATCACCGGCGGCATCTATTATTGGAACACCGCCGGCGCCATCGAGCGCTACGACTGGGGCATGCCGTCGGCGGCGCCGCAGGCCTACATGACGGCGCAAAAAGCGGGCGCGCTCGTCTGCGTCGGCTGCCACGTCGTCTCGCGCCAGGGCACGCGCATCACCGTCGGCAAGGACATCCCGGCCCCGGCGCCATACACCGTCTTCGACGTCGCCACGACGACGCCGTACAGCCCCAACGGCACGCCCGTCGGCGGCACCGCCAACTTCGCGTCGTTCTCGCCCGACGGAAATCACCTGCTCTTCTCCGACGGCGCCAAGATCGGCTGGCAGGAGCTCTACACCGGCTCGATCCTGAACGCGTCGGTGGCCGCGTCGGGCACGATGCCCGATTGGTCGCCCGACGGCGAGCACATGGTCTTCGCCAGGCCGAACGCTTCCTTGCCGATCGCCAATCCGGGCGTGGCGTCGGGATCGATCGAGTCGCTGCACTTCAACGGCGCGGGCTGGGACACGCCGACGACGCTGGTGCCGTTCAGCGGCGCCAACAACTATTACCCCGCCTACGCGCCGACGGGCGATTGGGTCATCTACAACCGTTCGCCGAGCAACGCCGACTCGTTCTCCAACGCCGCGCCCGACGCCGACGCGGGCACCAAGCCCGACGGCCAGCTCTACGTCGTGCCGTCGGCGGGCGGCAACGCCGTCGCGCTCGACGCGGCCAACACGCCCGGCAACTGCCAATGGCCGAAATGGGCGCCGGTGCTGCACGACTACTACGCGGGCAAGATCATGTGGCTCACCTTCTCGAGCGATCGCGCCTACGGCCTGCGCCTCGCCACGGGCGCGCAGACCCAGCTGTGGATGATCGGCTTCGATCCGGCGAAGGCGGCGGCCGGCAAGGATCCGAGCTTCACCGCCTTCTGGCTGCCGTTCCAGGACATGACGAGCGGCAACCACATCGCGCAATGGACCACCACCGTCGTGCGCCAGTCCTGCTCGTCGACCAAGCCGTGCCCGAGCGGCCAATCCTGCCGCGACGGCCTCTGCTACTGAAATACCGGCCTCACGCGCCTCGCTACGCTCGACGCGAGTGATCGCGCTTCAGCGGCGCTCGACAGCGAGCGCTGACGGACGGACGCGGGCGCTCGTTCACCCGCTCTCTTTGAGCCTCGCGGCCAGCCTCGCCGCGCGCGAGCCCGGTGCGCGCGGCTCGTCGTCGTCGTCGTCGTCGCCGCCCTCGTCCAGCGCCGCGATCGAGCCGATCGCCTTGCCGAGCAGCTGCGCCAGCTGCCGCCGCTCGGCGGCGCTGAGCCGGGCGAAGCACTCGTTCCCCGTCGTCTCGAGCGTGTCGAGCAGCGCCTCCCGCTTGCGCGTCGGCCACGCCGGCGGTGACACCACGACGCTGCGCTTGTCTTCGGGCGACGGCTCGCGCCGGACCAATCCCTGCTTCTCCATGCGGTCGAGCGCGCCGGTGATGGTCGACGAGCCGAGCGCCAGCCGCACCTGCAAATCGCCGACCGTCATCGAGCCCTTGAGGAACAAGGTGGCCAGGATGTTGGCCTGCACCGACGAGATCTCGAAGCGCTTCACCGCGCGCCCATGCACGCGCGCGATGCGCCGGAAGAGGATGCTGGTCAGGTGCGGGATCGATTCGCGAAAACGGTAGTCTCGCATACGAGATAAATCTAAGAGCGCCGCGGCGTGCCGTCAATTCCTCGTATGCGAGACAAGAATATCTCGTATGCGAGTAAGAATGACTCGTATGCGAGACAATGCGGGGTGTAGACTGCCGTCCATGAAGACGGTCATCGTGCTCGTCCTGGCGGCTACGCTGGCGGCGTGCGGCCACGACCACGCGCTCGATCCCGGATCAGGCGGCGGCGCCGGCTCCGGCTCCGGAACTGGCAGCCCCGACGGCGGCGCTCCCGCGCAGCCGTGCAGCGACGCGGTCGCCTCCGATCCCGACGTGCAACAGATGCTGCCCGCCACGCTCGACACCACGTTCCCGTCCACGCCCGGCCAGACGCTCCACGTCGCGGCCGGCGGCGATCTGCAAGCGGCGCTCGATTCGGCGCAGCCCGGCGATCAGATCACGATCGATGCCGGCGCCACCTTCACCGGCCCGTTCACCCTGCCGAGCAAGTCGGGCGACGGCTGGATCGTGGTGCGCTCGGCCGATCCCGAGCTCCCCGCCGCGGGCACGCGCGTGACCCCGGCCGACGCCGCGCACATGCCGAAGATCCTCGCGCCCAACAGCGAGAGCGCCTTCGTCACGGCCGCGGGGGCGCACCACTTCCGGCTCGTGGGGCTCGAGATCGCGCCGGTCGACGCCAACGCCATGGTCTACGTGCTCGTGCAGCTCGGCGACGGCGCCACGACCCAGCTCTCCGACGTGCCGCACGACCTCGTGCTCGATCGCCTCTACGTCCACGGCACGCCCACCGGCTATCTGAAGCGCGGCATCGGCATCGACTCGGCGCGCACCGCCGTGATCGACTCGTACGTCAGCGATTGTCACGCCGTCGGCCAGGACGCGCAGGCGATCGCCTGCTTCAACGGCCCCGGCCCCTTCAAGATCGTCGACAATTACCTCGAGGGCTCGGGCGAGAACGTGATCTTCGGCGGCGCCGATCCGAAGATTCCCAACCTCGTGCCCGCGGACATCGAGATCCGCCGCAACTACTTCTCGAAGCCGCTGACCTGGAAGACCGACGATCCGAGCTACGCCGGCACCCACTGGAGCGTGAAGAACCTCCTCGAGCTCAAGAACGCCGAGCGCGTGCTCGTGCAGTGCAACGTGTTCGAGCACAACTGGGCCGACGCGCAGGTGGGCCTCTCGATCCTCATGACCCCGCGCAACCAGGACGGCTCCGCGCCGTGGTGCGCGGTGAGCGACGTGACCGTCGTCGACAACGTGGTCCGCGACGTCGCATCGGGCTTCAACCTGGCGGGCGAGGACGATCTGCACCCGAGCCAGGAGACGCAGCGCATCGTGGTCGCGAACAACCTGGTCTACGGCCTCGATCCGGCGAAGTGGGGCGGCGACGGGCGCAGCTTCCAGGTGACGACGCCGGGCCGGCCCATCCTCGGCCTCAAGATCGCGCACAACACCGTGTTCACCGTCGGCAACGCGACCGTCTCCGCCGGCGACACCATGCCGGTCGCGCAGGACTTCGTCTTCCGCGACGACCTCGTGTCGCACGGAAGCTACGGCGTGTTCGGCTCCGGCAAGGGCGAAGGCACCGCGGCCCTCGATTTCTATTTCCCCGGCTGGAAGTTCGATCACGACGTCGGCATCGGATTCCCCGCCCAGTCCTATCCGACGGGCAACGCGTTTCCAGCGACCCCCGCGGACGTCGGCTTCGTCGACTACGCCGGCGGCGACTACCGCCTCGGCGCGGCCAGCCCGTACAAGGGCACCGCCAGCGACGGAACCGATCCGGGCGCCGACATCGATCGCCTTCTGTCCGGGATCGCCGGCGTCGCGCCGTAGCGGGTCAGATCTTGGCGACGCGCGAGGTGTGATAGCCGGCCTCGCCCTCCGAGTGGGCGCGGCGGCGGCGCGCGATGACCACGCCGAAGGCGATGCCGAGCGCCACGAAGGTGAGCGCCATCGTCAGGCCGATCGTGTTGTGCCGCGGCGGCGACAGCAGCGTCAGCTCGACGTCGGGCTGCGCGCCGAGCGGCGCATGCACCAGCGCCGCCGTCGCCTGCGACGGGGCGTGACCGATCGTGAGCGCCCCGTCACCGACGCGAACCTGCACGCCGGCGCCGAGGTCGGCCAGCCGCGCGCTCGCCGCGCCGAGATCGACCGCGCGCGCCACGCCGACGGCGCCGCGCAGCACCTTCTGCCGCCCGCGCGGGATCAGATCGACGACGTCGACGGCGTAGATCTTCTCGCCGGCGACGACGAAGTGCAGCCCGGCCTGACCGAGCGGCAGGTGCATGAGCGCGCCCTCGCCCTCGCGGCGCAGCGGCGTCACCTTGTCGTCGCGCAACATCACCTGGCCGACCTCGACGATCTCGCCCGCTTGCGCGTGGAACGACAGCTCGTCCGCCGTCATGTCGAGCATCGTCTGCTGATCGGTGGCCACGGCGTAGGCGAGGCTCGGCACGTTCGCGATCGCGGCGGCGCGCTGATGCGCCGCGACCCCTGCGTCGCGCAAATGCACGATGATGTCGGCCGCGACTTCGTCGACCGACTTCGCCGGAGCGGCGGCGTTCGCCGACGCAGCGACGAAGATCGCCGACGCAGCGACAGCGCCTCCCACCCAACCCTGCAATGCGCGTGATCGCATCATCTCTACTCCTGCAGGTGGTCGTCCGACCAACACTATTACGCCCGACCAATAGCGCGCGACAAGAGCGTTTGGCAACTGATTTACCCGATTTTACCGTCGCTGCCGCGCGAGCGACGTAGGCGGATGTGCGACCTCCACGCAGGATCTCGCCGAGGTCGATGCTCCCGATCGTTTGCATGAGATGGGTAACAATTCCCCGGGGTGGAGATCCCCAGGCATGTGTGATCGGTGGGTTGGCTCAGCACTCCCACGGGTGCGGGAGTTGCACTCCGCGGTCGCGCCGAAAGGGGGCAGTAATGAGAGTCGAATTCGCATCTGTCCTGGCCCTGGCCTTGAGCGCGGGCTGTGGTGGTCAGCTGAGCGGAGGCGCGGGCACCGAGGTCGCCGCCGAAAAATCGAACGTGCTCACGACCGCGGACGCGACCGGCGCCTCGTCGACGTCGACGTCGACGCCGATCGACCTCTCGTCGAACAACGGCTTCTTCCACGTCTTCGGCACCAACGGCCGCACCTGCGGGACGTGCCACAAACCGAATCAGGGCTGGAGCTTCACGCCCGCCGCGGCGAGCGCGCTGCCGTCGAGCGACCCGCTCTTCGTGCTCGACGGCTCGGACTGCCTCGCGCCGGGCCAGCCCAATCCCAATCCGTCGACGAGCTCGACGGCGCTGTTGCGCAACGGGCTCATCCGCGTCGAGATCGCCATTCCGTCGACGGCCGACTACAAGCTCGTGAGCTACACCGACCCGCTGCACTGCCCGTCGAATCCGGTCACGACGCACACGCTGCGCATGTATCGCCGCCCGCTGCCGTCGGCGAACAGCGCGTTTTTGACGACCGTGATGTGGGACGGCCGCGAGCCGAGCCTGTCGAGCCAGGCGAACGACGCCACGCTCGGCCACGCCCAGGCGACGAGCGGGCTCAGCGGCGCGCAGCTCAACAGCATCGTCGCGTTCGAGAGCGACACGTACAACGCGCAGTCCAGCATCGGCAACTACAAGCTGGCGACCGGCTCGACCAACGGCGGCTCCGATTATCTTTTGTCGACGGTGGTGCCCGGCTTCTTCGCCGGCATCAACGATTCGCTGTCGCCCGGGTTCTCGCCGATCGTCTTCACGCTCTACGCCAAGTGGGAGCCGAACGGCTCGCCGTCGGCGGCGCTGACGGGGCTGACGTCGTCGATCGGCCGCGGCGAGAAGCTGTTCAACACGCGCACCTTCACCATCAGCGGCGTTCCCGGCCTCAACGACGGGCCCGCGCCGGCGTCGTTCAGCGGAACCTGCGGCACGTGCCACGACACGCCGAACGTCGGCAATCACTCGTTGCCGCTCGCCCTCGACATCGGCGTGACCGCGCCGAACCCGGTCGGCCTCGACGTGTCGCTGTTGCCGACGTACACGTTCCGCTCCGGCTCGCAGCAGATCACGGTGACCGATCCGGGGCGCGGGCTCATCACCGGCAAGTTCGCCGACCTCGGCAAGACCAAGGGCCCGATCCTGCGCGGCCTCGCCGCGCGCGCGCCGTACTTCCACAACGGCTCGGCGCCGGACCTGGCGACGCTGGTCAACTTCTACGACGCGCGCTTCACCATTGGCCTGAGCGACAGCGAGAAGGCCGACCTCGTCGCCTTCCTCGGCGCGCTCTAATCCCAGTGCTCCCCGCCCCTGCTCACGGCGCGACTCCGCGCCGGCCGGCCCGTGGCCGGCTCAACAGAGGTGATCTCTGGGATTAGACGATTCGAATTTCGACGCCGGCGGTAACCGGCGTACGAGCGCTCACGTCGTGGCCGCTTTTGTCCTCGAGTTGGCCAGGACGGTCCTACTCGCGCACCGGGCCGCGACCGTATCGTCGACCCATGAGCAAACCGTGGTTGCTGCTCGTCGCCGCCGGCGTGATCGGCTGCGGCGGCGGCCAGGGCGCCGGCTCGACGAGCCCGCCGGACATGACGCCGGTGAGCACCAGCATCGTCGGGCAGCACGGCCGGGTCGTCGACTACTTCAACCTGACGCCGCTCGCCGGGTTCACCGTCACCGACGGCGCGAACAGCGCCACCACCGACGCCGACGGCGTGTTCGTGCTGCCCGCGCCGACGGACACGCCGCTGGCGCCGACGGTGACCGGCCCGAGCTACTCGACGTTGCAGCTCGCCGCCGCGCACGCCGCCGCCGACGACATGGATCTCGGCCCCATCACCATCCCGAGCTCGGCGACCTTCGGCACCGAGCTCAGCGTCCTCGGCGCCGATCAGTCCAAAGCGCTGGTGCAGGTCATCATCATCCCGACCGGCGCATGCACCAGCCTCGCCGGCGGCACGCTCACCGTGCAGTCGCCGTCCGACGCGTCGGTGGCCTATTTCTCGCCGAGCGGCTTCCCCGTCGCCGACGTGTTCTATGACGTCATGTCGCACCGTCCGACGGCGGTGCTGTTCAACGTCGAGCCCGGCGCCGCCATCGAGGTCGAGATGAACCATCCCACGTGCAAGCTCGCGCCGAAGGGCACCGCCTACAACGGCGCGATCTACGACGGCGTGGCCAAGACCGTCGCCACCGAGCCGGGCGACAACAACGAGGCGCTGGTGCTGCTCGCCGAGTGACTCAACGGCGCAGCGACGTCACCGTGCGGCCGGTGATGCGGCGGAACGCGCGCAGAAAGCTCGACGCCTCGGCGTAACCGAGCCGCTCGGCGATGGCTTCCACCGACAGCGACTCGTCGCGCAACAGGCGCTGCGCCAGCGTCGCCACCACTTCGTCGCTGATGTCGCGGAAGCTGGTGCCGCGCGCGTCGAGCTCGCGCCGGAGCGTGCGGCCCGAGCGGCCGATGCGCGCGGCGATCTCGTCGATGGTCGGCAGGTGCTGGCGCGCGGCGACCGAGAAGAGGACGGCGTGGCGCGTGCGCTGCACGACGTCGCCTTCGCTGTCGGGCGCGGCCAGCGACGCGAGCTGACGGTTGAGGTCGGTGTTGCCGAGCAGGTTGATCGCCGACGGCGGCGGCTCGGCGCTGAAATCGATGCGCACCTTGGCGCAGTCGGCGGCGAAGCGCAGCGGGGCGCCGAAGTAGCTGCGATAGGCGTCGACCTCGGGCGGCTCCGGGTAGTCGAGTAGCAGCTCGCGGACGAGCTCGGCATGGCTCGTCGGCCACAGCCGGCGCGCGGTGTGGAACACGAACGACAGATCGCGATCGAGGTAGAAGCGGTGCAGCGGCCCGAGATCCGCGGCCGGCACGAGCAGCAGCTCCTCGGCTTCTTCGTCGAGCTCGAGCAGGAAGAAGGTGAAGGTCAGGTGCTGATACTTGACGAACAGGCGCACCACGTCGCGCGGCGACGGCGTCACCGCGGCGACGGCGCCGAGGAGGCCGAAGGTGGCCAGGCTGTAGTGGCGGCCGGCGCGGAGCCCGAGGGACGCGTCGCCGGCGCGCTCGAGCAGCAGCGTCACGAACGCGTGCAGGCGCTCGTCGGGCACCGTGGCGGTCGGATCGTCGACGACGGTGGGCGCGATGCCGGCGCTGCGCAGGAGCGGATCGGGGTCGAGGCCGCGCTCGCGCGCGACGGCGACCAGTGGAACCAGGCCGATCGCGCTGTGGGCGGTCACGCCCGGCGCTAGCAGCAGCCGAGGTGGCGCAGGCAGCACCACACGTCGCCGCAGCAGCTCATCGTGTGCGCGGCGAGCGCGACTCCCGGCATGACGACCGTGGCACCGAAGGCGAGGAGGGCGAGCTTGAGCTTGGTCATACCCTCATCGTACCCGACGAGCGGCGCGGCGCCAACCGCCGATGGCCGCGATCGCCGTCAGTGGTGCGCGGCGACGAGCGCGGTGGCGCGTGGCGCCAGCTCGTCGTAGGTCATCGCGCCCGGATGATAGAGCACCACCTTGCCCGCGCGATCGACGAGCACGATCGTCGGCGTGGTGCTCGCGCCCCAGTGCTCGAAGTTGCCGTTGTCGAGCGGCACCGGCGCATCGCCGAGCGACGCGTAGGCTTGCCGGCGGACCTCGTCGATGTAGCGCAGCTCGGCGTCGCGCGGCGCCTCCTCGCCACGAATGGCGCCGTACGTCTGCGTCGGCGCGATCACCACGAGCCCGCGCGGACCCAGCTCGGAGGCGATCCGCCCGACCGCAGGGGCCATCGCCTTGCAGTCGCCACACCAGTGCGCCCAAAAGAACAACAGCACCGGCTGATGCGCGGCGGCCAGCGCCGCCAACGACGGGACCGCTCGTCCGAAGTGCGGCTCGCGCGCCAGCGCCGGCGCCGGCTTGCCGTCGAGATCGAGGAGGTGCAGGTTCTTCTGGATGCGCGTGGCGATCGAGGTCTGCGCGTAGCGCGCGTGATCGGTGCGCAAGAGCTCGAGCGCGGCGGCGCGCTCTCCGCGGCGGGCCAGCGCTTGTGCTTCGACCTCGATGGCGGCGCCGAGCGCGATCGGAAGCTGCTTGTCGTCGTCGAGCCGACGGTGCGCGAGCAGCGCCGTGGCCCCGGCACGCACCGCGCGCGCGTCACGCAAGGCCGGCTCGAGCTCGCCGCGCTTCAGCTCCGCCCGCGCCTGCCACGACGCCGCCTCGAGCGCTGCCGCCGACGGCGCCGCCGTCCCCGGAGCCGTCTCCGCCTGCGCATTGACGGCCACGGCCACGAAGAGCGCGCACGACACGATCCGCATCCCGAGTCTCATGGCGATGATCATGACAGAGGAAGGCGCGCGCCGGCGGCCGACTAGCTTTCGAAGCGCAGCGCCTCGATGGGGTCGAGCGCCGCCGCGCGCATCGCCGGATAGACCCCGAACACGAGGCCGACCGCGGCCGACATGGCGACGGAGACGACGATGCCGTCGAGACGCAGGTACAGCGGCCAGCCGAGCAGGCGCGCGATCCAACCGGAGCCGAGCACGCCGAGCGCGGTGCCGCCGATGCCGCCGATCAGCGACAGCCCCAACGCTTCGGCGAGAAAGTGGACCAGGATCTGACGCGGCCGCGCGCCAACCGCCATGCGCAGCCCGATCTCGCGGGTTCGCTCCGTCACCGACACGAGCATGATGTTCATGATGCCGATGCCGGCGATGAGCAGCGACACCGCCGCGAGCGCTGCCAGCAGCGTCGCCATCGTGCGCGCGCCTTCGGCCTCGGCCTCGGCCGCTTCGACCATGTTGCGAATCTGGAAGTCGTCGTCCATGCCGGGCGCGATGCGATGGCGCTCGCGCAAGAGCTCGGTGATCTGCTGCTCGGCGGCGGTGGCATCGTCGGCGGAGGTGGCGCTGATGTAGCTCGACCCGTTGACCAGGTTGCGCAGCCCGCCCTGCAGCTTGGTCACGTACGTGG
>Ga0134125_10004832_pt1 | contig 15373 bp, 17 predicted proteins | sample KB31751_FD_96464 | JGI IMG/M metagenome (GOLD analysis project Ga0134125, IMG submission 96464) | Terrestrial soil microbial communities with excess Nitrogen fertilizer from Kellogg Biological Station, Michigan, USA - KB3-175-1 | ecosystem: Environmental > Terrestrial > Soil > Unclassified ... | reverse complement strand
GGGCGCGGCGCCGTCCGCATCGCCGGCGAGATCGGCGAGCGAGTACGGCCGCACGAGCAGGAGCTTGAGCCCGCCGAGCTCCGGCCACTTCACCGACGACCACACCGAGCCGATCACCTTCGCCAGGAACATCAGCTTTCTCCGTCGATGATCATGCTGATGGCCGCGTCGCACAGGAGCGCGCGGTTGTCCGGCCCGGGCGAAAGCACGTTGCGCGCGCCCGAGCCGACCGAGACCATCACGTCCTCGCCTTCGCGCGCATCGAGCGTATCGATGGCGACCATCGCGCGATCGGCGCCGTCGACGGCGACGACGAGCAGCCGTCGCCCGGTGAGCCCCGGCGCTTTGCGCGTGGCCCACACTTCGCCGATGACGCGGCCGCGGATCATCTAGACCGCCTCGTGCGCCGGCGCCGTGCCGCCGACGAAGGTGAGCGGGCGCGCGCCGCGATCGGCGGCGAGCTCGATCTTATCGACGATGGCGCAGACCGCGGCCTCGATCGGCATCGACGTCGTGCCGAGCGAGCGGCGCGCCGGATCGCCCATGCACACGACCACGTCCTCGCCGACGCCGGCACCGACCGCATCGACGGCCACGAGGTGCGCGACCTCGTGCGACGGCGCGTACCAGAGGTAGGGCTCGATCACGAGCAGCTTGCGCCCGTCGAGGGCCGCGTGCTTCTTGGTGGCCCAGACTTCGCCGACGACCCGCCCGAGGATCATGGCGCGTCCACTCCGTCGACGATCGCAATGATCACGTCTTTGAGCGCCACCGTCTCGCCGACCGTCAGATCGCGCACGCGCGTCCCATGCGCCACAAGCACGCGATCGCCCTCGCCGGCGCCGAGCCGGTCGATCGCGGTCACACGTCCGCCGCGCCCGTCTTCCACGACGAGCAGCTTCGCACCGTCGAGCCCGTCGGCGTGCTTGGCACCCCAGACCGACCCGACGACGCGACCGAGCCTCACGCGATTAGGCGGCCTTCTTCTTGCCGCGCTTTTCGGCGGCCTTGACCATGTCGAGGAGCCGCGCCGGCGTCATCGCCTTGAGCTTCTCGACATAGGGCGCGTCTTTGGCGCGCCCGAGCGCCGCGCCCACGGCCTCGGCGAGCTTCTCGATCGAGCCGTACTTCGACTTGATCTCGCTGCCGACCTCGTGGAGGCGGATGAGCTTCTTGTTCGACGCCGCGAGCAGGCGCGCCTTCACCGTGTCCTTGTCCTCTTCGGACTTGGTGATCGAGCCGAGGACCGTGATGACGCGGTCGACCAGCTTCTCCTTGCTCTCGTGCTCGTCCTTCTGCCGGGCGAGTGGGGACTTCTTCGTGGCCATGGTCGTTTCGCTCCTGCTTCCTAATCTACTGGCTCGGCGGCATGGGCATTCCGCCGCCCATCGCGCCGCCGAAGCTCTTGAGCAGGCCCTTGACCCGATTGATGAGGTCGTCGACCTGCTGCTGGTTGTAACCGATCGTCAAATGAAAGGTCGCGCCCTTGCTGTCGATCTTGATCCCATCGAGGTACTGGGCGAGGCCCATCATCATGAACTGCGGGCTCTTCTTCACGTCGGCGAGCTGCGCCGTGGCCTTCGCCGCCAGATCCTTGGCGTCCGCCTCGGAGCCGGTGTCGACGTTGATCTCCGAGCTCACGCCCGACGCGAAGTCGACCGACCCGAAGATGTCCTTCATCGTCGCCGCCGACGACAGGCGCGGATCGTTCTTGAACGAGTCGCGCGTCGACTGCGGCACGATGCCGGCGCCCCACAGCGCGTCGGAGGTCTTGGCGCGCTTGAGCAGCGCCGACAGCTCGGCGTTGGCCTTGGCGCTCTCGCCCTTGTTGGCGGCGAGATCGACGACCTTGCGCACCCACTCCTTGCCGCCGACGACGGCGGTCTTGGAGTCGAGGAAGGTGGCCCACGCTTCGGCCTTCTGGTTGTCGGTGTAGAGCTTCTTGCCGTTGTACTCGGTGACGGTGACGTCGCGGCCGTCCTTCTTGGCCTGCTCCTTGGCGCACTCGACGAGCTTGGACTCGTTGAACTGGCCGCGGATGATGGCCGCGAACTCCTTCTGGTCACCGCCGTTCTGCGGGAACGCCACGAAGACCGAGTCGATCTGCTTGAACGGATCGAGCGCGCACTTCTGCGTGAACTCGTCGATGTCCTTCTTGGCCTGCGGATCGGTGTCGCGCACGTCGAGCAGCTTGCGCCACATCGCCGTGTTGCGCATGCGCGAGACGTTGGCCATCAGGATGATGTCCGTCTCTTTGGGGACCAGCGCGAGGTCCTCCTTGGCCGCGCCCGAGCCCGACGTCGACTTGCACGCCGCCAGCGAAAGCGCGAGAAGGCCGGAAAGAACCAGTTTTGACGCACGCATGGAGATGGCCCCCATCAATAGAATTCCGGGTTTATAGAAGCCGAGGCGCCCATAGTCAAGGAGAATACGGCGACGCGCTGTGATAGGTTCCCCCGCCGTGCCCTGGGTATCCCGACTGCTGCGCGGCGAGCGAGTGTTCGTGAAGGTAGGTCCCGGCGGAGAGCCGGTGGCGGGCGGCGATGGGCGGGTCGACATCATCTACAAACCGGGCGGTAAGGTGTATCGCGCAGGCGCGCGCAACCTCGCGGCCGATCCGGCGCCGAAGGCGCTGAGCGACGCCGAGGCGGCTCCGTCGGTGGAGGCGCCGGCGCCCGGCGGCAAGGCGGGCGGCGCGGGTGGCCGGGCGTCGAGCGCGGGCGGCGCTCGCGGGCCGCTGCCGGCCGATTCGATCATCGTCTACACCGACGGCGCGTGCAGCGGAAATCCCGGGCCGGCCGGCATCGGCGTCGTCATCCTCGACGGCGGCAAGCGGCGCGAGCTGTCAGAATACCTCGGCACCGGTACCAACAACATCGCCGAGCTCATGGCGATCGTGCGCGCGCTCGAGGAGGTGCCGCCCGAGCGCACCATCGTGCTGCACGCCGATTCGTCGTACGCGCTCGGCCTGCTCGGCAAGGGCTGGAAGGCGAAGGCCAACCAAGAGCTGGTCGAGCGCATGCGTGGGCTGGCGCGCGGGTTTCGCGATCTGCGGCTGGTGAAGGTCGACGGGCACGCGGGCGTCCCCGAGAACGAACGCGCCGACGCGTTGGCGCGCGCCGCGATCGTCAAGCGCGGCTGAGCGGCGAGCATGCGCCCGGAGCTGGTCCTCGTCGGCGTCACCGTCCTATGGGGATCGACGTTCATCGTCACCAAGGACATCGTGCGCGAGGCGCCGCCGATGCTCTATCTGGTGTGGCGCTTCGGCATCGCCGCCGTGGTGATGGTCGCGCTCTACGGCAAGAAGATCCGCGGGCGGCAGCTCATCGTCGACGGCGTGATCCTGGGCGTGCTCAATTCGCTCGGGCTGGTGCTGCAGGTTCTCGGGCAGGTGTTCACCACCGCCTCGAAGTCGGCGTTCATCACGTCGCTCAACACGCCGCTCGTGCCGATCGTCTCGTTCGCGCTCTATCGCACGCAGCCGTCGAAGCCGCAGCTCGTCGCCGTCGGGCTGGCGACGCTCGGGCTCATGCTGCTCACCTACCCGACCGGCGGCGCGCGCTGGAACGCGGGCGATCTGTACACCGTCGGCTGCGCGCTGTTCTACGCGTTCACCATCGTGCAGATCGCGCGGCGCTCGCCGAAGCACGACGCGCGGCCGCTGACCGCCGTGCAGATCCTGGCGGCGACGCTGACGTTTTGTTGTGCGCTCGCATTAGCGAAATTGTGCATCCGCATCATGCCGGCGGAGTCGCTGCCCGACTTCGCGCGTCTCGAGGCGCGGCCGCTCGTGTGGAACACGCGGCTCGTCGTCGAGATGGGGTACATGGCGCTGTTCTGCACGGTGGCGACGTTCGGGCTGCAGACCTGGGCGATGGCGCGCATGTCGGCGACGCACGCGGCGATCGTGTTCGCGCTCGAGCCGGTGTTCGCGACGATCATGGCGATCGGCTGGGAAGGCTCGGCGGAATGGCCGGGCGCGCGCGGGGCGACCGGCGCCATGATCGTGATGATCGCGGTGGCAGTGTCCGAGGTGCCAAGGAGGCGTGGTAAGCTGGAGGCGTGAAGAGGTCTGCTCTCGTAGTGTGCGCGGCGGTGACGTTACTGGCCTCGGGCCGCGCCGGCGCGCACGTCGGCGCCGCCGTCGCCGTCGCCAAGTTCAAGACGCCGGCCGATCCCGGGATCACGCACGTCGATCCGAACGACACCATCGATCCGACGCCGTTCACCTGGACGACGGCCGACGCCAGCTACACGGTCACGTGGGACGACGGCGACACCGATCCGACGGGGCGCTTCACGTTCTACTACATGGATCATCAGCCGACCTTCCAGGTCACCGCGGACGACGTCGAGACGCCGGGCTACGCGACCAAGATCGACGACGTGAACAACAACAACGGCGGCTTCTGGGCGAGCTGCTATTGCTCGGCCGATCAGGGCGTGACCTGCCCGGTGGTGACGCGCGATCCGGCGGGCAACTGCGCCAACCAGGTCACGTGGAACACGAGCGTGATTCCGGCGGGGACGTACTGGATCATCGCGGTCAACAACGATCCGCCGTTTCACGTCTACTACTCGTCGAACGCGCCGATTCGCGTGGCCCATGGCGGCACGCCGCTGCCGGCGGCGGTGATCGTGCGGCCCGACGGCTTCGGCGCGTGGGACACGACCTATCACCTGCAGTGGCTCGCCGACGGCAAGGCGCCGCTGACGTTCGCGCTGGAGTACGGGCTCGAGGACACCGGCACGGCGTTGATGCCGCAGACGCCGCTGGCGTCGGGGCTCATGCCGGCGCCGAACGCCGACGGCACGTTCGGCTACGACTGGGACGTGTCGGGGCTCGACACCAACAAGGCGTACTGGGTGCGGCTCACGGTCACCGACGGCGACGGCAACTCGACGTTCACCGATTCGCACTTCGCGACCACCATCTTCCACTCGGGCGGGATGATGACGACGCCCGACATGTCGATGGTAATGCCGCCGAAGAAGCACGGCTGCGAGATCGGCGCCGGCGATTCGTCGGGCGCCTCGCGCGGCGCGCTCTCGCTGGCGACGGTGATCGGCGCGCTCGTGCTCGCGTTCTGGGTGGCGCGGCGCGCGGCGCGCCGCGGCTGACGCGCGCGCCCACGACGAAGAGCCCGAGATGACGCCGCGCGCCCGCGCTCAGACGACGGCGGAGCGGCGCGCGCGCCGCGGCTGACACTTCTTGCAGTACACCGTCGAGCGGCCGCCCTGCACGATGCGCACGAGCTTCGTGCCGCAGCGCGGGCACGGCTCGCCCTGCTTGCCGTAGACGTCGAACGGGTTCTCGGCGCCGGCCTCCTCGACGTAGGTGATCTCGGGTCCGTCCTCGCGCGCGAGCGTGTCGCGGATCGATCCCTCGATCGCGCGCGCCAGCGTGCGCACCTCGGCCGCCAACAGCGACGACGCCGCGCGCTCGGGGTGGATGCGCGCGCGCCACAGCGCTTCGGCCGCCTGGATGTTGCCGACGCCGGCGACGATGGTCTGATCGAGCAGCGTCTCCTTGATGCTGCGCGACAGCCGCGCCAGGCGCGCGTGCAGCCGCTCGGCGTCGACGCCGTCGACGAGCGCGTCGGGCCCGAGCGTGCTCCACGCCGACGGCGCGCGATCGCCGCGCACGCCGGAGAGCGTGCCGAAGAGGCGCGGATCGAGGTAGCGCACCGATCGTTTCGCGGTGTCGAGGCGCGCGCGCTCGAAGCGCTCGGGCGGCGCGTCGTGATCGCGCACCACCCACTTGCCGGTCATGCCGAGGTGCGAAAACAGCGCCAGCTCGCCGTCGAGCGCGAGGCGCAGCCACTTGCCGCGCCGCTCGACCGCGCGCACCGTGGCGCCGCGCATCGTCTCGGCGAAGGCGCGCGCGCCGCCGGCGCCGGCGATGACGAACAGGCGCGGCGACAGCTCGACGCGCGTGAGCGTCCCGCGCCTGAGCCACTTCTCCAGATTTCGCCGCGCGACCTCGACCTCGGGCAGCTCAGGCAACGGCGCCCTCGCGCTGCACCTCGGCGGCGACGTCACACAGCGGCAGGAAGCGATAGTCGAGCGCGAGCCGATCGAGCGTCGCCTCGAGCGCGCGCTGCTTGTACACCAGGCCGACGCGCAGATCGGGCTGCTTGGCCACGAGCTCGGCGGGGATGCCGTCCTCCTCGGCGCCGATGAGATCGATGCCGTGCAGCTCGAGGTTGAAGAAGTCGCGCTTGCGCATCGACTCGAGCAGGCGCGCCCGCACCGCCGTCGACGAGGAGAGCAGCGACACGTGCGGCGCCCAGTTGCCGATCGCCGGCATGCGCAGCCCCGGCGTCGTCGCCACCGGCAGCTCCACCAGCGTCGACTGTCCGCGCGCGAAGGGCGACCGGCCCGGCCGATACGGCTGCGTCGGCGCCAACAGCGCGCGCGGATCGCCGAGCACCGAGCGCGAGCGCCGGCCGACGAGCGACATCATCGCCATCACGCCCGCCTTGGCCATGTAGTACGGCCACGACGGGAAGATCGACGAGTCGTAGCGATAGCCGTGCGCCATGAGCACGTCGAGCACGCGCTCGGACAGGTCGTAGCCGGGCGCGCGAAACCCGACCGGAGGTTTATGTGCGAGCGCACCAATGACGTTGTGCGCCTGCACAATTTCGTCTTCGATGCGCGCGCGATCGAAGCGCGCCAGCTCGTACGGGTGCGTGTGGCTGTGGTTGCCGAGCTCGTGGCCGTCGCGCGCCAGCTGCGCCAGCTGCTTGCCGCCGGCGACGTCGGCCGCCGCGTCGCTGCCGACGACGAAGAAGGTGGCGTGGATGCGCCGGCGCGCGAACAGCTCGGCGAAGCGCGGCAGCGCGCGGCGCAGGACGACGTGCGCGAGCTCGCGCGGCGGCGCGCCGAGACCGTGGATGCCGTAGTAGCAGCCGAGGGGATCGAGATCGACGCTGACGCTACAGGTACGCAAGCGTCGCGGAAGATAGCACGAGCGACGGGGCTACTTCTTGATGACGCCGCAACCGATGCGCGGCCCGGCGTTACCCGACGGCTGCGTCTTGAAGTCGTCGACGCCGCCGTGGATCACGATGGCGTGGCCGATGACGTCGTTCACGCCGCCGCCACCCGCCGTCCACTTGGTCGTGTCGAGCGTGATGGTGCCCTTGCCGTTGGCCTCGATGGTCATGTTGCCGATGTCGCCGAGGTGGAAGTGGTCGACGCCCCACTTGCCGTGCTCCATGTGCGTCGGGTTCCAGTGATCGCCGGCCGACTTGCCGTCGGGCGACGAGCAATCGCCCTTCTCGTGGATGTGGATGGCGTGCACGCCGGGCGGCGCGTCCTCCACCTCGACGCGCAGGGTGATCGATCCCTTCTCACCCTCGGTGAACGTCGCCTTGCCCTTGAGCTTGCTGCCGCTCTTGGCCTCGATGTCCGCCGTGGCCAGCGTCTTGCCCTTGTGGCCGAGCTCTTCCTTGTTTTCCTTCTTGTCCGCCGACGTCGGCTTCTTCGCCGACGCGTGCCCTGCGAATGCGAAAGAGAACGCGAATGCGACGCCGAGCGCCGCCAACCTGGTCTTCATGGGACCCTCCTCGGTCAGCCTTTGACGCGGATGATATAGGTCAGCCGCGTGATGTCGCGCAAGACTTTGGGCACGCGCTTGAACAGATTGATGCTCGGCGGCCGCTTCTCGACGATGTGAATGGGAATCTCCTGCACGCGCTTGCCGTCACGTTCGGCGCGGATCACGAACTCCGAGGCGAACAGATCGCGCGACAAGACGCAGCGCTCGACGGTAGCGAGGAGGCGCTCGCGGCGGAACGCCTTGAGCCCGTGCGTGTCGGTGCCGTGGAAGCCGACGAGCACGCGCAACATCCCGTTGATCACCAGCGTCGCGGTGTGGCGCAGAAGCGGGCGGCGATCTTCGGCGCCCTCCATCACCTTCGATCCGACGACCATGTCGGCGGCGTCGTGCTCGAGGATGGCGAGCGCGCGCTGATAGAAGTCGGTGTCGCAGAGATCGATCTCGTCACAGATGACGAAGCGACCACGGGCGCGCAGGATGCCTTCCTTGAGCGCCTTGCCGTAGTTTGGCTCGCCGAGCGAGTGGATCGACACGCGCGGGTACTTCTTCGACAGCTCCTCGCCGAGGGCGACGGTGCGATCGGAAGAGCCGTTCTCCGCGAGCAGCAGCTCGTAATCCCAGCCGAGCTCGTCGAGCGACGTGACGAGATCGACCACCGACGAGTGCAGGATGCCCTCCTCGTTGTACACGGGGATGACGATCGAGAGGTTCGGCGACGAGCTGGCCGCAGCTCCGACGTGGGCGGTCACGAGCTCAGCCTGAGCGCGACCTCGCGGCCGGCGAGGATCGAATCTTCCATGGCGTTGTAGATCCACGAGCCGTAGCGGCCGCGCGGATAGACCTCGTTCGCTTCGAAGTATTTAATCAATTTGTCCGTGCACGAATAATAGTTGTCGTCGAATACCACGTACGCGTACTTCAGTTCCTTGATCTCGGCGAAGAGCACGTCATCGGCACCGTTGATCGCGCCGGCGGCGGCGAGCGCCTGGGCCACGTCGGGCATGATGTCGTCGACCTTGGGCATCGGCCCGCGATCGGAGAGCTCGACGTAGAGCGAGCCGCGCCCCGGCGGCGCCATCGCCGGCACCGCGTTGGTGTAGATGCCGACGCGATAGAACGGGAACTTCTCCTCGGGGACGTAGATCCAGTGGAAGTCGGCCCGCGGCGACGACTTGGTGGCCACGTTGAGATAACGGACCGGCGTGCAGCGGAGTTTCGCCGCCGCCTCCTCGATCTCTTTCGGCGCGTCGACGAGCCGCGCGACCAGCTCCGGCAGCGGCAGGGTCGCGACCAGCGCGCGCCACGTTATTGTGTCACCGCCAATATTTATTGTGCGCTCGCGTAAATTCACCTTCTCGACGGGCGTCGAGAGCGCGACCTCGCCGCCCGACAGGCGCGCCACCAGCGCGCGCGTGAGCGTCTCGATGCCGCCGGTCCTGGGGTAGAGGAACGAGACGTTGTAGCCAATCTCCGGCGGCACGTCGCCGACGGCGCCCTTGATCACGTCCTCGAGCCTCGGGATGGGCACGAAGCGCGAGCACCACTCGGCGGTGATCTCGCGCGGGTGCACGCCCCACAGCTTCTGGTTGTACGGGATCATGAAGTGGCGCGAGATCCCCGCGCCGAACTTCTTGAGGCAAAAGTCTTCGAAGTTCTTCGCCGGCTCCGACGAGCGCGGGTCGTTGTGCGCGCGCACGAAATCGATGAGGCACTCGCTCACGACCTCCGGCGGCAGCCCGTGCAGGTTGCCCTGGAACGGGTAGCGCGTCAGGACGCCGTGCGAAAAGATGCGCGCCTTGCGCGCGACGGGCACGAGCTCGCCGGGCAGGAGCTCCTGCACCAGCTGCTTCATGTACGGATCGCGCAGGTGCAGCCAATGGCCGGTCTTGTCGAAGTGGAAGCCGCGCGTCTCGTCGGTGCGCGCGTGCCCGCCGAGGCGCGCCTCTTTCTCGACGAGGAGCCAGGGCCGGCGAAGGTGGAAGGCGGTCGAGATCCCGGTGAGGCCGCCGCCCAGGATGACCACCCGCGCATCTGGGTGCGACGGGTTCTGCATCGTCGAGCGCTCTCGATAACACGACAGGCCGGCTGCGCGCAAAGGCGCACGCCACACGCCGAACCGCGCGTCCCCCAGTCAACGCGCGATGCGGGGATGGGGTTCCACCCCCCATTTTCGCCTACCCCGCCGTCAGCGATCCCGCGCAGTTGGCGCCGCGCACCGTCTGGCGCGGCTGTTGCGTTATCGCCACGCCAAGAGGGAGTGACATGCGCAAACTAATGGCTTTGGCCGCGTCGGTGCTGGTCGCGGGGTGCCTCGGGAACGCCCCAGGCCATGGGGGCGGAGGCTCCGGGGATGGGAGCGGCAACGGCAACAACGGGAGCGGCGGCAGCGGCACTCCGTCGGAACCGACGGGCTGCGGCAAGCAGACCTTCCAGGTCGCCGCGAGCAAGGTGTCGCCGAACATCATGATGACGGTCGACGAGTCGGGCTCGATGAAGGATCCGATCGCCGGCTCGAACATGTCGAAGTGGACGGCGCTCACCGGCGCGGTGAACGACCTGCTCGGCAAATACTCGGGCTCGGCGCAGTGGGGCCTTTCGATCTTCCCGCACGACGCCGCCGACTCGTGCTCGCCGGGCCAGGTCGACATCGCCGTCGGGCCGAACACGGTGCAGCCGATCTTGTCGAAGCTGGCGACGCTCACCGACCAGACCATCGGCGGCAACACGCCGACCAACGACACGCTCAAGGCCGAGCTCGGCGCCGCCGCCGGCCTCGCCGATGCGACCAAGGCCAACTACGTCCTGCTCATGACGGACGGCGAGCCCAACTGCGGCGGCGACGCCAACTCCGTGAAGAACACGATCGCGCAGCTCTACGCGCAGGCGACGTCGGTGCGCACCTTCGTCGTCGGCATCGGCGACGGCACGTCGTCGGATCCGCAGGCGCTCAACAGCTGGGCCGAGGCGGGCCACACCGCGCGCACGGGCGCGACCGAGTACTACCAGGTCAACACGGTCAACGATCTGCAGGCCGCCTTCTCCGACATCATCAACGGCGTCGCGTCGTGCACGTTCGCGCTGTCGATGAAGCCGCAGGACGCGTCGCTCGTCGTCGCCTACATCAACGGCGTCGCGGTGCCGCAAGATCCGGCCAACGGCACCACCTACGACGCGGGCACGAACTCGCTCGAGTTCCACGGCATGAGCTGCGACCAGATCAAGGCGGGCGCGTCGTCGTCGCTCGACGTCATCTACGGCTGCCCGTCGGGCCCGATCGCGCGCCCGGCGCAGGGCGACGTCTCCGAATAGCGCCCCGATCGCGCGCGCTCGTCGCGCCTCAGTCGCGCCGCGGCTTCTCGCGCTTCTCGTCCCAACGCAAGGTGATCGCCCCGCCCACCCACGTCGCCGTGCCCACGCCGACGAGCGACCAGCCCACGCCCGCCGCCGCGGTGCCGTCGTCGGTGCGCGTGCTGAGCGCCGCGCCGACGAGCGTGGCGGCGCCGCCGAGCAACACCAGGCTCCAGCCGCCGAACCACAGGTGCGAGTGATGATGCGGCTTCGGCGGCTCGGCGATGTCCTCGGCGCGCGCCGTCCGCGCGGACGACACCACCGACAACGCCAACAGCGCTGCGAGCGCGAGCCTCATCGTTCGCAACGATATCACGCGCCGGCTAGTTGCTCCCGTTCGTCGCAAATGCGAACGTCTTGTCGTCGATGCTCCGTCGCCCCGTCGCCACGCGCGCCCGCGCTCTGTCATCCACGCTCGCGGCGGCCCTGATGCTCGCCCTCGCCTCGCCGGCGTTCGCCAAGAGCTCCGAGCAGCCGGAGAACGCGCTGCCGCTCGGCACCGAGGAGACGTTCATCGACCACACGCGCTTCGCGCCCTTCTGGTTCGGCGCCGAGGTCAACACGATCTTCCAGGCCCACCCCGGCTTCCGCGCGCCCTACACCGGCGACCACAGCTTGTCCGATGGCCCCGAAGCCGACGTGTCCGGCCTCTTCACCGTCTATCTCGCCTACCAGCCGCACCGCACCACCGAGATCATCCTCGACGGCGAAATGGCCGTCGGCACCGGCTTCTCGCAAGCGCTCGGCGTCGCCGGCTTCCCCAACCTCGACGTCGTGCGCAACCCGACGCTCGGCTCCGAGCCCTACGTCGCGCGCTTCGAGATCCACCAGATGATCCCGCTGTCGCGCGACTGGGAGGTCAACGACGAGCGCGGCCCGATCACCTCGTTCAAGGTCGTCCCGCGCCACCGCCTCGAGCTGCGCCTCGGCAAGATGTCGACGGTCGACATCTTCGACGTCAACCCCGCCGGCTCCGACAGCCACATGCAGTTCATGAACTGGACCGTCGACAACAACGGCGCCTACGACTTCGCCGCCGACACGCGCGGCTACACCTACGGCCTCATCGTCGAGTATCAGGGCCCGCTCATCGAAGCGCGCTTCGGCGAGATGCTCATGCCCGTCGTCGCCAACGGCATCGACATCGACTTCAACCTGACGCGCAGCCACTCCGAGCAGCTCGAGATCGAATTCAAGTATCTGCGCCGCGCCAACTGGAGCGGCACGCTGCGCTCGCTCTACTACCAGAACTTCGCCAACATGGGCGACTACCAGGCGGCCATCGACGCCTTCCACGCCAACCCCGTCATCAACCCCGACGTCACCGCCACGCGCAAGCCGGGCACCACCAAGTTCGGCTTCGGCTTCAACCTCATCCAGCAGCTCGGCGGCGTCGCCCGTGCCTTCGCGCGCGGCGGCTGGAACGATGGGCGGCACGAAACGTTTGCTTATACGGAGGTGGACGATACCTTCGAGCTCGGCGCCGACCTCATCGGCATGTGGTGGCATCGCCCCTTCGACAAGGTGGGGCTCGCCTACGTCACCAACGGCATCTCCGCCGTGCACCAGGAGTACCTGCGCCTCGGCGGCCACGGCTTCATCCTCGGCGACGCCTGCGCCTTCACGTCGCCGACCTGCCTGCCGCGCGCCGCGGGCTACCTCCACTACGCGCGCGAGGAGATCGTCGAAGCCTATTACAACGCGCACATCTGGCGCGGCGCCTTCGCCGCTGCCGACGTGCAATTCATCGCGAACCCCGGCTACAACGCGGACCGCGGGCCGGTGTGGGTCTTCTCGCTGCGCGGCCACCTCGAGTTCTGAAGCCATGCCGCTCCGGCCGCCACCGTCGGTCTCGGCTGCGTCGGCCGCCTACTTTCGCGCGCGCGCGCACGAGCTCGACGAGCTACACCGCAAGCGCGGCTCGCTCGCGCTCCACGGCGGCGTACCGAGCTTCGTCTTGCGCTGGTTCCTGGCGCGGCTGCCCGCGCTCCTCGGCGGACCGCATCAGCTGGCGCGCCGCCCGCCGCCGCCGATCCCCATGCCCGCCGCCGGCGAGTGCAGCGTCACCTTCATCGGCCACGCGACCGCGCTCGTCCGCTACGCCCGCGCGCGCGTGCTCACCGATCCCCTGTTCGCGCGCTCGCTCTATTCGCTGCGCCGCCTGCGCCCGGCCGGCCTGCCCGACGGCGCGCTCGAGAGCATCGACGTGGTGCTGCTCTCGCACGGGCACGTCGATCACCTGCATCGCGCCTCGCTCGAGCGCCTCGAGCGCCGGGCGACCATCGTCGCCCCCGCCGGCGTGCGCCTGCCGCGCAAGCTCGGCTTCGCCGACGTCCACCACGTGCGCGCCGGTGACGCCGTCTCCGTCGCCGGGCTCGACATCACCGCCGTCGCCGCGCAGCACCGCGTAGGCCTCCTCGGCCACGGCCGCGCGCTCGGCTACGTCGTGCGCGGCGACGGGCCGACGGTCTATTTCGCCGGCGAGAGCGGCTACTTCCCCGGCTTCATGGAGGTCGGCTCGCGCTTCCGCCCCGACGTGGCGCTGCTGCCGATCAGCGGCTATCGGCCGCTCGCGCTGCGCCACGATCACCTGTCGCCGCTCGACGCCATCTACGCGTTCGAGGATCTCGGCGCCCAGCTGCTCGTGCCCATCCATCACGGCGCCTTCGCCCTCGGCTACGAGCCGCCGGCGGAGCCGCTCATCTGGCTGCGCTCGCTCGCGTCACAACGCAAGCTCGAAGAGCGCATCGCGTGGCTCGAGCCGGGCGAATCGTGCGTGGCGCGCCGCGGGCCGTTGCAAACGTTGACGCCGTCGGATATGTGAATCGGGTGACGACCGAAAAAACCACCGCGCGCGCCCTGTCGACACCGGTCGCCTACGCGCTGCTCTCCGCGCTCGCGCTGGTGCTCTTCTTCCCCCGGCTCGGCGCGTTCGGTTTCTGGGATCCGTACGAGATCAAGATCGCCGACGCCGCGCGCAACATCGTCACCGGCCACGCCACGCTGGCACAGGCGACACATCTCATCGGCCGCCCGCCGGCGACGGTCGGCCTGGTGGCCGCCGGGTTCAAGCTGTTCGGCGTCGGCGAGCTCGGTGGGCGCCTGCCGATCGCCATCACCTCGCTCCTCGCCGTGCTCGCCTGCTTCTACGCCGGCTCGAGCATGATCCGCCGCCGCGGCGCGCTCCTCGGCAGCTTCGTGCTCGCCACGGCGCCCGCGTTCCTGCTCGGCGCGCGCCAGCTGACGACGAACGCGCCGGCGCTGCTCGGAACCTCGCTCGCCGTCGGCGGCCTGGTGCGCCTGTGCTTCCCGCCCGACGATTCGCCGCCGTCGATGCGCGTCGTCGACGCGCTCCTCGGTGCCATCGGTCTCTTCATCGGCTTCGGCTCGTGCGCGATGCTGATGGGCATCGTCGCGCCGCTCGCCGCCGTCGCCATCGCCATCGCCGCCGCGTCGCCCAACCGCAACCGCGGCGAGCTCGCCATCGGCCTCGGCGCCGCCGCCGTCGTCGCGCTCGCCGTCGCCGGCTGGGCGTGGGCGCATCCCATCGGCTATTCGGCGCTGCTCGGCGGCATGGCGCATCCGTTCCTCAACAGCGCCGTCTTCACGGGCGCGCTCAAGCAGCTCGGCTTCGGCCTGTTCCCGTGGATCGCGCTTCTGCCCATGGCCGGCATCCACGCGCTCTCGTCGACGACGTCGTCGGACGAGCCGCCCGCGCGCGAGTGGTTCGGCCGCGTCGCGCTCGTCTGCTGGTTCGTCGCGCTCTACCTCACCGGCACGCTCGAGGCCGCCGCAGTGCAGGACGTGCTCGTGCCCGCCGCGCCGCCGGTGCTGCTGCTGGTCGGCGCCTACATCGACGATCTCCTCGACTCCGACGAGCTGCAGCCGTTCGCCGCGTTCACCGCCGCGCTCGGCGCCATCGTCATCGGCCGCGACTTCTTCGTCTTCCCCGAATACTTCGTCGGCGCGCACATGGTCGAGACGCTGCGCTGGCCCGGCCCGCTGACGTCGATGCCGTACGTGATGGTGTCGTACGCGGCCTTCTTCGCCGGCGTCATCGGCCTGGCCATCGGCGTGCCGCTCGCGCCCGCCGGCGCCAAGCCCGAGCAGCGCCGCTCGGGACGTCTGATCCTCGTCGGTGGCGCGGTCGCGGCGTCGCTGGCGATGGCGCTGTTCACCGCGCAGTACCTCGTGCCGCAGTGCTCGAAGCACCTGTCGTCGCGCGAGCTCTACGGCAAGACCAAGCAGCTCGATCCCAACGCGCCCATCGGCCAGTACCACTTCAACGCGCAGGGCTCGTCGTACTACTCGGGCGGCAAGCCGCCGGTCACGCTCGGCACCGCCGACGATCCCTTCAAGTTCCTGCAGCGGCCCGAGCACGTCTTCGTGATGGCCGGCGCCGAGGAGCTCCCGTCGATCGACCAGTGCGCCAAGCAGCACGACGCGAGCTACTGCGTC
>Ga0134125_10004830_pt1 | contig 15376 bp, 12 predicted proteins | sample KB31751_FD_96464 | JGI IMG/M metagenome (GOLD analysis project Ga0134125, IMG submission 96464) | Terrestrial soil microbial communities with excess Nitrogen fertilizer from Kellogg Biological Station, Michigan, USA - KB3-175-1 | ecosystem: Environmental > Terrestrial > Soil > Unclassified ... | reverse complement strand
GGACAGGCCAGGATCTCGAGCAGGCGGGAGTCCATCGGGAATCTAACCTCCGGCAGGGATGTGGGGGCCGATCGCGCGCATCACCAGCTCGAGCAGCCGGCGCGAGTCGGCTTCGCTGAAGGTCGCTTCGACCGGGACGTACCAGAGCCTCGGGCCGGCAACCTTGCGGCATTTTACGGCATCCTTCTCCGTCATGAGCACTGCCAGGCCGTCGCCGAAGTCGAGGTCGGCCGCCGTGAAGGCATGATGATCCGGGAAAGGGTGCTCGATGATCTCCAGGCCATGGGCGCGCAGATCGGCGAAGAACCGCTGCGGATTGCCGATCCCGGCAACCGCATGCAGCGGCCGGCCGCGAAAGGCCTCGAGCGGCTGCGTCGGTCCCCCGCCGGCCACCTGGCGCGCCTCGACCGCCACCAGCTGCATCCGCAGGGCCGTCACGGTAAGCTCCGGCGGCAGACCCCGAACCGGCTGGCCCTCTGCCCCGCCATTGATCACTAGTGCATCGGCGGCTCCCGCCCGGACTCCGCTCTCGCGCAGCGGCCCCGCCGGCAGGAGCCGGCTGTTGCCGAGGCCACGGGTGCCGTCGACCACGACGATCTCGCAATCGCGTCTCAACCGCAGGTGTTGCAGGCCGTCGTCCGCGAGGATGACCTTCGCCCCTTGCGCGGCCAGGGATGTCGCCGCGGCGACCCGATCGTTTCCGACCAGCGTCATGCATCCGGTACGCCGGTGGAGGACAAGCGGCTCATCGCCAACCGCGCGCCAGTGGGATTTGTAGGTGACCGTTCGCAATCCGCCCTGCTCGCGGCCGTACCCGCGCGATACGAGACCGACCTCGAATCCACGCTGCCGCAGATGGTTGGCAAGCCAGATGGTGAGCGGCGTCTTGCCCGTGCCACCGACCGTGAGGTTGCCGACGACGATTACGGGTCTCCGGACTCCATACGACCGTGCCCAACCCCGCTCGTACGCCTTGCGCCGCGCCGAAACGACCGCGCCATAGAGCCACGAAAGGGGTTGCAACACCGAGACCCCGGGCGACTCTTCATACCAGAGCTTCAAGAGCCGCTGGTGCATGGGTCTTTCAGGCAGCGAGGTGGTGCATGGTTTCGTTTCGTTCAGTCGGCGAATTGCAGCCTGTAGAGCTGGGCGTAGCGCCCGTCGCGCGCCAGGAGCTCCGCATGGGTGCCGGCCTCGACCAGCTCGCCGGCGTCCAGCACCACGATCCGGTCTGCCTGTTCCACCGTCGAGAGACGGTGCGCAATGACGAAGGTCGTGCGATTGCGCACCAGTTGCGCCAGCGCCGCCTGGATGTGGCGCTCCGCCTCCGTATCGAGAGCCGAGGTCGCCTCGTCGAGAATGAGAATGGGAGCATTCTTGAGCAGCGCGCGCGCAATGGAGATGCGCTGCCGCTGGCCTCCGGACAGCAATACGCCGCGATCGCCGACCACCGTGTCGAGCCCGGCCGGAAGGCCTGAGGTGAACTCCAGCACGTGCGCCGCCTCAGCAGCCTGCAGGAGGTCGCTTTCCGACACCTTGCGGCCGAAGGCGATGTTGTTGCGGATGGTGTCATCGAAGAGCGTGACGTCCTGACTGACGACGGCAATCTGTGCTCGCAGGCTGCGCACATCATATTCGCGGATGTCATGACCGTCGATGAGGATCGAGCCGGAGACGACGTCGTAGAACCTCGGCAGAAGGCTCACGAGCGTGGATTTTCCGCTGCCCGAGCGACCCACGATGGCGAGGCTGGAGCCCGCCGCGACCTGTAACGAAACGCCGCGCACCGCCGGCCGCTCGCCCCGCGGATAGGAGAACGTGACGTCGCGAAAATCGACGTCTCCGCGCACGCGTCCGGCGACATAGCCTCCGCCCGCGGGCTCGGGCGGCTCATCGATGAGCTCGAAGAGGCTCTCGGCCGCCGCGATACCCTGCTGCAGCGGGTCGGCGACCTGCACCAGCTCCCGCAATGGCTGTGCGATGCTGGTCAGCAGAGTAAAAAACGCCAACAGATCCCCGGGGCTCATACGCCCTGAGAGCGTGTCACGAAGCGCGAGCCCGAGAACGAGGGCGCCTCCGACCGCGGTGACTAGCTGCACGGTGGGATTGGCCAGGCCGCGGGTGAGGATGAGCTTCATGAACGAGCGGCGGTTGTGCTCGTTCACCGCCTCGAACTGCGCCCGAAGATGCGGCTGCGCCTCGTACACCTTCACCAGCCGCGGTGCCTCGAAGCTCTCCTTTGCAATGCGTGTGACGTCGCCCATCGAGTCCTGGATGCGCCGGCCGTAGCGGCGGAAGTTCCGGCTGACCACCGAGACCAGCCACGCCGCGAGCGGCCCGATTCCGAGGGAAATCAGCGCGAGCTGCCAATTGAGCCAGAAGAGGCCGGCAATCATCGCGAGGACGGTGAGTGCCGCACGCACCATGATTACGATCGAGTCGCTGGAGGCCTGCCCGACCTGCTCGCTGTTGTACGTGAGCTTCGCGAGGAGCGTGCCCGTCGAGCTGCGATCGAAATAGGCGGCAGGAAGGTCGAGCACGCTATGGAAGACTTCGCCGCGCAGACGCTTGACGATGCTGCGTCCCACGAAGCCCATGAAGTAGGTCTGAGTGAAGTTCCCGATACCGCGACCGATGAAGATGATGACCAGAGCGATCGGGATCAAATAGACCATGCGTTGATCGGGATGGGTGAAGGTCCCATCACCGAAGCGCTTGGCCAGCCATCCGAAGCTGGCCGTGGAAGCGGCGTAGATCGTGCCGCCGAGGATGCCGAGCGAGAAGGCACCCTTGTGGGGCCTCAAATAGCCGAGCAGCCGCCGATAGGTAACCGACACGCTCACCGGCTCGCCAGACGTGCGGCGGCAGGGCCGGTCGGACCCGGACCGTGCCACGTCGTTCAAGGCGCGCCCGCCCGCTCGTCCTTGATGGTTGCGATGTTGAGCCTGACGAAGCCGAGCTGTCCGAGCACGTCCATCGCCGTCACCACCGACTGTTGGGTGGCACGGCCGTCGGCACGGATGGTCACGGTCATGTCGCGGTTGGCACCGGCTTGCTTGAGGAGCGCCGAGCGCAGGGTGTCGGCGCTGGAGTTGATGAGCTCCCGGCCATTGACGAGATAGCTGCCGGCCTCGGTGACCGAGACCACGAGCGGCTCGCTCTGGGGAGCGGCGGGCGGCACGGCGCTCGCCGCAGGCAACTGCACGTGCAGCCGCCCTTCATCGGTGAACCTGCTCGAGAGCATGAAGAAGACGACGAGGAGGAGCACGACGTCGATCAGAGAAACGACGTTGATCTCCGGCTCCTCATGGCGGCGCGGCTTCAGGTTCATGACAGGCCGGGGTCTGTCAGGCGGCGGCCGAGCGCCCGCCGCGAACGCCGGCAGCTTCGACCGCATCGGCCATGCGCATGGCCTGCTTCTCCATCTCCACCACGATGCGCTCGACCCTGCCGCGAAGATAGCGGTAGGCGAAGAGCGAGGGGATGGCGACACAGAGGCCGGCCGCGGTGGCGACCAGCGCCTCGGCGATGCCGCCGGAGAGCACGCGCGGATCACCCATGCCTCCTGCCTGAATGGCGTTGAAGGCACGGATGATGCCAGTGACGGTGCCGAGGAGGCCCAGCAGCGGTGACACGCCGGCGATGGTGCCGAGCGTGTTGAGGAAGCGCTCGAGCTCATAGACCACGTGGCGGCCCGTATCCTCCAGGCGCTCCATCAGGATTTCCCGCGGCCGGTGGCGGTTGGCGAGACCCGCGGCGAGGAGCCTGCCCAGGGGCGAGTTCTGCTCGAGCGCGGCAATGACCTTGTCGTTGATCTGATTGGCCTCGATCAGGGCCCAGACCTTCTGCGGCAGCTCCCGCGGCATCACCCGCCGGTCCTGCAATGTCCACAGCCGCTCGAGCACGATCGCCGCCGCGACGATCGAGCAGAGAATGATCGGCCACATGAGCGGGCCGCCGGCCCGCACGATTTCCCACATCCAGCGACCCCGGGGACGGAACCCAAGAAAACTGCGACGGCGCATGATACCGGAGAAGAGCGCGACCTCAATGAAAGCGTATTCACATATTCCGGCACGGCCGCCCGTCCGATCGTGGGCCTTGGCACTGCCCGAGCGGCCCCGGCTGCGCTCTCATGGACGCCGGGGGATATGCCGACATGGGAACGGAACCTGCCGGACTACACACCGTCGCCAATCTGGTACAGTCCGCACCCCGATGCCCCGCCGCCTACTGAAGAAATTCCTCCCCTCGCCCCGTGCCTTGCAGGGCCATTGGCTGCTGCGGCACTTCGGGGAGCACCTCCTCGACCCCAGGCTTTGGGCGCTGCACCGCCGCGGAATCACCGCGGCCTTCGGCGCGGGAATTGCGATCTGCTTCATCCCGCTACCGGTGCACTCGGTCGTCGCCATCCTGATCGCGATCCTCTGGCGGCTCAATGTACCGGCGATCTACGCGACGACCCTCCTGGTCAACCCGGTTACCATGGTGCCGATCTATTACATGGCCTATCGGGTGGGGGCTGACCTCCTCGGGATAACGCCGGACCGCTTCGCGTTCCGCTTGAGCTGGGAATGGCTGGAAAAAGGACTGGGACCCATGTGGCAGCCATTCCTGGTCGGCTGCATCGTCTGCGCCCTGGTTCTCGGCGTCCTCGGCTGGGCTTGCCTGGAGCTCATCTGGCGCTGGCGGGTTACGTCCCGGTATAGGGCTCGCCACGTCGCAACTGCGGCGTGACTCGCTCCGACAGCCTGCCCTTCTCGATCTCGTAGACCCGCTCCATCCGGTTCGCCAGCCGGGTATCGTGAGTCACTACGACCAGGCTGGTGCCACGCTCGCGATTGAGCTCGAGCATCAGCGCGAATACCGACTCCGCGTTCACTCCGTCCAGATTGCCGGTGGGCTCATCGGCGAGAACGATTTTCGGCTGCGTCACGAGCGCGCGGGCGACCGCGGCGCGCTGGCGCTCTCCGCCGGAGAGCTGATGCGGCCTATGGTCGAGCCGCTGGCCGAGACCGACACGCTCCAGGAGCTCGCGAGCCGCCTTGCGCGCCTCGGCTGCCTGAGCACGGCGCACGAGAAGCGGCATGGCAACGTTCTCGAGGGCGGAGAACTCGGGCAGCAGATGATGGAACTGGTAGACGAATCCGAGCGCGCGGTTGCGCAGCTCTCCCCGCTCCTTCTCCGTGAGCCGATGAATGTCGCGTCCGTCGACCAGCACCTGGCCGCTGGTCGGCCGATCGAGGCCGCCAAGGATCTGCAGCAGGGTCGTCTTGCCGGAGCCGGAGGCTCCTACGATCGCGACACGTTCGCCGGCCGCCACCGAGAGCGCGGTGCCCCGCAGTACCTCCAGTGTCACCGGCCCCTGGCGGAAGCTCTTCGAGACCTCGCGCGCCTCGAGAACCAGCGCCCCTGTGTTACTCATGACGCAGCGCCTGCGCCGGAGCGGTACGTCCGGCGCGCCAGGCCGGGTAGACGGTCGCCAACGCACAGAGGACGAGTGCCACGCCGCATACGCGCAGTACATCCAACCCCTCGACGTAGGCCGGAAGATCGCTCATGGAATACACCCGCGGATCCAGGAACTGAGTATGCAACAGCCGCTCGAGACCGCCCACGAGCGCCTGCAGGTTATGGGCGACCAGGGCTCCCAGTGCCGCCCCGAGCAGCGTCCCGGCAAGGCCGATGATCACCCCCTGGACCGCGAAAATCGCCAGCACGTTGCGCGGCTCCGCACCCAGGGTGCGCAGGATCGCGATGTCGGTCTGCTTCTCCTTCACGATCATGACGAGCGTCGCGACGATGTTGAATGCGGCCACCGCCACTATCATCGACAGCATGACGAACATGATCGACTTCGTCGATTGGATGGACTCGAACAGGGTCGCGTGGTTCTCCGTCCAGTCGCTGACGTAGTAGCCCGGTCCGCCGAGGTCGTAGGCGACCCGCCTCACCACCTTCGACGCCTGCCAGGGATCATCGAGCGACAGGCGCATGCCGGTCACCTCGCCGGGCGCCAGGCCGAAGAGCCGCGCCGCATCTGCGAGGCTCACGAGCGCAAGCCCCCGGTCGTATTCATACATGCCGGAGTGCAGCAGCCCCACCACCTGGAAGCGTCGCATGCGGGGCACGACTCCGGTCGGCGTCGCCACTCCTTCCGGCGCGATCAACACCACGGAGTCGCCGACGTGCGCGTGCAGCGCCTTCGCCAGCGCATCGCCCAGAATCACCCGGTATCGGCCGGGCTGAAGATCCGCCAGGCTCCCGGCGATCAGCCGCTGTGCCAGGCCGGTGGCGCGCCGCTCCTCCTCGGGCAGAATGCCGCGCACCGAAGAGCCGCTGACGTGCTGACCGTGCGTCAACATGGATTGCTCCTCGACATAGGGCACGGCGAGGCGTACACCGGGCTCACGCTCCACGCGCTTCTGCACGGCCTGCCAGTCGGGGATGGCGCCGCGCAAGCCCATGACGGTGGCGTCGGAAGTAACGCTCAGGATCCGGGTCCGCAGCTCGCGGCCAAAGCCGTTCATCACCGAGAGAACGACGAGCAGCGTCGCCACGCCGAGCGCCAGCCCGCAGACCGACATGAGCGCGACGAACGACACGAAGCCACGCCGATGAGTGGAGCGCAGATAGCGGGTACCTACCAGCCATTCGTACGGGGAGCTCACGACCCGGCTACTCGTAGCGCAACGCTTCGGCGGGCGCCGTACGCGAGGCGCGCACCGCCGGATAGACCGTCGCTGCAGCAGTGAGGACGAGCGCGGCAACACTGATGGCCGCCACGTTGCTCCACTTCACGACGGAGGGCACGGTCGTGATGTAGTAAACGCTGGAGCTGAAGATCTGGAAGCCGAAGGTGTTCTGCAGGAAAGGCACGATGGTATCGACGTTGAAGGCGAGCGCGAGGCCCAACGCCACGCCGAGCGCAACCCCCAGCCAACCGATGACCAGACCCTGCGTGAGGAAGATGCCCATCACCCGCCGGGGCGATGCGCCGAAGGTGCGCAGAATGGCGATGTCGGTGCGCTTGTCGGTGACCACCATGACCAGCATCGCCACGATGTTGAATGCCGCCACCGCCACGATGAGCAGCAGGATCAGCGACATCATGGTCTTCTCGATGCGGATCGCGCGGAAGTAGTCCGCGTTGTCCTGCGTCCAATCGATCACCTGCAGGCCGGGCGGAAGCCTCGTCCGCACGCTGGCGGTGAATGTGGGCGCGTCCAGGGCATCGCGGTAACGGACCCTGAGACCCTGATCTCCCTGAGCTGCCGAACCCAGTGCACGCACGTCGTCGATGTTGGCGAACACCAGCGAGGCGTCCTCGTCGGAAAGCCCGACTTGGAACACGCCGGCCACCTTGAATTGACGCAGCCGGGGCGTCGGCAGGCCGTCCGCCGTGACGGTCGGGATGAGCAGGGTCATGGAATCGCCGGGGGCGAGACCGAGCTCCTCGGCGATCACCTCACCGATGATGACACTGTCCGAGCCGGCCTTGAGGTCGGACAGCTTGCCTTGCGTGATCGCGGCGACGAGGCGCGAGACGGAGGGCTCGGCGCCGGGCTCGATCCCCCGCAGCTCCACGGGCAGCATCTCGGGGGTGCGCACGGCGAGTGCCTGGATCTGGGCATAGGGAGCCACTCCGACGACTCCCGGTGAGCCACGGACCGCCCGGGCGGTGAGCTGCCACTGTCCCGGATTCGGTGTCGTGGTCTGCGTGTCCGCCGGCACCACTCGCGCGTCGGCGTCGAGAGAAAGGAGCCGCTGTCGGAGGTCACCCTCAAAGCCGTTCATCACTGAGAGAATGACGATGAGCGCCGCGACGCCCACGCAGACGCCGGCGAGAGAAGTCCAGGTGATGAAGGAGACGAAAAACTTGTGGGAGCGGGCGCGCACGTAGCGCAGGCCCACGAACAGGGACAGCGGATGGAACATCCTGGTCATTTAACCATATCGAGGCCCGCGGGCCGCCGGAACTTGATGGGCTTCACAGATCGGCGGGGATCCAGGGCTCCCGGCTTTGACAGATTCCGGCTGGGTGTATAGTCACGAGGGATCGGTGGAGGTTCCGTATGCGCTCGGCAAAATTACTGGCATTGCTGATCGGCTGCGCAATCGCAGGGGGTGCGGGTGCGGAGACGGTGCTCATCGATGGGCACGTGCAGCTCGAGCAGTCCGCAGTCACCCGGCCGGGGCGCGGCACCACGATGCACCAGGTGGAAGCAAAATTCGGGGCGCCGGCGAAGCGCTACCCTGCCGTCGGCAAGCCGCCCATCACCCGCTGGGACTATCCTTCCTTTTCGGTCTTCTTCGAGTACAACCGGGTCGTGCACTCGGTCGTGCACGGCTGACTCACCGCGGGCTCCTCACTTCTTCGGGGCGCTGATTTCGTCCAGGTAGTCGTGCGTACCGTCGACGCGCACCAGATGCGGATACTGCGGGCCGCCGTGGTAATCGACCGCCACGGTCTTGTACGCGCCCTGGTATTTCAACAACAGCTTGATCGGATCGGTGCTGTGCACGGCCATCTCGATGGCGTTCGCCATCACCTCGGGCGAGTATTCCTGGCCGTTCACGGCCACTACGGTTGCACCCGTTGAGACGCCCGCCTTGAAGGCAGGGCCGTCCCAGCGAACGTCGCCGATCTCACCCGTCTTGTCGATCTGCAGTCCGATCGAGAGCGCGAAACCCATCTGATGGCGGCTGGGCGCAGTCGCGTCGTACTCCTTCTCGAATTTGCTCTCCTTGTCCGTGTAGACCAGCTTCCAGCCGCTCGCCTCCAGGCCGCCCATCGGCGGCTGGTGGTCATTGAGGCGCTGGCGGAGGAAACCGGCCCAGTCGTACTTCGCTACTCCATTGAGAGCCGCGACGAGATCATCGAAGGTGTAGGTCGCGGTGACGAAGCTGCCGTTATCGATGCCGAAGAAACGGCTGGCGAAGGTATCGAGCGACTGGCGGTCGCCGGTGAGCGCACGGATCTTGGCATCGACGGCGAGCCACAGCAGCTGACCGGCGCTGTAGTACTCCTCGCTCATCTGCCAGCTGCGGTAAGGGAGCGGCGACCGGTGCGCCGCGGTGGGATCGTTGGTGGTGTCCTCGAGCGTGCGCCACTCGAAGCCGGCGCGATTGCGGTCATAGTTCGCCGCGACCAGCGCCAGGGCATCGCGGAATTGCTCCGGACTCCACATGCCGGAGCGGGCGGTCAGCACGTAGCCCCAGTACTGGGTCTGGCCTTCGTACACCCACAGCAGAGAGTCGCTCATGGGCCAGTTGAAGTTGGGCGTCCACAGGTCGGCGGGGCGGCGGAACTTGCCGTTCCAGGAATGGGTGTATTCGTGCGCCAGGAGGTCGCGCCCCTCAGCGGTGTTGTCCCAGTCCGTGAAGTAATTCGCACGGGTGCCGTCCTCGCTAGACTGGTGATGCTCGAGTCCGTTCGGGCTCAGCTGGTCGGAAAGCGAGTAAAGGAAGTCGTAGTGGTCGTAGTGGTGCGAGTCGAACAGCTTGTTCGCCTGAGTCACCAGGTTGCGATGGACCTGCAGCTGCTGCGCAGTCATCTGCAGGTCCTTCGGCGAGTCGCCGAAGATGTCCAGGTGCACGGGCACCGCGGCACCGGGGTCGAGGTCGACACGCTCGAAGTAGAGGCCGGCGTACATCGGTGAATCGACCAGCGTGTTGTAGGTCACCGGCCTGAAGGTGGTGGTATCCCCGGATTGGGAGGCCGTCTCCAGCGCCGTGCCGAACTGCCAGCCGTGCGGCAGCTTCACGCTCGGCGCAAAGGTGATGTCACGCGAGAAATGGCCGGCCGGGTAGAGGCTCACATCGTTCCACTCGAGGGACAGCATCTCGCCCGTCATCTCGATGTCCTGCGATGCGGTGCGGCCGGAGAGATACTGGAAGTCGACGCTGATGCTGGAGACGTACCCGGGAAACTGCACGTGAAACGCATAAACGTCGTACTCATCGCGCGTCCACGACAGAGTCTTGCCGTCGGCCTTGATGGTGAGCCCGGCGAGCATGTCGATGGGGCCGGTGGGGGAGTGATTCCCGGGGATCCATTGCGGATAGAGCAGCGTCAGCTGCCTGCCCCGGACCGGAATCACCTCGTGGACGCGGAAGATGCCCTGGGCGGTATCGCTGGCATCGACGGCGATCTGGATAGTCCCGGGGTAGTGGGTGTCCCTCGGGTAAGCGGCCCCGTCCTCGGCTGCATCGGCCCATGCCGCACCAGCAACCGTCACGCTCAAAGCGCACAGAGCCGCAGCCCTCGCGAGGCGGGCCGGGAACGATGATCGCTTGGGACGCATTGAGCTTGCCATATACCGATTCCCAAACACTATTTCGAAAGGTAATATTGCCGTTTCACGCTCGCCAGTGCGCATACCGCACGGATCAATCCGCTCGGCGAATGTCGCCCCACGCCATTGAGCGCGGCGGCCGCGGTTATCGATGCCTGGACCTGCTGCGCAGCCGGCACTATGGTAACCTTTTCTTTTCGCATAATAATTCGGGGATAAGATATTGTCCGTCGATGAGTCTCTGAAGACCCGCATCGCGGAATTGGTGCGTGCGGGGGCAGTGCGCCGCAAGCTCGCGGCGGCGCAACTCGAAGCGGAGATTCGGCGCCGGGAAGAAGTGTTGCGCCGCACCTTTCGCCGTTACCTCTCACCGCGCCTCGCCGACAAGATCCTCGAGGACGCACAGCTGCGCGACACGCTGCTCTCGACCGACGACCTGCGCGCGCACGCCGTCGTCCTCTTCGCCGATCTGCGCGGCTTCACCACCATCTCGGAGCGCCTCCAGCCCAGCCAGGTCGTGCCGCTCCTCAACGAGTACTTCTCGCTCCTCACGGAGATCACCTTTCGCCACGAGGGCACGGTGTTTCACATGGCGGGAGACTGTCTGATGCTCGGCTTCGGCGTGCCGCTCGAGCAGAACGACAGCCCGCGCCGCGCCGTGCACGCGGCACAGGAGATGCTGGAGAATTTCAAGGGACTGGCGCTGTCGTGGAAGGACCGCTACGGCGTCGATGCCGGCCTCGGCATCGGCATCAACGAGGGCGACGTAGTGGCGGGCAACATCGGCTCGAGCTCGTACATGAGCTACACGCTGGTCGGCGACACGGTGAACGTTGCCGCCAGGCTTTGTCAGCGTGCCCGTGCCGGTGAGATGCTGTTCTCGCGCTCCGTCAAGCAATCGCTCGATGCGCTGGGACTCGATATCGGCGCGACGCCGCTGCCGCCGATGCAGGTGCGAGGGCGCTCCGGCTCGATCGACATCTTCTGCGTGCCCGTCGAAGAGCGCATGCAGGTTACGGAAATCCCCGTCGCGATTTGAGAGTCCTGAATCCGCCAGTTCCCAGCGCTGCCCGGCGGCATCTGCGCTGGCAGCAGCTCCACGGCAGCGCTCCGGCGCTTGCGCTCGCCGAAGCTACGCATTCGGACCAACGGTTGTATGTCGTCGTTGCCGATGCGGCTCGCGAGCTCGATCGGTTGGCGGCAGAGGTGCGCTTCTTTGCCGGCGAGCGTCTGACGCTGCTCGCCTTCCCGGACTGGGAAGTATTGCCGTACGACCTCTTCTCGCCCCATCCCGACATCATCTCAGAACGATTGCGCACGCTCTTCGAGCTGCCGCAGACCCGGCACGGATGCCTGATCGTCGCTGCGGATACCCTCATGCAGCGTCTGCCGCCCAAGCAGTACGTCCAAAGCCGCGCGTTCGAGCTCGCGCGCGGGCAGGCGCTTGCGCTCGAGCCGTTCCGCCAGCGGCTGGCGGATGCGGGTTATGCGAGCGTCAGTCAGGTCACCAGTCCGGGCGAGTTCGCGGTACGCGGCTCGCTCTTCGATGCGTTTCCGATGGGCGGGGCGGCGCCGCTGCGCATCGCTCTCCTCGACGAGGAGATCGAGGCGATCCGCCGCTTCGATCCGGAATCACAGCGCTCGCTCGATGCCCTCGACAGCGTCCGCCTCCTGCCCGCGCGCGAGATGCCGCTCGATTCTGAGGCTGTGAAAGAGTTCAGACGACGGTTCCGGACGCGCTTCGAAGGAGATCCGAACCGAACCGCCATATACCGCGGTGTCAGCGAGGGTCTTGCGCCCGCGGGGATCGAGTTCTATATGCCGCTCTTCTTCGAGCAGACGGCGACGCTCTTCGATTACCTTCCCGCCAACGCGATCATCGTACGTGATGCCGCCCTCCCCGCTGCACTGGAGAAAGCCTGGAGCGGCATCGCGACCCGGTACGAGGACCGGCGGCACGACATCGAGCGGCCGGTGCTGGCGCCCGCGGAGCTCTTCCTCGAGCCCCGGGAGCTCGAGGAAAAGCTCGATGGCTTCTCCTCCATCACCCTCGAGGCTTTCAAAGCGGACACGACGCTCGGCGGCGCAAGCGAAGAGGCGCGCAACTTTCCGACCGTCGCGCCGCGCGAGCTGCGGGTGGACCCGCGCGCGGAGCTGCCGCTTGCCATCCTGGATGGATTTCTCACCGAGTTCGACGGGCGCGTGTTGATTGCCGCCGACTCGCCCGGCAGGCGGGAAGTGTTGCACGACCTGCTGCGCGGGCACGGACACACTGTCGCCTCGGTGCAGGGCTGGGAGGCATTTTCCGAGGGTAGCGCGGCGCTCGCGCTGACCGTTGCGGCCGACCTCGGCGGTCTGACATTGACAGAGCCGCGGATCGCGATCATATCGGAGGCGCAGCTTTTCGGCGCGCGGGCGCGGCAGGAGCGCCGTCGAAAGCGCGCGGCAGTCGACCCCGAAGCCATTCTCCGCGATCTGCAGGACTTGAATCCCGGGGCGCCGGTGGTGCATGAGGAGTACGGTGTCGGGCGCTACGTCGGCCTGCGGTCGATGGAGGTCGCGGGACAGCCCGGTGAGTTCCTGGTCCTCGAGTACCTGGACGGCGATCGGGTGTACGTGCCGGTGCATGCGCTGCACCTCGTCACGCGCTACACCGGCGCCGCACCCGAGAGCGCCCCGCTGCACAAGCTGGGGACGGATCAATGGGCGAAGGCGCGCAAACGCGCCGCCGACCAGATCCGCGATGTCGCGGCCGAGCTCCTGGACCTCTATGCGCGCCGCAAGGCGCAGAAGGGCCTGAAGCTCACGTCGACCGAAAGCGAATACCAGACCTTCGCCGACGGCTTCCCCTTCGAGGAGACGGAGGATCAGGCGGAGGCCATCCGCAAGGTGCTCGCGGATCTTTCGAGCGATCGCCCGATGGACCGGATCGTCTGTGGCGATGTCGGCTTCGGCAAGACGGAGGTGGCCATGCGGGCAGCCTTCATCGCGAGCCAGGCCGGAAAGCAGGTCGCGGTGCTCGCGCCGACCACTCTGTTGGTTCAGCAGCACCTCGCCAACTTCCGCGATCGCTTCGCCGACTGGCCGGTACGCATCGAGGGTCTGTCGCGCTTCGGCAATGCCAAGGAGACTCAGGCCACGATCGAGGGGATCGAGCGCGGCTCAGTCGACATCGTCGTGGCCACGCACCGGCTGCTGCACACGCATGCGCGGTTCAAGGATCTCGGCCTGCTCATCGTCGATGAGGAGCATCGCTTCGGCGTCCGTGACAAAGAGCGGCTGCAGGCGCTGCGAGCCAACGTGCACGTGCTGACACTCACGGCGACGCCCATCCCGCGTACGCTCAACATGGCGCTCGGCGGGCTACGTGACCTGTCGCTGATCACGACGCCGCCCGCGGAACGGCTGGCGATCAAGACCTTCGTCATCGAATGGCACGGGCCAACCCTGCGCGAGGCCGTGCTGCGCGAGCTGCGCCGCGGCGGCCAGATCTACTTCGTGCACAACGAGATCCGGACCATCGAGAAGATCGCCGCGGAAGTGCAGGGCCTGGTGCCAGAGGCCAGCGTCAGGGTCGGCCATGGGCAGATGCGCGAGCGCGAGCTCGAGCAGCTCATGGTGGACTTCTACCACCGCCGATTCGACCTGCTGCTCTGCACCACCATCATCGAGAGCGGCATCGACGTCCCGACAGCCAACACCATCGTCATCAATCGCGCCGACCACATGGGGCTGGCTCAGCTCCATCAGCTGCGCGGGCGCGTCGGCCGCTCGCACCACCGCGCCTATGCCTATCTCGTCGCGCCGCCGCGCAAGGCCCTTGCGGGCGATGCGGCCAAGCGGCTCGAGGCCATAGAGTCCATGGAAGAGCTCGGCGCCGGTTTCGTGCTCGCGACCCACGACCTCGAGATCCGCGGCGCGGGCGAGCTGCTCGGCGAGCAACAGAGCGGCCAGATGACCGAGATCGGGCTCGCCATGTACCTCGACCTGCTCGAGCATGCGGTCAAGGCACTGAAGGAAGGCCGCGAGCCGGTCCTCGACAAGCCGCTCGCCGCGGCAACGGAAGTCGAGTTGCGCCTGCCGGCGTTCCTGCCTGAGACGTTCATCGCCGATGTGCACGTGCGCCTGGGCCTCTACAAGCGCATCGCAGCCGCCGAGAGCTCCGAGGCCCTGGATGACCTCACCGGCGAGATTCACGACCGCTTCGGCGCCCTGCCCCCGCCGGCGCAGAGCCTCATCCGGATTGCAAAACTGAAGCTCACCGCGCGCGCGATCGGCATCCGGCGCCTCGATCTCGGCCCGCAGGGCGGCTCGGTGACCTTCGAGGAGCGCAACGCGATCGAGCCGGCGACGGTCGTGCGTCTGATGCAGCAGGCGCCGCGGGAGTACCGGCTGGAAGGCCCGCTGCGGCTGCGCGTCACGCGCGCCATGCCGACGGAAGAAACGCGGTTTGACTTCGGGGCCAGCCTGATGAAGCGTCTGGCGGCACGCCCACGTTAGGTCGCAACCTGCCACGCGGCGGCACATCGGGTAGACTTCGCCGCATGACACCCCGAAGCGCGACGCTCCGCCGGCTCGTCCCCCTCCTCGTCATTGCGCTGATTGCGTCGCCGCACGCGGTCGCGCAGGCTGCGGGAACTCAGGCGCCGTCGGGCCAGGCCGGACAGACCTCGTCCACGGCGACCCGGTCCCCGTCAGCCCAGGCCGTGCCAGCCCAGTCCGCTCCTGCCCAAGCCACACCTGCCCAAGCCACACCTGCCCAGGGCGCATCTGCCCGAGTTGCGCCTGCGCAGACGGCGCCATCCCAAGCCACGCCCTCTCAGGCGCCTGCGGGCCAAGCGCCGGCAACGCCTGCGAAGCCGGCGTCCACTGCGTCGAATGGTCAGGGCACGGTGCCCGCCCCCGCGGCGACTACCACATCTCAGGCCGCGCCCGCCTACAGCGGCCCGGCATACGACGTCGAGATCGTCATCTTCCGCGCCAGAGTCGCGCTCGGTCAGCCCGAGAACTGGACCGCCGAAACCGCCACCGGCGCGATAGTTGCCGGCGGGGAGGCTTCGAGTGGCTCGGGTTCCGTC
>Ga0134125_10004829_pt1 | contig 15377 bp, 13 predicted proteins | sample KB31751_FD_96464 | JGI IMG/M metagenome (GOLD analysis project Ga0134125, IMG submission 96464) | Terrestrial soil microbial communities with excess Nitrogen fertilizer from Kellogg Biological Station, Michigan, USA - KB3-175-1 | ecosystem: Environmental > Terrestrial > Soil > Unclassified ... | reverse complement strand
TTCGGGATCCGTGATCTTCTATTTGCCGCTGCTGCTGGCCGTGGGCGCGACCACCCTGTACCACGTCGCGCAAAAATCAGTTTCTCCACAAGTGAATCCCATGCTCTCGGTCACGGTGAATTATGTGACCGCCCTGATCGTGTCGCTGCTCATTCTCCCTTTTTATCCCGGGCGTTCGCTGCGCTCCTCATGGAAACATTTGAACTGGGCGAGCGTGGCGGTGGGCGTGGCCATTGTGGGCATTGAGTTGGGATTCGTAGTAGCTTACCGTGCCGGCTGGCGTATCAGCGTGGCCTCTCTGGTCGCCAACGTCACCACCGCTCTGCTTCTGGTAGCAATTGGGCTGATCGTCTTCCGCGAGCGCCTGGGCGCCCAGGGTGCGATTGGCATCGTGCTCTGTATCGCCGGACTTGGCCTGGTAATGTACCGCTAATGAACATGTTCAGCCGATTGCTGGCGACTGTGCGCAAGATCCCGCGCGGCCGGGTGTGCAGCTATGGTGGAGTGGCGCGGGCCGCGGGGCATCCGGGGGCGGCCCGCCAGGTGGTCTGGGCGCTGCATTCACCCACCGCCACCGGTTTGCCCTGGCACCGCGTGGTGGGGGCAGGAGGCCATATCCGGCTGCAAGGGGAATCTGGCCTGGAGCAGCGATTCCGCCTGGAAGCTGAAGGAGTCAGCTTTCGGGGCAACCGGGTGGACATGGACAAACACGAATGGCCGTTCCCCTCCCGGAAGCGCAAGAAACTACGTTCGCCCCGCCGCGGTAAACGCTAGACCCCGCTTCTTTCGAGGCACAAGCCTTCTAAAGCAAACCCACGGCCAGACAAATTAACCTGAAATTCTCCCTTTGTCTTCCTTCCTGTCCTTTGCGGTGAAAGGTTTTTCGCATCACAGTAAGGTGTGACCTACGTGGCTGCGGCCTTCAGGGAAAAAGGAAAAAATGAGTGTTTTGGAGGCGGGCATGACCGGTTGGGTGCGCTGCCCATGGCGGCCCCGGTCGTATAATGCCCTGTTTATGCGATGGCTACTATGAGCAGAACCATTCCCGCACTGCGTTTAGCCCGCCGTATGTCGCGGCTGGGCACCGAAACAGCCTTTGAGGTGCTGGTCAAGGCGCGCGCCCTGGAGCGGCAGGGCAAGCATGTGGTGCACCTGGAAATCGGAGAGCCCGATTTTGCCACCCCCTCCAACATCGTGGAAGCGGCCGTCGAAGCCCTGCACAAGGGCTGGACCCATTACGGCCCTTCCGCCGGATTGCCCGACCTGCGCCAAGCCATTGCTGAGGAAGTCAGCCGTTCTCGAGGAGTGCCCGTTTCGGCCGATGAAGTGGTGGTTGTGCCCGGCGGCAAACCCATTATTTTCTTCCTGATTCTGGCTCTGGTGGAAGAAGGAGATGAAGTCATCTATCCCAATCCCGGCTTCCCCATTTACGAATCCATGATTCGCTTTATGGGTGGTAAGCCGGTGCCCATCCGCCTGCGGGAAGAGCTGGATTTCTGTCTGGATGTGAACGAGTTGGCGGACCTGATCACGGACCGCACCAAGCTCCTCATTCTGAACTCGCCGCAGAATCCCACCGGGGGCGTGCTCAGCCAGCGCAACATTCGCGACATCGCCGCCGCCATCGGTGACCGCGACGTCATGGTGCTCTCGGACGAGATTTACAGCCGGCTGATTTTTGACGGCGAACACCATTCCATCGTGGCCGAGGATGGATTTAAGGAGCGCACCGTCATTCTGGACGGCTTCTCCAAAACTTACGCCATGACCGGCTGGCGCATGGGCTACGGCGTGATGCGCCCCGACCTGGCTACCCATATCGCCCGCCTGATGACCAATTCCAACTCCTGTACCGCCAGCTTCACCCAGGTGGCCGGCATTGAGGCGCTGCGCGGCGAGCAGTCTTCGGTGGAGTACATGCGGCACGAGTTCCAGCACCGCCGCGACGTCTTCGTAGACGGCATCAACCGCATTCGCGGCTTCTCCTGCCGCCGCCCCAAGGGCGCGTTCTACACCTTCCCCAACATCAGGCAGACAGGATGGCCCTCTAAAAAGCTGGCCGACGCGCTGCTGGAGGAAGCGGGGGTGGCTTGTCTTTCGGGCACGGCCTTCGGCGAGTTCGGCGAAGGCTATTTGCGCTTCAGCGTGGCTAATTCCATTGACAACATTCAGACCGCGCTGCGCTCCATCGAGGAATGGACTAAGAAAAACCTCTAACCTTCTTTTACCACCGGGCGAGAAACCTGCGGTGCGGATGCTGGCCTGGCCCCATGCTCAGCCCGTAAATCCAAGGGCACAATCAGGAGCTGCTTTATCTACGGCTTACTTCCAACAGCAAGTGTTCATGAAACGAAACTCTCAGCCTGGGGCTTTGGGAATCCACCTCGCCCAGCTGTTTGCCATTCTCGTAATCTGTGGCCTGATACTGGCCGGGTTTCAAGCCGCGCAGCTCAACTTCGCCTGACCAAGTGGCAGCGCTCTCCGGCGCGTAAAAGGCGTAGTACATCCTGCCGTCCTTGGCGATGGCATAGCCCTCCGGCACATCGTACCCATAGGTATAAAGATCGAGAAACTCCCCCTGGGACAGCATCTTGGAGCCGTAGATATGGATCCACTTCTTCCAGTAGTCTTCCTTTTCCGGAGTGAGCTGGACGGTCTTAAACTTCGGCCCGTAGTCGGGCCAGGTAAACTTGGTGCCGAGAACGGCGCCGGTGCCGATGGTGGAGGCGAAATCCCGGCCCACGTCCACCTCGTGGTTGCTGTTTTGGAAATGGATCTTGGTGAGTTCCACGTGGTCGCCATAAACAGCCGCTTGCGGGCCAAGCAGCGCTTTGTACATTTTGGTGCGCAGGCGAACTTGCCGCGAGCCCACCGGGTCAGCGGTGACCGCCTGGTCAATGAACGGCAGCCAGGCCATGTTGGGAGGAGTGCCGCAGGGGCAGCTCTGGGTCACGCTGTCAGGCTTGAGCGCACGCGTGGTCTGAAAGATGGTTTTGTAGATTTCGCCCATGGCCCGCACCGAATCCATGGGCGATTTGTGGTGATGTTTGGGGTTGTAGCAGGGCGGAACGATGTAGGAGAAGTCGAGTTTGCTGCCGTCGAAGCCCCAGTCGCGAATAAATTTTTCCGTCAGCTGCTTGTAATACTGCTGCACCGCGGGAACGGCTGGGCAGAGAGCGCCCATGTCGGCGGTGGCGCGGGCATGCTTGCCGTTCTTATCCAGAATCAGCCAGTCCGGGTGTTCCTTCACCACCTTCGCCAGTTGGTAGCGTCGCCCATTCAGAATGTCCTTGCCCTCGCCATCCTCCACTACCAGCGGAATCCACCACAGGGTAATGTGAATGCCCGCCTTGTGATAGGCATCTACCACCTTGCGGATGGAATCGCCGGGAAAGGTCTTGGGGTTCGGGTCCCAGTCGCCCCGATTGTTGAACCAGCCCGCGTCCAGAGTGGCCCAGTCGAAGCCAAGCTGCTGGAGCTTGGGAATGGTGCCCAGCATCTGCTTGGGGGTGACGTTCATCTCGTACCCCCAGCCGCACCAGTTGGCCTGGTAATCGCCCTTGCTGGCGCTGGGCAGGGTCCAGCCCTCGCGCTGCAGCACGCTGGAGTAGAGATGCAGCGGCTCATAGAAATCGCCGTGAAAGACGGCGACGAAGCTCAGGGGGGTGGAGTAGGTTTCGCCGGGCTTCAGTTCCTGGCCCGGCTCAAGGGTTAGCGATGCGCTCACACGCTGATCGGGTTCGGTGCGCACCGGCAGTGACATGACCCAGGGCAGAAGTTCGACGTGCCCGATGGCTTCTCCCAGCGAGCGCGTCCAAAAGGCCACCACGGGAATGCCGCCCCCGGTGCTGTTTTCGTCGTTGTGCATCACCGTCTCCATCACGTTGGCGCGGGCGAAGCTGGTGGAGACCGGCATGACGTCGTCTTTGCCCCACTTCTCGCTGGCTCCGGAAAACGACCACATCTGGAAGGGCGAAAGATGGGGGTCAACCTGCGCCGCATTCAGCCGGTGCCGTTGGGCAAGGACTTGGTCAAGCAGCAGAGGTGTGCTGCCTGCATTCTTATAGGCGACGGTGGTAAAGGCGAGGGTGGGAAACTCGTCGGCCACCTCGATGGTCATTACCTTTTGCAGCGAGGGATTGCTGGCGCTGCGGCCGGAAATCACGACCGTTTTGCCTCGCGTGCCTAGCCGGCCTGCCCCTTCGCTGACTTTGGCGGCGGCGAAATCGAGCTGAAAATCGTCAACCTGCTTTCCACCACTGATCACCAGGTCGCTGCTGCCCGCTGAGCCAGGGTCATCCAACGACAGCGCCTGCCCGTTGCTCAGGAGAGATGCCTTCAGGTATCCAGAGGGAGACAGTTCAAATCTTGCCGCCGGCGTGATCAGGACCACCCGGTTTCCGGTAAGGTCCACTTCGACTGTGGAGGGTGCGGTGGCAGAAGGCGCGGATGGTCGACTGCAACTGGCAACGATCAGCAGGCTGAGGCACACCAGGATAGCCGGGCGAAAGTCGGATCGCGCTCGCCCTGGCCACGAAGTTGTTGCTGCGAATCTCTTCATCGGACCGCCTTGGTTTTAGTTCGCGGAGCCGTCGGAGCGGGCAAAGCGCATCGATAAAAACGGTCCATTAAAACGGTTTACATGCTTATACCCGGCAGCCCCGGACTGTCAAGCAAAAATCCGCCCTATGTCATGCCACGGCGGCGAAGGTGGCGGCCTGCTTGTCCACCCTCCGCAAGGCTGTGCTTTTCTTCCAGTGAGCTGGTCATTTAGATTAGGGGGGTGTCCACCACAGGGGAGCGGTTCGAGCGGGCAGTAGCCATCATGGAGCGGCTGCGGGCGCCTGGCGGGTGTCCCTGGGACCGCGAACAGACCTTCGATTCCATCAAGCCCTACACTTTGGAAGAGGCCTACGAGGTCCTGGAGGCGATTGATAATCGCGACTGGGACGAACTCACCGGCGAGCTGGGCGACCTGCTGCTGCAGGTGCTGTTTTATTCCGAGATGGCGAAAGAGCAGGGAACGTTTTCCATTGACGAGGTGCTGGAGCGGCTGTCCAAGAAGCTGGTGGACCGACATCCGCACGTGTTCGGCGATGTGAAGGCGGAGACCTCATCCGATGTGCTGCGCAACTGGGAGGCCCTGAAAGCGGAGGAAAAGAAAAAGCGCCTGCAGGCCAGGGCGGCGCAGGGAGCGGAGGAGGATGGGGAGCACAAATCGGTGCTGGCGGGAGTTTCGTCGGGTATACCCGCGCTGCTGGAGGCCTTCAAGCTGAGCTCGCGGGCGGCGCGCGTTGGCTTTGACTGGACGGAAATTGGCGGGTTGTTCGATAAGTTGAACGAAGAAGCGCGCGAGCTGCAGGAGCAGCTGCGGGAGTTTCCTCAGCCCGGACCGAAGCCCCACGGGCGGGGAGTGGCGGGCTCCGGCGAACGGAAAATCGGCGAAGATTTGCGTTGGCGGCTGGAGGATGAAGTTGGCGACCTGCTGTTTGTTGTGGTGAACATTGCGCGCTATCTTTCCCTGGACCCGGAATCGGCGCTGAAGCGCACCAACCGCAAGTTCAAGCGCCGCTTCCAGTGGATCGAGGCCCGGCTGCGGGAGCAGGGCAAAGCCCCGCAGGACGCGAATATGGATGAACTCGAAAATCTATGGCAACAGGCGAAGCAGCAAGAGAACGGGCAGCAGTGAGCGCGACGGCGGTGGAGATCCGCAGCTGCCACGAACTGGAGGAATTTCGCGCCTGCCTGGAGCTGCAAAAGCAGGTGTGGGGCTTCACCGACGCTGAATTGGTTCCGCTGCGCATGTTCGTAGTGGCGGCCAAAATCGGCGGCCAGGTGATTGGGGCTTACCAGGGGAGGGAACTGGTGGGCTTCGCGCTGGCCGTGCCAGGAGCGCGGGCAGGACATCCCTATCTGCATTCCCATATGCTCGCGGTGCGGGAGAGCCATCGCAACAGCGGCCTGGGAAGGAAGATCAAGCTGTTTCAGCGGGAAGACGCGCTGGCCCGCGGCTTCGAGCTCATCGAGTGGACCTTTGATCCCCTGGAAATCAAGAACGCCTATCTCAACATCGAGCGACTGGCCGCCATCACCCGCCGCTACAACCTGAACCAGTACGGAATTACCTCTTCTCCGCTGCAGGGTTTTTTGCCTACCGACCGGCTGGTGGCGGAGTGGTGGCTGCGCTCCCGGAGGGTTGAGACGTTTTTGAACAGCGGACGACAGCCGGAGTTTGAAACCTTGGCGCGCATTTCTGTGCCGGCGCAGATCTACCAGTGGAAGGCGGCAGAAGCCACGCGGGCCCGCGCGGCTGAGGCGCAGGGGCGCAACCGGGAAGCATTCCTTAAAGCCTTCGCCGAGGGCCTGGCGGTGTTGGGTTACGAGCGCGACGCCGAGGGCAACGGCACCTTTTTGCTGGGCAGGTGGGAAGAGAACTGGTCATATGCGGAGTCTCCCTAGGCAGGGCTCAGGAGTCAGCACTCAGTACCCGGTAAGTAGTAGCCAGTATCTAGCGCCCAGTACCCAGTAAAGCCTTTTTCTGCCATGGCGCTGCGCATGACGGCTGACAGCTGAGAACTAACAACTGACAGCTGAGTTTTGACTCTGACTACGAACATGAAAATCGAAGCCATCACGTTGCGGGAAGTTCGCATGCCGCTGGTTCACTTTTTCGAGACCAGTTTCGGACGCACCTACGAGCGCCGCATTCTGCTGGTCACTGTGCACTGCGATGGCTTGGATGCCTGGGGCGAGTGCGTGGCGGGCGAGGATCCGTTCTACAGCAGTGAGTGGGTCGAGGGCGCCTGGATGGTGCTGAGCAAGTACCTGGCGCCGGCGGTGATGGGCCGCAAGCTGGAGGCGGCGCGCGACTGCGTTTCCCTGTTTGCGCGCATTCGCGGGCACCGCATGGCCAAGTCGGCCATCGAAAACGCGCTTTGGGACGCGGAAGCGCGCGAAGTCGGTAAGCCGCTATGGAAGCTGTTGGGCGGCACGCGGCGGGAAATTTCCTGCGGCGTTTCCATAGGCATTCAGGACAGCGAGGAGCAATTGCTGGAGAAGGTCTCCGCCGAACTGGCCGCCGGCTACCAGCGCATCAAGGTCAAAGTAAAGCCCGGCTGGGACGTGAAGGTGCTGGAGAAGATTCGCCGGAAGTGGCCGGAGATCCTGCTGAGCTGCGACGCCAATTCCGCCTACACACTGGACGACGCCGGCCACCTGAGGCGCTTCGACGAGTTCAAGCTGCTGATGATCGAACAACCGCTGTGGAACGACGACATCTACCTGCACGCGCGCCTGCAGCGGGAACTGCACACCCGCATCTGCCTGGATGAATCCATCCGCAATTCGCGCGACGCGGAGATGGCGGCCGAGCTGCGCGCCTGCGGCATCATCAATATCAAGGTGGGGCGGGTGGGCGGCTTCAGCGAGGCCGTGCGGGTGCACGACATCTGCCAGCTGCACTCGCTTCCGGTTTGGTGCGGCGGCATGCTGGAGTCGGGAGTGGGCCGGGCGCAGAACATCGCTCTCTCCACGCTCAACAACTTCAGCCTGCCGGGAGACGTTTCCGCTTCCATGCGCTATTGGAAGGAAGACATCATCGAGCCCGAGGTGACGGTGTCGCCCAAGGGGACGATCAGCGTTTCCGACCAGCCGGGCACCGGCTATAAAGTGCGTGAAGACCTGATCGAGAAGCTGACCGTCCGAAAAGAGACCATAGGCCGGGCCTAGTATTCAGCCCCGGTACCACAGCCGCTACACATCACGCGCGACGCGGAAACCATAGTCCGCGTATTGGAACCCGGGTGGGATGCTGGAACGGGTGTGACAGCGCGAAACCTTGATGTGATGGCGCCAGGAGCCGCCGCGCGAGGCTTTGCGCGTCCCCTGGGCGGGACCTTGCGGGTTGCGTTGGGACGAGACCTGGTAGTAGGCCGCATCGAACCAGTCGCTGCACCACTCATGGACGTTATCGCACATATTGAACAGACCGTAGGCGTTAGGCGAATAGCGCGCCACGGGTTCGGGACCGCTAATCCAGCGCCGGTCGTAACCAGGCAATGATTGGGGAGCATCGTCGCCCCAGGGAAACAGCCTGCCCTCCACACCGCCGCGTGCCGCGCGTTCCCACTCCGCCTCGGTGGGCAGGCGGTAGCGCCGCCCGCTCACTTCTGAAAGCCATTGGCAGTATTGCTCAGCCTCAAACCAGGAGACAGCGACCACCGGCTGCTGGGGGTGATTGAAGTTGGCGTCATTCCAATTAGGCGGTAGTGCCAGCTTGCGCACACGCAGAAACGGCTGGTAGTCGGCGTTGGACACCTGGCAGCACGCAAGTTCGAAGCCATCCACCCACACGCGGTGCACCGGACGTTCGCAGTCCAGGCCGGCGGTGTGCCCCATATCGAACCAGCCTTCGGGAATGCGGGCCATGGCGGGTTCAAGGGCTGAGGGAATGAGTTCGCGCGCGGACACCACGCCAACTTAGCATAGAATCCGGCTGGCTCGCTGGCTGGGCTAGCTCCCTGGCTTCTTCGCCGCGGGGGTATGCAGCGCGGCGGCCGCTTCGGTCAGCGCCTGCTGCAGGGATTGCAGATGCCGCTCCTCGGTCAGGTAGCTGATCACCATCATGCGCAATACGCTGCGCCCATTAACGCGAGTCTCAGAAATCCAGCGGCTACCATCGGCGGTCACCGCCTCCACAATGGCATTGTTAGCCGCGGCAATCTCTTCTTCGTTGCGGCCCTGCGGCCGAATCCGGAAATTAACGATAGTGAGCGCCGGCTCAACCGTCAGCTCGTAATCGGGAGAACTCTTTACCCAGCAGGCGAAGCCGCGCGCCAGCCGCAACTGCCGGTCAATGTGTTCTTCATACGCCTGGCGGCCGTGCACCCGCAGGGTGAGCCACAGTTTGAGTGAGTTCATGCGGCGCGACCACTGGGTGCTGATGCGGAACAGGTCCACGTTCCGGGCGGAGCCGTCTTTGGGCATGTAAGGCGTGGAAACGCCAAACGCCCGGCTCAACACCTGCGGGTGGCGCGTGAGAATGACGCCTGCGGAAAAGGGCATGGCCAGCCACTTGTGTGGATCAATGGTAAGGGAATCGGCCAGTTCGATACCCTGCACCAGACCGCGGTGGCAATCGGAAAAAACTGCGGCCGCGCCATAAGCCCCGTCCACATGTAGCCAAAGCTGGTGGCGGCGGCATACTTCAGCGACCGCGGCCAGGTCATCCACAGCGCCGGAATTGGTGGTGCCGGCGGTGGCCACCACGCAGAATGGTTTCTGTCCGACGGCGCGGTCGCGCGTAATCGAGTGCTCCAGAGCGGCTGGATCCAGTTGCAGTTGCTGGTTGGTGGCGACGCGGCGCACGCTGTTGCGTCCCAGGCCCAGCAGTCCGGCGGATTTATCCAGCGAATGGTGCGCCTCCGCCGAGGCGTAGAGCGCGGGCCGGGCGCCGATGGCGGCGACTCCATCTTCGATGGCCTGGGGGAAATGTGCCGCCATGGCCAGGGCCAGGCCACTGAAGTTGGCTTCGTTGCCGCCGCTGGTGAACGTGCCGTCGAACGCCTCATGCCAGCCCACGCGCTCGCCGATCCAGCGCACGGTTTCGCATTCAATCTTGGAGGCCAGTTGGGGGCGCGCCAGGGTCGCAAGTTGCGGGTTCAACGCCGCCACCAGCGTTTCCGCCAGTACCGCCACGTAAGTGGGAGAGGGGTTCATCAACCCAAAGTAGTTGGCGCTGGGCACGTGGAAGCCCTGGCCGGTGAGCTCGCGGCAAACTTCCTCGAGAACAATGCCGGCGTCCTCGCCAGAGTCGGGCAGCACGTTGCTGAGCTGGCCGAAGCTGCGCTGCTCGCGGGGAAGTTGCACCGCGCGATCGGGCAGGGAAGCGAAGTAGGAATCAATGAAATCAACCAGCTGATAGCCGAGGCGGCGGCGCGTGGCGGAATCGAGGGCGAAGGACATGCTCGTTATTTTTTCAGAAAAAGCGGGCGCAGCGCCAGCCGCCGGCGAAGCGGGTAGCGCGGCGTGCGTCACATTCGCGGCCGGGCAGGTGTCACGCCCAAGCGCAAACTTTTGCGCTGCACCATCCTTGGGTAATTGACGGCTCCGGCGGCAAGTTCTAAGTTAGTTCCTGCTGCTCGCATTCATACCCTTTATTCCCATTCCTTATTTAACGTTTTCGAAGAGAATCGCACCCTACGACCCATCAGAGGAGTTGCCGGTGTTTGCGCGCGCCTTGGAACTGACGACCCGTCCGGGAAAGTTGCGGGAGGTGCTCCGCACCATCCGGGAAACCGTCATTCCCCTGATGCAAGCGCAGCCGGGATTTGTGAATGATTTTCTCCTGACGGCGGACGCGGAACCGGATCGGATCGTGATCCTGACCCTATGGACACGCCACGAGCAGGCGGAGTGGTTTCAGCGCCGCCACTATGGCAAGATCCGGCAGAAGCTGGAACCGCTGCTGGAATTCGAGCCTGTCATCCGCACTTACAATGTTGAAAATGGGCAGGTCCCGGCGGGACGGCAGGCCAGGCTGCCACTGGGCCCCAGCGCCTCCTCCGCGTGAGTGCCGGCGCGCGGTTACAATCTTTGCCATGCCCTCGCTCCTGTCCTGTTTAAATGAAGAAGTGGTTGCCTGCCGGAGCTGCCCGCGGCTGGTGGCCTACCGCGAGCAGGTGGCGCGTGAAAAGCGACGTGCCTACCGCGATTGCGAATACTGGGGCAAGCCGGTGCCCGGTTTTGGCGACCCCGGGGCGCGCGTGCTTATCCTCGGTCTGGCCCCGGGCGCGCATGGTTCCAACCGCACCGGGCGGCCCTTCACCGGCGATTCCTCGGGCAACTTCATGTATCCCGTCCTGCACCGAACCGGATTCGCCTCCCAGCCCAGCGCAATCAGCTGCAACGATGGTTTATCGCTTAAGGATGCCTACATCACTGCGGCGGTACGCTGCGCGCCGCCCCAGAACAAGCCCTTGCCGGAGGAGATCGCCCACTGCGCGACGTTTCTCGACCGCGAGATTGCGCTCCTCAGGAATGTGCGCGTGATCGTTGCCCTGGGGCGTATTGGGTTCGATGCCTACCTGAATTACCTGAAGCGGCAGGGCGTGCTCAAGAGCAAGAAGGACTTTGTGTTCGGCCACGGCGCCCAGTACGAACTGCCGGATGGGCGCGTCCTACTTGCCTCCTACCATCCTTCCAACCAGAACACGCAGACAGGAAAGCTCACGCGCGCAATGTTCACGGAAATTTTCCGCCGCGCCGCGCGTCTGACCAAAACCTCAACCCAGAGGACGCGGAGAAGGATGGGGGCGACCGTTCCACCCATGGCGGTAGAGGCGTAACTGGTTGCGTCTCACTCGGCATAACGACAGCAGACGTTGCCAACAACGTTATGCCCCTTCGTCGAAGCCTACGAACACCGGCTCGGGCAAGAGTTGAATCTCGAAGGTTTCCGCCACGCGCTGCTGGATTTCGTTTTTCAGGGCGATGACATCGGCGGCGGTAGCGCCACCGCGATTCACAATTGCCAGGGCGTGCTTGCGGGAGATGCCCACTGGGCCGCGGGTGTAGCCCCTGGCCAGACCGGAATGTTCCACCAGCCACGCCGCCGAAACTTTGTGCTGCGCGCTGAGCGCGGGGTAGCTTGGAACTTGCAGGCCCATCGCCTCCGCTCGACGAGAGAGTTGCTGGTGCTGGTTGGCGGTCAAGACGGGATTTTTGAAGAAAGAGCCGGCGCTGCGGCAATCTTCGTCGCCGGGAACGATGAGCATGGCCTTACCGGCGCGAATGTTGCGCACTGCGTCGCGCGCTTCGGCTAGGCTCGGAGTGCCGCTGCGGCCGGAAAAATATCTTCTCAGGTCGGCGTACTCGATGCGCGGCTGCCCGCCGGGAGTGAGCGCATAGATCACGCGCAAGATGATGTAACGCCCGCGCTCGCTGCTGTTGAAGATGCTGGTGCGATAGGCGAAGCCACAGGCGGGATTGCAAAGCTCGCGCAGTTGGCCGTCTTTGAGGTCCAGCGCCTGCACGCTCTCAATGGTTTCCGACACTTCCTGGCCGTAAGCGCCCACGTTCTGCACCGGAGTGCCGCCCACGCTTCCGGGAATGCCGCTCAGGCACTCCACACCGGCGCAGTTGCGGGCCACGGCTCGGGCCACGAACCCGTCCCACTCCTCGCCGGCGCCCACCTCAAAATTAATTTTTCCCCCTTCGTCCCGCTCTTCCATCCCGGTGATGCGGATGCGCAACACCACGCCAGGCCAGCCGGCATCGGAGACCACCAGGTTGCTGCCCCCGCCCAACACGAACAACGGTAAGCCGCGCTCGGCAGCTTGGTGGACGGCCTGCCGGACCTCCGCGGCGGAGCCCGCCTCCGCGAAGAAGCGCGCGCGGCCGCCCACTTCCAGGGTGGTCAACGGCGCCAAGGGCACATTCTCGCGGATGAGCATGGAGGTGGCTCAATCATACAGCCAGCCTTGCGCACAGCGGCGGCCAATGCCGCCGTTCAACCGTTGCTCTGTTCATTTCGCTGGTTCCTTTTGCGGTTCCGCCGGGTGCCACTCTCAAACGGACTCCAGGCGTATTAGAATGAAAGCAATCTCACCGAAGGAGCAGGAATGTACCCAGAATTGATGGTTGTGCCTATGCGCGAGGAATTGACTCGCCTGGGGGTTGAGGAACTGCGTAGCGCCGGCGAAGTGGAGCAAGCCCTGACCAGGCCGGGCACCACCATGGTGGTGGTGAATTCAATTTGCGGTTGTGCGGCCGGCCGCATGCGTCCGGCGGTCCGCCTGGCCCTGCAGCACCAGGTGCGCCCCGACCAGAGCGTTACCGTGTTTGCTGGTCAGGACCGCGATGCCACCGATAGAGCCCGCGAATTCTTCGAGGGCTATCCGCCCTCTTCTCCCTCCATTGGCTTGCTGCGCGACGGCAAGCTGGTTTACATGATGCAACGCAGCGACATCGAACAGCGCGAGGCCGAAGACATTGCGGCCGACCTGACGGCGGCGTTTGATAAGTTCTGCGCCCAGGCGGCTTCGCGGTAGATGCGTTTTCCGGCCCGGCTATTTCCGTGATCGCCGGGCTTCCTCTTCTATATACGGTGGAGAGGCGAACTGTGCTTCCGTGGACAGTTGAGGGCGCCTGTCCCACACGAACATCAGCGACTGACTACCGACTCCTGACTCCTGACTACTGTTTTTTCCAGCCAATCCACCATGGCCTTTTTGTACCAGTGCCACTCGGGATGGGGCTCCCAGTGGTCCATGCCGTGGGGAGCGCCGGGAATGGTAATCAGGTCGCAGCGCGCTTCCACCTGCTTCATGCGGTCGCACATTTCCACTGATTGATCGTAGGGCACATCCTCATCCTTGGAGCCGTGAATGAGGAGGAACGGCGGCGTGTCCTTGGTCACATAAACAACCGGGGAGGCCTTGATGAGCAGCGGGGCGGTCTCCGCGTTGACCTGCTTGATGCCGAACAGTTCCAGCACCTCATGCGGGAACGGCTTCCACTCCATGGCGGCGGTGATGAAGTCATGAATACCGTAAAGCGAGACCACGGCGGCCACTTGCGAGCCCCGCCGGTTGCGCGCGCCCACATACGACACCAGGTGCCCGCCGGCGGATTCGCCGATCAGCGCCATGCGCTGGGGATCAATTTTGTATTCGGCGGCGTGGGTCTTCACGAAGCGGATGGCCTGCTCCACATCGTCGGCTGGGGCGGGAAACTGGTATCGCGGCGCCAGGCGGTAGTTGATGCTGAACCAGGCAAAACCGGCGTCGCTCAGCGGCTGGAAAATGTAGGTGATGTACTCCTGCTTGTTCCCCGCCACCCAGCCGCCGCCATGCACCAGCACCGCGGCGGGGAAGGGGCCGGAGCCCTCGGGGATATTGGCATCGAGCGTCAGCTCCACGCCTCCGGCGTGGCCGTAAACAACATCTTTCAACAGGCGGGCATGCGCAGCGAAAGAAAACAGGAGGAGAGAAGAGATTGTCAGGATGCAATGTTTGCTGATCGTTTTCATATCGGGATGGCTGAAATCTCGCTTGCAGGACGGCTATCTTCCGGACCGAAGTCCCCGTGCGTTTTGAAACTCGAAACTGGGTTTCAGTTGAAGCGTGTTACCTTCCACAGCGCTGCCGCGCAGGCCACCAGCAGTGCCAGGCACAGCCCCAGCAGCACCAGCGCCGCGGTCCCATCGAGCGCAATGGATGGCCAGTGCGCCCGCGCGCCGGTCCACACGAAAGCGCCGGTGGCGGCCGCCACCAGCACCCAGTCCAGCCAGGTGCGGCGCTGCGGCGGGTTGGTGGACCGGCCCTGCATTCCGGAGCGCACAAACTCGATGTCAATGCCGTAGCGGCGATGCTCGCGCTCCGCCGCCTCCGCCCACTTCAGGTATTCGGAATTATCGGCCACGGAAAACGAAATCGCCGCCAGGCCGGCCGCCATCAGCACCGAGCCCCAAATGGCGCCGGCGATGGCCCCATGCTGCCAGCCACGGAATTCGCCGAAGGCTACCGCTCCCCACACCAGTCCCCAGAGCTGGTTGGAATTGGAAATGGGAATGCCGCGGCTTACGCCGATATACTTCACGGCGTATTGCTGGAAGATATCTCCAATCACCCACACGAAGCCCGCGGCCAGCAGCCAGAAGAGCACATCCTCCGCGGCCGTGAGCTGGCGGTACAAGTTGTGGAAGCCGCCCATGTAGGCCACCGCCAGCGCGGTCATCATGCCCAGTTCGCCGATGGTAAAGAAGGAGACGAACGACAGCGGATTCATGCCGGAGAGGTAGGCCTTGCGGTAGGGAATGTACATGGTGCCCCAAAGCACGCCCGCGCCCAGGGCAGCGGCTATGCCGCGCAGGGCCACGTGGGAGGCAATCTGGCTGGAGGAAGCGCGGGCCAGCAGCATGCCGCCGAGAAAGATGACCAGGGCGCCGCCGCACACCGCGCCCCAGCGGCGCCAGCCGGCATGGTGCAGCTCGCGGAAGAACAGCACGCCCCACAAAATGCCGATAAGCCCGTTTGTGTTCCACAAGGGAAACGCCACGCTCAGTCCAAGGTCGCGGATGGCAAAGATGGTAAGCGTGTTGGCCACCGACCACAGGCAACCCGCGATGATGGCCCAGATCACCAGGTGGGGCGCTTCCACGATGTCGGCGCGAATGCCGGAGGTGCCGCGCACCATGGCGGGCAGGCTCCAGCGCCCCAGGAACACGCCCGCTACCATGGCAAAGGAAATCAGGACCGGAGAAAGCCCGGTGGTGACCAGCTTGGTGGGCACTTCGGCTGCGCCCAGCCAGGCGCCGGCGGCGATGCCGCAGAGCACGCCCACACGCTGCAGGGCGCGCACACGCTCGGGCGCGAGCA
>Ga0134125_10004828_pt1 | contig 15377 bp, 9 predicted proteins | sample KB31751_FD_96464 | JGI IMG/M metagenome (GOLD analysis project Ga0134125, IMG submission 96464) | Terrestrial soil microbial communities with excess Nitrogen fertilizer from Kellogg Biological Station, Michigan, USA - KB3-175-1 | ecosystem: Environmental > Terrestrial > Soil > Unclassified ... | reverse complement strand
GCCGCCAGCGTGTCGGGCCGGAACTTGCTGCCGAGCGCCCCGAGTGCATACTTCGCCGCCGGGCCGCTCGTGCCGGCACTGTAAAACGAATCCTCGGGCTTCAGCGGTTCCTTGTCGTCGTCGGGGTCGGCTTTTTTGGCCTTGGTTTCGGTGTGACAGGCGGCGCAGCCAGCGACAGTGAAAAGAACACGACCGCGATCCATACTCGCCCGGTATTCGTTGGAAAAGGCCGGGCTCCGCACCGGCGCTAGCGGCCGCCCGGAGAGCGAGACCAGGTAATTCACCACGGCGAAGCGTTCGGTTTTTCCCGCTTCGTCCGCGGTGAAGAGGCTGGGCATGGTGGTGTGCGGCCGGAGTTTCGCGGGGTCGGCGAGCCAGGCATCGAGCCAGCCGGCATACGCCCGTTTGGCGACATCGGTGAGGTCCGGGCCGCGGCGCTCGGCGAGCCCCTTGGCCATCGCGTCCGCCCCGGTCGCCTTGTGGCAGCGGATGCAGGCCAGTTCCTCGAAGGTGAAGCGACCCCGTTCCAGTTGCACGTCCTTGGCAAACTGGGCTGGGCGGTCTTTCGGGAGATGCCCCAGCACCTGGTGCGGCAGCGGTTCGAGGCGGAAGCCGGGGCCCTGCCAGCGGAGTTCCACGCGCATCGCCTGGTTCACCGCATCGGTATCGAAGGTCGCCTTGAATGGCTGCACGCCGCCGCCGAGCGTCACTTCCTGACCGGCCTGCGTTTGCGGGTTCTGCCTCGCCGTCGCGAACAGCACCGGCTTGCCATTCACTTCCACTCGCAGCGTGCCGTTTTGAACCGCGGCGGTGAAGGCGTACTTCCCCGGCCGCACCACATTGATCTGCCCCTTCCATTCGATGGTCGCGGCATGGTGCAAGCGCGGGTGCGGCGACTGGCCTGCTCCCAGGGTGATGGCTGCCGTCGGTTCCAGGCGAAGAACGGACTTCGCGCCATCGGAGTAAGTGGCGACGAGCCCCGGCTTGAGGTCGCCCGGTTCGGCGGCGAATCCCGTCGTTGCGAAAAGTGTGAATGCCAGCGGCATGAGGACGCGCGAAGTCATTGGCGAGGTGCCCGCAAGGGAGGGGTTCGGCGAGGAAGTGTCATTATCGCAGGGAAGAACCGAATGCCAAGATTAGCCGCGACCCGAAGGGGAGCGCGCAAGGATCGCTTCCAATCACTTGTTCTCGACCACCGCCGGGGCGATCAAGTAGTACAGCACCGGGACCACGAGCAGCGTCAGGACCGTCGAACTGCACAGGCCCCAGACGATGACCGTGGCCAGCGGCCGCTGCACGTCCGAACCGAGGCCGGTAGCCAGGGATGCCGGCAGCAACCCGAGGATGGCGACGAGCGAGGCCAACAGGATCGGGCGAAGGACATCCTGGGCGCCCTGAAGCACGGCCTCGCGCAATGCCATACCTTGCGTGCGCAGCGCCGTCACGGCGCGGATCATCAGTACGCCGTTCATGATCGACACGCCGAAGAGAGCCGCGAACCCGACCCCCGTCGACACGTTCAGGTTCATGTCGCGGAACCACAAGCCGATCACGCCGCCGACGAATGCGAACGGCACCGAGAACAGCAGCAAGAGCGCGATCTTCACCGAGCCGAACGTCATCAGAAGCAGGGCGAAGATCAAGATCACGGTAATCGGCATGACGTAGACGAAGTGTTCGCGGGCGCGGGTGAGGTTCTGATACATGCCGAGCCAGCCGACGCGATAACCCGGCGGCACGTCGGCCGCGAGTTCCTTGTCGAACAGTTTCTTCGCCTCTTCCACGAAGCTCCCCTGATCGCGGCCGACGATGTCCGTGCGCACGGTAATGCGTCGGCGGCTGTCTTGCCGAGCGATGAGCGTTTGCCCGTCGGCAACGTCGATCGTCGCCACCGAACCGAGCGGCACCGGTTGCCCGTCCTGAGAATAGACCGGCAAGCGGCCGATCGCTTGCGGCGACGGCACCGCCGCTCGATCCACCTTGGTCACGATGTCGAATCGGCGTTCGCCTTCATACAGAGTGGCCACCGGCGCCCCACCAAGCGCCGTGTCGATCACCCGCGCGACATCCTCCATGCGGACGTTGTAACGAGCACACAAACGCCGATCCGGCGCGATCACCAGTTGCGGCTGCGGCCCTTCTTGCTCGACATTCACGTCCTGCGATCCCGGCACTTCCTTCAGAAGCTCGACGGTGCGGTTGGCGAGGTCGAGCAGCACTTCGGATTTCGGCCCCGAAAACTCGACGGCCAGGTTCGCACTGGTGCCGTTGGTGTCCTCGGTCACGCTATCGATGATCGGTTGCGTGAAGTTGAAGCGGGTGGTGGGAAACTCGGCCCGCAGGCGCGAACCGAGCGCCGCCACCAGGTCTTGCTTGTTCGAAAACTGCGTCCATTCGCGCCGCGGCTTCGGCCCTATCATGATCTCCATGCGGCTTGGCGGGAACGGGTCGGTGCCGCTATCGTTGCGGCCGCACTGCACCGAGATGAAGTGAATGTCGTCGAATTCGAGGGCGATCTCGCGGATCCGGGCGCCGAAGAGATTGGTCTGTTCCAGCGAGGTCCCCTCGGGGAAATTCGCCCGCACCCAGATCACCCCTTCATCCATGTACGGAAGGAACTCGAAGCCGAGCTTGGGGGCAACGCGGAGCGCGACGAGCCCGACGATGCAGATCATGACCGCCACGGTGACCCAGCGGGCGGCAAGCAGGCCGCGGAGCACCGCGCCATAGATCGGCCGGGCGAGCTTTAATACCGGGTTCTCCCATTCCTTGTAACCGCGGCGGAACAGGAACGTCGCGATCACCGGCACCACGAAGAGCGCGAAGAAGAGCGCCCCAGCCAGCGCGTAGACCATCGTGAGCGCCATCGGCCGGAACAGCAGACCCTCGATGCTTTGCAAGGAGAGCAGCGGCAGATAGGCCGCGACGATCATCAGCACCGAGTAGAAGACGGGGCGTTCCACTTCAAGCGCAGCCTGGAGCACAACCTTGCGAACGTCCGGTTTCTGGCCCCCTTCGGTGGCCGCGCCGAGCCGCTTGGCCACGTGCTCGGCCATGATGATCGCACCATCGGCAATGATCCCGAAGTCGATGGCGCCGATCGAAAGGAGACCGATCGGGATATTCGTCAGGTACATGAGGCCGAGGGCGAAGAGCAGCGAAAACGGGATCGTCAGGGCGACCAAAAAAGCCGCGCTCGGCCGGCCGAGGAAGAGCAAGAGCACCAGCACCACCAGCGTGATGCCGAGCAAGACGCTATGGGATACGGTTTCCAGCGTCGCATCGACGAGATGCTGGCGATCGTAAAAGGGAACGATCTGGACGCCGGGTGGAAGTTCCGTCGCGTTCAGTTCCGCGGCGGCGTCCTGCACTTCCTTGAGCACGAGCGAGGGGTTCTCGCCGCGCCGCATCAGGCAGATTCCTTCCACTCCTTCCGCTTGATAATCCTTCGTGTAAATGCCCGAGGGGGGCGGCGAATCGAGCGACACGATGGCCACGTCGCGGACGTAAATCGGCAAGCCAGCAATCGACTTGATGAAGACGTTCTCGATTTGCGGGATGGTTTGCAGTGCGCCGCTGCCGCGGATGACGAACGACATGCTGCCGCGCGGCAACACGCTTCCCCCAGCCGACGTGTTGTTGGACTTCACCGCGTCCATCACGTCCGCCAGGCTCAGCCCGTAGCGGGCCAGTTGGGCCGGGCGAAAGCGGACGGTGAACTGCTTTTGTCGGCCGCCGAAATTGGCGACTTCCGCGACGCCCGGCGCCCTCAGCAACCGCGGGATCACGACCCAGTCGTTGACCTCGCGCAGCGCCATCAGGTCTTGCGTGCCGTCGCCCTTGAGTTCGTAGCGGTAGACTTCGCCGTAGGCGGTGGCGAGCGGCCCCAGGTCCGACTTCGCCCCGGCCGGTAGGTCGAGAGCCGTCAGTTTCTCCAGCACCCGCTGCCGCGCCCAGTAGGCTTCGGTCCCTTCCTCGAACACCAACTGCACCACGGAAAGGCCGAAGATGGTTCGCGAACGAATCACGTCCACCTTCGGCACGTTCCGCATGCCGATTTCGATGGGAACGGTGACCTGGCGTTCGACGTCTTCGGGGGCCCGGCCGGGAAACACCGTGATGATCGAAACCATCTGCGAGGAGATGTCCGGGTAAGCATCGACGGGTTGGCGGCGGAAGGCATAGACGCCGAAGCCGACGACGGCGAGCGTCAAAAAGAGGATCAGTGCGCGGCGCGAAACGGCCGCCGCGATCAGAGTGGCAATCACGGTTCCACCCCCGGAGTATTGGGTGTGGGCAGCGATTTCGCCACGATCGGCTTGAGCAGAATGGCCCCCGAGCCGAGCACGCGGTCGCCGGAGGAAAGCCCGCGGAGCACTTCGATGCGATCCTGGTGGATTTCACCGACGTCGACGGCAGCGACCTTCCATTCACCGGGTTCGCCGGCGATGAGCAGGTAATCGTTGCGGCCGACGTGGATCACGCTATCGGTCGGGACCAGGAGCGCTTGCCGGGCGTCAGTTCCCATGCCGATCTCGGCAAACATGCCGGGGCGAAGGCGGTCGTTCAAATCGTCGATGAAAAACAGAACGCGGAGGGCGCGGCGATCCTTGCTCACGACCGGGGCGATGCTGCGAACGCGACCGGTGAAGCGGGCATTCGGAACGCCGAAGAAGATCGCCTCGCAGTTCTGCCCCGGCATTACGCGATTGGAAAAACCTTCGGGAACGTCGGCCATCACGATGTCTACATCGGAGGTGACCGAGGTGAGCATGGCGGGGTCGAGGCCGGCTTGTTGCAGTTGCCTGGCGCCGGCGGCCTCATCGCGGATCGCTTTCTTCATCGCCACTTCGGCTTCGCGCACGTCCTTGCGGCCTTGCAATTCCACTTGAATCAGGTCGGCCCGGGCGATGTCGAGATCCTTACGGGCATCGGTTCCCGCCGCGACGTACGTTTCGAGCCGCTTGATCTGGGCCTGCTGGGCGGCTAACCGGACCGCGGCGAGTTCTCGCGCCGACGCCAGTTGAGCATGCGAAAAGCTGATGTCGGCCGTCGCACGCTGCCAGTCCATGTACGTGGTGAGCACGTCCGGGGAATTGAACTGCCAGGAATCGTGGCCGCGGCTGGTGACGATGGCAGCGCCGGTGATGGCGGCCAGTTCCACTTCGCTGTGGCGAACGCTGCTCGGCCGCAGGCTCGCCGCCACCGTACCGGTCACATTCAACACCGGCGTCGTCACCCGCGTCGACAGCACCGGGATTACCTGCAACTTATCCGTCAGCGGCGAATCGGCGTCGATGCGAATGACGCCCGGTCCGACGATGCGGACGGCATCGAGCGGTCGCCGCGGCCGCGCCTCCGGTTCCGGTTTCGCCGGCGCCCGCAGCAAATAAAACAGGAAGCCCACCGTTGCCGCCAGGGCGATGGCGAACTGGGCCACGGAACCGAATCGGCCGAGGATTTTTCGCGCTTTCATCGGGTGACCTTGCGGCCCAGAGCCGCGGAGTAGCGGTACAGGGCGCGCCAGTAGGAGGCCCGCGCCGTGATGTAAGCCCGGTACGTCTCGCGGAAATTGCGCTGGGCGTCGAGCAAATCGACGAGTGGCCGCCCGCCGGCCTGATAGACCGTCGTGATGCTGTCGAGCACTTCGCGGGCGATTTTCAGTTGATCGGCCGCGATCGCCTCGGCGTTGGCGGCCGCGGTGCGGAGGTCCTGCGCCGCGCTCTCCACCTCAGCCCGCAGGCTCACCAGGGCCGCATCGTAATCGCGCTGGCTTTGAACGAACAGGGAGGCGGCCTTGGCCCGGTTCCCCTGATTGCGATCGAAGATCGGCAAGGTCATTGTAAGCGCGGCCCCCCAGGAATTGGCATCCGGGAAGCCGATGGCCTGCGTCTGGTATTGCCGCGTCACGCCGACCAGCGGCGTGACCGTGGGGTAAGCGTTGCGGTACTCGACGACGGTGTTGGCGCGGGCGCGTTCGACCCGGGCGCGAAGGGCCTGCAAATCGGGGCGGTTTTCGACGGCCAGGCGGAAGCCGTCGTCGGTAGATGGCGCTTCGCCGAGGACATCGGGCAACGTTCCGTCAACGTCGAAATCGGGGTCGGCATCGCTGCGGCCAATCATCGCCCGCAACTTCAATTTCGACACCGCCAGGGTATTGGCGGCATCGCGCTGTGCCTGCCGACTCCGCAACAGGTCGAGGCGGAGTCGCTTGAGTTCCACTTCCGCGCGGCCGCCGGCGACCACGGTTTTCGCAAGCGCCCCCTCGACTCGTTCCAGGTTCGCCACGTCTTGCCGGGCCAGCGCATGCAAGCCCTTCGCTTCGAGCACGGTGTAGTAAGCAATCACGGCGTCGAGAATGCGGAGACGCACGCGGTCTTCGAAATCGGAGAGGGAAGCGCGGACGCCGTGGGCCGCCGCCGCCATGTTCGCCGCCCGCTTCCCAAAGAGAAACCAATCAATCGAGTAACCGACTTGAATATCCTGCTGCGGCGGGCCGCCTTGCAACGTCGGCGTGAATGGGCGGGTCAGCGGCAGCAACTGGATGTCCGTGAACAGCGTCGGATTCGGCCGCAGCGACGCCGTCAGGGCCTCGGCATTCGCCTGGTTGATCGCCTCGAATCCGGACCGCAACTGCGGATCGCTGACCAGGACGGCGTTGATGATCTGATCGAGCGACAAGCCGCGATCGGAGGCTTCGTCCGTCGGGAGCAGCGCGGGACGATGGAGAAGGTGGGGCGGCGGCGCGACTTCCAGCGGCTTCGGGGTTGCCGCGGGTTTCTGGAAACCGGCGGGCATCAGGCTGCCGTCATGCTTGGGCGTCGGCGGGGGCACCACCGCGGTTTCGGGCAACACCCGCGGCACCTGAGCCGACGGCGCGACATGAACGTTTAGCCGCGCGGCGGAGTCCGCGGAGCCGAGCGCGGGGCGCTGCGCCAACGGATCGTATGGCGTTTCGGGCGTGGCCGCGCAGCCGCACAAAAACAGCAGCGCCGCGACCCCGAGCGGTCGTGGCGCCTCGGCAAATCTCCGCCCCATCTTCATCGAAAATCCCAAACCAGCCGCGCGTTCGCTAGCGGGCCGCTTCGGATTATCGACAGAACCGGCAAACTCGCTCCATCTTTAAAGGTGTGGAATGGATAATCCGTACCGCCGCGCGAGAAGCAGCCCCTGAATGGCGCAATGCCTCTCTATAAAGGCGAGGGGGCCGCATTTCGTTCGCCGATGTCGGGAAGTTCATGCCTCACGTAGTCATCGTTGGCGGCGGGCTCTCCGGAATGGCCACGGCCTATCGCTTACGCCAGGCCGCCGCCAACATCTCCGTCAGCGTCTTCGAGAGCAACGTCCGCCCCGGCGGCAACATCGGCACCGAAAATCACAAGGGATTCGTCGTCGAAAGCGGCCCGAACGGCTTCCTCGACCGTACCCCGGCCGTACCGCAACTGTGCGCCGATCTCGGCCTGGGCGAGCGCCTCATCGCCGGCAGCGAACCTGCCCGCAAGAATCGCTACTTGTTCCTCGATGGCCAGCTGCGCGCCTTGCCGCGCGGCCCACTCGGCCTGCTCACAACGCCGCTCTTGACGGCTCGAGGCAAGTGGCAGCTTCTTACCGAACCGTTCCGTCGCCGTCGCCGCGACGGCCAGGACGAATCGGTGGCCGAGTTCGTAACGCGGCGAGCGGGTAAGCAAGCCGCGGATACCTTCGCCGATGCACTCGTCACCGGCATCCACGGCGGCGATCCGGAATTGCTCAGCGTGGCGGCGGCCTTTCCGCGGTTGCCGCAAATGGAACGGGAAGCGGGAAGTGTGGTCCGCGGCTTCCGCCGCGCCGCCAAGGAGCGCCGCAAGGAAGCCCGAGCCCGCGGCGAAATCCCCGGCCCGCAGCGGATGTGGTCGTTCCGCGAAGGAATGCAAGTTCTGACCGACACTTTGGCCGAGGAACTTGGGCCCTCGCTGAAGATCGGCGTGCGCGTGCAATCGATTTCCACTTCGGCGAGCGTCGCCCCGTGGAAGGTTTATGGCGAGCGAGGGCAAGCATGGTCCGCGGATGCGGTGGTCCTGGCTTGCCCGGCGGCGGAACAAGCAGCGATCCTCGAGGAACTCGACAGTCAACTCGCCGATGAAGTTGCCGGCATTCCGTACAACCGCATCGCCGTCGTCGCCCTCGGTTATCGCGAATCCGATTGCCCGGTCGCCGCGGACGGCTTCGGCTTCATCGCCCCCCAGAACACGCGCCGCGATCTCCTCGGCGTCCAGTGGTGTTCGTCGATTTATCCTGGCCGGGCGCCGCAGGGGTTCGTTCTCTGGCGAGCCTTGTGCGGCGGCGTCCACCGCGCCGAGATGGTGGACTGGAGCGACGACGAGTTGCTGCGAGCGGTTCACGCGGAGATGCAAGCGGCGATGAAAGTGCGGGGCGAACCGGTGTTCGCGCGGATCGTCCGCTGGCCGGCCGCGATCCCGCAATACGTCCTCGGTCACCTCGACCGCCTGGCCCGCGTCGATGCCGCGGCAAGCCAGTATCCGGGCCTCTTCCTCACGGGAAATGCCTACCGGGGAATCTCGATGAGCGATTGCGCCGAGCAAGGCGCGGCCATCGCGGCCAAGGTCGCGCTGTTTCTGGCAAACGAGTACTAACTGCCGCTTCGGTTGCGGCACCCGACGAATAAGTTTATTCTGGATTAATGAGCGAGCCAATCCGGGAGGTCGATCCCGCGGATCTGCGGCTCCCTCCGTCGCGATCCGTGGCGTCGACCCGTGGAAGTTGCATCGACAAATCGGCAAGTATGGATCATCGAAGCACGAAATGCCTCCTCTTCTCGTCTACGAGGATCCCGATGGATTGCTGGAGATCATCGACGGCGCCGCGCGAGCCACACGGATTGCCAAGCTTTCCCCCGGCACGCTGGTTCCAGTTCAGGTAATCGGCCGATACAAACGGAGTAGAGCCAATTCTCCCGCAGTGAGGGATCGACTGTGACGACAAACGAAACCCGGGAAGAACTGTTCGCAGCCCTCCATGAACTCTGCCGGCTTGTTCCCGACCTGCGATCGGGACAGCTTTTTGCCGCCGTTGGCGAGCTATGCGCCGACATCCACGGTCGATGCTTGTGGGAAGCCACTGACGCCGAACTTGTGGAGGCCGTCTGGCAATTCCGACGCAACTACGAATCGGCCGCGGCTAAGTCGGGCGACCTTCTTGGCGCTCCGGTTTGAATCACTTCGCTGCAACATCAACCGCGAAGAAGGCGTCCACCGGTTCGCAGCCGGTCGAGTCGGCGACGATGACCGAGAAGACGTGGCGGCCGGGAGCGGTATCGGCAGCCAGCGGGATCGTGAGCGTCGTCGATTGCTCCTGCCCCGGCTGGCTCCGCAGGGTGAGACTGCGATCGGCGAAGCGGCCGCGGCCAGGCAGATTGATCCGCACATCCTCGGCCTTCACGCTCGTTCCCGCCAGCGTCAGTTTCACCGTGAAGTTCGCACCGGGGTTCGCGCGCTGCAGCGTCGGTTCGGCGGCGAGCCGGTGCGGCGTCCAGTCGCGCAAATGACTTCCTGAAACGCACAGCGCGTCGCAGGCTTGCCCCGCCGCTTCGCCCCACTTCACCCGGCGCCGATAGTCTTCCGCATTGAAGACATATGGCCCGCCGTGCTCGGCCAGCACCCACTCGGGCGCCGCGTCGAGCACTTTCTTCGCACTGGTCCCGTAGGGAATCGGCGAACTGCGGTTCAATCCCATCCAACCGCCGGTGCCGCTGAATTGATCCTGGTGGAAGAAGTTATCCGCCGTGAACAGGCAGTGCTTGCCGTCGATGGTGGTCTCGATGCCGGAGGTGAACCACGACTGGCCAGGTAAATGGTAAAACTTGAAGGTGTAGCCGCCCAGGCCGCGGTGTCGCCGTCCTTGAATTCCTTCGTGAATTTAATGGGCCGGGCGTCGAGGAAGGGGGCCCGCAGCCGAAACGGGTCCTTGAGCGGCAGCGCCACCAGATCGAGCCCCCACACTTCGCAGCGATCGCGGCCGTTAAGCACGTAAATGCCGTCGAAGTGGTCGTAGTGGGCGTGGCTGAAACCGACGACTTCGACCGGGCCAAGCTTTTCGTCCTTGCGGAGTTTCTCGATCTGATCGGCGCTGCGTTGTCCCCAGGGATCGAGAATGAGAATGCCGTCGCCCTGGCGCGACTTGAGCACGTAGGTGTTGCCGGTGATCCAGAGATGGTCGGAAAGCTTGGCCCACGGCTTTTCGCCGGCGCTGGCGATCTGTTCCTTGGGAACGAGGAAGTCGTATTTCGGCGCATTGCCGAGGCGGTTCTTGGAGAAGCGTTCGAAGCTTTTCATGAAGCCGGCCTCTTCCACGGTAGTGGCTGTCGCGAGGAACGCCTTCGGGATGTCCTTGGTCAAGATCGCACCGTGCGCGGGGCACAAGTGTGTGGGCGTGAGCTTGGCCAGCTTCCGCAGCGTCTCCGCGGTCGGCTTCAGCCCGACATCCGTCCAGTGGTCCCAGTCCGTGGTGAAGGGCGTCCACATTTTGCCGGCCGAGTGCATGGCGTCGCCCGAAAACAGTACCGTGGGGCCGTCCTTCTTCGCGGATTTGGCGAGGAACGCCGTGTGGTCGCGGGAGTGGCCGGGGGCGGCGATGACCGCGATGTTCCAGTCGCCCAGTGTTATTGCCTGGCCGTCCTCGAGCGCGCAATCGATTCCGGGAACGCCTTCGGGCAGCACGAAGTAAGCGGCCCGCGAGGTTCGCAGTGGGATCGAGTCTTGCCAGTGCTTGGCGACGCCTTCGGGGGTAAGCCATTCGGCGCCGGCCTTGGCGGCCCGCACCGGCACGCCGGCTTTGCGATAGTCGGCCGCGAACGCCGCCGTGTCGCGATGGTGGTGCGTCAACAGAACGGCACTGATGGAATCGACGCCGAGTTCCTTAACGGCGTCCGGCGGCGCCGTTGCGTCGATCAGGACGGCCTTCTTCCCGGAAACGACGGCATAACCGTAGGGGCTTTCGCGAGTGCGGAAGACGCCCTCGGCAACCGGTTCCCAGCTTTTCAACCGCGCGTCGTTGTTTTGCGAAATGGCCTGGGAAAGCCAGGCGATCGCGGCCACGAGTCCAACGCACAGTATGGAAAGGAGAATGCGAGCGCGCATGGGGGTGATCCTGGAAAGGACGCTAGCGGGGTATGTCGCGGCGGCCCGGAGGGCGGCTCGACGGAGGGTCGGGTGGGAACTCCACGCCGCGGTAGATGTCGGCCATCGGAATGCGGGCGGAAATCGTCGCCAGGGCGAACTGGCCCGTCGGATCGTCGAACGTCGTCAGAATCCAGGAATCGTCTTCGCCGCGAACGAACCGTTCGCAGAGCGGCTCGTCCTGGGCCACCAGGATGTATTCCTGCAGCGTGGCGATCTTCTGATAACGGCGAAACTTCCCGCGCCGATTGAAGTTCTCGGTGCTCGGCGAAAGCACTTCGATGATTACAGTCGGGTTAAGAAGCGTGTCTTGTTTGTCATCGAGGAAGATCGGCTCGCCGCAGACAATGAGGATATCGGGGTAGGTGAATGCTTTGGCGCGTGGGATATTCACGCGCATGTCGCTGGATAGCGTGCGGCAGCGGCCGCCCTTGAAGCGTCTGCCCAATTCGATCACCAGGTTATCCTTGACGCAATTGTGTGCGAACTTCGCCCCCGCCATGGCGAAGATTTCGCCGTCATAGTATTCGCTCCGGAACTCGGCGGCTCGCTCGAGTTCCAGGTACTCGGCTTCGCTGTAGAACTGCTTCTTGGGAACGGCGGTCATCGCGCGATCCTTTCGTGAGTTGTTCAATCCTTGGGCGGCACGAAATCGGCGATGTACAGTTGCGGCGGCACGCGGCCGTCGCGGCTCGACGTCCACATCACCTTCGAATAATCCGGCGAGAAGACCGGCAGCACGTCCTGGCCTGGAGCGAACGTAATTCGCGTCGTTTTGCCCGTCTCGAGGTTCATCCAGTAGAGATCGTAGTTCGGCCGCGCCATCGGGTTGGAATGATCCGCGGCCGTGTAAATGATGTGCTTGCCGTCCTTGTACCAGTACGGGGCCCAATAGACCCACTGGTCGTTGGCAGTCAGGGCTTTTTCGCCGGTGCCGTCGGCGTTGATCACATACAGTTGCAGGCGATCCTTCTCCTTGCGGTCGGAGCGGAAGATGACCTTGGTGCCATCCGGCGAGAAGAACGGCCCGCCGTTGTAGCAGTTGGGGGCGTGGGTAAGTTGCTTCGCGCCGGTGCCGTCGGCATTCATGATGTAAAGCTGCACGTTGTCGCGAGTGCCGCTGGAATAAACGATGCGCTTGCCGTCGGCGGAGTAGCTCCCCTCGGCGGTGTAGGTCTTGGCGTTCGGCGTCAGGCACTTGATGTCCGTGCCGTCCGGATTGGCCTCGTAGATTTTCATGTGCTGGTCGAAGGCCCACGAGTAGCGCCGCGGCGGCGTCCCTTTCTTGTGATCGTCGATGCGCTGCTGAATCTCCGCGGCCTGGTGCTTCTTGGCGTCCGGGTCTTCGTGGCTCGAAGCGAAGATAATGCGCTTGCCGTCCGGGCGGAAGAACGAGCAGGTGGTGCGGCCGATGCCGGGGCTGACGCGGCGGAACTTTCCGGTGGCGATCTCCTGGACGAAGATCTGGTAAAACGGGTTGCCGGTGTCCTTCTCCTCGGCCTGGAAGATGGCGTATTTGCCGTCTGGGGAGAAGTACCCTTCGCCGGCGCGAACGAAGCCGTGCGTGACCTGCGTGATGTTCTTCAAATGGGCGGCCTCGGCGGCTTTCCAGTCCGCGACCGGTTCCGCGCCGATCGACAATGCTAAAGGAAGTAGCAGGGTATGCATGCAGACCTCGTTCGATTCGGAGCCTCGGGTGGGATTAATATTGTAGCCGCGAGGCTCATGGATGGAGCCATTCCGCTCTGCCAAATGAGGCGAAATGTCAAGCTGTAGCGATTGATGCACGCTGCCAGAAGGCTTTTCTTCCTCGCTCCCGGCGCGTCCGGAATAAACGCACCGCCTGCCTTCCCGATATTCCACGCAGGCGGTTCCTGCCGGCAAGGCGTTCCGCACCGAATGCACTTGGTAATCTGGAGAATCCCGTGAATCCGTTGACCGCTTATGCCCGGCGGCTTGGGCAAGCTGCCCGCACTTTAACGATTACAACGACTGTGGCGGCGGGCGCCGCGGCGGCCCAAGATCCGGCGCCGCAACAGCCGCCGCTGCCGATCGTTCTCGAACAGCAGCAGCCGATTCCCGGTGCCGCCGTGCCGCTCGACCCCGCGGCGATACCGGGGCCCCCGGTGCTTGTCGATCCGGCGCCGGCCCCGAAGCCGAATCCGCCGCGCTGGCAAACCCCCGTCGCCCGCGGAGGATACTTTGCCGTGCAGCCCACCGGCCCCGGATACTACACCGCGCTCGATCAACTGCGCGGGAATGAACTGGCCGCGCCCCCCAAGTACCCGTACCCGCGCATCGGTCCGATTTTCATTCCGAACTCCGAAGTGAACTGGTCGTACCTCAAGGACCCGAACAACACGCAGCACGATTACGCCGACTTCCTGAAGTGGATTCCGATCGCACCCGGCGTGACTTTCACGACCGGCGGCGAATTCCGCTATCGGTTCATGAACGAAGTGAATTCGATGGGCCGCACGTCCGGGGCGACGGATGCATACAACTTGTTCCGCCAGCGCATTTACGGCGACATCTGGATCCAGGACTGGTTGCGCTTCTACGGCGAAGGGAATTACAGCGACTACACGGCGCGGAGCATCGCGCCGCTGGCGACGGACGCCAATCGCGGCGACATCCTCGACTTGTTCGCCGAGGCGCGAGTCTGGCGGTTCGGTGAAAACGACAATCCCGTCTACCTCCGCGCCGGCCGCCAAGAACTCGTCTACGGTTCGCAGCGACTCATCAGCGCCCTCGACTGGCCGAACACGCGCCGCACCTTCGACGGCGTTAAAATGTACACCCGCACCGCAAAGTGGGACTTCGATCTGTTCGCCGTTCGCCCGGTAATCGCCCAGGCCTCCACGCTGGATGCGTCCGACGTCAACCAGCTCTTCAGCGGGGCGTGGTTCACCTATCGTAACGCCCCCGGCCAGAACGTCGATTTGTACTATTTGGACTTGAACAACTCCAACCTGAACGCCGCGATCGGCAACGGCGGCGTGCCCGGAGGATTCAACGTCAGCACCTTCGGCGGCCGTTACGTCGGCGCCGCCAACGGTTGGTTGTGGGACTTCGAACCGATGTTGCAGTTCGGGCATTACTCGAACCAGTCGATCATGGCCAAGGCGGTCGCGGCCGACGTCGGTTATCAGTGGAGCGATCTGGCCTGGAACCCGCAGTTCTGGATGGGCTGGGAATACGCCAGCGGCGACCCGAACCCGCAAGCGTCCGGCACGCGCCGCACCTTCAACCAGCTATTCCCCTTCGCCCACTATTACTTCGGCTTCGCGGACATCGTGGGCCGCCAGAACATCAACGACTACTTCACCCAGTTCGTCTTCTATCCGACCAAGTGGATCACCATGAACATGCAATACCACGTGTTCCGGCTCGATTCGGACAAGGATGCCCTTTATGGGCCGAGCGGCAATATCATTCGCCAGGATAAGACCGGCAAGGCCGGCGACAACGTCGGCAACGAACTCGACATCATGTCCAACCTTCACTTGACGAATCACTCGGACTTGCTGCTCGGCTATTCGTATCTGTTCGCGGGGAGCTACTTGAAGGCGACGGCCCCGGCCGGCCCGTCTCACGACGCCCTGAGCGCCAACCCGTCGCTGTTCTATGCCCAGTATTCGTACCGCTGGTGAAACGAGCTACCGCAACAACCGCCAGCATGAGAGCTTGTTGAGCTTCTTTCTGGTGGCACAGGCATTCTTGCCTGTGCAGGCGACTCGAGCACAGGCAAGAATGCCTGTGCCACCAAAGAAGGCTAGTTCTGGTGGCACAGGCATTCTTGCCTGTGCAGGTGGCTATAGCACAGGCAAGAATGCCTGTGCCACCAAAGCGACGCGATTCCCTCACCGCACGATGTCGAAGACGAGCTTTTCCTTGGCGGCGGCGGGCGGGTCGATTCCCAAAAGCGCCGCCACGGTCGGGGCCACGATCAGCGACGATTTCGGCTCCGAGCGCTTGCCGAGCGACGGCACGCCGGAGCCGATGGCCAGAATGGGAACGTGGCGATCGTAATCGTGCGGGCTGCCGTGGCTCGTTCCTTCCGGATAACCGGTGACGAGCACGCCGGGGCGGGGAATGCCGATGAGATCGCCGCACCGCTCCGGGCGATAAGCGAGCTTCACGCGGCCGAGAATCGCTTTCACGTCGCTTTCCTTGTTCGGTGCGACCGGCGGCAGCGTGCCG
>Ga0134125_10004827_pt1 | contig 15377 bp, 14 predicted proteins | sample KB31751_FD_96464 | JGI IMG/M metagenome (GOLD analysis project Ga0134125, IMG submission 96464) | Terrestrial soil microbial communities with excess Nitrogen fertilizer from Kellogg Biological Station, Michigan, USA - KB3-175-1 | ecosystem: Environmental > Terrestrial > Soil > Unclassified ... | reverse complement strand
CCGGTGGACCCGTTCTTCAACGTCAATACGCCGGACGACGCGGCAAAGGCCGAGCAAGCCGCGGCGCAGATGGCGGGCGGCTAGCTGGTCAGCGCGGCGTAGCTGAAAAAGCCGATCCGCGCGCCCGGCTCGATTTGCGTCACGTCTTCAGGGATTTCCAGCAGGCCGTCGGTTTCGGTCAACGAGGTGAGAATGCCGGCGCCGTCGCGCGGATGCTTGACCGCCTCGAATTCTCCGTCGCCGGCAAGATGCAGCGCCACGCGGACGTATTCCCGACGGTCTTTCTTCTTTCTGTAGCCGAACGCGACGCGCACCGGCAGCGGGATCAACCGGTCCGGCCGCGCGCCGGAAAGCCGGCGCAGCAGCGGCTTGACCACGCGCACGAAGGTGACGAACACCGCAACCGGGTTGCCCGGCAGGCCGACGAAGGCTGCGCTGTCATCGTTGGTCGCGCCGCGAATCACGCCCATCGCCACCGGTCGCCCCGGCTTGATGGCGACACGCCAGAACACCAGGCTGCCGATGCGTTCGACCGCGGTTCGCACATGGTCGGCCTCGCCAGTCGAGACACCGCCGGAGGTGACGACCAGATCGTGCGCGGCGGCTGCGGCGCCCAGCGCATTGGCAAGGTCGAACGGATCGTCGGCAAGAATGCCGAGGTCGGTCACATGCGCGCCCAGCCGCACCAGCAGGCCCGCGAGCAGGTAACGATTGGCGTCGAAAATGGCGGCGTCGCCGCGCGGCGCGCCCGGTTCGACCACTTCATCGCCCGTCGAAAAGATCGCCACTTTCAGCCGCCGCCGCACCTCGATTTCGGTCACGCCGACCGCAGCCGCGAGCGCGACGTGTTGCGCGTCGAGCACCGTGCCGGCCGGCAGCACGATTGCGCCTTTCGGCGCGTCTTCGCCGGCGAGACGGCGGTTCGCGCCGCGTTTTAGCCCCGACGGCACGATCACATGATCGCCGTCGACGTGCACGTCTTCCTGCATGAACACGGTGTCGGCCCCGCGCGGCATCGCAGCGCCTGTGAAAATGCGGATCGCCTCGCCTGCTTCGAGCGCGACATCGGCGCGCTTGCCGGCGGTCAGCCGCCCGGCGACCTTGAGCTTGCTGTCGCCATTGGCGGAGAGATCGGCGTGGCGCACGGCATAGCCATCCACCGCCGAATTGTCGAAAGGCGGAAGGTCGACCGGCGCCTTGACGTCGGCGGCGGCGACGCGCCCCCGCGCATCGCGCAACAGTACGCGTTCGGTCTCGGCGACCGGCGTCACGCGCTCAACGATCAGCTTTTCCATGTCCGCCAGCGGCAAGAGCGGACCGGAAAACGCAAAGCAGTCGTCGGTCAACTGCGCCATTGGCGAGACCTCGTGGCGGCGGCCTCGTTCAGAGGCGCCGCGGCCTTCAACAGAAAATCGGCGATCGCCTCGACATCGTTGAGGTCGATCAGCGGCACCTTTGCCGCGGGTTGCGGACTGTCGCAGGCGATTGCGGCGATATGCGGATCGTCCGGATGCAGCAGCGGCTTGCTGTTGGCGACCCGATGGATTTCCAGCTTGGGAAAGGCGTCGCGCTTGAAACCTTCGACCAGCACCAGATCGACCGGCGACATCTTGGCCACCAGGCTTGCGAGATCCCACTCCGGTTCCTCACGCAGCTCGTGCAGGATTGCCCAGCGCTTGGCCGACGAAATAATGACCTCGGTGGCGCCGGCGGCGCGGTGAAAGAACGAGTCCTTCCCGGGCTGGTCGAGATCGAAACCGTGATGCGCGTGCTTGAGCGTGGATACGGTGACGCCGCGCGCGATCAGGCGCGGTATGAGCTTGGTGATCAGTGTGGTTTTGCCCGAGCCGCTCCAGCCGGCGAGACCGATGATGCGCATGCCGCCTTATAGCAGACCGCGAGCCGTTCAATCGCCTGCCGGCCGCATGCCGAGCGCGGCGATGCGTGCCCGAGTTTCGGGGTCGCGCAGGCTGGCGAGAAAGGCTTGCACCGCGGGCCGTTCGCGTCGCGCTTCGACCAGCAGGAAATCGTAGTGTTCCGGCGCCACCGGTAAAAAGCCAAGGCCGTATAGCTTTGCCACCGGCTCGATCGCCACGCCCCAGTCGGCGCGATTTTGCGCGACAGCCGCCGCCACCGCGTTGTGCGATTTCGGCTGGTTGGCGTAGCCCTGCGGCCTTGCGCCATCCAGCAAGCGGTCGATCAGCACGCGCGTGCCCGCCCCCGCATTGCGGTTGACCATCAGCGTGGCATCGTCGGCGAGCACGAGCTTGAGCGCCTCCCGCGCGCTGCGGTCCTCGAAGCGCTTGTCGCCCGGCCGGAACAGAATGCCCTGCATGCGTTGCCAGCCGCGCACCAGGCTCAGCTCAGGCGTCACCAGGTATTCGTTGTATCGGCCGCTCTTCGGGTCGATCAGGTGCACCGGCGCGATGTCGCATTGACCGCGGCTCGCCGCCGACACGCCGCCAAGACTGCCGACGGCGAGCGTACGCGCCAAGACACCGCGAGCGGCCACCGCGCCGACCACCACATCGAGCGCGATGTCGTGGCTGCCCATGATGACCAGATCGGGTGCGCGCGCGGTGCTGCCGATCAGCGTTACCGGCACGTTCGCATCGGCGTCGAGCGCGGAGGCAAGTGCATCGATCTCCAGAAAGCCGTCGGCCTGCGAAAAGCTGGTGACCGAACCCGAGCCCTTGTCGGTGGGAAACGCGAGCAATTCCCTGCCGTCGTCGACCAGCGACACCAGCACGAATTCCTTGCGTCCAAGCTCCGAGGCGATGCGCACCGGCACGCGCGCCGCAACGGTCCGTGTCGCTTCCGCCGGGAGCCCGGCGCGGGCGCGGATGACCGGCGCGGCAAAGGCATGGAACGTGAAGATCGCCGAGGTGGGAAAGCCGGGCAGCACCACAACCGGCTTGCTCGCCACGACGCCGAGGCACAGCGGCTTGCCCGGCTTGAGCGCAACACCGTGCACCAGAATACCGGGCGCGCCCAGCCGCGAGACGATCCGGTGCGAAAGATCGCCGGCGCCTTTCGAGGTGCCGCCGGAAAGCACAACGATGTCGCAACTCGCCAGAGCCGCCCTCACCGCCTTTTCCAGAGCCGCTTCGTCGTCGGGAAACGCGCCCATCGCGATGGGCTCGCCGCCGCATTCCGACACAGCGGCGGCGATGATGGCGCCGTTGCTGTCGTACACGCCGGCCGGCTTGAGCGGCGCGCCCGGCGTGACCAGTTCATCTCCGGTGGAAAGCACGGCAACCTTCGGGCGCCGCACGACATCGACCTGCGCGAGCCCACAGGCGGCGAGCATGCCGATCTCGCGCGAACCGATGTGCGCTCCGCGCCGAAGCAAGGTTTCGCCGCGCGCGATATCCGAACCGGCATAGGAGACGAATTGCCCTGGCGCGACCGCGCGGCGCAATTCGATCGCCGGCTGCGCCTCGTCGAGCAATTCGGTGTGCTCGATCATCACCACGGCGTCGGCGCCGCGCGGGACGACCCCGCCGGTCGCAATCGCGGTCGCCGTGCCCGGCTTGACCTCGATCGCCGGTGCGTGGCCGCAGGCGATCACCTCGGCATTGAGCGTAAGCCGCTTGCGCGCGCCATCGGTGGCGCCGACGGTATCGGCCGAGCGCAGCGCAAATCCATCGACGTTCGAGCGGTCGAACGGCGGCGCATCGACCGCGGCAACGATATCGGTAGTAAGAACGCGCGAAAGCGCCGCGGCCAGCGGCACGGTCTCGGCGTCAAGCGGTGAAAGATCGAGATGCCGCTCGAATCGCGCACGCGCCTCCTCAGCCGATACGACTTCGAGGAACTGCTCCTGCCGCGCCGCCGCGCGCACCCGCGCGATGAGATCGGCCTCGACCTGTGCCCGCGATTTCTCGTTCACGGCCATGCCTTCATCGCGACCTTTGCGCCTTCGGGATAACCTTCGCTTTCGGCCGGCACAAGCATCCAGCCATCGGCTCGCGCCAATGCGGATAACGGCAGATATTTTGCCGCCAGCGGCTCGACTGTATCGCCGACCCGGCGCACGGGCACGAATTCGGCAAGACCCACGGACGATGCTATTTTTCGCGCCAATGTCGCGCTTGTCGCTGCCTCGTCATCGTCGCCACCGGCCAGCCGCGCGAGCAGCCGGCGGCCGACCGCGAGCCACACCGCAAGCGCCGCATCGAGCCGGCCGGGCAGCAACAGCACGGGCCGCTGACCGATAAAGCCGAGCCCCGCGGTTTGCCCGGGCGTCAGCGCGATGCCATGCACAACAAGTTCTCCTTCGCGCGCGAGCGTCTGCACACTTGTGTCGTTGCGGCCGCGGCCGGTGCCGCCGATGACGACGATCGCATCGGCGCTGTCGGCCGCCAGCGCGAGCGCGAGATCGCGGCCGGTTTCCAGCCGAGACGCGCCACCGTGTTTTTCAACGTCACCGGCGAGAAGGCGCGCGGTCGCATTGACGATTGCATTGCCGCGCGCCGGTAAAACATGCACGCGCGGTTCACGCACCCGAAGGCGCACAAGGCCGGCGGCGGCGAACGCCGCAAGATCGGTCATGCGCAGGCGCTCGCCCGCGCGCCGCAGCGGAATGGCGGGATCGCAATCCCCACCCGCGGGCAGAACCCCCTCGCCCGGATTGACGGTAACAAGCGCCTCGGCCTGCCCATTGCCGAACTTGACGTTCACGGCGTCGAAGGGCGCCACGCTGTCGGTATCGGGCGGCAACGGCTGGCCGACCTCGATGCGTTGAGGCGCATTCAGCAGCGATGCCGGCGCATAGTGTCCCGCGCCGAGCGTATCGTCGGCGCGCATCGCCCAACCATCGAGCAGAGCCAGCGCGACGTTCGGGCGCGCCGGCACCATCGCGTCGGCCGCGAGCACGCGCCCTAGGGCCTGCGCAACGTCCACCGTGCGCGGCGCAACCGGTTTCACGCGCAAATCGATCGCCGCCAGAACGTCGGCAAGCGGCGTGAGCCGCGCAATGATCTGGCTGGTATCCGGCGTCGCGGCCATGCTTGACCTTGTGGCATTACGATATTTCAGTCTACCTCAACGGCAGGACCGACAAACCGGCTAAAAAGGCGCCGCATGGCAGAGATAACGATGAGCTTGCGCGGCCTTAAATGTCCCTTGCCGGCGCTACGCGCGCGCAAGGCGCTTTCCGGCATGAAAAGCGGCGACATCCTGAGCATCGAATGCACCGACCCGCTCACGGCCATCGATATCCCGAACTTGTTGCGGCAAACGGGCGACATCCTCGAAAACAAGGCCGAGGGCGAAGGCGTGCTCAGCTTTCGCATCCGCAAAAAATAGCGTGCAAACCAGGGGCGCGGCGCTGGTGCGCATACTCTATATAATGTGCGAGACTGAGCCTTTCGCGACGGCGGACATGGGTGCGACATGAAAACCATCTTGATCCCGACCGAAGACCACGACGCCATGCCGGCGGTGCTCGAAGCCTCCCACCTGATCGCGCACGAATTCGACAGCTATATGGAGGGCTTTGCCGTTCGGCCCTCCGCCGGCACCTATGTGACGGTCGAGCCGGTCAGCAGCCTGGCGATCTCCGGCGCCTATGAAGAAGACACCGCCCGGGAGGCACGCGCGCAATTCGAAGCCTTTATGAAGGAACACAATATCCCGCGCGGCAAAAACGAGCCGGCGGCCTTGTCCTACGATTGGCCGCGCGAAGAATCGGCCGAAGACAGCTTCATCGGCAATTACGGCCGCGTCTTCGACCTGATCGTGCTCGGCCGCCCGGGACCGGAACCGGAAAATCCGCGCACGCCACCGCTGGAAGCAGCCCTGTTCGACAGCGGCCGGCCGGTGCTGATCGTTCCCAAGGCTGTGCCCAAGACCATCGGCCGCAACGTCCTCGTCCACTGGAACCGCAGCACACAACAAGCGCGCACCACCGAATTCGCGCTGCCCTTGCTGCATCGCGCCGACAAGGTCACCGTGTTGATGGTGGAGGGCGGGACAGAGGCGGGCCCATCCGGCGAAGACGCCGCGCGCCATCTGCGGCGCAACGGAATCAAAGCAGGCGCGTTAACGGTCAAGCCGGGCTCGCAATCGCCCGGAGAGATCGTTCTTGAGCAGGCGGCAAAGCTCGGCTGCGACCTGTTGGTCAAATGCGCCTACACACAAAGCCGCTTGCGGCAGATGATCTTCGGCGGCGCGACGCGGCACATTCTCGGCAATGCGACCTTGCCCGTCTTGATGGCGCACTGAACCGGCCTTTTCCTTCCGCAGGACCTCACGCATTTGCCGAAAGCGCCGGACCAGAAGCCAAGTCCCGCGACACCCGCGCCTGCCCGGTCACCGGCGTTCCTGACGGTTTTTCCCTCAATCATGCTGCCGATGTTTCTGGCGGTGGTCGATCAGACCATCGTCGCCACCGCGCTGCCGGCGATCGTGGGGGCGACCGGCGAGGCCGAGCGCGCGTCGTGGATCGTCGTTGCCTATCTCATCGCAGCCACGATCGCTGCGCCGATCTATGGCCGGCTCGGCGATTCGTTCGGCCGTCGCCGCCTGATGTTCGGTGCGCTTGCGCTGTTCATGCTGGCATCGCTGCTCTGCGCCGCCGCGCCCACCGTCGAACTGCTGAGTCTGGCGCGCGTGCTGCAAGGCCTTGGCGGCGGCGGATTGATGACGTTGTCGCAGGCTCTCATCGGCGAAGCCATCCCGCCGCGCGAGCGCGCACGCTATCAAGGCTATCTCGCCGCCGTCGCGGTCTGCGCCAATTCATTCGGCCCGGTCGCCGGCGGCTATCTCACCGAACATTTCGGCTGGCAGTCGATTTTCCTCGTCAATATCCCGATCGGCATCGGGGCCGTCGCGCTCACCTTCCGGCTCCCCAACCCGAACGTGCAGCGGCTTCCGTGGAAAGCAGACCCGGGCGGACTCATCCTCTTCACGGTGTTCGTGGCGACGACGCTGCTCGCGCTCGAGCAGATACAGCACGTCGAACTTTCCGCCTTGCCGCTTGCGGGCGTCTTGTTTGCGGTGGCCATTCTCGCGGTGGTCTGGCTTTTTCGCCACGAAAGCCGTATGGCCGCTCCTCTCATTCCGCTGAAGCTGTTGCGGCAGGCGGCGATCTGGCGCAGCGACGCACTCGCCGTATGCCACGGCGCTTCGCTCGTATCGCTCATCACTTTCATTCCGGTCTATCTGGAGGTCGTGCGCGGAATGTCGCCGTCCGACACGGGACTGGTGCTGGTGCCGCTCACGGTCGGCATCGGGTCCGGCGCGCTGATCACCGGCCGTCTCGTCAACAAAACCGGACTGACCACGATCTTCCCGATCTTCGGCCTGTCGCTTGCCACGATCAATTTTTTGATTCTCGCCGTGTGGGCGCCGACACTCGGCATCGCCGCGATGGCGACATTGCTGCTGTTCAGCGGTTTGTTCATGGGAACCGTGATGGGCGTCGTCCAGGTCTCGGTGCAGAGTGCGGCCGGGCCCCAGCGGCTGGGGGAAGCGGCGGCGTCCGTACAATTTTCGCGCTCGATGGGCGCGGCATTCGGCACGGCGCTGGTGGCGACCGTGCTGTTCGGCATCCTCGCCATCAAGAACCCCGACTCCGCTCGCGCCTTCGCCACGATGATCCAGAATCGCCACGCGGCGCCGACGCTGCCGACGGCCCAGCAGAGCGCCGTGCTGGCCGATATTCGCAGCGCCTTTCGCGCCGCCTTCATGATGATGGCGGCGTTCACGACGACGGGCATTTTCCTCGCGCTCACCAATCCCCTGCGGCGGATTTCGTGAAGCCGCCTTCCTGCCGCTTTGTCGGTATAATGCGCGGATGATGCTGTGGCTTGTGTTTGCATTGATGACCGCGGCGGCAATGTTCGCCGTGCTGTGGCCGCTTGGCCGCCGCACCGCCGAGAACGGCGGCAGCGACGTAGCCGTCTATCGCGACCAGCTCGATGAGATCGCCCGCGACCGCGCCGCCGGTCTCATCGGCGAAACCGAAGCCGACGCCGCCAAGGTCGAGGTTTCCCGCCGGCTGATCGCCGCCGCCGATGCCGCCACAGCAAACAAAAACGAGCCCGCCGTCTCGTCTCCGCTCTGGCGGCGTCGGGCAACCGCTCTCGTCGCGCTGGTCCTGCTGCCGCTCGGCGTCGTCGCGCTTTATCTTGCGCTCGGCTCGCCGCTCCTTCCTGGCGAACCGCTTGGGCCGCGCCTCGCCGCGATCCACAGCGACCGCTCGATCCCCAGCCTGATCGCGCAGGTGGAACGGCATCTTGAAACCAATCCGAACGATGCAAAAGGCTACGAGGTTCTGGCGCCGATCTATCTGCGGCTCGGCCGCTTCGACGACGCCGTGAATGCGCGGCGCCGGATTTTGGCGCTCGCCGGCGAGACCGCCGCGCGGCGGGCCGATCTCGGCGAGGCGCTGACGCTTGCCGCCAATGGCATCGTCACCGCCGAAGCGAAAGCCGCTTTCGACCGCGCGCAGGCGCTTGACGCGAAGGATTTAAAGTCGCGATTCTACACGGGCGTCGCCGCCGTGCAGGACGGCAAGCATGACGCCGCCGCTGCGATCTGGCGCGGCATGTTGGCGGAAGCGCCGCCGGACGCGCCCTGGGCGGAGAACGTACGCGAGGCGCTGGCGCAAATCGGCGCAGCGCCGCCGGCAGACTCCGCGCCCGGCCCAAGCGCAGCCGACGTTGCCGCGGCGGCCGGCATGAACGAAAAAGACCGCAACGACATGATCCGCGGCATGGTCGCCCGCCTCGACGACCGGCTCAAGCAGGACGGCTCCGACCTCGACGGTTGGCGGCGCCTGTTGCGCGCTTATATGGTGCTTGGCGAACGCGACAAGGCGCAGGCCGCCGCCGGCGATGCCCGTCACGCGCTTGCCAGCGACCCCGAGAAGCTTCGCGCGCTCGAGGACGCGATCAAATCGCTAGGCCTGACATGACACGAAAACAGCGGCGCCTCACTTTGATCGGCGGCAGCCTTAGCGTACTGGCGGTGGCGCTTGGGCTCGTGCTCTACGCGCTGAGCGGCTCGATCGTGTTCTTCAATTCGCCGTCGGACATTGTCGCCCGGCATCCCGGACCGAATTCGCGCATCCGTCTCGGCGGACTGGTCAAGCTGGGCAGCGTCGAACGCGGCGCCGACATGCGCATCCGCTTCGACGTCACCGACGGCAAGAGCGACATTCCGGTGCGCTATCAGGGCATCGTGCCCGATCTATTCCGCGAGGGTCAGGGCGTCGTTGTCGAAGGCACGCTCGATCCCGGCGGCGATTTCGTCGCCGACACCGTACTCGCCAAGCACGACGAGCGCTACATGCCGAAAGAGGTCGTCGATGCGTTGAAAAAGTCGGGACGCTGGCAGGAAACGAGCAGCGATTTTGCCGGAGAGAAGAAGAAATGATCCCCGAGCTCGGCCACTACGCGCTGGTGCTGGCGCTCGGCCTTGGACTGATCCAGTCGGTCGCGCCCGTCGTCGGCGCGCGCTTGCGCGATTCCGCGCTGATGCGGCTCGCCTCGACGACCGCGCTCGCGCAATTCGGCTTTGTCGCGCTTTCCTTTGCGGCGCTCGTCACCTGTTACGTCACGTCGGATTTCTCGGTGGCGACGGTGTTCGAGAATTCGCATTCGCAGATGCCGCTGATTTATAAATTCACCAGCGTCTGGGGAAACCACGAGGGCTCCATGCTCTTGTGGGTCCTGATCCTCGCGCTGTTCGGCGCTTTGGTCGCCGCGTTCGGCTTCAACCTGCCGGCAAGCCTGAAAGCGCTGGTGCTGGCGGTGCAATCTTGGATCGCGTCCGCGTTCTATCTTTTCATCCTGCTCACCTCGAACCCGTTCCTGCGCCTGGCGCAGGCGCCGTTCGAAGGCCGCGACCTCAACCCGATATTGCAGGATCTCGGTCTCGCCATTCATCCGCCGCTGCTCTATCTCGGCTATGTCGGTTTCTCCATCGCGTTTTCCTTCGCCATCGCGGCGCTGATCGAAGGCCGCATTGACGCGGCGTGGGCGCGCTGGGTGCGGCCGTGGACGCTGATGGCGTGGATGTGCCTGACCATCGGCATCGCGATGGGCTCCTATTGGGCCTATTACACGCTAGGCTGGGGCGGCTTCTGGTTCTGGGATCCGGTGGAGAACGCCTCGCTGATGCCGTGGCTTGCCGGCACCGCGCTCCTGCATTCCGCCGTGGTGATGGAAAAGCGCAACGCGCTCAAGGTCTGGACCATCCTTCTTGCCATCTTGACCTTCTCCCTGTCGTTGATCGGCACGTTCCTGGTGCGCTCCGGCGTGCTCACCTCGGTGCACACCTTTGCCAACGATCCGCGCCGTGGCGTGTTCATCCTCGCCATTCTCATGCTGTTCATCGGCGGCGGGCTGGCGCTATTTGCCTGGCGCGCGCCGTTGCTCAAGCAAGGCGGACTGTTCGCGCCGATCTCGCGCGAGGGCGCGCTGGTGTTCAACAATCTTTTCCTCACCACCTGCTGCCTCACCGTGCTGACCGGCACGCTTTATCCGCTGGCGCTCGAAGCGCCGACCGGCACGAAAATTTCCGTCGGCGCGCCATTCTTCAATCTGACCTTCGGCCCGCTGTTTGTGGCACTGATGTTCGCCATGCCGTTCGGCCCGCTGCTCGCCTGGAAGCGAGGCGATCTCCCCGGCGTGGCGCAGCGGTTGATGGCGGCTTTCGCCGTTGGCCTGGTCGTTATCGCCGCCGCATTTGCGGTCGAGGGCGGCAATTCGGCGCTGGCGCCTTTCGGCGTCGGTCTTGCCTTCTATGTGATGGCCGGCGCGGCGGTCGACCTTGCCGAGCGGACCGGATTGTTCCGCATGCCGCTCGCGGTGGTGCGTTCGCGTGCGGCGGGATTGCCGCGTTCGGCATGGGGCACAGCCATCGCGCATTTCGGCATCGCGCTGGCAATGCTCGGCATCATCAGCGCCGGAACCTGGGGCACCGAGCGGATCGTCGAGATGAAAAAGGGAGAGACTGTTTCACTCTCCGGCTACGACCTCACCTTCGATGGTCTCGTCCAGCATCCGGGACCGAACTACTCGGCCCTAACGGCGAACTTCACTGTGCGCGAGGGTGGCGTCGCCATTGGCACCATGCGACCCGAAAAGCGCAACTTCGCCTCGCGCCAATCGAGCAAGAACGAGGCGGCGCTGATGATGCGCGGTCCGAGCCAGCTCTACCTTTCGCTCGGCGACACCAATGCCGACGGCTCGGTCGCCATCCGTCTTTACTACAAGCCGCTGGTGCTGCTGATCTGGATTGGTGCCCTGGTCATGTTCTGCGGCGGCGCGCTGTCGCTGACCGACCGGCGATTGCGCGTCGGCGCGCCGAGGCCCGCGCGTTCCGCTCTGGCGCCGGCGGAGTGACCATGCGGCGGCTCACACTCATTCTCTTGCTCGCTTATCTCGCCCTGCCCGCATTCGCCGTGCAGCCCGACGAGATGCTGAAAGACCCGAAGCTCGAAGCGCGCGCGCGCCATCTGTCGCAGGAACTGCGCTGCATGGTCTGCCAGAACCAGTCGATCGACGATTCGGAAGCCCCGCTCGCCCACGACTTGCGCGTCCTGGTGCGCGACCGGCTGACGAAGGGCGACACCGACCGCGAGGTGCTCGATTTCCTGGTCGCGCGTTACGGCGATTTCGTGCTGCTCAAGCCGCCGCTGCAATGGGATACGCTGATGCTGTGGAGCCTGCCGCCGGTGGCGCTCGTCGCCGGGCTGATCGCGCTCGTGGTCGCCGCGCGGCGGCGGTCGGTTCCGCCGACACCCGCGCTGAGCGCCGACGAGGAGCGCCGGCTGGCGGATCTGATCAATCCCGGTCCGTAAGCGCAACGGTTCGGAAGAGCTCCGGCGCAATTTTGCGAGGGCCGCCCCACGATCAGGCCGCCCGTCTCGCCGGCAAAAGTCTTACAAGACAGAGGCTTTTCAAGCGCCGCGATCTCTTGCATATTGTCGAGGACGGCAATGAAATACGGGGGCGATTTAATCAAGCGTAATCGTTGTTTTGACCGCTATCAAAACAAAGCAAAAATATCTCAGGGAGGAAGTACGATGAAACTAGCGAACATTCAGCTTGCCGGCGGGCCGATCGTCAGGCGCGCCTTGTTGGCAAGCGCCGCATCGATCGCATTGGCGGTCACCTCGGCTGCCTTGGCACAATCGAAGCCGCCGATCCGTATCGGCGTCATCTCCGAAGCGCAATCAGTCGCCGGCTCGTCCATCCCGATGGGCGCGCAGCTTGCCGCCGATGAGATCAACGCCAAAGGCGGCGTCGACGGGCGCAAGATCGAGATCGTCTCGTACGACAACCATTCATCCTCGGCCGAATCGGTGCGCGCCTTCCAACGCGCCGTCAACGAAGACCACGTCAGCGCGGTGATCGCGAGCTACATCAGCGAAGTGGTGCTGGCGCTCGAACCCTGGGCAGCGCGATTGAAGACCGTCATGGTGACGCCCGGCGCCGCCTCCGACGTGATCACCCAGAACATCGCCAAGGACTACGAGCACAACAAATACACCTTCCACGGCTACCTCACCTCGACCAGCCTCGGCCAGCTCGTTTGCGACGCGGCGAAGGATCTTCTGGTCACCGGCCTGAACATGAAGTCGGCGGTGATCATGAGTGAGGACGCGGCCTGGACCACGCCCCTCGACGCAAGCTACGAAAAGTGCCTGCCGCAAGCCGGGCTGAAGGTTCTCGACCACATCCGCTTCTCGCCGGACACGACCGATTTCACGCCGATCTTCAACAAGATCGAAGGCCAGAAGCCGGACGTCATCATCACCGGCATTTCACATGTCGGCACGCAGCCGACCGTGCAGTGGAAGAGCCAGCAGGTTCCGATTCCGATGCTGGGGATTTCCTCGCAGGCGACGAACTCGACGTTCTGGAAAGACACCAACGGCGCGACCGAGGGCGTCCTGTTCAACGCGGTTTCTGGCCCGGGCGTGGCGGTGACCGAGAAGACCTTGCCGTTCGTCGATGCCTTCCAGAAGAAGTTCGGCAACATCCCGTCGTATTGCGGCTACACCGCGTATGACGAGGTCTACTACATTGCCGACGCCATTCACCGCGCCGGATCGACCGACGAAGACAAGCTTGTCGACGCGCTCGAGAAAACGGATTGGGTCGGCACCATCGGCCGCATTCAGTTCACGGCAAAGGGCACGCCCCAGCCGCACGCGCTCAAGACCGGCAAAGGCCTGATCACCGGATTGATGCTGCAATGGCAAGACGGCAAACAGGTCAATCTGTGGCCGAGCGAAGTCGCCAAGGGAAAGCTGAAATTCCCGTCCTTCATCAAGATCGCCGGCCATTAAGCGAAAAAACTGAGGTCTCTCGGCTGCAATAGCCGAGAGACCTTTCTCATGACATTCGCACCGGACGCAGTGATCGTTGCCGGAGCCTGACTATGCTTTTCTGGCAAATCCTGATCGATGGTTTCGCCATCAGCGCGCTTTATGCGCTCGGTGCGACCGGATTCACGCTGATTTTCGGCGTGTCCGGTGTGCTCAACCTTTCGCACGGCGCGTTGATGGTCGCCGCTTGCGTCGCCGCGTGGGTGGCCGGCGGCGAACTCGGCCTGAACAGTTATCTCGGGGCGCTCTTCGGCGTCGCCGTCGGCTTTGTGATGTCGCTGGTCACTTATTTCATCATCGTGCGCCCGCTTCAGCAAACGACGAAAATCCGCGAGGAAGAGAAGGAAATATTCATCCTCACGGCGACGCTGCTCTGGGGCATCATGATCAGTGAGATGATCGCCTATCTCTATACCAACAACGCCAAGACGGTGCTGCCGATCGTCGAAGGCGTCGTGCAGATAGCGGGCGTGCGCACGCCCGCCAACGAAATCTTCACGGCCATTATTTGCTGCCTGGTCATCGGGCTGCTCTGGCTGCTGGTCAACCGGACGCGCGCGGGCAAGGCGGTGCTCGCAGCCTCGATGAACCCGCGCGGGGTGACGCTGCTCGGCATCGAGCTCTCGTGGATCTACGTCGCCGTGTGGGCTATCTATGGCGTGCTTGTCGGCATCGCCGGAGTGCTGCTGGGCATGTTCCTCGGCGTGTCGTCCTACAGCGTCGGCCCGCTCACCGCGAGCGCGTTCTCGATCGTGGTGCTCGGCGGGCTCGGCAGCGTTTCAGGATCGCTGATCGCCGCGTTCGTGGTCGGCTATCTCGAGACGATGACCGCTTATCTGATGTCGCCGGCCTATCGTACGATCCCCGCGCTGCTGCTGCTGGTTGCCGTAATGTACATACGGCCGCGCGGCCTGCTCGGCCGGCGTTAGAGGCATCGATGCAGGCCGTCAAACCCATGACATCGCTCTTCACGCGCATCGTGACGTCGCGCACGGTGTGGATTTGCCTGTTTGTCATCGTCATCGCATCGACGTTGCCGCTCTACGTATCCGGCTACATCCTCGGCTTGCTGACGATCGCCTACTATTTCGGCGTCTTCTCGATGGCCTGGGACCTGCTCTTCGGTTTCGCCGGCGAGGTGAATTTCGGCCCGACCTTTCTGATCGGGCTGGGCGCCTATACCGCCGGCATTCTCGACAACCTCTATCAGCCGCCGATCTGGCTTTGTCTCATCGCCGGCGCGTTCGCGGCGGTCGCCGGCGGCGTGGTGCTGGCGCTGCCGGCCCTGCGGGTCCGCGGGCCGTATTTCGGCCTGACGACGCTTGTCGCGGTGCTGATCCTGCAAAACTTCATCGTCGTTGCCGCGAGCCTCACCGGCGGCGAAATCGGCCTCACCGTACCGGACGTGATTTCGATCAGCGACAATGTGAATTACTGGATTGCGCTCGGCTTCATGTCGGTGAGTGGGGTGATCCTCTACAGCCTGTCGCGCTCGCCGGTCGGCCTTATCCTCCAGGCGAGCGGGCAGGACGCGATGCAGGCCGGCGCGCTCGGCTTCAACGTAACCAAGCACAAACTCACGGCCTTCATCATCAGCGCGCTTTTTTCCGGCCTCGCCGGGGCGCTGATGGTGTTTTACCTGGGCGCGGCTTCGGTCGGTACGTTCGTCGACGTGACGGTCGGCGTGCAGGTGATTATCGGCGCCGTGCTCGGCGGCCGGCGCACCATTTTAGGGGCAGTCCTCGGCGCGGTGTTCCTCATTGCCGCCGGTGAAGCGCTGCGCCCGCTCGGAGATCTTTCCAACTTCATCGTCTCAGCGATCGCACTGGTCGTGGTTCTGTTGTTCCCGAGCGGCTTGCTCGGCCTGCTGACACGGACGAGGTGACCGGCATGAGCACCGGCGCTTCTTCTACACCCCCTCTCGAAGTCAGCGGCCTGACCAAGCGTTTCGGCGGCCTTGTCGCGGTCAAGGACATCGCGTTCTCCGTGAAAGCGGGAGAAATTCTCGGGCTGATCGGGCCGAACGGTT